>Ga0160425_1000182_pt1 | contig 107198 bp, 95 predicted proteins | sample BioMet8_FD_108193 | JGI IMG/M metagenome (GOLD analysis project Ga0160425, IMG submission 108193) | Microbial communities from bioreactor (seeded with sewage sludge) at Lawrence Berkeley National Lab, California, USA - Biofuel... | ecosystem: Engineered > Bioreactor > Anaerobic > Unclassified ...
AAACATGAGTTGCAAGACATCCAGTGGATGTCTGCTCTGCAACGACCGCAGCGAAGCGCAGACAGAAGTGGGGCAGGGGCCCCATGAATTCCGAATGGTTGGCAGGATTGCGGGAGCAATCCGAGATATTACTTTTGGCGACCACATCTTCTGATTAATAGACAAGGGAAAAGGGAAAAAGAAAAAACCATCGGATATCGGGAAGTAAAAAGAACGGACAGGGACCCATGAGCAGAGAGGACAGAAAAGATATTTTGCCAACGGAATATGGTTCATCCGGTCTGAAAATTTCGGATTTTTGCGATATGGACCTTTTTGAGAAAATGATGAGTGACTGGGCCAAGTGCACCGGCCTGGCAACGGCTGCCATAGACAATGACGGCAACTATATCAGCGGCAACTATAACTTTACCGAATTCTGCCGGGATTTTAACAGAAAGAGTCCGGAAGGCTCCCGCAGATGCTGCGAGAGCGACAAGAAGGACACCGGGTTTTATCTCTGTCATGCGGGACTGATCGATTTTGCGGAGCACATTACCCTGGATGACGGGACCGTTCTCGGCAGCATTGTCGGAGGACAGGTACTGCCGGAGAACCCGGACGAAGAATGCTTCCGCAGAACCGCGCGGGAAATCGGTGTGGATGAAGACAAATATATAGAAGCGCTGCATAAGGTCAATATCCGTTCCAGGGAACAGGTGGAAGCATCGGCAGCTCTGCTTTTCAATGTGATCAACCTGTTTGTCCGAAAAAGCTATGCTGCCAATAAGGATGCATTGATCCTTTCGGAGAGGCATGACATCATATTATCGCTCGGTAAGATCTATTTCTGTGACTACTTTGTTGATCTGACGGAAGACAGATATATGGAACTGAATGCCCCTCCCGGGCTGCATGCACTTTTCGGAAACAGCGGTACGGCAATCCGGTTTCTCCCGGAATTTATCCGGAATTTTGTCCGTCCGGAGTATGTTGCGGATTTTACTGAGTTTGCCAATCTTTCCACGGTCGGTAAAAGAATGGGAAAACGGGATGATATCTCACTTGAATTTGTCTCGCGGGATTCCGGCTGGTGCAGAGCCTATTTTATTGCCGTGAATCGTAATAGGTCCGATGCGGTCAAAAATGTGATCTTTGCCCTGCAGCATATCCAGGAAGAAAAGAAAAAAAATATTTCCGTGGAACAGGCATTGAAAGATGCCGCGGACCGGGCCAACCGGGCCAACCAGGCCAAATCTGAATTTCTCTCCCGTATGAGTCATGACATCCGTACGCCCATGAACGGGATCATCGGCATGACAAGGATTGCGCAGGAACAGGACAATCCGGAAAAAACGGCAGACTGTCTGAAGAAAATAGATGTTTCCTCCACGTATCTTTTGGGCCTGATCAATGACATCCTGGACATGTCCCGCATTGAAAGCGGGGAGATCAAACTTCATCCGGAACCGTATCCCGCAGAGAAATTCGGACAGTATCTGGAATCCGTGGTGCGTCCGCTGGCAGAAGCAAGGAAGCAGAAGTTTTTAATCCGTGCAGATATCAGCCCGGACCGTGTCCCTGTGATCGATAAGCTGCATGCCAATCAGGTGGTTTTTAATCTCCTGTCCAATGCCATCAAATACACGCAGGAAGGCGGGACGGTGAAATTTCGCGTAACGGAAACTGTGAAAGAAGACAGAATGCTGATGAATTTTTCCGTGACCGATAATGGAAGAGGGATGAGCAGGGAATTCCAGAAGATACTGTTTGAACCCTTTTCGCAGGAAGACCGCGTGCGCAGCATGGCAGGGAAAAGCGGCGGCACTGGGCTGGGACTTGCCATTGTAAAAAAGATTGTCACACTGATGGGCGGGACTATTACGGTGAAGAGCAAACTGAATGTCGGAAGCATTTTTTCCGTGGACCTTCCGCTGAATTTCATCAGTGCGGAGGATTATCATGAGGCGGCCCGGAAAAAACTTCATATAGGAAATACGGAAATGTTTGCCGGGAAAGATGTGCTGCTCTGCGAAGATAACCGCATCAACCAGGAGATTGCACAGACCATGCTGGAAAAATACGGAATGATCGTTGAACTTGCGGAAAACGGCCGCGCCGGAAAACGGGCTTTTGAATCTTCTCCCATCGGACATTTCCAGGCCATCCTGATGGATATCCGGATGCCGCTCATGGACGGATATGAAGCTACACGGGCCATCCGGGAACTTCCCCGGGAAGATGCGGGAACCGTTCCCATTATCGCCATGACGGCAGATGCGTTTGAAGAGGACATCAGCAATTGCCTGAAAGCCGGCATGAATGACCATATTGCAAAGCCGCTCGATCCGGCCAGGGTTACGGAGATCCTGCTTTCACTGATCAAATGAGGAAAAACTGAAAACACGATATTGTCCGAGGGAAGCAATATGCCATTGGAAACGGTAGAATATCTTGAAATCAATCTGATCGGGATAGCAATATTGACAGTGATGTATATTTATTCGCAGAAAAGATTTGCGGTTGAACAGAAGCAGAAATCTTTTCTGCGCATGCTGATTTTAAATATTGTCATCCTTGCGGCAGACTGCGGAGTCCGTCTTTTCAGAGAGTATCATTCAGAGGAACTGGTGTGGATTCGCCACGGGTTCTGCATGGTATATTTTTTCCTGCAGGGCTGGTTCTGTTATGAATGGACAGAATATGTCTGTATATGCCTTTTCCCCAGATGCAGGATAGCCTGGAGGGAACGGCTTATTTTGCTGCTTCCCATGATCATTAACAGTGTTTTTGTCTTCAGCAGTCCCAAAACGGGGTGGGTCTACCGTCTGTCCGAAAACGGGATATATTCCCGCGGCCCGTTTGTTCTGGTCCCCTATCTGACAGCTGTTCTTTACTGGATTTTTTCAATAAAAACCACATGGGATGAATATCAGCATCCCAGCAGACAGCGAAGGGAATCGGAATATATCACACTGCTGATCTTCCCTGTTTTTACGGTAATCGGCAATGTATTTCAGTATATGTTTTTCGGATTGCCCATTACCTGGCTCTGTTCAACGGTTTCCCTGTTCATATTGCTGAGCGATATGCAGAAGGATATGCTTACGAGGGACAGCATGACGGGACTGTATAACCGGGGGCAGGCAAATGCACAGCTCTTATGGGAAACGGATCACCTTTCTTCTTCCAAGGATTTCCTGCTGATAGCCATGTTCGATCTGGATAATTTTAAGCTGATCAATGACCGCTTTGGACATCTGGAAGGTGACAGGGCGTTGATATTTGCGGCGAGAACGCTGAAGAAAAGCTGCAGAAAGAGCGATTATGTCTGCCGGTTCGGGGGAGATGAGTTTCTTTTGATCGGACATGTGAAAGCACCGGAAAATGCGTTCAGGATCCTGCGTAAAGTGGAAAGCACCCTGCAGGATGCGAACGCGGCAAGGCAGTTCCCGTATACGATCACAATGAGCTTCGGGTACGAGGTTTTTGGTCCGGAGGATCATATCAACATGGATACTGCTCTGAATGAAGTGGATCAAAAAATGTACAGAGCAAAACGCCGGAAAAAGGAGAAAGGGACGGTAAATCCGTAAATGAACGGCAGCAGTCAGGAAAAAAACAGCGAATTGAAAATCTTTATTTCTTATTTTAAACCGCACAAAAAATTATTCTTTCTGGATATGTTCTGCGCTCTCATGATTTCCTTAATTGACCTCGGCTTTCCCTTTGTTTCGAGATGGTGCATGTACACACTTCTTCCCGAGGGCGCCTGGAAAACTTTCTGGGCCGTCATGCTCATTGTGGTTGGGGCCTATATTTTGAGATCGTTTTTCACCTATATTATCTGTTACTGGGGACATACATTCGGAATTCTTGTGGAAGCGGATATCCGGCGGGACCTGTTCCGTCATATGCAGAAACTCAGCTTCAGCTATTTCGATAATAACCGGACGGGCCAGCTCATGAGCCGCCTTACCGCAGACCTGTTTGATATCACGGAACTTGCGCATCACGGGCCGGAGGACCTATTTATTTCTGCGGTCACCATCATCGGCTCCCTTATTATCATGTTTTCCATCCAGTGGCGTCTGGCTCTTGTCATAGCAGTCATGATCCCGATTTTTCTGGTCGTTGTATGGAGGTGCCGCCGGTCGATGAATGAGGCGGCAGGCAAAGTGAAACAGACTACAGCCGCGATCAATGCGGACATTGAATCCGGGTTGTCCGGGATCAGGACTGCAAAGGCCTTTGCCAATGAATCCGCCGAGCTGGAAAAATTTGATTTTTCAAACGATTCCTTTAAAACCTCCAAACGCAGATTCCATAAGGCCATGGGACGGTTCAATGCGGTCATGGAATTTTTCATGTGCATCCTCTCCGTGGTCGTCATTGCCGCAGGCGGTGCACTTGTGATGAACGGGGAACTGAATACGATAGACCTTATCACCTTCAGCCTGTATGTCACTGCTTTTGTAAACCCCATCCGGAAGCTTTCCAATTTTGCGGAACTCTTTTCAAACGGGACGGCAGGACTGCACCGCTTTGCCGAGCTGATGCAGACAAAACCGGGACTGACCGATGATCCGCATGCGGTTGAACTGAAGCATGTAAAAGGCGCCATCGACATCGAACATGTAAGCTTTTCCTATCAGGGCAATCCGGATGTCCTGCATGATATTACCCTGCACATGGAACCGGGAGAAGTTCTTGCGCTGGTCGGACCTTCCGGCGGCGGGAAAACTACTTTAAGCCAGCTCATTCCGAGATTTTATGATGTTACGGACGGTGCAATTTTACTGGACAAAACGGACATCCGTAAAATCACCCAGGAATCCCTGCATCAGAATATAGGAGTTGTTTCTCAGGATGTCTTCCTGTTTGCGGACAGCATTGCGGAAAACATACGCTACGGAAAACCGGACGCATCCATGGACGAAGTTGTTCTTGCTTCCAAAATGGCGGAAATCTATGATGATATTTCTTCCATGCCGGAAGGATTTGATACCAATGCCGGAGAACGCGGCGTGCTTCTTTCCGGCGGACAAAAGCAGAGGATATCCATTGCGCGCATCTTCCTGAAAAATCCGCCTATCCTTATTCTGGATGAGGCCACCTCCGCACTTGACAGTGTAACGGAAGCAAAAATCCAGAAGACCTTTGAAAAGCTTTCCGTAGGAAGGACCACGGTCGTCATTGCCCATCGTCTTTCAACGGTCAGAAACGCCCACCGCATTGCCGTAATTGAAAACGGTCGGATTGCGGAGCTGGGGACTCACGGGGAACTGATGGAAAAAAACGGCGCTTATGCAGAGCTGGTCCGTTCCCAGGAACTGCGGCCTTAGGACTTTCCTTCTCTTATCAGTTCATTAACCAGAGTGGATCCCAGAATGAGGACAGAACCGATAATCTGGACGGTGCTGATCGGCTGGGAAAGGATCAGGGCGGAAAGCAGAATGGCGGTTACGGGATCTATATAGCTTAAGACTGCGGCTTCCTGCGCCTTCATGCTTGTCATACTTCCAAAAAAGAGATAGTAGGCAAAACCGGTATGTACAATGCCGAGGATCAGCGCGATGACAAGGTCCTGACCGCTGAGGAAAAAGGAATGCATCCCCTGCGTAATGAGAGCATAGGGGAACATAATGAGTCCCGCTACAAAAAGCTGGGAAACTGTGATCTCCATCGCAGTAAGACCGGCTGTTTTTTTGTTCATCAGGACAATGCTGCAGTAAAAAGATGCTGCGCACAATCCGAAAAGAATCCCGCGGATATCCTGACCGTTTCCTGCGGCGGCACCGGAAATCAGAACAGCGCCGAAAACGGCAGCTGCAGCGCAGAGGACACCTTTTCCTGTAAGCTTTTCTTTCAGCACAAAAGGAGACAGGAGAACGATGAAGACGGGTGCCATGTAATAGCAGAGAGTAGCAACGGCGACCGTGGTATAGCGGTAGGCCTCGAACAGAAAAATCCAGTTAAAACCGATGGCGGCTCCGGATGCGATCAGGAGAAGAGCGTTTTTCCGGATGATTTCCCAACGGATTTTTTGTTTTCGGATCAGTATGATAAAGAGAAGAAATAATGTTCCGGCAGCCGCCCGATAAAAAGCAAGAACGGCCGTCGGGACGGACGTTCTTTCAACAAAAATTCCCAAAGTACCAAAGATCAGCATTGCGGCAATGAGCTGCAGTTTCTTTCCCATAATGGATGGGATTTTAGCATAAAATCGAAAGAAAGGGAATAAAAATAAACGGGTGGCTTTTATCCGGGAAATTGGTATAATGGGAAACAGTCTGAAAAAATCGGGGTAATCTCTTGAACGGTAATGCAAAAAAATATCAGATCAATATGGTCGAAGGGCCTGTTTTCGGTAAAATTCTGGCTTTTTCCCTACCGCTTATCTGCACGGATGTCCTGCAGCTTTTTTTTAATGCCGCAGATATTATTGTGGTAGGGCGTTTTTCCGGAGCCAACGGAGCCAATGCGCTCGCCGCCGTAGGGTCTACCAGCGTGGTGATCAATCTGCTGACAAACCTTCTTATCGGTTTGTCCATAGGCGCAAATGTTCTTTTCGCACAGTATTTGGGTGCAAAGGATAACAAAAGCGCCGAGGAGACGCTTCATACCTCTCTTTCCCTGGGCCTGTTAGGCGGCATCATTCTTACCGTACTCGGAATCCTGTTTATACGTCCTGTTCTGGAGGGGATGGGGTCTCCGGCAGAAATCATTGATCTTTCCGAGATATATCTGAAGATCTATTTCCTGGGAATGCCGGCCATGATGCTTTATAATTTCGGAAGTGCCATTCTGAGAGCCAAGGGAGATACGAAAAGACCTCTGTTTATCTTATCGGCAGCCGGGGTCATCAATATTTTTCTGAACCTTTTCTTTGTGATCGTCATGAAGATGAGTGTGGCGGGGGTTGCGATTGCCACCGTGATTTCCCAGACGGTATCCGCATTGCTTCTGGTCTGTTGTCTTGTAAAGGAAGAAGAACCGTGCCGTCTGATTTTTGACAGAACGGAGTTCAGTACGGATAAATTAAAAAAAATATTGAAGATCGGAGTTCCCGCAGGACTGCAGGGTGTGGTCTTTTCTCTTTCAAATGTCTTTATCCAGTCATCCGTCAATTCCTTCGGTGCCGTTGCCATGGCCGGAAGCGCCGCGGCGCAGAACCTGGAAAATTTTGTGGATGCCGCAGTGAACTCCTTTTATCAGGCCAACGTTTCCTTTACGGGCCAGTGCTACGGAGCCCGTCAATATCACAGGATCCCGAAAATCCTGATCTCCTGTCTGATCTGCACTTCCATAGTAGGACTTGTTATTGGCAATGCATTTTTTCTTAACGGCAGAGCACTGATCGGAATTTATAACGGGAATCCGGAAGTATATTCCTACGGAATCATCCGAATGCAGTACCTCTGCATTTTCTATTTTCTCTGCGGCTGTATGAATGTGCTTTCGGGATCTGTCCGCGGCATGGGATATTCTGTCCTGCCCATGGTCGTCACACTGGTCGGCGCCTGTCTTTTCCGGGTGCTGTGGATATTGCTGTTCTTTCCGCAGAATCATACGCTGGATGCACTGTTTGCCTTATACCCGGTTACCTGGATCATGACCGCGGTGGCGCATCTGGTTTGTTTTTTGATAATTTACCGGAAATTGAAAAAAGCAGGGCAAAGAAAAGATGCTGTGCTATAATGTAAACATACGGCGGTGGAACCGCCGTATGTTTAACGAGCAACGAGCGGAGCGAGTCGCGAGTCTCAACGAGCAACGAGCGGAGCGAGTCGCGAGTCTCAACGAGCAACGAGCGGAGCGAGTCGCGAGTCTCAACGAGCAACGAGCGAAGCGAGTCGCGAGTCTTAACGAGCAGCGAGCGGAGCGAGTCGCGAGTCTCAACGAGCAACGAGCGAAGCGAGTCGCGAGTCTCAACGAGCAACGAGCGAAGCGAGTCGTGAGTCTTAAAGCAGTGGAGGGCAAAATATGAAGAAATCATCCCTATCAGCAAGTATCGTAGCAGAGAAGCCGATTGCAAAAACAGTCCTTATGCCGGGAGATCCTCTCCGCGCAAAAGCGGTTGCGGAAAATTACCTGGAAAACGTGGTCTGTTTCAATACGGTCCGTAACATGCTGGGCTACACGGGAACCTACAAAGGGAAAGAAGTATCCGTCATGGGTTCCGGCATGGGCATCCCCTCATCCGGATTATATGCCACGGAACTTTATACGCAGTTCGGGGTCGATGCCATTATCCGCATCGGAAGCGCCGGAGGTCTCCTGGATGATGTAAAGCTGAAAGATGTGATCATAGCCATGACCGCAAGCTCCAACAGCAATTACGGGGCGGCATTCGGGCTTCCCGGTGTTTTTTCTCCCTGTGCCACCTATTCCATGCTGGCCGATGCAGTCGAGGCGGCAGGAAAACTTCATGTAAATGTCAAGGTGGGAAGTGTCTATACATCGGACTTCTTCTATTATCCTGAAAAAAATATAAATGAAAAATTGAGAAGTCTGGGACAGCTTGCGGTGGAAATGGAAACGGCGGGCCTCTACTGGACTGCCATGGCATACGGGAAAAAGGCTCTCAGTATTCTGAGCGTATCCGATGGTATTTTCAGCCATGAAGCGCTTTCGGCAAAAGAACGTCAGGAATCCTTCCGTGAAATGATGGAAATTGCACTGGAAACGGCCGTCAGGGTTTGAACCGTCTGAAAGGAAAGATGAATGAATGGGATTTTTTTGCTATAATGGAACAATCAGAAAAAAGAGCGGGGAGAATCAGCTATGAATAAAGCATACGAAGTGGTCACGGATGCGGCGGCAGATGTCATGCCGGCATTTTTGACCGAGCTGGACATCAAAGAGATTCCCATGGATATCAGCATGGGAGATACAACTTTCAAACAGTATGCCGATTACCGGAATATAAGCGCAAAGGATTTTTATGCCGGGATCCGGAGCGGTATCATGCCGACAACCTCTCAGGTCACACCGCAGGAATATGCAGATTTCTTCATTCCTCTTTTGGAAGAGGGAAGAGATGTTCTTTATGTTGCCTTTTCCAGCGGGATGTCCGGTATGTATGGCTCCTGCTGCATCGCACTGGAAGAGATGCGGGAAAAATATCCGGACCGGAAGATTTTTGCGGTGGACGGCTTGTCCGCTACCGGAGGACAGGGAATGTTGACCTGTGAAGCGGCAAGAAATCGTGACAAGGGCATGTCCATTGAGGAAAATGCAAAATGGGTGGAAGAAAACAGATTCAGGATGGCACATTACTGGACTGTGAATGATCTCATGCATTTAAAACGCGGCGGCCGTGTGCGTGCGGTGGATGCCTATTTCGGGACAGCGCTGAATATCAAACCGATTGGCAATATTGATAACGAGGGGCAGCTTCCGGCACTCTGCAAAGTGCACGGACGGAAACCCAGTATCCGGAAAATGTTTGATATCATGAAAGAAAAAATCGTTCAGCCTGAGGGGCAGATCATTCAGATCAATCACTGTGACTGTGAGGAGGATGCGGAATTTCTGAAATCCCTGATCCTGAACAGTGACCTGAAGATCGGGGAAGTCATGATCGGGGATCTGACGCCTGTGGTAGGCACGCATCTCGGACCGGGAGGACTGACGCTTTTCTTCTGGACCGATCACAGATAACAGAGAAAATGACGGCAGGGCAGAGAAAAAATATGGTATTGAAAACAGCGCTGGGATTTCTTTTTCTCGGCGCTGTTTAGATGTTCCTGTTCATTCGTTTCCGAATCGGGATACCCTGCCCGTTTTATTTTTTTACCGGACTAAAATGCCCCGGCTGCGGAATGACCCATGCGCTTGCGGCACTTCTTGCAGGTCATTTTTCCGAGGCATTTGCGGATAATGCCCTGCTTTTTATCCTGGGACCGGTTCTGGGACCGTATCTGATCTTTCGGATATTTCTTTATGTGAAAACAGGAGAAACACATATTTCACGTGCGGAAAAGATCTTCCTGGTCGTACTTCTGGTCACTGCCGTTTTATATGGAATCATTCGAAATCTGTAAAAGGGGAAACTGTCTGATGGAAAATGAAATACAAATCCGGTCTGCGGTACCGGACGATGCAGAGAAACTTCTGAAAATATATGAGCCGTATGTGACATCGACCGCGATCTCATTTGAATATGCGGTCCCGTCCGTAAACGAATTTGCGGACAGGATAAAAAATACGCTGAAGAAATATCCGTATCTCTGTGCAGTCGAAAACGGAGAAATCACCGGATATGCCTATGCCGGGCCGTTTAAGGAAAGAGAGGCTTATGACCGGTCAGTGGAAACTACGGTCTATGTAAGACAGGATAAAAAGCGGAGAGGCATTGGAAGAAAACTGTACGAAGCTTTGGAATGTGCACTGAAAAAACAGGGCATCCTGAATCTGTACGCCTGTATTGCCTATCCGGAAAAAGAAGATGAATACCTGACGGGAGACAGCGTATTGTTCCATGAAAAAGAGGGCTTTTCCCCGGCCGGCAGATATCACAAATGCGGGTATAAATTCGATCGCTGGTATGACATGGTATGGATGGAAAAAATCATCGGAGAACATGAAAATAAAATAAAAGCCGTACTTTTTGATATGGACGGCATTATCTTTGATACGGAGCGTCTGGCGGTCGATGCCTGGAAAATGGCGGGGAAGGATTTCGGGATCGATGTCGGGGAAAGTTACAGCGGGCAGTTTCGGGGCGGCAACGTAATCCGCGGAAAACAGCTTTTTGATTCCTGGTTTCACGGGGTTCCGGATTATGCCGAAATCCGGCGTCACAGGGACCGCTATCAAAGAGAAATGATAGAGAACGGAAAGCTTCTGGTTAAGAAGGGCTACCCGGAACTGAAACAGTATTTAAAAGAAAAAGGGATAAAAACCTGTCTGGTCACATCGACCCTGCGGGAGTATGCAAAACGTAATTTTGAAGTGGCGGGACTCCCGTTTGACTTTGATAATGCATTATGCGGAACGGAGATCGAAAACGGGAAACCTGCTCCGGATGTTTATCTTGCGGCGGCATCCATGACGGGAGTAAGACCGGGAAACTGTCTGGTTCTCGAAGATAGCGAAAACGGAGTCAAAGCAGGATACGCGGCGGGATGTTCCGTGATCATGGTTCCGGATCTGGATTGCCCGACACCCGAATTGGAAAAAATGTGTATCGGGATCTGTGCGGATCTTTTGGAAGTGCTGGAAAAGTTAAAGGAGGGAGAAGAGTCCTGACCGATTGACAAAAGGAATAGGGGAGATTAGATTATAATTAAGTGAGGAAAGGAAAACCCATGCGTTTTCCTTCACTTTTTTCCGGGAGCCGGACCGGTAAACACTTTCCGGAAAACAGGGGGTCCGAATCAAATTTGGCTGAAGGCCAGACAAAAGGAGGATATGGATATGGCAGCTGGAGTAAGTGTATTTTCGTTGGTTATTGTAATCGCATATCTTGTGGGTATGCTGCTCATCGGCTTTATTGTCGGAAAGCTTAAAATAAAAGACAGTAAGGATTACATGATTGCAGGACGGAGAATGGGACTTTTCATGGTGGCCTGTTCTCTTTCCGCGAACAACATCGGCGGCGGTTCCACCATGGGACTTGCAGGAAAGGCTTACGGCGCCTGGGGCATGAGCGCCATCTGGTATGTGCTGGCAGCTTCCGTTGCCATGATCCCGTTGGCTTATTTTGCTCCCAAGATCCGCCGGACCATGTCCATCACCATTCCGGAAGTTATTTCCCGGCGGTTCGGTAATTCGGCAGGAACTTTTTCGGCAGTTCTGAATATCCTGGCACTGTTCTGTCTTACATCATCCCAGATCATGGCTTCCGGAGCCGTTGTGAACGTCCTGACCGGAATTCCGTTAAACGTCTGCATCTTCATTGCGGCAGCGGTCATCATTGTCTACACGACCATGGGAGGTATGATCGCGGATCAGATCACGGATCTGGTTCAGTTCATGATCATTCTCTTCGGTCTTGCCATTGCAACGCCCTTTGTCCTGAACGGATGCGGGGGATGGGCAGCTATTTCCGCCAAGCTTCCGGCGGCAAAACTGAATCCGACTTCCATCGGCTGGACCGTCATTATCGGCTATATTTTCAATTATTTCTGCACCTTTCTTTCGGGTCCGGAAATGGTCAGCCGCTTTGAGACCTGCAAGGATGAAAAAACGGCAATGGGTGCTTCCATTCTTTCCGCTCTTCTGATGGCGGCAATGGCCATTTTCCCGACACTGATAGGCCTTGCAGCATTTTCCATACAGGATCAGCTTGTCGGCGTCAAAGCAAATTCCGTTATGATGACGGTCGCCCAGATGCATGCTCCGGCAGTAATCACCGGTATCCTTTCCGCATCGATCATAGCGGCGACCATGTCCAGCGCGGATTCCAATCTGCTGTGCATGTCCACCATCTTCATCAACGATCTGTACCTGAAATTCCGTGATCAGTCCAAACCCGCACTTTCGGAACAGAAGATCATATTCTCCATCCGTCTGTGCAATGTCATTGCGGCAGCGATTGCCACATTTATTGCTTTGGGCAACATAGACATCGTGACCATGAATACCTTTGCGTTTGCCATCCGGTGTGCCGGCCCGTTTGCGGCTTACGGACTGGGAATGGTGGTAAAGAGAGCCATCCCGCAGTCCGGAATCATCTCCATTGTTACCGGAACCATAGCGGTAGTCTGGTGGCAGATCTTAAGCGGCGGAGATTTCTATCTGGGGATCCTGCCGGTGGTATTCGGCTGTGCAGTCGGAACGCTTACGTTCTTTATCGTGAACTGGATCGGCTGGAGCATGCACATTGCACCGGCTCCGTCAGCTTATCCGGACGAGACGAAATAAAAAGGATTTTTGCGAAAGAACATTGTTTTGAGGTATAATAGTCATGGCATTCTTCAGGGATGCCATGACTATTTTTTCAGGAAGGTTTCTGTGGGGAAAAAAATCAGCGGAACAGAGGTCACACAATGGATCTTAAGAGCGGCAGCTGCGGCAGTTCTGATACTGCTTATGTTCCGTATCTTCTCGTCGGTTTCCTCTTCGGGAAATCTGATCCGTGCGATCGAAAAAAGAAGCTACACCACCGACAGTGAACATTCGGCACTTGTTTTGATCAGCTGCTGCATGATGCTGGTCACATGCCTGTTTTTATCCCTGACGGCGCTGCTGTCTTCCTATGCAAAAGAAAATAAAAAGATTGTTTTTTTTCTTTCGTTCGGGATTCTTTTTGGATTTTATCTGTTCGGATGCCTGGACGGATATGCGCTTTTGAACAACCATTTTATTACAGCGCTGCTGATCACCGGAAAATATACCATGCGGCTTCTTCTGTCAATCGTCAACCTGGTTGCGGGTATATTCGGCGCAGCGACGGACTGGGAGTCCGGGATATTCTGGTATGTGGTCAGCGCCTGTCTCTTCCTTTTTCCGTTCATACTGGCAGGGGAAGCGCTCGGAAAGAAAAATTTCTGGAAAACATTTCTGGTTTCCGTACTTTTTGGCGCTGCCTATTTTCTTTCTCATTTTTATCCGGTGAAAGGAGTCATTCAGATCATCATTTCAGCCGGCATTGCTTTTGCAGCGGCGGGAGAACTGGCATTTCTCACGGACAGAAAGGTTTTCGGTTCCGGCTCAAAAAAGAAAAAAGAATCCCTTTTGAATTTAAAAGTGGACAAAAAAAAGAGAATGGCGTTTCTGATCGCCGGAATTGTTCTGTGGGGCATTACGTTATTTACGGGACAGATCAAAAGTTTCAGCGGGATGATGAAGGTGGTATTCGGAAGTGATCTTTTCCGTTTCCAGAATAACGCCGGCAGTGTAAGCTCGCTTTCCGTTGCAAGGACACTGCTTATTTCCTACCTTCTGTCCCTCCTGGTAAGAGCATTGTTTCAGAGGATCTCCATTCAGGATGAATTCCGTTTTTCCGGATTTCTGACAGCTTCCTATATGCTGCTCCTGCAGATATGGGTCATGCCGTTTATCTCCTCTTTCCTCATCAGGACGGCAGAGAATATTAAAATCAATATTTCCGACGCGGATATGGATCAGGCGGCGGCTTCCCTGAAAAATGCTGCCGGAAATTATCTGGATCTTCAGCATACGAATTATGCCTGGGCTCTGATCATCGGCTGCATTGTTCTCGGAATTGTGCTGGTATTTTTATTTGCAGTGCTCGCGGTCAATGTTACGGTATTCCGGTATGTGCTTTCGTTCCTTCTGTATTTTTCAATATGCATGTATGTCTATTCCCTGATCATTCTTTTCTGGGGAAGAAGTCCGAGTACAATTTTTACACTCTTACTTTGTTACTTTATGAACCGGCTCATCAGCCGGCTGCTGTCCATAGGACCTGCAATCAAAAGTAAATTTCAGACAGAATAAAGGAGATTAAAATGGATGCTTATTCAATATTGATGGACGTGATCGTAATCGGAGTCGGAATCTATTTCCTGTATTTATGGATTCGGCAAAAAAAGGAAAATACCATTGTAAAATGGAATAAACTCCTGCCGACCGGAGCAACGGCAAAAAACTGTAAGGATGTTGACGCTTACCTGAAAGAAGCAAATCCATTCGTCCTTTTGCTGGGGATATGTTCACCCATATACGGAGGAGTGGATCTGCTTTTTACGATCAGAAAAACGATCAATCTGAATATTACAATGGTATTTCTGGTTATTTATGTTGTATTATTATTTTCCGTGTCATTCAAACTGATGAAGATCAGTAAAAAATACTGGCCGACTCTCTGACCTTTACTGCGAAATCCGGAAACCTGCGGTCAGTGCGGCATGGATTTTAATGGAGCCGGGCGAGGTGGGAATAGACGGGAGAGAGGAGTTATCCGCCGCCATGCCGACAGCCATTTTGGCTTCAGGCTGGGCGTATCTGACAGAGACATCCTGCTTTGATTCGGTGACGGAGATCAGCTCCTGAACCTTGCTTCCGCCGGCAGCCGCGATCACATCCGCTTTTTTCCTTGCGGCTTCCGTGGCTTCTTTCAGTGCATCCGCGTAGGTTTCGTCATATTTGCTGGACTCATAGGTAAGACTGTTGATCTCGTTGGTTCCCGCGCCTACTCCCGCGGCAACCACATCGCCCACCTGTCCGATCTCCATACCGGTGATTGTGACCGTGGTCTCCATCATGTATCCGTTGTCTATCTTTTTTCCGTCGTCACCATAGCTGTACTGGGGATCCAGAGAGATCTCCGCAGTCTGGATTTTATCATCGGTGATTCCGAGCGCTTTTATGGCGTTTACGGTGTCGTTTACACTTTTGGCATTGTTGGTATAGCAGGTTTTGGCATCCATATCAGAGGTGGAAACCGTTATGCTTAAGTTTGCCTTGTCAGGGACTACGGTTTTATCCGAAGAGCCGGAGACCTCGATTTGTCTGGTATATTCTTTTCCCTTTTCTCCTTCTGCGGTATTTGTACATCCGGAAAGCAGGACAGCTCCGGCAAGCAGAATTCCTGCCGAAAGCAGGCCGTATCTTGTTAAATTGAGTTTTTTCATGGAATGAACTCCTTCCTGTGTCAGGTTTGATTTTGGTTTCATGTACTATACGTTTCGCAGTCCCGGAATTATGGCGGATTCCGAAAACTTGTAAAAAAAAAATGAAAACAGTATCATAGTATCATACGATAAAAAGAAGCGGGAAAAACAGAAAAGGGGATATCCGGGATGATCATTACAGTAACCCTTAATCCGGCAATCGATAAGACGGCGCTGGTAAACGGGAAAGTAAAGGCCGGAAGCCTGAACAGACTGACACAAACCGTTACGGATGCAGGCGGCAAGGGAATCAATGTATCAAAGACCATAGCCATGCTGGGCGGAAAATCGGTCGCAGCGGGTTTTCTGGGGAGAGGCGGCAGCGGACGGATCATAGATTCTCTGGACGATGCCGGCATCGGACATGACTTTGTGCTGACAGAAGGAGAAACCAGAACCAATCTTAAAGTCATGGATCCGGACGGTGTTCTGACAGAATTTAACGAAGCAGGACCGGAGATCGGCCCGGACCGGGTACGGGAACTTTTTTCAAAGATGGATGGATATAACCGTGCCGGAAATATTTTTGTTTTCGCCGGAAATGTCCCGGCGGGAGTAAGCAGGGATATTTATGAGAAAATGATCCTGTCCGTCAATGCAGGCGGCGGAAAAGTATTTTTTGACGCAGACGGAGAATTGTTCCGCAGCGGACTGAAAGCGGTTCCCTTCCTGATAAAACCGAATGATTTTGAAACGGCACAGTATTTTAACGAAGAGGAAGAAATGTCTTTGGAGAAGCTGATAGAATGCGGAGAAAAATTTCTGGCAATGGGAATCCGGCAGGTTGTGATATCCCGCGGAAAAAACGGGGCGCTGTTCTTTTCCGGGGACTGTATCCTGAAAGCCGGTGCGCTTAAAGTCCCCGTCAGGTCTTCGGTCGGCGCGGGGGATGCCATGGTAGCGGCAATGGCTTATGCCGAGGATACCGGTATGGCGTTTCCGGATGCCGCCCGTCTTGCCATGGCGGTTTCTGCGGGTGCGGTGATTACGGAAGGAACCAAACCGCCGGACAGGGGAACCGTCAGCAGTCTGGAAAGCAGGGTAGAACTGACAACCATAAAATGATATCAGTGTCAAAAGTCCGTTCCCACGCAGGCATGCCTGCGGGTGGGAAAAAGGACTTGGGACACGCCCAAACATGAGTTGCAGGACATCCAGTGGATGTCTGCTCTGCAGCGACCGCAGCGAAGCGCAGACAGAAGTGGGGCAGGGGCCCCATGAATTCCGAAGGGCTGGCAGGATTGCGGGAGCAATCCGTGATATTACATATGTCGGCTATGTCAAAAGTCCGTTCCCACGCAGGCATGCCTGCGGGTGGGAAAAAGGACTTGGGACACGCCCAAACATGAGTTGCAGGACATCCAGTGGATGTCTGCTCTGCAACGACCGCAGCGAAGCGCAGACAGAAGTGGGGCAGGGGCCCCATGAATTCCGAAGGGCTGGCAGGATTGCGGGAGCAATCCGTGATATTATTTTTTATGCTGCCGGAGATAAAAAATGAAGCAGAATCATCCCGGCAGTAAAATATACGGAAAAAACAGGTGTGAAAAAACAATAACATGAATATTCCCGGAAACGTAAAAAAAATATTATCGGAACTGAATGCACGCGGGTTTGAGGCCTATGCGGTCGGCGGGTGTGTAAGAGATACCCTGCTTGGACGGGAGCCGGAAGACTGGGACATTACAACAAATGCCCTTCCGAAGGAGATCAAGTCCATTTTCCGGAGAACTGTGGATACGGGAATAGAGCACGGTACCGTAACGGTAATGGAAGGAAAAACCGGGTATGAGATTACAACCTATCGCCTGGACGGAAACTATACGGACGGGCGGCACCCGGATCATGTTGCATTCACGCCGAGTCTCAGGGAAGACCTGAAACGCCGGGATTTTACGATCAATGCAATGGCTTGTTCCGGGCAGGAAGATCTTGTGGATTTGTTCGGCGGGCAAAAGGATCTCAGCGAAAAAATCGTGCGCGCTGTGGGAAATCCGGATGAACGGTTCACGGAAGATGCATTGAGAATCCTTCGGGCCGTCCGGTTTTCGGCACAGCTTGGTTTTACCCTGGAACCGAAAACGAAGAACGCGCTGAAAGATCATGCGCCGAATCTGGTGCATGTAAGTAAAGAACGGATTTTTACGGAGCTGAATAAGATTCTGCTTTCGGATCATCCGGAAGAAGGAATGCAGATACTGGAAAGCGGAATGGGCGGATATATTGCGGAACATTTTTCGGAAATCGTCCTGTCCCGAAAAATTGCAGAGCTCCCGAAAGAAAAATATTTTCGATGGGCCGCAGCTTTCCCGGATTCTTCTCCGGAGGATCTGAAATCGGTTCTTAAAACTTTAAAAAGCGATAATGAAACAGCGGAGATCTCCGTGCTTCTTTTAAAGGAAATGAAAAAAGATCTTCCGGAAAATAAAACTTCCGTGCGGTTTTTTCTTTCCAAAATCGGTCCGGACCGCCTGGATGATCTGCTGGTGCTTGCAAAAGCAGGTTTCGGAAAAACCACAGCTTTGGCAGAAATTTCCGAAACGGAGAGAATGAAAGAAGAGGTGATGAAAGCGGGGGACTGCTATGAACTGAAAACTCTTGCGCTGACCGGAACAGATCTTGCCGAAGCCGGCATCGAACCGGGACCGGAGATCGGGAAGACTCTCCGGAAACTTCTCAAAGAAGTTTGTGAACATCCTGAATTCAATACAAAACAAAAACTGCTTTCAATGTTATAATGTCTTCAGAATAAAAGGCCCCGGGCGGGACAGGAGGAAAAGAAGACCATGAAGGATTACGGGAAGATTTATAAAGAATGGTTGGACAACCCTTATTTTGATGAAGAGACAAAAACAGAATTAAAAGCCATCGCAGGAGATGAAAACGAAATCAGGGAACGTTTCTACAAGGATCTTGAATTCGGAACCGCCGGTCTGAGAGGGATTATCGGAGCCGGCATCAACCGCATGAACAAATATGTGGTGAGACGGGCCACGCAGGGACTTGCCGATTATATCATTCGATGCGGGGGACAGAAAAAAGGTGTTGCGATCGCCTATGATTCCCGCCGGATGTCGCCGGAATTTTCCATGGAGGCGGCGCTTACGCTTGCGGCAAACGGGATCAGGGCATACCGGTTCGAGTCGCTTCGCCCAACACCGGAACTTTCTTTTGCGGTGAGAGAACTGGGATGCATTGCCGGCATCAACATAACGGCAAGCCACAATCCGGCCGATTACAACGGCTACAAAATATACTGGGAGGACGGAGCACAGTTTACGCCGCCGCATGATGTGGGCGTGACCGAATGTGTACTTGCGATCGAGGATCTTTCCACGGTAAAGACCATGGAGGAAAAGGACGCCCGGGCAGACGGACTGCTCGTTACACTCGGGCAGGAAATGGATGACAAGTATGTTGCGCAGGTGGAAGCGCAGGTCGTAAACAGGGATGCGATCGCAAGGGAACAGGATGCGATGACCATTATTTATACGCCGCTCCACGGAACCGGAAATATCCCCGCGCGGCGCGTGTTGAAGGAAATCGGCTTTACGCATGTTTACGTTGTACCGGAGCAGGAAAAGCCGGACGGGAATTTCCCGACGGTGGCATATCCGAACCCGGAAGCAAAGGAAGCGTTTGCGCTCGGCCTTAAAATGGCGAAAGAAAAAAATGCGGATCTGGTGCTTGCAACGGATCCGGATGCCGACCGCCTGGGCGTGTATGTGAAGGATACGAAGAGCGGCGAATATAGAACGCTTACCGGCAATATGTCCGGGTCACTGATCTGCGAATACATTCTGAGCCAGAAGAAACTGCACGGAGAAATTCCGGCCGACGGCGAAGTCGTAAAATCCATCGTGACGACCAACCTGGTCGATGCGGTCGCCGCAAATTATAACTGCAGGCTGGTGGAAGTCCTGACCGGATTCAAATGGATAGGACAGCAGATCCTGAAAGAAGAAAAAACCGGAAAAGGACATTATATGTTCGGCATGGAGGAAAGCTACGGCTGCCTGATCGGACCTTATGCAAGAGACAAGGATGCGATCTCGGCTACGGCGGCGCTCTGCGAGGCGGCAGCCTACTACAGGACACAGGGGAAAACGCTCTGGGATGCCATGCTGGATATGTATGAGAAATACGGTTACTACAAGGATGCGGTGAAGTCGATCGAGATGGAAGGCATGGAAGGCCTTCAGAAGATAAAGGAGATCATGGAGGATTTCCGGAAGAACACACCGGCAGAAATCGGCGGCTATCCCGTTCTTTCTGCAAGGGATTACGAAGAGGATACCATTACAGATGTAAAGACCGGTGAAGTAAAACCGACAGGGCTTCCGAAATCAAACGTGATCTATTATGACTGCCCGGATAATACGTGGATCTGCATCCGGCCCTCGGGCACCGAACCGAAGCTGAAATTTTACTACGGGGTCAAAGGCACTTCTCTGGACGATGCGGAGAAAAAAGGAGCAGAGCTCGGGGAAGCCCTGGAAGACAAAGTGAAGGAATACCTGAAATAAAATCCGCAGAGACAACGCGGAAGAGACATACCATGATATCAGTGCCAAGAGTCCGTTTCCCACGCAGGATTGCGGGAGCACGAAGTGCAGAGCAATCCGTGATATTACTTTTGGCGATCACATCATAACATGGAAAAGATAAATACAGGATAAATACAGAAAAGATAAATACAGAAAAGATAAATAAAAAGAATACAAACAGAAAAAGGCAGAAAAAAACGGCCGGCATCAGACAAAGATGTCGGCTGTTTCTTTGATCCGGAAAGTCCGAATGTAATTTTCTTCCATCGGGATCCATTCCGTGCGGAATCTTTCCGCCATTTCCTCACCGTTCCGCAAAAGGATACGCTTCCTCTGTTCATCCGGAGAGACATCGCAGAAAACGGACAGGTCCGCGTAATGACCGAATTTCGGGTGAAGACTGTAAGCGCCTTCCACAATCCGATATCGGGAAACGGGTATTTTTCGGGAAGAGGAAAAATCCATGGTGCCGCAGTCAAACGGACGATAGATTATTTCTTTCCCGCGGACAAGTCCCGGCAGGACCTCTGCGATAAACCGGTCATAATCAATATTGCCGCCGGCTTCCTGCAGACGGGTTTCGGTGCGGAGCTTTGCCGGAAGAAAGAAATCATCCATGCGGATCAGGCCGGCATCCAGAACTTCCCCCAGCTCATCTGCCAGCGTGGTTTTTCCGGAAGCAGCCCTTCCGTCGACTGCAATAAGGATATTTTTTTTCTCTTCCGGAAGCCCGGAAGAGAACGGCGGCATTTCCGAAAGTTTTTTCAGAACAGGGAGAAGACGAAGCATTTTCAAGGATACAATCCGATACGCGGGATGCTCCTTTTCACGATAGACCTCACTGTGGTGAATGGGAGAAAAAGCCGCCTGTTCCGTTTGGACCGGGCGGGATGCCGTCAGGGCGAACATCCGGAAAAGCCATTCCGGAGGAAGGTCCTTTTTTTTCCATGCGGAAAAATTGACCCGTGCATAATCGGGAGAGATCTCTTCAAAAAGATCCGCATCGTCCGCGGGAACAGAAGAAAATTCACGCATAAAATATTCCCGTGCCGCGGGGATATCCGTCAGGAGATGTTCCGCCCCGTACCTTGCCTGGTAGAGAAGCTTTACCAGATCGGCAGGCCGGGCGGAAGGATGTTTTTTGATTTGTTCACGGAGATAAGTTTCGTTTTTCATTTTGATCGGGCAGTTTTAGCCCGTTTCCTTTGATCGATAATCGATTGACACCGGATTTTTGCGTGAATCACGGACCCTCCGGGGAATACCGTTTCGGGACCCGTGCCGTTCCGTTGGCTGTTCTTTTAAAATCACGGATTTCCGACAGGATACCGTTTCGGGATCAGCTTTGCTTTTTCAAGCGCATAATAAATGATCGGGATCAGGATCAGCTGGAGAAGGAGCCCCGGGACGCTCTTTGCGAAATAAGCAGCCGCCCATGCTGTCAGGGAATAGCTTCCTTTGGAAAAGAAGAGTGCGGTCACAATGCCGCCGGCTATTCGTCCGGCGATCATGGAGGCAATGAGACTCAGGTAAAGATCAGTCCGCAGTTTGCCGATACGGACCAGTTTCATGATCAGGCCGGATATCAGTCCGTAGACCGCAAGCTCGGCCATCATTGCGGGAAGATATCCGAGAGGCGGCATACCGGTAATAAGAGAAGAGAGAAGAGAACCGGCGAGCCCGCAGACAAGCCCCGGTCCCGGTCCTGCGATCAGTCCGCAGAGCAGTACCGGAATGTGCATGGGACTGAAGAGACTTCCGCCGTCCGGGATGGCATGAAAGGCAAGAGGAAGTACCACGCAGAGAGCAATAAAAACAGCAGTAAACGTAATAGTTTGCGTATGACTCATTTTTTTATTCATAAGGAAATCCTTTCAACCTCATTTTTTCACATAATAAAAGCCACGAAGATCCACGCCTTTCTCAAAAAGACATGTTACCTTCCTGGCAACCTTATGAATGGGATTATAGCAGAACATTTTCCGGATTTCAAACTGATTTTCCGGATTTTTCCGGAACGTTCTTCCGGGACGGACAAATTTGAATGAAAAAAATCCCGCACTATTTTCTCTTCAGTTCCTTTATCACGCTGTCGATCAGCTTTGCGAGAGAAAGATCCGGAACACCGGCAATGATGTTGTCACACTGGTTGACGGGGATCAGGATTCTCTTTGCTCTGCTTTTTCCCACAGAACATGCCATAGCCGGTGTGATTTCCCCGAACATGGAATCCGCAATAACAATTCCGACGGGACCGATGATCACATCCGCGCACCGGCAGCATACCTTAACAGCATTTTCTCCGGTGGAAGTATGATCGGCGCCCGCCTTATGCATGGCGGAAGCCGCAATGCTGTTTGTTCCGACAGCAGTGATGATGCTGTCCGGAAAGGCCTCTTTTACGGCCGGGATCAGCTGCTTTCCTATTCCGCCGCCCTGACTGTCTATGATCAGAATGTTCATCATGGTATATCCTCCGGTATCCAAAAGTATATCTTTCCCTGGTTTTATTTGCAACAACCGTTTCTACAGAGTATACTGAAAATAAATCCGGACGGGAGGATTTTTCGTACCGTCAGGGCAGAAAACGGAGATAACAGGATGGATCAGAATACCGGTCTGAATACAAACCCGGATATTCCGGAGAAGGACACGGATAGTCTCAGGAAGAGTCCGGATGCCGGCAAAAATAAAAACAAAGGACACAAAATCCGGAAGGGAACCGTGATCGCGGCAGCCGTAATCTTATTTCTTGCGGTTGTTTTCGGCTTCTGTGCATGGGGTATCCTGACATCAAAAACACAGCCGTCCCCGGAAGAAACTCCCGCGCAGAATGTACCGGTGAAGAGGGTGGTTTACTATAACAATACGGGAATTTACGAATATCTTCCCGAGACTGCGGAAAGTGACCGTATAACAAAAATCACAAAGGATACCTATGACCGTTCCGAAAGCAGGTTCGCGGATAAAAATCTGGCGGATGGAGTACGGTTTTCGAGCGACGGTCATTATGCGTTCTGTCTTAAAAATTATTCATATACCCTGTTTTACAAATCGGCGGATCTCTGCTGCATTGATATCACAAAACCGGAGGACAAGAGGGAAGATATCCTGATCTCCGGTAATGTGCTGCAGTATGATATTTTATCGGATGACCGTATCCTGTTCCTTGACGGGGACGGAAAACTGTACCTGCAGGATATCCCCGGGAAGAATACGGATCCGCAGCGCGACCGCCTGGATGCGGATGTGACCGGGTATTATGCGGATCAGAAGAAAAACAAAATATTCTGGTTTAATTCCTTCGGAATGGGCTATTCTCTTGATATTGAAAAAGGAACGGGGAAAACAAAAACAGCGGAGGGAGTTGCCTCGGTTTTGTTTACCTCTGATGATCTGAATACGATTTATTATACGAACTACGGCAGCGACCTGATGATCGTAAAAGACCTTGCAAGGGCATCCATCGTCGATACGGATGTTACCGACCTTGCCGTAATCAAGAAGACGGGGCACGCGTATTTTCTGAAACTTCCGCAGCAGGAGGCGGAAAGCGCCGGAACGGAGACTGAAATGGCATCCGAACCGGATGCCGAACAGCGGACGGAAAAAAACAGCAGCGATCTTGTGACTGCCGAAAGCAAGGGCGGCGATACACAGAATAGTACGAAGAGTGTCACCGGAACGCTTTCCTATTATGACGGAGAAAAAAAGACGGTGCTTTCCGAAAACATCCTTGCGATCAGTTCCACCAACAACAATGACATGGAACATGACCGGCTGATTGCGGAATCCGGAGCGGCAGACGGCTATGAAATTTATCTGGCGGATGAGGAAAAGCTTCTGGATACCGGCCTGAACCTCAATGATGATGGGCTTGTGGATATCAGCCCGGATTATTCGGAAGATATTCTGTATTATATCAGGCAGGAAGGGGAGGAAAAGGGGAGCCTTTCAAAAGGAACGCTTTATGCCATAGCCTATACAAAAGACGGTTTTGATAAAACCCCGGACAAGCTTCAGGATAAAGCGGTCGCCATCCCCGCCGCGAAATTCGGCAATGTCTATACCACCTCGTACAACGAAGGAGATTATACGACTGCCCTGTATTTAAACGGGAATCTTCTGGGTCAGCATGTTTCTTCTTTTTACTGGAATAATGAAAAAAAATCGGACGATACGGATCTGTATTGTGATGTCTTTACGAGCAGCGACTATCAGTCCGGCAGGTTTGTCCGGGTGAAAAACGGCGTTTCCCGTGATATTGCCTACAATGTATTTCGCTGTAACGGATTTAAGGACGGTTCCTATACGTTCCTGACAGATTATGATGTGGAGGAAGGGACAGGTACATTGGTCTACTGGAACAATGGAGACCCGGTTGTTGTTTCCCGGGAGGTAACCGGAACGACTGCCGGAGATGTTGATTAAAAAAGGCAGCCTCTGTAAGAAGACCGGCCGGAGATACCGGTCAAAAAAAGCAGCCACGGCAGGAAGCCGGCCGGAGATACCGGTCAAAACGATCAAAAAAGGCAGCCTCTGCGAGAAGGCTGCCGGAAAGATTTAGGGGGGCCGGACGGTCTTGCGGACCGTCCGGTATGAGTATGAAAAAGCTTTTGTTTCAGTTCTTCTGAAACGATAGCCTGCTATCCTTTCGAATAGCTTATTCATACTATAAAGGAAATTTGTGACGAAATTGTGGAATCCGTATAAAAAATTCATAAAGAAAATTAAGAATAACAAAAGACTTTCCTAAATACGTGTTTTTTATTATAATTGGGGTTATCTTATCAGGGGAAAGCAAATACCAGCAGAAAAAGGTCGGGAGAAAAACATGTTTGGAATGTCGTCAAATGATATCGGGATAGATCTCGGGACAGCCAGTATCCTTGTATATATCAAAGGAAAGGGAGTTGTCTTAAAGGAACCGAGTGTGGTGGCCATAGACCGCGACACGAACCGTATTATGGCAATCGGGGAGGAAGCCCGTCTTATGATCGGAAGGACGCCGGGAAATATTGTGGCTATCCGTCCGCTTCGTCAGGGGGTGATCTCGGATTATACCGTTACGGAAAAAATGCTGAAATATTTTATTTCAAAGGCGGTCGGAGGGAAAACGCTTCGGCGTCCCAGGATAGCCGTATGCATTCCTTCCGGAGCAACGGAAGTGGAAAGAAAAGCAGTGGAGGATGCAACGTATCAGGCGGGGGCCAAGGAAGTCGCGATCATTGAAGAACCGGTTGCCGCTGCGATCGGAGCCGGCATCGACATCTCAAAAGCCTGCGGGAACATGATCGTGGACATAGGCGGAGGGACTACGGATATTGCCGTCATTTCACTCGGGGGTCCCGTGGTTTCCACCTCCATTAAAGTTGCCGGAGATGATTTCGATGAAGCGCTTGTCCGGTATATGAGGAAAAAACACAACCTTCTGATCGGGGAAAGAACCGGGGAAGATATCAAAATCCAGATCGGCGCGGCATTCAAACGCCCGGAAACGCTTACCATGGAGGTAAGGGGAAGAAACCTTGTAACGGGGCTTCCGAAAACCATTGTGGTGACTTCCGATGAAACACTGGAAGCTCTTCAGGAGCCTACCATGCAGATTGTGGATTCCGTTCACGGCGTTCTGGAAAGAACACCGCCGGAACTGGCGGCGGATATTTTTGACAGGGGAATTGTACTGACCGGCGGAGGTTCTCTTCTTTTCGGTCTGGATCAGCTGATCCAGGAAAAAACAGGGATCAATTCCATGATCGCGGATGATCCGCTCACGGCGGTTGCGATCGGAACCGGAAAATATATCGAATGCAGACATGGGGATCTTGACAGCAAAAGGGATTACTGATGACAAGCGTCAGCGGATATGTAGAAAAAATAAAATACCGGAATGAAGAAAACGGATATTCCGTAGTCAGCATATCCTGCACGGAAAAATCCGAAGAGAATAAAGAAGTAATCCTGGTCGGTACATTTGCTTTCGTTGAAGAAGGCGAATATATTACCGCGGAAGGAACGGAAAAACTTCATCCGGTATACGGACCGCAGATCCTGGTGGACCATTATGAGATAAAAGTACCGGAGGACATGAGAAGCGTAGAACGCTATCTGTCCTCCGGCGCTGTTAAGGGGATAGGAGAAGCACTGGCTTCCCGCATCGTAAAACATTTTAAAGAAGATACGCTGCGGATCATGGAGGAGGAGCCGGAACGCCTTTCCGAAATAAAAGGGATAAGCGAACGGATGGCCATGTCCATTTCCGGACAGTTTGAAGAAAAAAAGGATATGCGGAATGCCATGCTGTTTCTGACCGGATACGGGATAGGCATGAACCTTGCTGCAAAAATTTACAAACAGTACGGTGAAAAGCTCTACTCCATCATCCGGGAAAATCCGTATCAGCTTGCGGATGATATTACCGGTGTCGGATTTCGGATCGCGGATGAAATCGCACGAAAGGCCGGCATATGCGCAGATTCGGAATACCGGATCAAATGCGGATTTCTTTTCAATCTGACGCAGGCAGCGGGGCAGGGGCACATGTACCTGCCGGAAGAAGAGCTGCTGACAAAAAATGCGCAGCTTCTGGGCACAGAAGCAGACGGAATGCGGGAATACCTGATTGATCTGCAGATGGATAAGCGGATTGTCCTGAAGAAGGACGAAGACGGAAATTTTGCGGTCTATCTTTCCCGCTTTTATTATACGGAAATGAACACAGCGGCCATGCTTCATGATCTGGATATCCGTTCGGACGAAAATCCGGAACGGATCCTGAAAGCCATCGGATCCATGGAAAAAGAGTCGGGCATTCAGTTCGATGACCTTCAGAAAAAAGCAGTCGTGGAAGCGGCACGATGCGGGCTGCTCATCCTGACCGGTGGACCGGGCACAGGAAAAACCACGACCATCAACGCCATTATCCGTTACTTTGAACATTGCGAAATGGAAATCCTTCTGGCGGCGCCTACCGGACGCGCGGCCAAACGCATGACGGAAGCCACCGGGCATGAAGCGAAGACCATACACCGCCTTCTGGAAATCAGCGGAATGAGTACGGACGCGGCCGGTAAGACCACAGAACTTTCCGGCATGCACTTTGAGCGGAACGAAGAGATGCCGCTCGAAGCCGACTGTGTGATCATCGATGAAATGAGCATGGTGGATATCCACCTCATGTATGCGCTTCTGAAAGCGGTCAGTGTGGGAACACATCTTATTCTGGTGGGAGATGTAAACCAGCTTCCGAGTGTGGGGCCGGGAAATGTTTTAAAGGATATCATTGATTCGGAATGTTTTAACGTGGTAAGGCTGAACACCATATACCGGCAGGCAGCGGAGAGTGATATCATTGTCAACGCGCATAAGATGATCCGGCAGGAAAAAATAGATCTCAGCCGCCGGAGCAGAGACTTCCTTTTTATTCGGCAGCACGACCCGGAGGCCATCCTGAAAACCATGATGAAGCTGATCACGGAAAAACTGCCGTCCTATGTGGGTTCGGAAACGGGAGAAATACAGATCATGACGCCCATGCGGAAGGGCGTTCTGGGAGTGGAGCACTTAAATTCCGTCCTGCAGGAAAATCTGAATCCGAAAAGAGCGGGCAGGGAGGAACGGGAACTGAACGGAATCCTTTTCCGAACAGGCGACAAAGTCATGCAGATCCGGAATGACTACCACAGGAACGTATACAACGGAGACATCGGAATCCTGAAGGATATCAACACCTTTGCGGAAATCCTTACCGTGGAGTTCGATGAAGGCGTAACGGCTGAATATTCCTATGCCGATGCGGACGAACTGGAACTTGCCTATGCGATCACCATTCACAAATCACAGGGCAGCGAATATCCGGCAGTTGTGATTCCCGTCTGGCAGGGACCGAGAATGCTGCTTACGAGAAACCTGATCTATACGGCGGTAACGAGAGCCAGAAAATGTGCGGCACTGGTGGGGGAACCCGAGTATTTTTATGAAATGGTGAACAACACACAGGAAATGCGGCGGAATACCGGACTGAAGGACAGAATACGGGAAGTGTATTGAACCGAACGAATTTTTTCTCTCTGCGTCTTCTGATGCATGAACAAAGCGGAAAAAATAAAAAAGGCCGGAACCCTTTTTCTGGATTCGGTCTTTCCGCCCCGATGTCCCGTCTGCGGGGAAATCGCGGTTCCCTCCGGAAACAGGATATGTGAAACCTGTGCGGGGGAACTTGATTTTGTAAAAAGCCCGTGCTGCTTAAAATGCGGCCGGGGTATTTTTGATGAGACACAGGAATTCTGCTATGACTGTACGGTGCGGCCGAAAAGCTTTGATTATGGTTTTGCGCTCCTGAATTATGATGACCGGATGCGGGAATCCATGGCACAGATCAAATACAAAAACCGCCGGGAATATATAGAAACCTACGGCCGTCTCATTTCTCTCTGCTATGGGAGAAAAATAAAAGAAATGCATGCGGATGCCCTTGTTCCGGTGCCTGTCCACCCGCAGAGATTAAGACAGAGAGGGTACAACCAGGCGGAAATCCTTGCCCGGTCCATCGGAAAACATACGGGACTGCCTGTCAGGACGGACATCCTTTTCCGGAACCGGAACACGGCAGCCCAAAAGAAACTCACGCCGGACGAAAGACTGAAGAACCTTGCGGAAGCTTTTTCGGCCGATGCGGGAAAACGGGATGTCCGTTCCCTCATCCTGGTCGATGACATCTACACGACCGGGAGCACCGTGGAAGCCTGTACCCGCATCCTGCGGTCTGCCGGCGCAGCGCATGTTTATTACCTCAGCATCTGCATCGTCACGGAAAGTTGACATAATTTAATATCCGTGTCAAAAGTCCGTTTCCCACGAAAAATATAAAATGATATAAAATCCAAATTTTTCAGGATAGTATTTGACACCGTGCAATCCCTATGATATAGTAGCTTCGTGAAAAAATTTCCGGGTCTCTTTTTTTTTGACCCAAAAACAAGTTTAGCGTAACCTGGAGGCTGATATCATGCGTACAAAAATCACGCTTGCTTGCACAGAGTGCAAACAACGCAACTACTTTACGACCAAGGATAAAAAAGATCATCCGGATCGTATGGAAATCAAAAAATATTGCAGATTCTGCAAGAAGCATACCCTTCACAAAGAAACAAAATAAGGGTAGGAAGGACTCTATCATGGCGGAAACCGAAAAACAGATGAATTCCAAATTCAAGGAATTCTTCAAAGGCCTGAAAGCGGAATTCAGAAGAATTGTATGGCCGACGAAGGAAGATCTGGCAAGACAGACGGTTGCGGTTGTGATCACGTCTATTATTCTTGGCCTGATTATTGCTTTTCTCGACTGGGCTTTCCAGTTGGGCTTCGGGGCAATCCTTAAATAACTTGGAGTAAAAAATGGCAGAAGCAAACTGGTATGTGGTACATACCTATTCGGGTTATGAAAATAAAGTAAAAGTAGATATTGAAAAGACGATCGAGAACCGTTCCCTTGAGGATCAGATTCTGGAAGTTTCTGTTCCCATGCAGTCCGTTGTGGAAGTAAAGAACGGGCAGGAAAAAGCATCGGAAAAGAAAATGTTTCCGGGATATGTTCTGGTGAAGATGTACATGAACGATGAGACCTGGTATGTAGTCAGGAATACCAGAGGTGTCACCGGCTTTGTGGGCCCGGGAAGCAAACCGGTTCCGCTTTCACCGGAGGAGATGGTAAATCTCGGCTTCGGTGTTCCGGAAGGCACAGTTCTTCATGAGAAAAAGGTTCTGATCGATTACGCGGTCGGCGACAGCGTTGTTGTGACGATCGGACCGTGGAAAGACACCATCGGAAAGATCGTGGAAATCAACGAGCATAAGAAGACCGTTTCCATGATGGTGGAGATGTTCGGACGCGAGACAAAAGTGGAACTCGGATTTACGGAAGTCAAAAAGCTGTAAACAGAAACATTCATCTTTCCTGTTTCGGATTTACGAATACGGAAATACGGAAGCAGGGGATGTCTGCATAGAAGTGGGAGGGAGCGTTTAACAAAACAGCTTTCCCGCCAACACCACAAGGAGGTGCCATTATGGCAAAAAAGGTAACTGGTTATATCAAGCTGCAGATTCCTGCAGGCAAGGCAACACCGGCTCCACCCGTCGGACCGGCATTGGGACAGCATGGCGTGAACATTGTTGAGTTCACCAAGCAGTTCAATGCAAGAACAGCGGATCAGGGGGATTTGATCATCCCCGTTGTTATTACGGTTTACGCAGACAGAAGTTTCAGCTTCGTCACAAAAACTCCTCCGGCTGCGGTACTGCTGAAAAAGGCGTGCAAGCTTAAAAAAGCATCCGGTACGCCGAACAGGGATAAAGTTGCCACGATTTCAAAAGAAGATTTAAAGCAGATCGCGGAAACAAAAATGCCTGATTTGAACGCAGCATCGATTGAAGCAGCCACGAGTATGATCGCCGGTACCGCCCGCAGTATGGGTATCGTGGTCGGGAAGTAAGGAGGAGAGATAATGAGGAAACACGGAAAAAGATATGTTGAGGCAGCGAAGCAGGTCAATCGCGCCACCTTATATGATGTACCGGAGGCAGTCTCCATCCTGAAAAAGACTGCCAACGCAAAGTTTGACGAGACAATTGAACTGCATATCCGCACAGGCTGTGACAGCCGTCATGCGGAACAGCAGATCCGCGGCGCCGTTGTACTGCCGCACGGAACAGGAAAGACCGTCCGTATTCTTGTATTTGCAAAAGGAGCCAAGGTAGACGAGGCTACGGCAGCAGGAGCGGATTTTGTAGGCGGGCAGGAACTTGTTCCGAAGATACAGAATGAAGGATGGCTGGATTTCGATGTTATTGTTGCCACACCGGATATGATGGGTGTTGTGGGACGTCTCGGAAAAATTCTCGGACCGAAAGGCCTTATGCCGAACCCGAAGGCAGGAACGGTAACCATGGATATTGCAAAGGCTATCGCGGATATCAAAGCCGGTAAAGTCGAGTATCGTCTGGATAAAGCCAACATCGTCCATGTGCCGGTCGGGAAAGCTTCTTTTGCCGAGAAGGATCTTCAGGAAAATCTGCAGACGCTTCTTGATGCACTGAACAAGGCAAAACCGGGCACCATCAAGGGAAGCTATTTCAAGAGCGCGGTTCTGACTTCTACCATGGGACCGGGCGTTAAGCTGAACACCGCGAAGATTTCATCGGCAGCGGCTCCCAAAGCTTGACTTAATGAATAAAATGTGATAGGTTATTCAGGTATTTCATGCCGAAGACAGCAGGCGCCGAAAGGCGTAAGGTCAGGAAACCGCCTGCCGAGGACAAGGTTTCACGATATGTGAATTTTGAACCCCGGCTGTCTTACTGCAGCCGGAGTTTTTTCGTGCATGAATGCATGCGATACTTAAAAAAGAAAGAAGGAGGAAAGCAAAAGATGAGGGATTCCAAGATCCAGGAGAAACAGCCGGTTGTCAATGAAATTTCCGGACTTCTCAAAGATGCCAAATCTGCAGTTGTGGTGGATTACCGCGGTCTTACCGTGGAACAGGATACCAGACTGAGAAAAGAGCTGCGTGACGCGGGTGTTTCTTATAAAGTTTTTAAGAATACCATGATCCGTATTGCGGCAAAGGGAACGGAGTTTGAAAAGCTGGATGAGTTTCTGAATGGCCCCACGGCAATCGCAATCAGCGGGGAAGATTCCACAGCGGCGGCGAGAATTGTTTCGAAGTTCGCAAAGAAGGCAAACAGCAAAAGTCTTCAGATGAAAGGCGGAATGATCGACGGTATCTTATATGATGCAGCAGGCATCAGTGCAGTTGCGGATATTCCGTCGAAGGAAGAACTTCTGGGCAGACTGTTCGGAAGCTGGAAGAGTCCGGTTACCAATTTCGCAAGAGTATTGAAGCAGATCGCTGAAAAGAAGGACGAAGGCACAGCGGCAGATGCAGCACCGGCAGAAGATACCACTGCAGCGGCACCGGAAGCGGAAGCAGTACCTGCAGCAGAACCGTCAGCGGCACCTGTAACAGCAGAATAAATCCAACTTCCGCCCGAAGGGCGGCAAAAAAAGAAAATGGAGGAAAATAAAATGGCAAAGTTATCCACTCAGGAAATCATTGACGCAGTCAAAGAGCTGACTGTCGTTGAACTCAACGATCTGGTAAAAGCATGTGAAGAAGAATTCGGCGTATCCGCTGCAGCAGGTGTTGTGATGGCAGCAGGCGCTGCGGGAGCAGGCGCTGCCGTAGAAGAGAAGACAGAATTCGATGTTGAACTGACGGAAGTCGGCGCAAACAAAGTTAAGGTTATCAAGGTTGTCCGTGAAGCTACTTCTCTCGGACTGAAGGAAGCCAAGGATCTTGTTGATGCGGCTCCGAAGGTTGTGAAGCAGGCTATTGCGAAGACAGAAGCAGAGGCACTTAAGAAGTCCCTCGAAGAAGCAGGCGCAAAAGTTACCTTAAAGTAACTTGTTGTGATAGATAAAGGTTTTCAGAATAATTCCAAAAGGAATATGGAGGTAGTTTTAATGCATAACGGTACAGTGAAGTGGTTCAATGCAACAAAGGGTTACGGATTCATCACAGATGATGCGGACAAGAGCGAGATCTTCGTTCATTTTTCCGGAATCAACGGAGACGGTTACAAGTCCCTTGAAGACGGACAGAAGGTGACCTTTGATACAGCGGAAGGCAACAGAGGAATGCAGGCTGTCAATGTGACACCGGTTCAGCAGTAATTTTCCAAAAAGAAAAACGGGACTGCGCACAAATCGTGCACAGCCCCGTTTTATTTAATCGGGATTATCCTTCGATCGCAATATAATTTTTTTCCGGAACTTCGGTCTTCTGCTCCTTCTTCGGAACCGAAAGTTTCAGAATGCCGTCTTCAAACTTTGCATGAATATCCTCCTGTTTCAGCCCTTCTCCCACATAGAAGCTTCTGGTCATAGAGCCGGAATAACGTTCGTGGCGGATGAGTTTTCCTTTTTTATTATTTTCCTCCTGATCAACTCCCCTGGAAGCGCTGACGGTTAAATATCCGTCCTTTAATTCCGCGTGGATTTCATCTTTCTTAAAGCCCGGGAGATCAATATCCATTTCATAGTTCTGATCATTTTCACGGATATCCGTCTTCATCAGATCTTTAAAATGTTTTCCGTAAAGTCTGCTGCGCTTGTCATCAAAGAAATTCTCATCATAAAACGGAAGGTCATTCATCCAATTATCAAAAAGATTTTCACCGAATATACTGGGCATATACATAAGTCATTCCTCCTTTAATTTGAATGGTTACGGGCCTTACGAAATCCGGTCCTTTATTTTTTGGTATACGTGTACTATAACACGCATTATTAGCAATGTCAATAGTCGAGTGCTAATTTTACAAAATATTTCCATTCCCGTTTTTTTCAGGCGCAAGGCTGTCATCCGGGTCCCCGGCTGCAGCCGGGGAAAGAAAGCCGGGGAAATAGCCGGAACCATTGACAGAATGGTTATATTAGAATCACAATATAAAGAAATTCTGTCCGGACACATCCTCCCGGAAGCAATTTTTCAGTCGATCCATTATTTAACAGAAAACCGAAAATCTGCGGAACAGGCCATTTCGGTAACCAAAGCCCATACAACAAACGGGAATTCTTCCGGAGGTTCGGGCTCCGGCGGGAGCGAGACCCCGCAGTGGGATCAGAACGGGAATAACTGGACATACCGGAAAGCGGACGGAAAGTATGCGCAGAATGAATGGCAGCAGATCAGCTTTAACGGGGAAACAAGCTGGTATTATTTCGGATCGGACAGCAATATGGTTTCGGGCTGGCATAAGGACAGTACCGGGAACTGGTACTACCTGAAAGAAAGTTCGGGCACATCGGGAACGGGGACCGGTACCGGAGGAGGAAGTTTCCGGGGAGCCATGCAGACCGGATGGACCGTCGATCCGCAGGACGGACACCGGTATTATCTGGATCCGTCAACCGGGAAAATGGTGACCGGGTGGAAAGAAATAGAGGGACGCTGGTACTACTTTAATGAGACAGCGCCGGGACAGAGCGGCTGGAGCTGGAGCGAGGCGGAAAAGAAACTGGTTTATGCGGATAACGGAGAGCTGCCGCTCGGCGCCTGCATCGAAAGCATGACAACGGATCAAAAGCCGGAATAAAAAGATAAACGGAAATGAGGCCGTGAGAGAGGCCGTTTGTATTTCTCGGAGAACAGCATTTGGAAAAAACAGCAGAAGATAAAAACAGCCCCGCATCTGTTAAAACGATGCGGGGCTGTTGATTGGATAGATGAGGTTTGAAATAATTTCTGCCGGAAGGGCTGACTGCCGGTGAAAAATTCCGCTGTCGGGAAACCGGATCAGCTGTTTGCCAGAATGATTTCTTCTATTGTGTCTGCCGTGCATTCACAGGCATCAAAACACTCCTCAAAGCACTTGTAGATATCTTTCCATTTCATGATTTCAACCGGATCCTTACAGGAGGAGAGGAGGGTGCTGACTGCATCAAAATACAGGGTATCCGCTTCCGCCTCAAGAGAATTAACAAGGATGATCTTTGCCTTGATGGATTTTGATTTCTTGAAGTTTCCGAATTCATCGACCAGATCGCAGAGCGCATCACAGCAGCGAACCAGAGCATGGCTGAAACCCGGAACATCTTCCCGTACCTGCTCCACTTTATACATGTTTAAAAGCATCATTACTTCATCAATCCCGTCTACTACATTGTCCAGCTCATCCATGAGCCTGGTGATATCCGGACGTTCAATGGGAGGGAGAAATTCAGATGCCAGATGTTCCATCATTTTATGTTTCAGATTGTCGGATTCATGTTCAATCCCATGGATTTCGGTCGTCCCTTCCTGGGCCTTTGCAGCCGAATAATCCAGAATGACCTTATCGAGTGCCTTGGCAGCCCAGCTGGAACAATTGGCGCAGTCCAGATAACCTTTAAAATAGCTGTAATGTTTCTTCTTTCCCATTTTTTTCTCCCTTTGGTCTGAAAATAAATAGTGTCTGCGGAACCGGTATTAAGACAGATGCATGAACAGCCTGACCATAAAATATCCGAGAAGTCCGCATCCCGGGAAGGTAAGTACCCAGGTAAGGACCATGTCTTTTACTACGCTCCAGTTCACGGCTGACAGCCTCTTGGCGGCACCGACGCCCATGATGGCTGTTGTCTTGGTATGCGTGGTGCTGACCGGAATGCCGGTGACCGAAGAAAAGAGCAGGCAGGCAGCTGCGGCCATATCTGCCGAAAAGCCCTGATAGGTATCCAGCTTTACCATGTCCATGCCTACGGACTTGATGATCCGGTAGCCGCCGATCGAAGTACCAAGCCCCATCACCACGGAGCAGAGGATCATCAGCCATATCGGAATGACAAAGTGGGATGCGTCCCCGTTGCCGCTCGAAAGCGCAATACCCAGGAGGAACACACTCATGAATTTCTGTCCGTCCTGCGCGCCGTGCATAAATGCCATGGCAGCCCCGCCGAAGACCTGTGCGCCCTTGAAAGGCCCTACGGTTTTTCTTCTGTCCGTTTCTTTAAAAAGAAAGCCGACCAGTTTTACCATTACATAGCCGAGTACAAAACCAAGAACGGTGGAAAGCAGCAGTCCGTATAAAACCTTGACCCATTCGTCCCAGTTGATCCCCTTCATGCTTCCCTGCAGCGCAATTGCAGCGCCGGAGAGCCCGGCAATCAGTGCATGGCTTTCCGAAGTCGGGATTCCGAATTTCCAGGCGGCCACCGCCCATACAACAATGGCTACCAGGGCGGCACAAAGAGCTTTTGTGGCATCGTCCGTATTTCCTCCGAAATCTACCATGTTGTAAATGGTCATGGCGACCTTCGCATTAAGCGAGGTCATTACGAGCACGCCGAAAAAGTTCATTACAGCGGCCATTAGGATTGCCTGTTTTGCCGGCAGTGCCCTTGTGGATACGCAAGTGGCAATCGCATTCGGAGCATCTGTCCATCCGTTTACCATGATGACCGCGAGCGTAAGGATGGCAGTGATGAGCATCAGCGGATTATGCGTTACCAGGGACAGAAATTCTGTAAAATTTATCTGCACAAAAACTTCCTCCTAAACTCTGAATGATTTGTAATATCAGCTCAGCAGGAGGACAATAAAGCTTTGTTTCGAACTCTGCCGTTGAGGATATTCCCGAAAGCTCTCCTGCACATTATAGCCCTTTGAACCGGCAGATGCACCAAAAATCGTAATTTTTTATGGCTTGAAGATATGAATGGATGCTGCAGCACGGATTTTCGGGGTATTTATGTCAAGAAATCTGTTTTCCGGCCGGATTCAAGGTTGATTTATTAAAATGAACCTTTTTGATCAGCGATACGTCTTCAAAAAGGGTTTTTTCCTTTTTGCGGCGGAGGACTGCGGATGCGGTTTGCATCTTAAGTTTAAATTTGGTATTATGTATGATATCAGTGCCAAAAGTCCGTTTCCCACGCAGGCTTGCGGGAGCAATCCGTGATATTACTTTTGGCGATCACATCGTATTATATCCTCATTAGGACAAGAGGCATGATGCAGTGCGGCAGCGGATCTGATGCCTGATTCATTGCCTGCGGGCAGCGTACATGGCATACCGTGAATCTGACTTTACAAAACAACCGGAGGCATACAAACGTGGCGATTAACGACTGGTTTCGATTCGAAACCGCTAAGGAAAGAAAGAAGAGACAGGAAAAATATTTTAACAAGATGTTTCCGATGGGAAAAGAGCAGCAGGACTGGGAGGAAAAAACTCTCCGCGGACTTTTTCCGGAAAAAAAAGATATACGGCAGTATCATTTTCTCCTTCTCACACTGAGGGAGGGTCTTACCAATGCGGATGACCCCGGACGTGATGAGGATGATCCCGACCGGGAAGAAGCCATCCGGCGCTGGGGAAAAAATCAGTTCGTAAGAGATACGCCGGAGGAAGTTGTGAAAAGGATTCGGGCAATGGCCTTTTTGGAACATGACTGTCGGGCATCTGAAGAACTGCCTGCTCTGGAAGCTGTCTTTGAATATGTTCAAAAAAACGGATGATGATTGACCATGAAAGGTACTTTGGATCTTCGGGATCCGGGTGCCTTTTTTTAGTTGAAAAAATATTATATCCGCAGGACACAAATCACAAATTACGAAGCACTAATCACGAATCACGAATCACGAATCGCAAATCGCAAATCGCAAATCACAAATCACAAATCACAAATCACAAATCGCAAATCGCAAATCACAAATCACAAATCGCAAATCACAAATCATGAATCGCAAATCGCAAATCGCAAATCACAAATCACAAATCACGGATAGGAAATTATCCGGAAATTTCAGAAATTGTTATTGACAGTTGAACACATATTCAACTATAATACCCTCATAACAGTTGTTCAATTGTTCAACTGAGCAAATGACAACAGGATTCCGCAGAAGAAAACGCAGAAGAAGGAGAGCTGAAATGAGCAGAAGCGTATATACCTGCAATGGTACCGTTATCCATCATGATGTGGTCGATAAAATCAAAAAGGAAATGCTTCCGAAAACAGAATATACAAATCTGGCTGCTTTCTTTAAGGTGTTCGGGGATGAAACCAGGATCCGTATCCTGTGGGCGCTGGATCAGCATGAGATGTGTGTCTGTGATTTGTCCAGTGTGCTGGGTATGACCAAATCCGCCGTTTCACATCAGCTCGGGAGTCTCCGGAAAGAGCATCTGGTCCGGTTCCGCCGGGATGGAAAAACGGTTTATTATTCCCCCGATGATGAACATGTCCGGGAAATATTTGAAACGGGTCTGGAACATGTGCGCCACAGTGAGGGACACGGAAAAACCAGAATAAAAAAATAAAGCAGAGACAGAGAACAGGAAACAGAGAATAAGAAACAGGAAACAGAGAACGAAAAACAGAGAACAGGAAACAGAGAACCAAAAACAGAGAACAGGAAAAAAGAAACATGGAATAATCATAAGCGGAAGCAAAAAACCAGAAAATAAAAATCGGGAACCAAAAATCAGAAACCGGAAAACAGAAAACAGGAAACCGGAAAACAGAAACCGGAAAACAGAAATCAGAAACCGGAAAACAGAAAACAGGAGGGATATCATGAAAAGAAATTACAGACTGGAAGGGCTTGACTGTGCGGACTGCGCCGCAAAGCTGGAAAGAAAACTTGCTTCCGTAAAAGGGATGCAGAGCGCAGCCATAAATTTCATGACTTTAAAATGTATGATCGAAGCAGAGGACGACAAAATAGACGATGTCGTGAAGGAAGCCATGAAAATAATCGCCAGGGAAGAACCGGACGTGGAAGTAAAACAAATCTGACAGGAAGTGGGACAGGGATGCCATGAACAGGAAGCAGAAGAAACAACGGAATCAGATTATCGGAGCGGCAATTTTGTTTGCGGCAGGTATCCTCCTGTATCATTTTGCAGCAGGTGCTTTTCAAACAGCAGGCGTTATTGTGCTGATCGCGGCGTATTTCCTTGCAGGCTTCGGCGTTTTAAAAAAAGCATTCCGGAATATCGGACGCGGAAAACTGTTTGATGAAAATTTCCTGATGAGTATTGCAACGATCGGTGCCTTTGCCATACGCCAGTACCCGGAAGCGGCTGCCGTCATGCTTTTTTATCAGGTGGGAGAACTGTTTCAGAGTATTGCGGTGGACCGTTCAAGAAAATCCATCAGCGATGTAATGAATATCCGTCCGGATTATGCCAATCTGATGACGGAGAGCGGAGAAAAAAAGGTGGATCCGGGAGAAGTAAACCCGGGAGATATCATTCTGATCAAACCCGGAGAGCGGATCCCGCTGGATGCAGAAGTCATGGACGGGGAGTCCTTCGTGGATACGGCGGCTCTTACGGGAGAACCGGTTCCGAGGACGGTAAGAAAAGGCGATACCGTACTTTCCGGCTGCATCAACAACAGTGGTGTTCTGACGGCAAAGGTGAAAAAAACCTATGGGGAATCCACAGTCAGCAAAATTCTTGATCTCGTGGAAAATGCCGGTTCCCGGAAATCAGAATCCGAAAATTTCATCACCGGATTTTCAGCGGTGTATACGCCTGTTGTTGTATTTTCCGCGATCGCCCTTGCGTTTATCCCGCCGTTTTTTCTGCCCGGACATCCGTTCCCGTTATGGATATCCCGTGCGCTGACTTTTCTTGTGGTCTCCTGTCCGTGCGCGCTTGTGATCTCCGTTCCGCTGAGCTTTTTCGGCGGGATAGGAGGAGCATCCCGGAAGGGGATTCTGGTAAAGGGAAGCAATTACCTGGAAGCGCTTGCCAAAACGGAGATCGCGGTTTTTGATAAGACAGGGACACTTACAAAAGGTGTTTTTGAAGTTCAGAAAATAGAACCGGCCGGCGGATTGACCGCGGGAGAACTTTTAAAGACCGCCGCTTATGCGGAGTATTATTCCAATCATCCGATCGCTCTTTCCATCAGGAAAGCGTACGGACAGGAAATAGATCCCGCAGCTTTAAAAAATGCGGAAGAAATTGCGGGGTGCGGCATAAGAATCCTGGTTTCGGACCGGGAGGTACTTGCCGGAAATGATAAACTGATGCTGGAAAACGGGATGACGGTTCCGAATACCTGTGCGGAAGGCGGAACCATAGTCCACATCGCCATCGATAAAATATATGCAGGCTGTATTGTCATTGCGGATCGGGTGAAGGAAGATGCGGCAAAAGCAATATCCGGATTAAAGAAAAACGGTGTCAGAAAAACGATCATGCTTACGGGAGACAACCGCAGCACAGCTTTATATATTGCAGAGAAAACAGGGGTAGATGAATTCCATGCGTCCCTTCTTCCGGCGGACAAGGTATCAAAGCTGGAGGAATTCCTGAAGGAAAAAAGCGCAAAAGGAAAACTGATTTTTGTCGGAGACGGAATTAACGATGCACCGGTCCTGGCACGCGCGGATATCGGCGTTGCCATGGGCGGACTGGGGAGTGATGCCGCGATCGAAGCGGCGGATGTAGTCATTATGACGGATGAACCTTCAAAACTGGTCACCGCTTTGAAGATCGCCCGGAAAACACTGCGGATTGCAAAACAGAATACCGTGTTCGCCATAACCGTAAAATTGCTGGTATTGGTCCTGGGCGCAATGGGAATTGCCGGCATGTGGGAAGCGGTTTTCGCGGATGTGGGGGTTGCCATAATCGCCATTTTGAATTCCATGAGAAACCTGAACACAGAAGATGTATAATAAAAACAAAGTGGGAACTTTCGAAGAGATTATTTTTGGCGACCACATCACAGTATGAATTTAAAAGGAGAATGTTATGTCAGCCGATGCAGTACCTTTACCATGTAATATTGCTTTTAAACCGTTGGAAACGCAGGACCTTGAAAAATATGATCATTTTTACGGCTTAAGGCCGAATAAAACCGCGGACAGCGTAAGCCTGGAAAGTTATCTGTGGAAAGATTATTTCCATGCACGTGCCGCAGTTGTATCCCGTAACGGAGAGGAGATCGGACTTCTCTGGCTCTACGGAACGGAGGAAGAGCCGTTTGCGGCAATGCCGCTCTGCAGGGATGAGGATCTTCCTTTCTGTTTTCAGGAAATGGTCTGTTACTTCAACACCATTCTGCATCGTCCTCTGATGATCAAACTTGCGGATGAGGAAGCAATCCGTACATTGAATCCGGATCCGGAGAAATTTCTGGTGCAGGAGGAAACAGATGCCAGAGATTACCTGTATGACGGAGAATCCCTGAGAACTCTTTCCGGGAAAAAGCTTCATAAGAAAAAGAATCACTACAACAGTTTCGTAAAGGCATATGAAGGCCGCTACGAATATCGTACCCTGCAGTGTGCGGACCGGGATGCAATGTTTATGTTCCTGGACAAATGGAGGGAAGACAAGGGGGACGATGCGGAACATCATCTGAACCCGGAAGTGGACGGGATCCATAATACCCTGAAGCACTGCAGCGAGATCCAAGCCAGAATGGGCGGTGTTTTCATTGACGGGGAACTGGAAGCTTTTTCAATCGGAAGCTACAACCCCTACGAAGATATGGCGGTGATCCTCATCGAAAAGGCCAATCCGGAAATCAACGGACTGTATCAGTTCATTAACTGCGAATTTCTCCTTCATGAGTTTCCGAAGGTCACGCTGGTAAACCGTGAGGACGATCTGGGCATGGAGGGATTGCGGAAATCCAAGCTCAGCTATTATCCGATCGGTTTCGCAAAAAAATATCTGGTGAAGCAGATCACCGGCTTTTGATAATCGTCACCGCACACTCGCGACTTTAGTCGTATAAGGCTTCACAGAACAGGAAAAGGACCGATCCGCAGTATTTGAAAACAGCATGGTCTTCCCTGCAGAAAAGGGGGAAGAAATACTGTGACTTTATACAACGCAGGAGATAAAATGATCCGATATCTGGGAGAAGAAGAAAAAAAAATCACGCGCACGCTGTATGAAGAGGCTTTCCCCGAAGACGGGAAAGATATGATCGATTTCTTCTGCAGCAGCAGACTGAAAGAGAACCGGGTCCTTGCGGATGTGGAAAACGGGGAAATCCGTACCATGATCCACATGGATCCCTATGAGGTCATGGTATGTGGAAAAATATTTCCCCTGTATTATCTGGTCGCGATTTCCACCCAAAAGGAATACCGGAGACAGGGACTTATGCGCGGTGTAATGGACAGGCTCCTGAACGACCTGCGTAGAGAGCACTGTCCTTTTGTTTTTCTGGAGCCTGCGGATCCCGCCTATTATACGGCATTTGATTTTTCCTATATTTCCCGAAGAGAAAAAAATACGGTGGATCCGCTGCAGAGAAAACGAATCATCGAAAAGGATTATCAGCCCGAAATGTGCGATGCAGTCGTGCGGTTCACCAATCGATGGCTGCGTGACCATGCAGAAGTCTATTGTGTGCGGGATGCGCATTATATCGGACTTCTTCTCGGGGAAATTGAGGCAGGGGACGGTGCATTCCGCGTTCTGTTTGATGGTCAGGGAGGGGATGTGGCAGGAACGGCGGCCTATGATTATCCGGATACCGCAGAAGAAGAGGCACGTCTTATCCTTCGGGATGATCTGGTAAAAAAAACCGGACGGAAGGTTCCCTTTATGATGGCGAGGATAACAGATCTTTATGGATTTATCCGTCTGTTTTCCTGGAAGGAAGATCTCTGCGGGAAAGAAGTAAAAAAGGAGATCCACATCACGGATCCGGTCATACCGGAAAACAACGGAGTCTTTTCCTGGTTCCTGAGCAATCAGACTTCCCGGCTTCAGAAAGAGGACGTGGAAAGAGAACGGGATGGATCTGCCGCAGCAGAAAAAGATATTCCGGAATTTACGATTGCGGAACTTACATCGTGGCTCTTCGGCTATTCTGTCTGTGAGAAAGCATCCTGGTGCGGAAATGTCCGAACGGTGCATGGTGTTTATTTTGATGAAGGATTCTGAAAAAAGTAAAAAACAGGAGAAGATCCTGAAGAAAAAATATAAAAACAGGAGAAAGTGCTGAAGAAAAAAACATGAAAATCAGCCAATGATTCGGAAGAAACAGAATGCAGGAAACAGGACACAGGAAACAGAATGCGGGAAACAGAATGCGGGAAACGGAATGCGGGAAACAGAATGCGGGAAACGGAATGCAGGAAACAGAATGCGGGAAACAGAATGCAGGAAACAGGATGCGGGAAACAGATAAGTGGTTCTGAAAAGGAAAGCCGTGAGAAAATCCGGACAGGCGGATTTTAAAGAAAGGAAAGCGGAGCATGGAAAGTTCAGACAGGGAGAAGATCGCAAAACTTGCAGAATGGCTCAAAGAAAGCAGCAATATTGTTTTTTTCGGCGGGGCAGGCGTATCCACGGAAAGCGGGATCCCGGATTTCAGAAGTCAGGACGGGATCTATAACCAGAAATATGAATATCCGCCGGAAACAATTATCAGCCACAGTTTTTTTGTCCGGAATACGGAGGAGTTCTACCGTTTTTACAGAGACCGCATGGTTTATCAGAATGCAAAGCCGAACGCCGCGCACATGGCTCTTATGCGGCTGGAAAAACAGGGAAAACTTAAAGCAGTCATCACACAGAATATAGACGGTCTTCATCAGGAAGCCGGAAGCAGAGAGGTTCTGGAACTGCACGGATCCATTATGCGGAACACCTGCATGAAGTGCGGAAAAAAATACGGACTGGATGCGATCGTGAATGCGCCGGACCCGGTGCCGCGCTGTTCCTGCGGCGGCATCATCAAACCGGATGTTGTTCTTTATGAAGAATCCCTGGACGATGCAGTCATGGACAAAGCGCTCCGCTATATTGAAAATGCGGACATGCTGATCATCGGCGGGACTTCCCTTGTGGTCTATCCGGCGGCTGGTCTGGTCCGTTACTATAACGGCAGGAAACTGGTGCTGATCAATAAATCCGCTACATCGCAGGATGGCAATGCGGATCTGGCCATTCATGCAAAGATCGGGGAAGTATTGAGTCAGGCAGTACCGGAATAGACAGAGAGAAAACGTAAGATGATGCAGTCGCCGAAAGGAAAGAAAAAAATGGATATCCGGGTGGGAGATATTGTCACATTAAAAAAACCGCATCCCTGCGGTTCTTCGGAGTGGGAGATCCTGCGGACGGGACAGGATTTTAAAATTAAATGCATGGGCTGCGGACATCAGGTCATGGTGGCAAGAAAGCAGGTGGAAAAAAACCTGAAGTCATTTAAGCGTGCAGGCCAGGATTCCGAAGTCATTTAAGCGTCCCGGCCAGGAACCTGAAAATTCTGCCGGGTCTTTCGGGAAAGATATTCCGTAATTTTTTCCACGCATTCCTTTTTGCTGCCGTTATTCTCAATCACAACGGCGGCATATTTTTGATACAGGTCCATGCGGCTGCTGTAAAGATCAAAAATTTCTTCTTTCGTTTTTTGAAAAACCATGGGCCGTGTGCTGTCCGAACGCAGAATGGCAAAACTTGTTTCAAAGCTTCGGGAAAGACAGATCACAATACCGGTTCGGGAAAGAAGCTCGCCGTTCCGTTCAAAGGTCATCATCCCGCCGCCGGTGGAGATCACACAGGGGTCCATGACGGATACTTTTTTGGCGGCTGCAAACTCCCGGTCCCGGAAGCCGCTTTCTCCTTCCTCACGGAAAATATCCGGAATGCTTTTGCCTGCATCGGCCATAATCAGATCGTCGGTATCCGCAAAAGGGACATGAAGCGTCTCTGCCAGCAGAGTTCCGACGGTGGTTTTTCCGGACGCCATAAAGCCGCACAGGATCACAGGTTTACGTAAGGTAGTCATCATACCGGATATTTTAGCATAAAATTGGCATTTCGGCATCAGGAAAGCTTGCCAAAGGTAATTTTCTCTGTTAAAATATTATTCCGTGACACATGAACCAATTCCTTGCTTCCGGCGCTGAACCGGAGGCCGGAGACCAAAAGGAGGAGAGAGCAGATGAACAAATATGAATTAGCGCTTGTTCTGAACGGAAAGCTCGAAGATGACGCAAAGGCAGCGGCCCTGGAGAAGGTGCAGGAATATATCACCCGTTTCCATGGTACCACGACCAACGTCGATGACTGGGGTAAGAAAAAATTCGCTTACACCATTCAGAAAATGACGGAAGGGTTTTATTATTTCGTCAAATTCGAGTCGGAAGATTCAACATGCCCCAACGAAGTGGAATCACGTCTTCGTATTATGGAGCCTGTTGTAAGATATCTGATCGTTGCAGACGAAGCCCAATAGAAAGGCGATAGAATGAACAGAGTCATTTTGATGGGAAGACTTACCAGAGATCCGGAAGTCAGATATACGAACGGTGAAAAATCCATGGCTGTTGCACATTATACACTTGCGGTTGACCGCCGCGGCAGAAGAAATCAGGGTGCCGACGATCAGCAGCAGACAGCGGATTTTATTCAGATCGTTGCCTTTGATAAAGCCGGTGAATTCGCAGAAAAATATTTTCATCAGGGAATGAGGGTTCTCGTTTCCGGCCGAATTCAGACAGGGAGTTATACCAATAAGGACGGCCAGAAGGTTTACACTACGGACGTCATTGCAGATGACCAGGAATTTGCCGACAGCAAGGGCGCAGCCGCAGGAAATATGCCGGGTTCTTTCCAGGGATCCGACCGCGGATATACGGGAACTGAAAAACCGGATCCGAAAGCGGCAAGTACAGAAGGATTTATGAATATTCCGGACGGAGTTGAGGATGAAGGACTTCCGTTCAACTAAATAAGAAGTTCACCGTATGATGGAAAGGGGAAAACAAATGCCATTTAACAAAGACAGATCCGACAGATATGATAAGGCAGACGGATCAAGAATGAGAAGACCCGGCGGAATGCACAGAAGAAAAAAAGTCTGCGTTTTCTGTGCAGACAATGCAAAGCCGATTGATTATAAAGATGCCGCGACACTGAAGAAGTATGTTTCCGAAAGAGGAAAAATTCTTCCCCGCCGCATTACAGGTACCTGCGCTACGCATCAGAGAGCACTGACCACCGCTATCAAGAGAGCACGTCACATTGCTTTGCTGCCGTATCAGGTAGAGTAAGACAGACACAGACATTTAAAAAAAGAAGTCCCGCTTCTTCGGAAGCAGGACTTCTTTTTTTGGGATGTTCCTCGACTGCGTGGGGCCGACCTGCATACTGACAATTTTGGCGCGTGGATACCGGATGTCAGCATAGCTCATTGATATTCGTTGTAAAAAGTGTAATTTATTTTCTGATTATCGTCGTTATTTTTGATTATCTGCGCCATACTATATACAGATGATGCACCTCGGCCCCTTTGACGATGAGCCCGCCGGCGTAGCCTTGATGAATGCCGTCAGTTCCCGGGGCCTTTGGTCTCGGCAGTCGAAGCAGCTGCATGCGTATGATCATTTTCAGCGGGAGCTACCGTTTCCGCATTCGTATGAGAGACAGTTTCCCCGGATGTTTCTTCTGCGGTGACATGGCCGGGAGACTCCAGAATGACACCGCTGCCGGAACTTTCCCTGGCCGTTGTCTGCTTCACGACACCGGGTCCGTAATCAGAGGGATGTACAATTCCGGTGGATTCATTTTCGGCGGATTCATTCGTGGTATTCAGCACTTCCACAGATGAGCTTTCCTCCGTTGTTTCGGAACTTTCATCAGAGGCATCGGGGTTGTAGGCTTCTTCCGTGGTCCCTGAGGATGCATCCCGCGCCTTCTGCTCCTCAACGGCTTTCGGATTGAGAGCCGTGTTGAAAAGATCCGTTACGCCGGAATCCCAGTCAATCTGCCTGCCGTTTCCGGGATCAATAAAGCCCTTGATAACGGTGGATGGCTGTTCCCAGTCTTTCTGCGGAACATTCACGTGCAGATCGGTCATGACATCGTGCCAGATCTTTCCGGCATAAGTGGATCCGTAAATCCCGGGCATGGCGCGCGGCGTATCGTAACCGACCCATACGGCAGTCGTGTAGTATTTGGTATAACCGCAGAACCAGGTATCCTTGCTGCTGTTGGTGGTCCCTGTTTTTCCGGCCGCCTGCTGCCCGGAAATATCCAGACCGTAGCCGGTTCCGTATTCCTTATCCATAGTCCCCTTCAGGATATCCGTCAGCATATAGGCTGTACCCTCGGTAAAGACCTGCGTCTTCTGTTCCGATCCGCTGTACATTTCCTCACCCGTCTTATCATAAATAATACTCTGGATGCAGGTCTTGTCGGAATAGACGCCGCCGTTTGCAATGGCAGCATAACCTTTGGCCATATCGACTACATGGACGCCGTTTGTGAACCCGCCTATGGAAACGGCGGGGGCCGTCATATCCGCCCAGGACAGGGTGGAAAACTGCAGCCTGCTGAGATAGGAAAGTCCTGTCTTTGTTCCGATCCGGTCCAGGACCTGCCAGGCAACAGTATTTAAAGAACGGTTCAGCGCTTCCCGGATGCTGACATATCCGTAATAATTATCACCCGAATTGCTCGGCCCTTTATCCCACTTATGGTCATTGATCATATAGGAAGGATAGAGCACGCCGGTTTCAAAGGCCGGGCCGTAATCGATCAGAGGTTTAATGGTGGAGCCGGGCTGACGGGAAGAGAGAAATCCCCGGTTATACTCGTCGTTGGTACCGCGCCCGCCGACTATGGCAACCACGGTATTCCAGTCATTATTGACCACGGCGGCAGCGCCCTGCAGGGCAAATTTTCCATTTTCCTGTGTTTCTGTTTTTTTCTTCAGAACATCATCCAGATGTGTCTGCAGCAGATCCTGTATGGTGCTGTTTAAAGAAGTATGAATTTTAAATCCGCCGGCACGGATCTGGTCGCTTTTTTCCGAATAAGCTTCTTTGTATTTTTCTTCATAGGCAAGATAGGCATCCTGCTTTTCAAAGGAATATTCAAACTGGAACCCGTCATTTTTCATAAGTTCCAGAGCGGCACAGTGAATGGCATAGGAAGTCTGATAGTTCTCCGGAGAAGCAGCTTCCTTTGTCACCGCAAGACTTAAGTCTTTTGCCTGGTATTCCTTCAGTTCATCTCCGGTAATATCCTTGCAGACATACATGCTGTTCAAAACTTCATTCCGCTTTTTTTTGGCAGCATCCGGATTCTTGACCGGATCATATGCAGAAGGCCGGTTGCTGATGCCGACCAGGAGGGCTGCTTCCCACGGTTCCACATCCTTGGCGTTTTTACCGAAATAATAGCGGCTGGCAGCCTCCACGCCGTAACAGCCGTGCGCATAATAGTTTCCGTTGCAGTAGAACTCCAGAATTTTATCTTTTCCGAACTGCTTTTCCAGTTCGGGGGCGATCATGATCTCCGTCAGTTTCCGTTCCAGAGTCCGTTCCTGCGTAAGATAGGTGTTTTTAATTACCTGCTGTGTGATGGTGGAGGCGCCCTGTGTTACCGTCCCGTGATGCTTGATATAGGACAGGAGCGCTCTTGCCATAGCCACGAAATCCACGCCTCCGTGGGTATAAAAACGGCGGTCTTCCTGATCCACATAGGCTTTCCGGATATTTTCGCTGATATCGGAAAGGGCAACATAGACATAATGCCCGGCACTGACGCTGCCTACCCGTTTATCATCGCTGTCAAAGACTTCTGTATCCGTCATCCGTTTGAAGTCGGATTCGTTCATGTTGGTGTAGGTACTGATCGCGCTCTGACGGATGGTTTTCAGCTCGGGATAAACCTTCCATAACAGGAACCCTCCGGCGCATAAAATGGCAGCAAGAAGAACCAGAAGAACTGTTTTCAGAACCCGGAGAACCGGGGATGTTTCTTTTTCTTTTTTTTTACGACTGGACATGGAAGACCTCTTTGGTTTCAATGCAGGAGTATTCAACCCGGAAGACAGTTTTCCGATTCGCTTTTTCAGTGCAGTTTTTTAAATCCCGGGAAATACCGGAAATCAACCCGTGCAATGATCTTGTCGCGATAGACGTAGGTATTTTTCCATCTGCGTGCATCCGCAGAATTATTTCTGTTATCCCCCATACAGAAATATGCATTTTCGGGGACGGTAAAAGTCATTTCCTTTTCCGGGATCATCGGCTCCTTGAGATAAGGCTCATCAAGCGCATCGGCGCTCCCGTTCAGATAGACCTTTCCGTTTTTGATATCCACCGTATCGCCCGGCAGGCCGATAATTCTTTTTACGAAGAGGATCTTTTCATTATCGGGCCATTTGAAGATAATGATATCTCCCCGCTTCGGGTCACCGAAAAATTTATACGTCAGCCGGGAACCCATTACACGGTCACCGGTCATGATCGTATTTTCCATGGAGGCGGAAGGCACCCGGGAATTGGCAATCAGGAAAGTGTTCAGAAAAAATGCAATGGCTGCCGCGATGAGTATGATTTCGACCCAGCTCAAAATTTCCCTGCCGATACTCACGGGGTGATCCTTCTTTTCTTCTGTCTTTTTTTCTTTTATTTCTTTTGTTTCTTCTTTTTTCTCATCTTTTTTTGTGTCCATGGTTATCAGTTTAGAACTTTACCGGCTCTTACGCAAGGTCTTTTTGAAAGCCGGGTAAAATTTCAAAATTTAACGGAAATATGGGATCTGCAATGGAATTTTAAAGCATATGATGCTAAGATAAATACGCGGAGGTAACGACATGGATAAGCTATTATATGATCTTATGGACTGGGCCGGAATTGAAGAACTGGTATATTCTGAATCCTCAGATCCTTACAGACTGCTGGGTCCGCATATGGTAAAGGAAGGTCTGCTCATTCAGACATTTGTCCCGAATGCGGCGGAAATAGAAGTCGTTTTGAAGAACACGGGAAAAAGCATTGTCATGGAAGAGGAAGATGAGCATGGTTTTTTTGCCTGTCTCATAAAAAACCAGCTGCTGACGGAATATTTCTTCCGGATCACATACGGGGATCATACCATAGAGGAAACGGAAGACGCCTATTCTTTTCCGTCCCTTTACAGCGGAGAAGATCTGAAAAAGTTTTCGGCGGGAACGCATTATGATATTTACCGAAAAATGGGAGCGCATCCGGTATCGGTCAAAGGGGTAAAAGGAGTTTCATTCTCCGTATGGGCGCCGGATGCCCTGCGGGTGTCCGTGGTAGGGGATTTTAATCTCTGGGACGGCCGCTGTCATCAGATGCAGAAAATCGGGGATTCCGGAATTTTTGAATTATTCATTCCCCGGATAAAAGAAGGGGAACTCTATAAATTTGAGATCAAAACAAAACACGGAGATCCCATGCTGAAGTCGGACCCGTATGCTTTTCGTGCAGAATTAAGACCGGATACCGCAAGCATTGTCACGGATATTTCCGGTTTTACATGGGACGATGCGGACTGGCTGGAAAAACGTTCCGGGCTTCAGAATAACGGAAAGGAAGGAAGCGGAGAACCGCTTTCCGTATATGAAGTTCACCTCGGTTCCTGGAAAAGAAATCCCGCTCTGAACAATGCGGACGGGAAACCGGTAAACGGAAGCGCATTTTTGAATTATCGCACGATCGCGGAGGAACTTGCCGCGTATGTGAAGGAAATGCATTATACACATGTGGAACTGATGCCGGTCATGGAACATCCGCTGGATAATTCCTGGGGCTATCAGGTCACGGGGTATTATGCGCCTACCTCCCGGTTCGGAACACCGGAGGATTTCGCGTACTTTATGAATTATATGCATCAGCAGGGGATAGGCGTTATCCTGGACTGGGTGCCGGCCCATTTCCCGCGCGACAGGTTTGGCCTCGGTTCTTTTGACGGGACGCATCTGTACGAACCGTCGGACCCGCGGCGCCGGGAACAATCCCACTGGGGAACCTACATTTTTGATTACGGCCGTCCGGAGGTTTCGGATTTTCTGATCGCGAATGCACTGTTCTGGATCCGGGAATATCATGCGGACGGAATCCGTCTGGATGCGGTCGCTTCCATGCTGTATCTGGATTACGGAAAAAATGACGGAGAATGGCTGCCGAACATTTACGGCGGACATGAAAATCTGGAGGCGGTTGAATTCTTAAAACATCTGAACGGCACCGTGAAGGAAAATTTCCCGGATGTTCTTCTCATTGCGGAGGAAAGTACCGCATGGCCCAGGATCACGGGGGATATCCGCAACGACGGTCTCGGGTTTGACTATAAATGGAACATGGGATGGATGAATGATTTTCTGGGCTATATGTCCTATGATCCCGTCTATCGGGGAGAACATTACGGAGAGCTTACTTTCTCCATGCTTTACCAGTACAGCGAGAACTTTATCCTGGTACTTTCACATGATGAAGTGGTGCATGGAAAAAAATCGCTCGTCAACAAAATGCCGGGAAAAACGTTTGAGGAAAAATTTGCGAATCTTCGTGCCGCATACGGTTTTATGATGATGCATCCCGGAAAAAAACTTCTGTTCATGGGTCAGGAATTTGCCCAGATGGATGAATGGAATGAAAATGCAGGGGTGGAGTGGGAACTTCTTCAGTACCCCATTCATAAGGAAATGCAGGAGTATGTAAAGGCACTGAATTCTTTTTACCTGGGACAGGAAGCTCTCTGGAAACTGGACGATGATCCTGCCGGGTTTGAGTGGATCAACTGCCATTCCTGGAAAGAAAATGTAGTTGTATTCTTAAGAAAGAGCAAAGATGAAAGACAGACGCTGCTGGTTGTCTGCAACTTTACCCCGCTTTCCTATCCGAAATTCAATATCGGCGTACCGTTTTACGGAGAGTATAAGGAAATATTCAATTCGGATAAAAAGATCTACGGCGGGACCGGATTGGAAAACAAACGGGTAAAAGTTCCCGGAAAAATGGACGTGGATGATAAGAACGAAGGAATCACCATAAATATGCCGCCCATGTGCGTTATGGTTTTTTCCTGCATTCCAAAAGAGCGCCCCGTCAGTGAGAACGCGACTGCGAAAAAGAACACGACTGCGAAAAAGAACACGACCGCGAAAAAGAATATGACTGCGAAAAAGAACACAGCTGTGAAAAAGAGCATAACTGCGGAAAAGGACCTGACTGCGGAAAAGGACCCGGATGCGGAAAAGAATATAACTGCGGAAAAGGACCCGGCTGCGGAAAAGGACCCGGCTGCGGAAAAGAATATGACTGCGGAAAAGGACCTGACTGCGGAAAAAAGGACAACTGCAAAAAAGAAAACAGCCGTAAAAAAGAAGACGACCGCAAAAAAGAATGCGGCTGTGAAAAAAAATGCAGCCGGGAAAGCGCCTTCCGTTCTGACTGAGAAAAGTCCGGCTTCCGGCAGACTCAGGGGGAAGGCACGTACATGATTACGGATATCACATGGTTCACAAAGGATGATATCCGGAACGTGATCTTTCAGATCATCATCATTTTCCTGATCTTTATTATCGGACGCCTGATCATCCGGAAGACATCAAATATTCTGGATGGGATCATGAAAAAAAGCAGGCGGTTCGATGACGGTCTGCGCCATTTCCTGATCTCCTGTCTGCGGGCCGTTCTGTATGCGCTCATGGTACTTGTCATTGCGCAGCATCTGGGAATTTCCAATACCAGCCTTGCCGCCATCATCGCATCCGGCGGTCTGGCCATAGGGCTTGCGCTTCAGGGAAGTCTGCAGAATTTTGCCGGCGGCGTTCTCCTTCTCATCATGAAGCCCTTTGCTGTCGGAGACTATATCAGCTGTGTGAACGGGGAAGGAACCGTAAAAGCAATCGGTCTGATCTATACCACGCTGCAGACACCGGATAACAAGGCAGTTTCAATTCCGAACGGAACATTGGCCAACGGCGTGATCACCAACGGGTCGTATTACAGAGAGCGCCGCTTTGAGATCCCTGTCGGCATTCCGTACAGCGCCGACATCGACAAGGCAAAGGAAATTCTTCTTCATGTTATGAAAGAGCAGGATGGCCTTCAAAAGGACAAAACGTTTTCCGCTTATGTGAGTGCACTGAAGGAAAGCTTCGTGGAACTGACGGCACGCGGATGGGTGGATATTTCGACCTGCCCGGATTTTATCCTGCTGCAGGCGGAACTTCGGGAAAAGATGATGAGAGCGCTTGCTGCGGACGGCATATCCATTCCGTTTCCGCAGATGGAACTACACTTGACACAGGGAGAAAAAAATAACAGATGAAACGATCATGCGGTATTTTACTTCCGGTTTTCAGTCTGCCGGGAAATTACGGGATAGGTTGTTTTTCTTCCCGGGCATATGAGTGGATAGATACACTGAAAAAGGCAGGGCAGAGTTACTGGCAGATCCTTCCGCTTGGCCCGACCGGTTACGGGGATTCCCCCTACCAGTCGTTTTCTTCTTTTGCCGGGAATCCGTATTTTCTGGATCCCGATGCGCTTGCGGAAGAAGGGCTTCTTTCCAAAGAGGATCTGGACTGCATGGACTGGGGGGATGATCCGCAGTATGTGGACTACGGGAAACTCTGGGAAAACAGGGAAACCGTTTTAAGAAAAGCCTATGCGGCAGAAATGGGGAAAGTGGACCATTCTTCTGTGGAAGAAAAAAGAAATGCTCTGAATCCGGAAACAAAGGAATACTGTCTGTATCAGGCAGTTAAAAAGGATCAGGGGTGGAAGGCGTGGCAGGAATGGAAGGATGATATCCGGCTCCGGGAACCGGATACATTGAAAAAGGCCGGGGAAGTTCTTGCGGAGGATATTGCATTCCGTGAGTGGATCCAGGTCAAATTTACCGAACAGTGGAAGAAACTGAAGGCCTATGCAAATCAATCCGGGATCCGGATTATCGGGGATATGCCCATTTATGTGGCATCGGATTCTTCCGATGCCTGGTCCCATCCGGAGCTTCTCTGGTTTGACAGGGATGCAAAGCCGGTCAGGGTGGCCGGATGTCCTCCGGATTATTTTTCTCCCGACGGCCAGCTGTGGGGGAACCCCGTTTACAACTGGAAGGCGCATGAAGAGACGGATTTCTCCTGGTGGATGAACCGCATGGAATACGGTTTCTCCCTGTATGATGTAATACGGGTGGATCACTTCCGTGGGTTTGATGAATATTATGCGGTGCCGGCAAAGGATACGACTGCAAAGAACGGAACCTGGGAAAAAGGGCCGGGGATGGTCTTTATGAACCGGATGAAGGAATATTTTAAAGGGAAATATCCGGAGCTTCCGATCATTGCGGAAGATCTGGGACTGATGACGGACAGTGTAATCCGTCTGGTCCGGGATTCCGGTTTTCCGCCCATGAAGGTTCTGGAATTCGCGTATGACTCCGACAGCTATAACCTTTATCTGCCGCATCAGTATGAAAGGAACTGCGTTGCCTATACAGGGACCCATGACAATGATCCGCTTGTATCATGGATACAGGGATTGAACCCGGATGTGCGTCTTCACATGATAAAATACCAGGGCAGCGGATATACGCCGGAGAAGGAACTGTACCGTGACTGTATCCGCACCGTACTGGAGAGTGTTGCGGATACGGTAGTTATTCCGGCATGGGATTATCTGGGACACGGAAAGGAAGCGAGGATCAACGTGCCGTCCGTCACAGGCAATAACTGGAAGTGGAGAATGCGTGACGGGGAATTCAATGCGGATCTGATCCGGTACTGTGATACGCTTGCGGAGCTGTACGCGAGAAAATAGACTGCATCGGGAAATTTACCGGTGGTGTCTGTCATTCTGTATTGACCTGCGGAACAAAAGACAGGTATCCCGATATCGAATTTTTCGGCTTCAGGAAAAACTTCAAATAAAAAGAGGGCTGCCCCGGTATGGGTACCCCTCTTTTTCGTAACAGGTTTATTGTGAAAGTACATGTATTTTGTCCGGGAAAAGATAAGGACGGCGGATGAGCGTGATGTACGCATGATGAATGACCGATGCCGAACCTGTCTTTTCTGTCGGAATATCAGGCTGTGTTATGGAAAAGATTTCTGCGGAATATCTCAGAATGCCGTCCAGCCTCCGTCGGTTGCAAACAAGGTGCCCGTGATATGAGTCGCATCATCGGATGCCAGAAACAGGATGGATGCCGCCTGCTCCTGGGGGGTTGCATTGCGTTTCAGCAGGGTTTCTGTCTTCTGCCCGGCCATGCTCTGTGCTTCTGCCGGATCCATGCCTGCTTCCATTGCCTTTTTCATCTGTTCACTTACATAGGCAAAGGCTTCTTCTACCATGGGGGTATCTGTACCCGCCGGATTTACGGAGTTGACCCGGATGTTGTATTTTGCATAGTCAAGTGCCATATTGCGGGTCAGACCGTTTACGGCATGTTTGGACGCCACATAGGCGCCGTTGCCCGGCAGACCGGTCAATCCGGCGATCGATGCGTTGTTGACGATTACACCGCCTTTGCCCTGTTTTACAAAGACCTTCAGCTCTTCACGGCAGCAGTAGAATACAGTCATGAAATTGTTTTCCATGGTATACCGCAGATCTTCCTCCTGCATAAGATGCACGGCACTCGGGGTACCCATGACTCCCGCGTTATTGACGGCAATATCCAGACCGCCGTAGGTACTGACAGCCAGATCAACCATCTTTTTTGCATTTTCTCCATCTGTCAGATCAACCTGAAGCATCTTTGCTTCTCCGCCGTTTCGGATGATCTCATCATAGGTATCCTGAGATTCCTGTATTTTTCTGTCGGCAAGAATAAGCTTTGCCCCTTCTTTTGATGCGCGGATAGCGGTTTCTTTTCCAATGCCTGTTGCAAAACCCGTAATGATCATTACCTTGTTCCGAAATCTGTCTGCAAAAAATCCTATTGGCATATTTACACCTCCGTGATAAAACTGTTGCTTTGGTTATGGTTACCAGCAAGAAACATCTACATTGTAAGGCCGTTTTTTCACTTGTCAATTAAAATCATACAATACCGGTATGACTTTATATACGGCAAACAAAACCTGTTCCTTTTCAGGAATACAGGGGAGATCGGGAACATGCCGGAAGATCAGAGAACATGCCGGGAGATCAGAGAACGTACCGGAAGATCAGAGAACATGCCGGAAAATCAGAAAACATGCCGGGAGATCAGAGAACGTACCGGAAGATCAGAGAACATGCCGGAAGATCAGAGAACATGCCAGGAGATCAGAGAACGTACCGGAAGATCAGAGAACGTACCGGAAGATCAGAGAACATGCCGGAAGATCAGAGAATATGCCGGAAAATCAGAGAACATGCCGGAAAATCATGGATATATCGGGAAGCAGGGTTTACGGCGTATCCGTAGAAAGAACGGATGCCGGCGGTACTGTTTCCGAGGAAGCAGTCGTGCTCTTGGCAGAGGACTGTCCGCCTGATGCAGCGGTGGTCTCTGCCCTGGCGGTTTCTTCGGTTTTTGCTTTGGAGGTCTCGGAAGCCTTTACGGTTTCCTTTGCCTTGGAGGTTTCGGAAGCTTTTGTAGTTTCCTTTGCTTTTGTAGTTTCCTTTGCCTTGGTGGTTTCCCTGGCTTTGGTGGTTTCCTTTGCCTTTGTAGTTTCCGAAGCCCGGGTCGTTTCTTTTGAAGCCGAAGTCGATTTGGAAGTTGAACTGTTTTGGGATGCACTCTCCGAAGTATTTCCGGAGAGGGAAGCATTATGATCAAAAGTCATGGAAAGGCCGTCAAAGGTCGCAACGGACTCATTTCCGATCTTATCCTTTGCGTGTACTTCCAGAGAATCCGTATTGGTCTGAAAGGTAACGAGAGAATTTTTTTCGTCATAATCCGTCGGGGTTACCCGGCCATCATTGGCATCGATTGCGTAGACGGAATCAAAATCCACGCCCGACTGTGAGTCCTCCAGCAGAACGGTGACCTTGCCGTTTGAAATGTCCTGACTGGAAATGACGGGCGGAACATCGTCGATGGAACTGATGTTGTCATATTCCGTTTTCTTCATGCCGTTGAAGTTAAAGGCAATTACTTCCAGAGTCCCGTTGGAATCCAGAATACCGGTGTAGGTTTTATTCCCGATACTTTTCATTTCCACCGGAGTATCCCCGAGTTTGACCGTAAAGCTGCTGACAGGAATGATACCTTTCAGGGAAAGCGAGATATTAACGGTTTTAAAGTCGGTGGTATCCGCGACCGTCAGCGTGTAATCGGGAGAAACGGTCACCAGATAGAATATGATGAGGTTGATGATGACAAATGGAAGAATACAAAATAAAAAAAGATTCTTAGGGTGTTTTTTCATGAGGTTCCTCTGATCCTTTTTGTGTACCTAAGTGTAGCAAAGAATAGAGAAACTGACAAGCACCTGGAAGAGAACGGATATTGAAAAAGACAAGGTTTTTTAAGATTTTCCGGTCACTTTATGTGATAAAATATAATATGATGTGGTTGCCAAAAGTAATATCACGGATTGCTCCGCACTTTGTGCTCCCGCAATCCTGCCAAACATTCGGAATTCATGGGGCCCCTGCCCCACTTCTGTCTGCGCTTCGCTGCGGTCGTTGCAGAGCAGACATCCACTGGATGTCTTGCAACTCGTGTTTGGGCGTGTCCCGAATCCTTATTCCCACCTGCAGGCAAGCCTGCGTGGGAAACGGACTTTTGACACTGATATCATAGCATATGCACTATTTCTGAAAAAGAAGCATCTTAACGGACAAAGGGGAAGGGAAATAAAAAGAAATGAAAAACGGAATTAAAAAAACAATATCCATGGTTTTGACAGCGGTAATGGTGACTGCCATGACATTTGCCGGCGGATGTTTTACAAAGCCGGCCTATGCCGAGGAAAACATGCAGGCACAGTTCTCGCTTTATTTTGCAGGGAGCGGCTGGTCGGAATGGTCACCGGATAACCGGAGGGTTTACCGGACAGGCACTTATCCCACGGCATTCCGGGCAGGACTCTCCGGACAGCCGGAAGGCATGAGCGGAACCATTCAGTATTCCGTAAATATAAGCGGATCGGGATGGACGGGAACATTTGAAAACGGCGCAGTGGCCGGAAATGAAAGTGATGCGGCCGCTCTGGAAGGCGTCAGAGTATGGCTGAACGGAAAACTTGCGAAAAATTATGATGTTTATGCCCGGGCAATGGTCGGCGGAAACTGGCTGGACTGGGTCATGAACGGACAGGACGCCGGGGAAGTCGGAGTCGGAAAACATATAGACGGAATTCGTGTGGCTGTTGTAAAGAAGGGGGAAACACCGGCGGAAAATGTTCAGACAGGAGTTGTGGATCCGACAAAACCCATGGTTGCCCTGACGTTTGATGATGGCCCCGGTCCGTATGATGACAGGATCCTTGCCGCACTGGAAGGTGCCGGCGCAAGGGCAACGTTCTTCATGGTGGGCAAACGGGTTTCTTCCTATCCGTCCGTACTTTTGCGTATGGAAAAGGATGGATGTGAACTGGGGAACCATTCCTGGAGCCATCCGCAGTTTTCCAAATTATCCGCAGCGGAGATACAAAGTCAGATCGAGCAGACCAATGCTGCCATTCAGAGTATTACCGGCCATCCGGCAACCGTACTGAGACCGCCGTACGGTGACACGGGAGGTTCTGCCAAGGCAGTGATCGCCGGTATGGGGTACTCATCTATTTTATGGCATATCGATACGCTTGACTGGAAAACAAGAAACACGGAAAATACCGTGAACGTTGTTCTGAGTCAGGTAAAGGACGGAGATATTATCCTGATGCACAGTATTTATGAGCCAAGTGCGGCGGCAGCAGAGCAGATTATTCCGGAGCTTGTGAAAAGAGGATATCAGCTTGTGACCGTAAGCGAACTGGCCAATGCACGCGGCGGCATGAAACCGGGAGAAGGCTACGGAGCGTTCAGGCCGTAGGCCGCAGGCAATAAGCAGGGGACAAGTCATTTACGAATATCAGGATGAACCGGAAATGACAGGGTGCTCCATACAAGAGAAACGGCAGCCTTCCGGCTGCCGTTTCCCTGTTAGAGTGATATAGGAGTGCATAAATGCACTTGATAACAAGTCTCAACGCAAGAGAAACCTGTTATCGCTACAAATATATCATAAGATTTAGCGGGAGACAAGAAATATATGGTAATTCCGCTGTAATTTTTGAATTTTGTTATAACTTATCATGCTTTTCAATAAAAAAAACAGAAATTGTTTCCGTATCATCTGAAATATAACCGAAGGGAGAAGGATCATGTCAAAGGCAGCTGATCAAAAGGATTACGACATCATCGTCAGGCAGGAAAAGGAACTTGTTTTTGATGAATTTAACAATGACTGTGCCTGGAAATTGGGGAACTGCATGGTACAGGAGGCGGAGAAAAGGAAAGTCTCCGTGGCGGTGGAAATCGAGATTTACAACTATACGGTATTTCATTACAGCATGCCCGGCACAGCAGCGTATCACAATTACTGGCTGCGCAGGAAAATCAATACTGCAAAAATGCTGCAGAAAAGCTCCCTGCGGGCACAGTACATGCCGCTGGTAGGGGAGGATGATATCAATGAATATGCGGGGCTTGACCTTTCCGAATACTGCAAATCGGGAGGTGCCTTTCCGCTTTTCGGAAAAAACGGCGCGATGATCGGCGTGGCGGCAGTATCCGGACTCACCGCATTGGGAGATCATAATCTCTGCGTGGACTGTATTGCTAAAATGCTCGGGAAAAAGGTCGTAACGATTCCTGAAAAATAAGTATCATGATATGGGTGTCAAAGGGAATAGGATGTGGGCGCCAAAAGCAATAGCACGGTTCTTTCCGGAAGTCCGTATTGACAGAGAGTAAAACACCTGTTATAGTACATATAGAACATTAAGCCCGGAAAGGGGGAATTATCATGAATATCAGCAAATATACACAGAAGTCTCAGGAGGCCGTTGAGAATGCACAGAAACTGGCTGTGGAAAACGGAAACCAGCAGATAGATGAGGAGCATTTTCTTTGTGCCCTTCTGGAAGAAGAGGATTCTCTCATTCTTTCCCTGATCACGAAGATGGGCATTCAGAAAGAGCAGTTCACAGGGGAAGTAAATTCCCTGATCGGAAAGCTCCCGAAGGTGGCCGGATCCTCCGGTCAGGAATATATTTCCAATGATCTGAATAAAGTCCTTACCTGTGCGGAAGATGAAGCAAAAGCCATGGGAGATGATTATGTTTCCGTAGAGCATCTTTTTCTCTGCCTGCTGAAATATCCGAACAGGCCTTTGAAGGAACTGTTTCGCGCGTATGCGATCACCAAGGAAAAATTTCTCAAAGCCCTTTCTTCCGTCCGCGGAAATCAGAGGGTGACCAGTGACAATCCCGAAGTGACCTATGATACGCTGAACAAATACGGCTATGATCTTGTGGAACGCGCAAAGGATCAGAAACTGGATCCGGTGATCGGACGCGATGAGGAAATCCGGAATGTGGTCCGTATCCTGAGCCGGAAAACAAAAAACAATCCGGTACTGATCGGAGAACCCGGCGTCGGAAAAACAGCGGTCGTGGAAGGGCTTGCCCAGAGGATAGTCAAAGGGGATGTCCCGGAGGATCTGAAGGATAAAAAGCTCTTTGCACTGGATATGGGCTCTCTTGTTGCGGGCGCAAAATACCGCGGCGAATTTGAGGAACGTCTGAAGGCTGTGCTAGAGGAAGTGAAAAAATCCGAAGGCGGCATCATCCTCTTTATTGATGAACTTCATACCATTGTGGGAGCCGGCGCAACGGAGGGCTCCATGGATGCGGGGAATATGCTGAAACCCATGCTCGCCAGAGGAGAGCTGCACTGCATCGGCGCGACCACGCTGGATGAATACCGGAAATATATCGAGAAGGATGCGGCGCTGGAAAGAAGATTTCAGCCTGTGCTGGTGGAACAGCCTACCGTGGAGAACACGATATCCATTTTAAGAGGGCTGAAGGAAAAATATGAAAATTTCCATCACGTCAAAATCACGGACGGCGCTCTTGTCAGCGCGGCGGTGCTTTCCGACCGCTATATTACGGACAGGTTTCTGCCGGACAAGGCAATTGACCTGGTCGATGAAGCCTGCGCCATGATCAAGACGGAGATGAACTCCATGCCTGCGGAACTGGATGAGCTGGACCGGAAATGCACGCAGCTTAAAATTGAAGAGACAGCGCTGAAAAAGGAAACGGATGTATTAAGCAAGGAACGTCTTGCGGCCCTGCAGAAAGAGCTTGCCGAAAAAGAAGCAAAATTCAAAGAACAGAAATCCAAATGGGAAAATGAAAAACAGTCCTTGGGAAAGCTGGCATCGCTCCGGGAGGAAATTGAAAATACGAACCGTGAGATCGAGAACGCACAGCAGAAGTATGATCTGAACAAGGCGGCGGAACTGCAGTACGGGAAGCTTCCCAAACTTCAGCAGAGCCTTGCGGCAGAGGAGGAGAAGGTAAAAGGAGAGGACCTGAGTCTTGTCCATGAGCAGGTGACCGAGGATGAGATCGCAAAGATTATCTCCCGCTGGACCGGCATCCCCGTTTCCAGACTGAACGAATCCGAAAAGAGCAAGACCCTTCATCTGGACGATACGCTTCATAAGAGAGTGATCGGTCAGAATGAGGCAGTGGAAAAAGTTGCGGAGGCCATTCAGCGGAGCAAGGCCGGAATAAAAGACCCTGCGAGACCGATCGGAAGCTTTTTGTTCCTCGGACCCACAGGGGTTGGAAAAACCGAACTTGCGAAATCTCTTGCGGAAGCTCTCTTTGACGATGAAGACAATATGGTACGGATTGATATGTCCGAATACATGGAAAAATTTTCCGTATCGAGACTGATCGGCGCGCCGCCGGGATATGTGGGGTACGATGAAGGCGGGCAGCTTACGGAAGCGGTAAGAAGAAAACCGTATTCCGTGGTGCTCTTTGATGAAATTGAAAAGGCACATCCCGATGTGTTCAATATTCTTCTGCAGGTACTTGATGACGGAAGAATCACGGACTCTCTCGGGAAGACCGTGAACTTTAAAAACACCATCATCATCATGACCAGCAACATCGGCTCGCAGCTTCTGCTGGACGGGATTGACCGGAACGGCAGCATCAAACCGGAAGCTTCGGATGCGGTGATGGAAGAATTAAAAGCTTCCTTCCGTCCGGAATTTTTAAACCGGCTGGACGAGATCATATTCTTTAAACCCCTGACCAGGGACAACATCGGGGGGATCGTGGATCTCCTCATTGCGGATACAAATAAGAGACTTGCCGATCAGCAGATCTCGATCGAACTTACGCCTGCGGCCAGGCAGTTTACGGCGGATCACGGGTATGATCCGGCATTCGGTGCAAGGCCGCTGAAGCGATACCTCCAGAAGCATGTGGAGACACAGGCGGCAAAACTCATCCTGGGCGGGAACGATGAAAAAATCCATGAGGGTTCCGTGATCGTAATGGATGTGAACAAACAGAAAACGGATCTCACGGCATCGGTGAAGAACAGATAATCAGGTCCCCAGGTATTTTTTCAATGTGGCACGGACTGCGCCGGGGCCTGCCAGTTCTTCTTTTACCATCTGCTCGATCTTTTCTCCGAGGCCGAGTGCATTCAGATCGGATCCGAAAATAACAGTGTTGGAAAGGACAGGTCTGATCCTGTTTCCCAGGCTCTCCGGATCTCCGGGTTTTACTCCCTTCAGCTTTTCCTGAAGCTCCGAAAGCATGGGATCCGCACTGCACTCCATCGGGTTTCCGTTATCATCCACGGCAAGAAGATAGCGGAACCATCCGGCGATCGCAAGCGGGATATAGGTCAGATCCTTTACATGCAGGGTGGAACTTTCCGCATAGGATTTGATGGTTTCTCCGAAACGGACGGATATTTTCTGACTGGTATCCGTGGCAATCCTCTGCGGGGTATCCGGCATGAACGGATTCGGGAATCTCTGATCAATAACCTCATGAATAAAATCAGACGGATTTAAAATTCTGGGATCCGTGACAACAGGCATCCCTTCCATATAACCGATCCTTTCCACCAGAGTCTTCAGTTCCCTGTCTTTCATTTCCGATGCGATGGTGGTATATCCCAGGAGGCATCCGTAGACTGCCAGCGCCGTATGAAGCGGATTTAAACAGGTGGTCACCTTCATACGCTCCGTTGCGTTTACGGTTTCGCGGTCCGTCATATAGACACCGGCCTTTTCCAGCGGGGGCCTTCCGTTCGGGAAGCGGTCTTCAATTACCAGATACTGCGGATTTTCCGCATTGACAAAAGGAGCTATAAACGTTTTCTTTGAAGTGATGATCGGCGCCATATCTTCCAGGCCCTCTTTTTCCAGTTCCTCCTCAACAGCCTTTGCAGGACGGGGAGTGATCTTGTCGATCATGGACCAGGGGAAGGATACTTTGTTCTCATCACGGATCCAGTCAAGAAATCCCTGATCCGCAAATTTATTTTCAAACCATTTTTCCGCGACGGTCATAACGGAAGCTCTCAGTTTTTCACCGTTGTGGGAACAGTTATCCATACTGACTACGGCAATCGGTTTTGCACCGGCCTTGTAGCGTTCCAGAAGAAGAGAAACAACGCGGCTCATCGCATGGGAACAGTTATCGGGTCCGTTCTTGAAATCCGCTTCCACGAACGGGAAATAGTTTCCGTCCATCCCCTTTAACGCATAGCCCTTTTCGGTAACCGTAAAGCTGACCACCTGAAGAGAGGGAGAGCGGAATATCTCTTTCAGGCGTTTTAAATCTTCCGGATGATCATTTCCCGCGCGCAGTCCCTTTGCAATGGATGCGATCACTTCTTTCTGAAAGGATCCATCCGGCATAAGGCTGACCATTACAGTCATGGAATCATGCGGATCATAGATCTTTTCAATAATTTCAAAGTCAAAGGTATCCGCGGCCACAATACCGCTTCTTACCAGTCCCCGATCCAGCAGCTTCTGGTCCAGGCCGGCAATGAATCCCCGGAAAATATTGCCGGCGCCGAAATGCACCCAGACCGGATTTTTTTCCGTTTCCGCGGCCATTTGTTTCCAGTCGAAATCGGGAAGTTTTATATTCTGTGCTTCCCATAGCTTTTTATCTTTTAATCCTTCATAGGACAGTTTCATTTTACAGCCTCCTTTTTTTCTGATAAATACACAGAGTCTTTCCAAATGAATATGCAGGGAGCATATTCCCGACGGATGGTATCCAAGCGAAAAGACTGGTTTTTTTTGCAATGCTGTCCGGGAAACAGTTTCCGGACATGTGTTTTACTTCTTACTCTGACTTTTCACAATTGCTTCCCATAGTCCGTTGATGTAGGCCGCCCCGAGAGCACGGTCGTAGAGTCCGTAGCCGGGTCTTCCCTTTTCATCCCAGATCATCCGGCCGTGGTCCGGACGGATATAGGTGTCCGGGCAGGTCTCGTAAACCGCTTTCATGATTTCATACAGATCCAGGCTGCCGGCAGAAGAAAGATGTGCAGCTTCCCGGAATTTATGCGGCCCGAGGTATTTAACGTTTCTTACATGCAGGCAGCCGATCCGTCCCATTTTTCCGAAGTGGCGGATAATGGCCGGAATGTCATTGTCCGGGCTGCTTCCCAGGGATCCGGAGCACAGGCATACCGTATTGCAGGGACTGTCATGCAGCTTCACGATCTTGTCAAAATCTTCCTGACTGTGGGCAATTCTCGGAAGCCCGAAAACGGGCCACGCGGGATCATCCGGATGGCAGGCCATGACAATACCGCATTCCTCACAGGTCGGGATAATCCCGTCCAGGAAATATCTGTAATTTTCGCGGAGCTTGTCTTCATCGATATTTTTATACCGGTCCAACGTGACACTGAGTTCCGCCAGTCGCTCCGGTTCCCATCCGGGGAGTGTAAAGCCGTTGGAACCTTCCGCGGTTCTTTTCACGAGATCAAGCGGCGTCATGGTCCCGAGATCCTTTTCGTCAAAATATAGACTGTTGGAGCCGTCTTCCTCTATCGTATGTGCAAGATCCGTTCTCAGCCAGTCGAAGACCGGCATGAAATTATAGACGATCACCTTTACGCCGTATTTTGCCAGATTCCGGATTGTCTGACAGTAGCTTTCAATATATTTGTCGCGTGTCGGGAGGCCCATCTTGATATCCTCATGGACATTTACGCTCTCGATCACTTCGCATTCCAATCCTGCATCGTGAACTTCATCAATATAATTTTTGATCTCTTCTTCGGTCCAGACTTCCCCCGCCGCTTTATAATCCAGAAATCCCATGATGCCGGTCATGCCGGGGATCTGCCGGATCTCCTTTAAGGTTACGTTGTCACTGTTGGATCCATACCAACGAAAAGTCATTTTCATGTTCTTATCCTCCCATTTTTCATTTTATGATATAGGATTGTTATTATTTTTTTCACAGGAAGGAACTTTTTGCTATTCTGAAAAAGGATCGTCGCCTTGTACATGCTTCACGGCTGTTTTCCGATGTAGGCAAGAATTCCGCCGTCTACGTAGAGAATATGACCGTTTACAAAATCAGATGCATCCGAAGCAAGAAATACGGCGGGACCTGTCAGGTCTTCCGGCGTTCCCCATCTTGCGGCAGGTGTTTTGGAAATGATAAACTTATCAAACGGATGTCTGCTGCCGTCGGGTTGTTTTTCGCGGAGAGGAGCGGTCTGCGGTGTGGCAATATAACCCGGTCCGATGCCGTTGCACTGGATATTGTATTCTCCGTATTCGGATGCAATATTCCGGGTCAGCATCTTCAGGCCTCCCTTTGCGGAAGCATAAGCCGATACGGTTTCACGTCCGAGTTCGCTCATCATGGAACAGATGTTGATGATCTTTCCGTGTTTTCTTTCCATCATACCGGGCAGCACTGCCTTAGACACAATGAATGCTGCGGTCAGATCGATATCAATAACCTGGCGGAAATCTTCCACACTCATTTCCACCATCGGGATCCGGCGGATGATACCGGCATTATTCACAAGAATGTCCACCGGTCCCAGATCCTTTTCAATTTTGCCGATCAGGTCCGTTACCTGTTTTTCGTCGGTCACATCTGCAATATAACCGGATGCTTCAATTCCTTTTTCGTGATATTCGGAAAGAGCTTTTTTCAGATGCTCCTCATTCCGGCAGTTGAAGGCGATTTTTGCGCCTGCCCTGGCAAAGCTTTCTGCGATTGCAAAACCGATTCCATAGGCTGCACCGGTGACGAGAGCCGTCCGTCCGGTCAGATCAAAACATTTTAAATTCTCACTCATTGGTGTCTCCTTTTTTCAGAAAGATAAATGCCGTGTTTTTATCGAAGGTCAGTTGTCAGAATATTGTCCATATCATCAAATGCCTGGTTCTCGCCGCCCATGGCCCAGATAAACGTATAGCTGCAGGTGCCGGCGCCGGCATGGATGCTCCAGGAGGGGGAGATAACCGCTTCCTCATTCTGCATCACAATGTGCCGTGTTTCCTGAGGCTCTCCCATCATATGAAACACAACATTGTCCTTCGGAACTTCAAAGTACATGTATACTTCCATTCTTCTTTCATGTGTGTGGGCAGGCATGGTGTTCCAGACACTTCCCGAATCCAGTACGGTCATTCCCATGGAAAGCTGACAGGTCTCCAGGACATCGGGATGAATGAACTGATTGATCACGCGTTTGTTGGCAGTCTCCGCAGATCCGAGCGGGCGCTTGGCTGCTTTTTCTATGGGGATGAACGTGGTTTTGTAAGAGCAGTGTGCAGGAGCGCTGACCATATAGAATTTTGCGGGCTTCTTCGAATTCACACTTTTGAAAGTGACTTTTTTGGTTCCCTGCGTAACATACAGGCAGTCCTTATAACCCAATTTGAAATTTTCCTTATCGGCAATAATAATTCCGTCTCCGCCGATATTAAATATTCCGATCTCTCTTCTTTCCAGAAAATAATGAGTACCGAAATTCTTCCAGACATCAATTCCCTTGTCAATAGATACTTCCTGTGTGGTCGGCATGCATCCGAGCGTGACCATACGGTCTACATGGGAGTAGACACACTGCACCGTGTTTGCCTTGTAAAGGTTGGAAATCAGGAATTCATTGCGCATTTCCTCCGTGGTATAACGCCGAAAATCTTTCTGATTGACCGAATAACGAATATCCATATGACTCCTTTCTACCCCTACCGCCCTTCGGGCTGGGGTTCCCGCGCCCGTTTTCCCGGGCGTCTTCTTCTCAGAGTCGCTGCTTTGCAGCTCCCTCCTACCCCTATCGCCCTTCGGGCTGGGGTCTCCGGTCGCTGCTTTGCAGCTCCCTCCTATAGTACAACACCGTCCTTGAAAATGGAAATTTCACGGTAGCCCTGTTCTTCTGTCTTTGTTTTCTTCCCGGATGCGATCTCCAGAACAAAATCCAGAAGGCGTTTTCCCGCATCATCAAGGGTTTCCTTCCCCTCTGCCACCGTTCCCGCATTGAAATCGATCCAGTCCTTTTTCTTTTCAAAGAGAGCGGTGTTGGTGGAGATCTTTACGGTCGGAGCCGGTGCACCGAACGGAGTTCCTCTTCCTGTCGTGAACAGGATCATGTGGGCGCCTGCCGCCGTCATGTCCGTTGTGCTTACCATATCGTTTCCGGGACCGGAGAGGAGATTCAGTCCCTTTGTCTTTACGGGATCCGCATAACCGATGACATCCGTGATCTCAGCGCTTCCGCCCTTCTGGACGCAGCCGCAGGATTTATCCTCCAGCGTTGTAATGCCGCCGTCCTTGTTCCCCGGACTCGGATTCTCATAGACGACCTGTCCGTGATCCGTAAAATACTTTTTAAAATCATTCACCATATTGACCGCTTTGTCAAAAACGGATTTGTCCCGGCAGCGGGAAAACAACAGGGATTCTGCCCCGAACATTTCGGGGACTTCGGTAAGAATGGTCGTGCCGCCGAGGGAGATCAGACGGTCGGAAAAACGTCCGACAGCAGGATTTGCGGTAATGCCGGAAAGCCCGTCAGACCCTCCGCATTTTAATCCCACGATCAGTTCCGAAGCCGGAATTTCCTCACGTGTAAATTTCCCCGCATACTGCGAAAGCTGTTTCAAAAGCTCCGAACCGGCTTTGATCTCATCTTCGGCATCCTGGCATACCAGAAATTTCACGCGGTCATCATCCCAGGTTCCGAGTTCTTTTTGAAAGAGATCCAGAGTCAGGTTCTCACACCCCAGGGCAAGAACCAGAACACCGCCCGCATTCGGATGACGCACCAGACTTGCCAGTACTTTTTTGGTCTGTGTAAGATCAGCGCCCAATTGGCTGCAGCCGAACGGATGAGGGAAAGTGTAGAGACCTTCCACGCTGCCGGTTACAAGAAACTGATTTTTCTGCACCAGTTTTTCCGCGACCGAGTTAACACATCCCACAACAGGAATAATCCAGAGCTCATTCCGTATCCCGACTTTTCCGTCCGGACGGCGGTAACCCGAAAAAGTTTTCTGCGGAGTTTCCGGAAGGTCATAAACTTTATGATCATATACATAAGGCATACCTTCTGTCAGGCCTGTTTTTACGTTATGGGTATGGACCCAGCCTCCGGCAGGAATATCCTTTGCGGCACTGCCGATCACGTTCCCGTATTTGATGATCTTTTCGCCCGTGCGGATATCCCGCATGGCCATTTTATGGCCGCGGGCAATGTCTTCAGCGGCAGTATAGGTGACACCGCTAAGGGCATTGCTTTCGCCTTTTTTCAGCGGCTCCAATGCAACCAGGACATTGTCATCCGGGTGAATCTGAATGAGTTTCATAGGGGGTCCTCCGCAATAAAAATATAAATGCTGATTTTCGATATGGTCTTTCTATCGGGATTTTCTTGCCGGTAATATTCTTTTATACTGTCATCCCGTTATACGGATAGTTCTTTATACGGACACTTCCTTCTGTCAACTTTTCCTTAAGCCTGAGCCCTTAATCTTTCAGCCTTTATCCTTTAAGCCTGAACTTCTTTCATGGCTTCATACATGCCGGCTTTGTCGATCAGATCCAGATCCTTCACAACAGCCTCTTCAAATCCGGAAAGATCTTTCAAATCCGTTCCCCACATTTTTTCATTTCCGATGACGGCGTGCGCAAGAGACCGGTTGTCATCATCCCTGTGATCATAGAAGAAATCCAGCGCCCAAGGATCATCTTTAATCTGATAGGTATCGTTTCCCCGCTTTGCGATCAGGCAGGCATCTCCCTTTTCTTTTCCCCTGCGGTAAAAATCCATATAAGCGGCAAAAGAGAAAGTAAGACACGCCGGAAGCTTTCCGCCGTTTCTTTTCACATATTCCAGAAGAGAAGGCATGCAGCGTGCTTTCCACTTGGAAGTGGAGTTCAGAGAGATCGAAAGCAGCTGATGATCCACATACGGATTGCTGAAACGTTCCGTGACAGCTGCGGCAAAATCCGTGAGATCCTTCTTGTCCAGATCCAGAGTCGGAATGATCTCATCAAAAATAGTTTTATTCATAAAACTGTGGATCACGGGATCCTTCATGCAGTCACGTACAATATTCTGTCCGGCAAGGTAAGCACCGAGCACAAAAGAAGTATGGGCACCGTTCAGGATGCGGACCTTTCTCTGTTTGTAAGGCGTGTGATCGCGGACGATGATGATCGGAAGATCGGCCTTATCCACCGGGAATTCTTCCTTGATGGAATCCGGTCCTTCGATGACCCAGAAGCCGAACACTTCCCCGGTATCCAGATTATCGTCTTCGTATCCGAGCTCCGCCCAGATCTGTTTGTCCTCGTTCCTCGGATATCCGGGAACAATCCGGTCCACCAGCGTGGAGCAGATCGTGTTTTCGGAGTCCACCCAGTTGTCAAAATCAGCGCCGAGGTTCCACTGTTTTATATATTCATGGATACATTTTTTCAGTTCATCTCCGTTGTGGTCGATCAGTTCGCAGGAGAGGACAATAAAGCCCTTCATCTTCAGTTCGTACCGCCGGTAAAGGAACTGTGTAAGTTTCCCGGGGAAACTTGCGGCGGGTTTGTCTTCAAACCTGCAGGAAGGATCATAGGCGATGCCGGCTTCGGTCGTATTGGAAGCAATAAAGCGAAGATCCGGATTTTCGGCGCACTTCATGAATTCGTCATACTGTGTGTAAGGATTGAGACAGCGGCTCACGGAGGAGATCACCCTTTTGTTGTTGACCTTCTGCCCGTTTTCCTGTCCGCGGAGAAAAAGCGTATAAAGCCCGTCCTGCTCATTTATGGCATCAGACCTGCCCTGCCCGATCGGCTGCACCAAAACAACTTTGCCGTTAAAGCCGGCTTTTTCATTCAGAAGATCAAACCAGTAGTCTACGAATGCACGGAGAAAATTTCCTTCTCCGAACTGAAGCACTCTTTCAGGGGCGCTTTTTAAGAGATATCCCTTATAGCCCTGCTTTTCCAATGTGTTGTAACTTAATCTGTCCATGATAAACTCCTTTCAAAATGGTATCCGGCTCCGGAAATCGTGCCGGCATTTCTTTATGGTATCCGGCTCCGGAAATCGTGCCGGCCTTTCCGAAGTCACATGCCGCAATCCGGTCCCTGATGCCTTCCGTTTTTTTCAGATCCCGAAGTAGCGTGCCGCATTCCGGTAACTGATGCCTTCCACGATTTTCTTCAGTGAATTTTCATTGTCCGGATATTCTCCGTTTTCCACCCAGTTCCCGATCATGCTGCACAGGATACGGCGGAAATAATCATGCCGCGTATAGGAAAGGAAGGAACGGGAATCCGTCAGCATGCCGATAAAGTTTCCGAGAAGACTTAAATTCGCAAGAGACTCCATCTGATCTTCCATGCCGCTCTTTGTATCATTGAACCACCAGGCAGCGCCGTGCTGGATTTTTCCCGGCAGTTCATCCGACTGGAAGGCACCGATTATGGTATCGATCTGCTCATTGTCGGAAGGATTTAAAGAGAAGAGGATCGTTTTCGGAAGTTCATCCGTTTTATCCAGCTCGTTTAAAAATGCCGCAAGAGAACCGCCGCAGGTATTCTGCGCCATCACATCGAACCCTGTGTCCGGGCCTTCTTTCTGACACATTTTTTCATTGACGTTTCTGAGGCAGGAGTAATGGATCTCCATGATGATGCCGAGACGGTGGTAGGTCCTGCCCAGGGAAAGAAGAACGGCAGTCTGGTACTTCTCCGCCTCTTCCACGGAAAGGATTTCTCCGTTCATTGCCTTCCGGTATGCGGCATTCACTTCATCGATCGGTGCCGGCCGGAACATTACGTAATCAACCCCGTGATCGCTTGCACGGCATCCGTGCTTTTTGAAAAATTCCGCACGGGAGGTAAGCGCATCCATAACATCCTGCGCGCTGTCCAGAGAATTTTTGCCGACGCTCTGCGCAAGCTTATGGATATAATCCCGGAATCCCGCTTTGGAAATATTGATCGCCTTGTCGGGACGGAAGGAAGGGCAAACCATGAAATGAACGGAAGGATCCGCGGCTATTTTTTCGTGCCATTCCAGCGTATCGGTAGGATCATCCGTTGTTCCGACATAGGCCACGTTCGACTGTTCGATCAGACCGCGCACGGAAAGCTTCGGATCGTTCTGAAGTTTTTCGCAGCAGGTATCCCAGATCTCTTTAGCGTTTTCCGGAGAGAGGGGAGTGCTGATGCCGAAATATTTATGCAGTTCCAGATTGCACCAGTGGTACATGGGGTTGCCGATCGCCATCTCCAGCGTTTTGGCAAATTCCTCAAAACGCCTGTAACCGTCACTGTTCCCGGTAACGAACTCCTCCGGGACGCCGTTTGAACGCATGAGCCTCCACTTGTAATGATCGCCGAAATAGCTGCCGTCCGGGTTCTGTCCGCCCAGCCACATCTGTACGATGTTGTCGAACTTCCTGTCCTCGTAAATTTCCTTCGGGGAAATATGGCAGTGGTAGTCGATCAGCGGAAGATTTTCGGAATAATCGTGAAAAAGATGTTTCGCGGTTTCGGTTTCCAGTTCAAAATCCTTATCCATAAACGGTTTCATAGGTCCTCCTCTGCATATTGAAAATTATCTCTGGATACGGCCGGATGCATCGCCTCCGGCAAGTTTTTCCACTTCACTTACGGAAACCCGGTTGAAGTCCCCTTCTACCGAATGTTTCAGGGCGGAAGCGGCAGCTGCAAATTCAATTGCCCTTTGTGTTGTCATCTTTTTGCTGAGGGCATAGATCAGTCCGGCACCAAAGGAATCGCCGCCGCCTACGCGGTCCACGATCCGAAGGCTGTACTTTTTGGAAAAACAATACTTCTTTCCGTCGTAAAGCATGCCGGACCAGTTATTGTCGCTCGCGGAAACGGATTCGCGGAGCGTGACCGCCACATATTTGAATTTGAATTTCTCCGCAAGCTGTCTGGCAACGGATTTATAGCCCTCCGGATTGAGCTTTCCGGCATTGATGTCGGAACCTTCGGACTCGATTCCGAAAACGTCTCTGGCATCTTCCTCATTGCTGATGCAGACATCCACATATTTGCAGAGCTTTGTCATGGCAGCTCTTGCTTCCGCCTGTGTCCAGAGTTTTCCCCGGTAATTCAAATCACAGGAAATCGTGATATGATGTTTTTTTGCCGCCTTGCAGGCATCTTCACAGATCTTCACCACATTCGGCCCGAGAGCCGGGGTGATGCCGGTAAAGTGAAACCAGCTTGCGCCTTTAAAAATCTCATCCCAGTTAAAATCTTTTGAAGAGGCTTCCTGAATGGAAGAGTGCGCCCGGTCATAAATGCAGACGCTTCCTCTCTGGGACGCCCCTTTTTCCTCATAATAAATCCCGACCCGGTCTCCGCCGCGTACAATCTTGCCGGTATCGACACCGAAGTAGCGGAGAGAATTCACGGCCGCCTGGCCGATTGCCTGATCCGGGAGCTTGGTCACGTAAACAGAATCCATACCGTAATTAGCCAGGGATACCGCAACGTTGGCTTCCCCGCCGCCGAAAGTAGCCTGCATCTGGTCATCCTGAAAAAACCGGTAATACCCGTTGGGGGCCAGCCTTAACATAATTTCTCCGAATGTTACTATTTTTCCCATAAAAACTCCTCCTGATTAAATGTATGTAGGATGAATGAAAAAACATCAGTTCTTTACAAGATGAACGGCAAAACCGGAAAGCTCATTTTTCATATAGATGAGCATTGTATTTCCCTTTTCATCCGTTTTCCGGGTGGATTCATCAAATTCAACACCCTGAAGCTTCAGGTGATAGACGGCACGGTCTACATTGTTGGTGCCGATCGCGATATGTCCGTTCTTTCCGTGTCCGGGTGCCTTCATGCATTCCACCAGGGTGCCGGCAAAGTCGGAACCATTTCCGGATTTCAGTTCAAGCCCGAAAAGAGAGCAGAAAGCCTCAGCAGTCGTATCCGCTTCTTTCCCATCTGCACAGTTGATGCCGACATGCTTTAATCGGAAGCCCATCATCGTACGGACGGCTTCTTTGCAGATCGAGGTGATCTCGTCCCATTTTTCGCCGTTGATCAGCTCATCTTTGACCATCCACGTCCCGCCGCAGGCAAGAATATGGTCAAAGCACATATAATCCGTAAGATTCTTTGTGTTGATGCCGCCGGTGGGCATCCAGTACAGAGTCCTGAAAGGACCGGCAAGGGCTTTCAGCATGGAAATACCGCCGTTTGCTTCCGCCGGGAAAAACTTGACCGCCGTAAGCCCCAGGGCCATGGCCTGTTCCATTTCTCCGGCCGTTGCCGTACCCGGCAAAACCAGAACCTTTTGGGAAAGAACGTATTTTACCAGATCGGGATCATATCCGGGACAGACTATGAATTTGACACCTGCCCGAATGGCGCGGTCAGCCTGATCCCGGGTCGTGACAGTACCGGCACCGACAAGCATTTCGGGGACTTCCTTAATAATAGCCTTGATCGCATCCTCGGCAGCAGCCGTTCGGAATGTAACTTCCGCAGCGGGAAGCCCGCCTTTCAACAGAGCCTTTGCGAGCGGAACCGCCTTTTCGGCATCATCGATCGCAATGACAGGAACAATGCCCGTATCATGAATTCGCTGAAGTATTTCTTCCATAGCTTTATCCTCCGTTAAGATGAAGTATACCTGATTTAAACTGAATTATATATATTTCAAATTTATTATACAACTTGTATACTAGAATGCAAGAAGGCAAAAGACAAAAAAACAGACGAATAATTTGTGCAGAATGCCGATAAAATACGGACTGGACAGTTGCACAAAAAAAGGGTACTATTTTGTACTAGTATACTAGTAGACTTGAAAGGGCGCCTATGCTAAATTAATCATATCATTTGATTATAGGGACCTGTAATTTTTCAAAAAACAGAAGCGGTTGTGATGCAGCTCGCATTCACTTCTTGGCTGTTCGTGACGTTTCGCGGAACTGACGAATGTACCTGCATCGAACTGCTGATACAAATTCTGCTTGATTTTTACAAAAGGTGATGACCATGTATCTGACAAAACGGCTTCCCCGGGAAACGGGACGCGATTATGCATTAAGGACTTTAAAGGACAATATTATCCGGCTGGAATTAAAACCCGGAAGTATGGTCAGTGAAAATGAACTTGCCAAGGAAATGGGACTTTCCCGAACACCTGTCCGGGAAGCTCTGATTGAACTGGCCAAGGTAAAAATCGTGGAGATCTATCCCCAGAAAGGATCCGCGGTATCTCTGATCGACTACACGCTTGTGGAAGAATCCCAGTTCATGAGAGATGTTCTGGAATGTGCGGTCATAGGGCTGGTCTGCCGGATGGCGGTACCGGAAGATCTGATCCGACTCCGGGAGAACCTGAGCCAGCAGCAGTATGTCATAAAAAATGAAAGCACGGATGCCGGGTTCCTGGAACTGGACAACCAGATGCACCGGATGTTCTTTGACATCGCGGAAAAGCCGCAGATCTTTTCTCTCATGCAGAGCATATCCATCCATTTTGACCGGGTAAGGAGCCTTACGCTGGAAGATATTAAGCTGATGACGGTATACCATGACCATGAAATGATGCTTGATGCTATAGCCAAAAAGGATGAAGAAAATGCAAAGCTGTGTATGCAGAAACACCTGAACCGTTTCCGGGTCGTTGAAAAAGACGTTCATGACAGGTACCCGGAATATTTTAAATAAGGAAATTTTGAAAACAGAAGAATGTAAGCGAAAGACGGATCGCACTGTCATAACGGATGCGGTCCGTCTTTCGTTTACAAAAAGAATGTCATTGCCCTGCAGGCGGGGAATGCTTTCATGAGACAGGTCTTTTGATGCAATCCTTAATGAAAAATTAAGCAAAAAGCATGTAACAAATTTGTTGTTATTTTAGTATCGCAATGATATTCTGTAATCAGTAATGATTACAGACATTTTTATTATGCAGGTTACGGTATTTTTTCTGCGCATATTTCAACACCTGCATTTTACATACGATATTACTTTTGGCGACCACATCATTTTATAAACAAACAGAAATTTTATAAAAAAGGAACCATGAAATTCGAAAAAACAGAGGGGAGGTAATATGAAGACAAAACGCAGAGTCTTCTGTCGTGTCATAGCCCTGGCAATGTCTGTGGCTTTATCTGTTTCGCTTACCGGATGCGGTATGAACGATGTTTCAAAAATGACGGAAGACATGGTCCGGAAACAGATGGGGGATATACAACCCGGACAGCGGCTTGAAGACAGCGCGTGGATCAATACCGATCTTCCGAACGCAGTGGATGCTTCCACCGAAGTCAGCTGCAAGGACGATTTTCATGCCTTTGTGAACAGGGACTGGCTGCTGAATGCATATGCCGATACCAGTCAGGAAGACATGTCAGCCATTTCGGATATTGCAAAGGTGGCAGATCAACAGCTGTATTCTTTGTTTCGGGCAGGGGACAATTCCTGCGATACCGGGATTATGCCGCAGGCAGAGGCCGATCATTTGCAGAAACTGCTCCTGAATGCGACTGATCTGGCAGGAAATCAGGAGAAGCGGGATGCACTGGGGGTCGAACCGCTGCGCCCCTATATACAGGCAATTGACAGCATCGCCACGATGGATGAACTGACGGCATATCTGGCAAATGAAGGAGGACCCAACCTTATTCAGGATACTTTTGTCAATGCGGAGATTGGGGCGCCTGTTTCCACCCGGGATGTTAATACGGTCCATTTGTCCGGACCTCAAAACCTTCTGCTGGATGATCCTTATCAGTACACGTGGCTTAATAACACCTCCTATAATGTACTGCAATTGCGGAGAGAGGCGGTGCAAAAGCTGCTTGCTCAAATGGGTTATACCGCGGCACAGGCCCAAAAAATGTTTGACCGCTGTCTCTGGCTTGAAGTGAAATTGTCGGGCGAACTGCCGACTGTTTCTGAAATGCAGGATGCAGGTTATGAAAAACAAATCAATCATGTTTATACGCTGGATCAGCTCAAAAAGCGGCAGGGGTTATTTCCGCTTACAGAACTGCTGGAGAAATCCGGACTGGCAAAATCAGAAACTTTTCTTTTATATCAGCCGCTGTATCTGAGTCTTTTGGGTAAATTATATACCCCCGGGCATCTGGAAGATTTTAAAGCATATTTAGCCGTACACACAGCTCTGGAAGCGCTGCCTTTATTGGATACGGAATGTGTGGCAATGTCAGATAAAATCCATGCCACAAGGGACCCTGAAAAGAAAAACGAAGATGACCCGAACAAGGACAGCAAGGTGCCGCCAATTCCGACGGATGATACGAAAGACAAAGACACTTCTGATGAAGCAGAGAAAAAACTGGAAGAAATAGTTTCCACCTATGTGCAGCCGATACTTGCCGAGCCCATTCAGGAACTGTATATTGCCCGGTTCTGCACGGCGGAAAGCAAGCGGAACCTGTCTGCACTGGTGGAAGACATTACAGGCTATTATAAGGAAATGCTGCAGAATGAAGAGTGGCTTGGCGGGGAAACACGCCAGAAAGCGGTCGAAAAGCTTGACAACATCAAAATAAGGGTGCTGTATCCGGATGTACTGACGGATTACAGCGGTCTGGAACTGAAATCCTATGACGACGGCGGTACTCTTCTTGATGCTTATGCCAATACCGAAAGGTTTCGGAAAGCGATGGGTGTCAGCAAGGTAAACCAGCCGATAGACAGGGGTTATTGGGACCTGGAAAGTATTCCTACAAGCGAAGTGAACGCCATGTATATGCCGCAGAACAACAGCATCAACATTCTGGCGGGATTTATTGCAAATGGCTTCACCTATGACGCAAATGCTTCCAAAGAGCAGAATTATGCACGGATAGGGATGGTCGTCGGCCATGAAATCAGTCATGCCTTTGATACGATGGGATATAAATATGATAAAGACGGCCTGGAAACAAACTGGTGGACCAATGCGGATGAAGTGTCTTTCCAGACGCGGGCAAACAGGCTGGCTAATTTCTACAGTGCATTGTCTGTAATACCGAACATGAAAGGCGGTTATGATGGCAATGGTGTAAAAACCGAGGCCATTGCCGATATGGGCGGTATGAAATGTATGCTCGGACTGGCGGAAAAGGAACCGAATTTTGACTATCGGCAGTTTTTCACCGCATATGCGCAGCTGTGGGCAGGGAAACACACATATTCGCATGAAATGCTCCTGCTTTCAGATCCGCATCCTTTGTTCTTTTTACGAACCGACGTTACCGTTCAGCAGTTTGAAAAATTTTATGAAACCTTCGACATTCAGCCCGGTGACGGAATGTACCTGGCACCCGAAAAACGGATTCTGGTATGGTAAAGGAGAAAAACACTATGAGCGATGCAGTTATTTCCTTACGCGGCATCAATAAGAATTACGGGAAACAACAGGTATTACACGATGTGGATATGGATATCAACAGAGGGGATATTTACGGACTGATCGGCCGTAACGGTGCGGGAAAAACGACTCTGTTCAAGGTGATCTTAGGATTAACGGATTATTCCGGCGGAACACTGACGATCGAAGGAAAATCAAATGAATTGTCATCCGGCCGGCAAAAAATCGGTTTTTTGATAGGAACCAATTTTTTCTCCTATATGAATGCAAGGGAAAACCTTGAATATTACAAGAATCTGAAAGGGATTAAAGACAAAGGGGAGATAGACCGGGTTCTTGCAATTGTAGGATTGGACAAAGTAAAATCAACTTTCAGAAGTTATTCCATGGGAATGAAGCAGCGCCTTGGGATAGCGAATGCTATTCTGGGAGGACCGGAAATATTGATCCTGGATGAACCGTCCAACGGACTTGATCCGCAGGGGATTGCAGATGTGCGTGAACTGATCCAGCATCTTAACAGTGAATTCGGGATGACCGTTATTGTTTCTTCGCATATTCTGGGAGAACTGCAGAATACCGCGCACAGGTTCGGAATCATCAACGAAGGAACCCTGGCACGTGCCATTACCCGTGAAGATCTTCAGACCAGTCAGAAAACCATACGTCTGCAGGTGGACGATCTGGATCATGCCAGAACTCTGCTGAACGATGCGGGAATTAAAATCCTGAATGAAGTGACGGAAACAAAAAGTCTGGAAGATTTTTATTTCGAGCTGGTGAAAGGAGAAAAGCATGCATAATTACATTCGGGCGGATTATCTCCGTGTTATCAAACGGGTCCATCGTTTGATCCAGATCGGGCTGTATTTTCTCATTGTAACAGGAATCGTCATCTATCATTTTATTAAAGGCGGGAATTCCTGGAACTCCATCGGATTGATGGAAGCGATAAACACAGGCACGGCTTTACTTTCGGTATTCATCGGACTTATCACACTGATGGCAGTTTTCGCAGAAGATTTCAAGGCTAAAACCATGCAGGTGGCCATCGGCAGAGGCATCAGCAGGCCCAAGGTGATAGCATCAAAGCTCATTACCGCAGCACTGATCTCGCTTACAGATATTCTGGCGTTTTCCATACTGACCGGGATCTTCAGCATTGTCACCGGGGCGCCGCTGAACGCCATGCAGGCTGCAACACTGGCAATAAAATATCTTTGTATCTGGCTGGACTGTGTCGGATATATGAGCATTGTTCTGCCGATTTTATTTTTATCTCAGAATATGGTCGGGGGACTTTTGCTGTATCTGTTCTTTTCCAGCTCAGCGGTCTATAATATTCTGCGTTTGGCTACCATATACGGACCGGAATGGTTTCAGAAGCTGCATCTGGAAAATATTACCCTGGACAGTTGTCTGGCAATCCTCAATACCCATCTGCTGCTGGGGCGGCTGAATATGGGGGCAGTGCTGGGAATCGTGATATATCTGGCACTTGGCTATCTGCTGACCGTGCAGGTGTTCCGCAAACAGGAACTGGATTTTTAAAATACGTATTCGCGATAGGATACGGGAATTTCCGGAAACGGCGGTTTTATTCTTAAAAAGAAAAAAAGCTTTCGACTGTATGGATCAGCCGGAAGCTTTTTTGTCAGCCGGGAAGTGTCGTCATGCTTTCTGTTTATCTCCCAGACTTAAGATCAAATTCAGGACGATTCCGAAAATCGCAGCCCCTGCAATGCAGGGAACGTTCAGACCAAGGAACGGGATATTTCCGCCGAAAGCGTACTGCCCGCCTATTCCGATCACCATGACCGAAGCGATGACCGCAATATTTTTGGAATCAAACATATCCACTTTTTTATCGATCATGATGGCAATACCCTGTGCGGCAATGGCGCCGAACAGATAAATTTCCAGCCCGCCGATTACGGCAGTCGGAATTCCGTAGATGATGCGGATAAGCGGTGTAAAAAAGGAGATTACCATGGCGATGATGGAAGCGGCAATCAGAACCGGAATGGAGAAGACCTTTGTGATGGCCATGGTGGAAATGTTCTCACCGTAGTTTGTTCCGGCAGGTCCGCCCACCACACCGGAGATCATATCGCAGAGACCGTCGCCGATCAAATTCCGATCGAGAAGGGAGGCAAGATCATATTTTTTCTTACTGCCTTTTTTCTTTGCAAGATCATTTACATAGATGTCAATCTGGTAAATATGCGCCGTGGATTCCGGAATGGTCGCAATGGCAATGGGCATGATGGCCAGCACCGCGGCCGCATTGGGAAGCGGGAAAGAGAACGCGGGGACGGCAAAGGCACCGAGACGGAACGGCGATGCGGCAAGGGCTGCATCCGGCATGGAACGGAAAAGATTAAAGCCGTCTCCTCCGATTAAAAGGATAATCCAGGCAGCCGCGCAGCCGACCAGTGCACCGAGAAGAAGCGGGAGCTGTCCGAGGAATCCCTTTAAATAGCGGGAGAAAAGGATGGTTGCAAACAAGGTGGAAAGAGAAACGATCCAGACCAGATTGCCGTTTGATACCGTGGCTTTTGCTCCTTCCGCAAGGATGGAAGGCGCCGCATCTTTTAAGGCATTTCCGGCAAGTGTCAAACCGATGATCATGGAAATGGAACCGGTAATACTCGGCGGAAGAATATGCTCAACGGCTTCGTGTCCGCTGTAACGGACCAAGAGGCCTGCCGCAACGGAGACCAGACCGGAAAGGATAATGCCGAACTGCGCATACTGGATCAGCTGTGTCGGCAGAATTCCGGTTGCGGCAAAGCTCTGAAGCTGCTCGGGCGTACCCTGCGCGGCAACCATGCTGGAAATGGCAGTGAGATAAGCGAAACTGGAACCGTAATACAGAGGAATCTTTTTTCCGGTGATCAGAATAAAACAGATGGTGGAAAGACCGCTTGCAAAAATCGTGGTGGAAACCTGGAACCCGGTAATCAGTGCCACCGCAATGGTTGCGGGGAACATGACGATTACCTGCTGCAGCGCGTAAAGAAACAGTTTGCCGAATGACGGCGTTTCGTCGGGCAGGTACCCGATCATGGCAGCGTTATTACCTGAAACTTCATGATTCATACACATCCTCCTCCTTTGCAACAAAAAGACGTCTGCGACCTAATAAAAGCCAGAGACGCCATTGCCTCGTATGGGTGTTGATACAGCCCTACCCCATAATTTCCTTCCTCATACGATAACATGGTAAAGATATGAAAGCAAGAAGAAAAAAGGGAATCTTTATCCCCATCTTTGTCAAAGACAGTTATCTGAATTTATGCTATAATAGCACAAACTCAGGGAAGTTTTCCGGTTCCCGTGTGAAACACCATTCCCGCGGCAGACAAATGCGTTTACCGCTTTTATGAGTGATACGATATAACCGTACTTACCATGAATAAACGAGGAGTATGTCCGAATGTTAAACGCGGTCAGCAGTTTCTGGCTCTGGTCCATGCAGCATCTATGGCTGATCAATATCCTTCTCTCGATCATGATCATTTTTTTCCAGCGAAGGGATCCGCAGTCTACCTGGACATGGCTTCTGGCATTATACGCCGTACCGATCTTCGGGATTCTGATCTACCTGCTGCTCGGACAGAATTACCGGAAATCGAAAATGTTTCGTGTGAAGGAAGCGGATGACAGACTCCGCTACCCGGTTCGCACCCAGGAGCGCCTGCTGGAGGAATATGACGTATACGGGCACAATGCAGAAACCCGCGACTACAATGATCTGATCCTGTATAACCTCCGCGCGGGAAATGCCCTCCTCACAGTGAATAACCACATCGACATCTTTACCGACGGAAATGAAAAATTCGATGACCTGAAACGGGAAATCCGGAACGCGAAAAGTTTCATCCATATCCAGTACTACATCATCAAAAATGATTTTCTGTTTCAGGAGATCGAAGAGGAACTGAAAGAGAAGGTAAGGGAAGGCGTGGAGGTCCGTATTCTCTGCGACGGTATGGGCGGACGCTTTGTGCCGGAAAAAGTCTGGAGGGAACTGAAAAAGTGCGGCATCAAAGTCGCAGACTTTTTTCCGCCGGCGCTCGGAAGGATAAACCTCCGTATCAATTACCGCAATCATCGGAAGATCGTGGTAATAGACGGAAAGATCGGATATGTGGGCGGCTTCAACATCGGAAAAGAATATGTGGACAAAAGCAGGAGGTTCGGACACTGGAGAGATACCCATCTTAAGATCACGGGAGAAAGCGCGGATTCCCTGGAATTCCGTTTTGCCCTGGACTGGCATTACGCAACGAATGAGAACCTGTTTACAAACCGGAAATATTTTGAACAGTATCGGGAGACATCGGAAGCATTCAGACCGCTTCCCGTCCAGATCGTGACCAGCGGACCTGACTCTTCTCTGGAGTGTATCCGGGACAATTATATTGCCATGATCAATGCAGCCAAGGATCACGTTTACATCACCACGCCGTACTTTGTCCCGGACGATGCGGTCTTAAGCGCGCTGATCATAGCGGTGAAGGCCGGTGTGGATGTAAGAGTCATGATCCCCTGCAAGCCGGATCATCCGATCGTTTACGGGGCGACCACAAGCTGGGCGGGATCCCTGCTTTCGGAAGGCGGCAGGGTCTTTATCTACCGGGACGGATTTCTTCATGCAAAGTCACTTATGGCGGATGCCAAAGTTGCCTCGGTCGGCACGGCAAATATGGATATCCGGAGTTTTAAACTGAATTTTGAAGTGAATGCGACTGTCTTCGACCGGGAAGTCACGGAGCAGCTGGAAAAAGTTTTCCGTGACGATATGAAGTATCACTGCCGGGAACTGACAAAAAAAGAATATCTGAACCGCGGGTGGGGCGTAAGATTCCGGGAACAGGTAAGCAGACTGTTCAGCCCGCTATTGTAGAATTGCCGCAGAAAGTCCGGCCGGTTACGGTGGACTGCGCAGCCTGCTGATGCAGAAAGTCCGGGCTGGTCACTGCGGAAGGTCCGGGCCGGTGCTGAAGAAAGTGTGAAAAAATGATCCGATTTATCCTGTGTGCGATTGCACTGCTGATCTATCTTATCCTGTGGATCCCGCTTATTCTGATCCTTCTCCTTTTACGAAAGAAGAACAGAAAACTTTCGGAAAAGATTTCATTTTTCTGGGCGGGAGGATTTCTCCGGATCATCCTTTTTCTCGCAGGATGTAAACTAACCGTCCGCGGGAAAGAAAATATTCCCGTGCACACGCCGGTTTTATATGTCAGCAATCACAGAAGTATTTTCGATATCGTAGCGGCGGTCACCGTTCTTCCGGAAAATGCGGTCTTTATGGCCAAGATGATGCTGTCCAGGTATCCCCTGTTTGCACAGTGGCTTACGCTTCTCGGGGTTCTGTTTCTGGATCACAACGACTTAAAACAGGAATTCAAAAGTATCCTGCGGGCCATAGAACTGGTCAAAACGGGGACATCGGTCTGGATTTGCCCGGAAGGCACCAGGAATAAAAGCGAGGATCCCTTAAACCTTTTGGAGTTTAAAGAAGGTTCCTTAAAGATTGCGGAAAAGGCAGGCTGTCCGGTCATTCCGGTCGCCATAACCGGAACAAGAGAGATATTTGAAAGACAATTTCCTGCACTGAAACCGGGACACATTACCTTAGAGTTCGGCAAGCCGTTCCTGATCAAGGACCTGCCGGAGGAAAACAGAAAAGGTGCCGGTGCCTATTCCCGTTCCCTGATCGGGGACATGCTGAAAGAGGAAAACAGGATCAGGAATGAGCAGGCGGGAACGGAGAAGTAAGAGGAACAAAACAGAAATCAGAAACAGGAATGAGAAGGAAAAACAGAGAAGTAAAAACGAGTGAAACGGAAGCGGAAGCGGAAACAGAAACAGGAATAAGCAGAATGAAAACTGAGAAGTAAAAATGAGAAAACCGGAAATCAGGAATGAAAACAGGAAACAGAAATCAGAAACAGAAATCAGAAACAGAAATCAGAAATGAAAACAGGAAACAGAAACAGGAAACAGAAAACAGAAAACGGGATCATGCAGATATTCCGAAAAGAGGACAGCAGAGCATGGACTTGACCGAAATCCGCAGAAAGCTGGATAAGATCGATACACAGATGGCAGCGCTCTATGAAGAGCGTATAGGGCTTTGTGCGGACGTTGCAAAATATAAGGCGGAAAATAACCGGCCTGTACTGGACAGGGAACGAGAGCAGGAAAAGCTGAAAATGATAGGCAGGAATGCTTCGAACGACTTTAATGCCAGGGCGCTGGAAGAACTTTACAGGCAGATCATGACCATATCCCGGCGGTATCAGTATATGCTGGAAAAAGGTCTGCCCAGAAATAAAGAAGGAGAACCGGAGGATAAAAAAGAAAAATTTCCCGAAAAAGCAGGGGGCGAAAAGGCAGAGCAAGCCGAAGGCAAAAAAGCAGTACCTTCCGGAGTCCGAAAAAGAAAAGCAGCTCAGGTGCAGAGTTTCAGCGGGTTCAAAGCTGTGAAGGAACTTCCGGAAGCACACCGGGTGGTCTATCAGGGCCTGGAAGGTTCCTATTCCCAGATGGCGGCACTTGCTTTTTTCGGAACAGGGAAAGGCACGGACGGACAGGAAGACAGACAGACCGGCAAACATCCCGGCATCCGGTTCAAACATGTGGAACAGTTTGAAGATGCCGTAAGCGAGATAGAAAACGGGAAGGCAGATTACTGCGTGATCCCGATCGATAATTCCACGGCGGGAGCCGTCACGGATACCTATGACCTCCTGATGCGGCACCGGGTCTTTGTCGCAGGAGAATATTTTCAGCCGGTAAAGCACGCGCTTCTTTCCGTGCCGGATGCAGAACTGAAGGACATCCAAACGGTATATTCCCATCCGCAGGGATTTCTGCAGTGTGAAAAATATCTGAACAGGCACCGGACCTGGCAGCGGATCAGTGTAAGCAACACGGCGGTCGCAGCCAGTCTGGTGGCAAAGGAACAGGACAGGTCAAAAGCAGCCATTGCCAGTACGCTTTCCGGGAAACTTTACGGACTGAAGGTTTTAAAGGAAGAGATCAACGGAAGCAGCGGCAATACAACAAGGTTCGTGGTGCTTTCCGCCCGGAAAGAATTTCCGGAAAATGCGAAAAAAATCAGTCTTATCTTTGAACTTCCGCATAAAAGCGGCTCCCTTTACAATGCTCTCGGAAATTTTATTTTCAACGACATCAACATGCTGAAAATAGAATCCCGGCCCATTCCGGAAAAGCCGTTTGAGTACCGCTTCTTCGCGGACATCGAAGGGAACCTCAAAGATCCGGCTGTGATCAATGCCATTACCGGGATCCGTGCGGAAGCAGAAAAACTCCGGATCCTCGGAAACTATTAAAGGAAGGTCATTCATGAACATCCGTCAGCTTGTGTTATACCGGGATTTCCAGTATCAGCCTCTGTTTGAAAAGATCTGTGCTCTTACGGAGGGAGGAGAAGATATTTATGACTGTGCAGGTGAGCTTATTGACCTTGCCATGAAATACGGATTTGAAGGGAACCTCTGGCACTGTTTTCTTGCATTCTGCCTTGCCAATAATGAAAACGCATATTCCACTTCCTCCGAGATCGTGGGAAAGGTTGACGGGACACTGAATGACCTGATGCTGCATGACTGCGGGATTTTCAAAGAGCTTTTTGACCGCAGTCCGGAAGCGTGGGGGATCAAAAAGGATGTGCGGGATATACAGACATCCATGGACAGGGAGACGGAACGGATCCTCAGAGATATTTCGGATTATCATCCGTCCGGCTGCGGGCAGGTGTTCAACAAACGGATCCGCGACCGGATAGTGGAGCTTTCGGTTTCTCTGGAACAGGCAGAGGATGCGGCGGCTTTTAAGGACATCATCACGGAATTTTACCGCGAATTCGGCGTGGGAAAATTCGGTCTGAACAAGGCGTTTGATGTGGAGGAACTTACCGACGGGAAGGCGGTCATAGAACCGATCACCCGCATCGAACATATTTATTTAGAAGATCTTGTAGGGTATGAGGAGCAGAAAAAGGCACTGACGGACAATACGGAAATTTTCCTGTCCGGTCTTCCCGCAAATAACGTCCTTCTGTTTGGCGATGCAGGCACGGGGAAAAGTTCCTGTGTAAAAGCGATCGCAAACGAATATTACGACAGGGGACTCCGGATTATCGAAGTGTATAAGCATCAGTTCAAGCTCCTTTCGGATATCCTGGAACAGGTGAAGGACAGAAACTATAAATTCATCATCTATATGGATGATCTTTCGTTTGAAGAAAGCGAACTCGAATATAAATATCTGAAGGCTATCCTGGAAGGCGGCCTCGGGAGACGTCCGCAGAATGTTCTGATCTACGCGACCAGCAATCGCCGGCATCTCATACGCGAAAGCTTCCGTGACAGGGAGGAAACGGATGAGGAACTGCATACCAGGGACACCGTGCAGGAAAAACTTTCCCTCGCGGCAAGGTTCGGACTCAGCATTTATTTCGGATCGCCGGAGCGAAAGGAATTCCGGGAAATCGTAAAGGCACTCGCGAAACGGAACGGGATACGCATGCCGGAAGCGGAACTTTTTGAAGAGGCCGGGAGATGGGAACTGGAACACGGCGGACTCTCCGGCAGAACGGCCAGCCAGTTTATCATTCATCTGCAGGGAATGCAGGGAATGAAGCAGAGATAAAGCAGAGATAAAGCAGACAAAAGATAAAGCGGCCGGAAAGCGGCCGGAAACCGGTCAGAAGATAAAGCAGCCGGAAAGCGGCCGGAAACCGGCCGGAAGATAAAGCAGCCGGAAACCGGACAAAAAGCAGATTTGCAAGTTAAGCACGTATTGTCGGAGGTATTCATATGGCAATCAAACGTTTTGCCGCAATCGATGTAGGATCCTTTGCATTGGAAATGGGAATCTATGAGATAGGCCCCAGGGCCGGAATCCGCCAGGTGAATTATGTGCGACATGTGATCGCGCTCGGGAAGGACACCTACAACACCGGGAAGGTCAGCTATGAGCTGGTAGAGGAAATGCTCACCGTGCTGGAGGATTTTACCGACATCATGAAGGAATACAAGGTGGATGCTTACAGCGCCTATGCCACGAGTGCCATGCGGGAAGCCGGGAACAGCCAGATCATTCTGGACCAGATCAAAGTCCGTACCGGAATAGAGGTAAAGATCATTTCCAACTCCGAGCAGCGTTTCATCAGCTACAAGGCAATCGCGGCAAAGGATGACCAGTTCGATAAGATCATCAAAGGCGGCACCGCGATCGTGGACGTTTCTTTCGGCAGCATGCAGATCACCCTTTACGACAAGGGGAATATCATCAGCACGCAGAACCTTTCCCTCGGCGTACTGCGGATCCGGGAGACCATTGCCAAAATTTCCACCGCAAGGGAAGAACGGACTGCCATACTGGGAGAACTGGTAGACAACGAACTGGAAACCTACAGCAAGCTGTATTTAAAGGACAGGGAAGTAAAGTGCATGGTCGGCATAGGAGAGACCATCCTTCTGCTCTTCAAACGTCTGAGCGCGATAAGCGGCGCGGATTCGAAAAGAGAATTCATCACCCGGGAGGACTTCATGAGGGCCTATGATTACGTCCTTTCCAAAACGGAAGACGAACTGGGAGAAGCGCTGGGCGTGGATGCGGAATTTGCCGGTGTCTTCGGTCCCTGCGTCCTGATCTTCAGCCGTGTGTTTGAACTCCTCGGCGCGGAATCCATCTGGCTCCCGGGAACACTTCTGGTGGACGGCATTGCCGCCGAATACGCGGAAGACAACGGGCTCATCAGACTGAAGCATAATTTCCAGGAGGATATCCTGGAAGCGGCAAGGAACATTGCCAAGCGTTACCGCGGAACAAACCAGCATATGATCAATGTGGAACAAAATGCAATGGCTATTTTTGATGCCACTCAGAAGTTTCACGGGCTGGACAAAAGAGACCGTCTGCTCCTCCGGATTTCCGCGATCATGCATAACTGCGGAAAATTTGTCAGCATGAGAGCGCCGGCCGCGTGCACCTACGATATTATTTCCGCCAGCGAGATCATAGGACTTTCCCATGAGGAAAGGATCACGGTAGCCCGGATCGTACGGAACCTTGAGGAGTTTTCCTATGATGAAATGTCCATGCAGGTGGCCAAGCTTACCGCCATGCTGCAGCTTGCCAATTCCCTGGACCGTTCGCATAAACAGAAAGTCCGGGACTATAAATTCAAAATGAACGATGAAAACGAGCTCATGATCATCACGGGGTATCCCGGGGACATGACGCTGGAGTACATAAGCTTTGAACAGCACAGGAAATTTTTTGAAGAAATCTTCGGCATCAGGCCCCTGCTCATACAGAAAAAGGGAATCTGAATGCCGGTAAATGCAAAACTGCGGCAAAGCAAAACTGCGATAAAACGGAACTGCGATAAAACGGTATTGCAAAAAAGCGAAACTGCGGCAAAGCGGAATTGCGAAACTGCGGCGGACCGGAACTTTAGGAAAGCAGAACTTTAGCAAAGCAAAAATGCGGAGAAAAAAAGGGATGAAGAGCGAAAATAAAGAAATCCGGACTGAAAAGAAAGAGACCCGGGCCGGCAGCAAGAAAATTCAGAATGAAAATGACGGAAGCCTGAATGAAAAAAAAGAATCCCAAAACAGCAATACAGAATCCCAAAACAGCAATAAGGAAATCCGGGATGGAAATAAGGAAGTAAAAGAAGTAAAAGAAGTAAAAGAAGTAAAAGAAGTAAAAGAAGATTTCGGGAATCCGAAGTATTATACATGCCGGGAACTGTCCTGGCTGGAATTCAATAAACGTGTGCTGAATGAGGCAAGGGACAAATCGACGCTGCTTTTTGAAAAGCTGAAATTCCTCAGCATCACAAGCTCCAACCTGGATGAATTCTTCATGGTAAGAGTCGCATCCCTCATGGATCAGATCCATGCCGGGTATGACAGACCGGATTTTTCCGGACTTACCCCCGAAGAACAGCTGAAAAAGGTCTCCGAAAAAACCCATGAACTGGTAAAGGTCCAGTACAGCACCTGGAACACGGAAGTGCTTCCCCAATTAAACAAAAAGGGACTTCACCTTGTGGAACGCTATGAAGATCTTTCTCCGGAAGAAGCTTCCTATGCAGATAAATATTTCAATGAAAATGTCTATCCGGTTCTTACTCCCATGGCCGTGGACCCCTCGCGTCCGTTCCCGCTTGTGCGGAACAGGTCGCTTAATCTGGCTGCCCTTCTCCGGAAAAAGAAAGGCGTAAAGCCGCTCATCCGGCTTGCAGAAAAAAAAGAGACCAGGGCGGACGGGACCACGGAAGTGCGTCCGGACTTTGCCATTGTACAGGTCCCTGCCGTTCTCCCGCGGATTGTCGAAATCCCGGAAGAGCATGCCCAAAAGCGTCCCGGCATCAAAAAGACCGTTATTCTCCTGGAAGAAATCATCCGGAAGAATATGGGAGCGCTTTTCTTAAATTACGATATCGTAGCCGCGCATGCGTTCCGCATCATGCGGAATGCGGAATTTGAGCTGGATGAGGAGGATGCGGCGGACCTCCTGGAAGAAATCCAGAAGCAGCTTAAAAAACGCCAGTGGGGACAGGCCATCCGGCTGGAGGTTTCCGACAGCATGGATAAGAGACTGCTGGAGCTTCTCTGCTCTGAGCTGAAAATAGGAGGAGATGAACTTTACCGGATAAACGGCCCGCTGGATCTTACGGTATTGATGAAAATGTACGGCCTTCCCGATTTTGACAACCTGAAATTACCGAAGCATATCCCGCAGCCGGTTCCGGCGCTTATGAACGATGACGATATCTTCACCAATATCCGGAAGGGAGATATCCTTCTCTTTCACCCGTATGAAACCTTTGATCCGGTCGTGGATTTCATCAAACGTTCCGCACGGGATAAAAAGGTCCTTGCCATCAAACAGACCCTGTACCGCGTAAGCGGAAATTCTCCCATTGTTGCCGCGCTTGCGGAAGCGGCGGGGAACGGCAAACAGGTGACCGTACTCGTGGAACTGAAAGCCCGTTTTGATGAGGAAAACAATATCCTCTGGGCAAAAATGCTGGAACAGGCGGGGTGTCACGTTCTGTACGGACTGGTCGGACTGAAGACCCATTCCAAGATCACGCTGGTGGTCCGGCGGGAGGATGACGGTATCCGCCGCTATGTACACCTGGCAACGGGAAATTATAATGACACTACGGCAAAGCTTTATACCGATATCGGCATGTTCACCTGCCGGGGAGAATTCGGGGAGGATGCCACGGCAGTCTTTAATATGCTTTCCGGCTATTCAGAGCCGGTCTCCTGGTATAAGCTCGTGGTGGCGCCGCTCTGGATGAAGGATAAATTTCTGAGCAGAATAGAAAGGGTCAAACAGGCCGCTCTTGCCGGGAAGACCGCTTACATCAAGGCAAAAATGAATTCACTTTCGGATCAGGACATCATAGAAGCACTGTACGATGCAAACCGGGCGGGCGTAAAGATCGATCTGGTGATCCGCGGGATCTGCTGTCTCAGGGTAGGCATCAAAGGGATGTCGGAAAATATCCATGTGCATTCCATTGTGGGAAATTTCCTGGAACATGCGCGGATCTTCATCTTCCATGCGGACACGGAAGAAAATATCTGGCTCGGCTCCGCGGACTGGATGCCGCGGAATCTGGAAAACCGCGTGGAGATCGTATTCCCGGTCGTAGATGAAAAACTTCAGGATGAAGTACGAAATTTCCTGGAAACGGAAATGGAAGACAATGTAAAGTCAAGCATCCTTCAGCCGGACGGCAGCTACCGGAAGGAGTCCCTCCGCGGAAAGAAACATGTGAATTCACAGGAAGTATTCTGCAAAGAAGCGGAAGATGCCGCAAAAGCTATGGAGAACGTACAGAAAAAAGCAAAAAAGAAAAGAGTCTTTACCCCTATAACCGCATAAAGTATAATAGGGCGCATAATAATAAACGGAAAGGAAGCTTACCCGGGTAAGTTCCTTTATGTGCAATACCCGGAACATTATGTCAAAATACAAAAAAGCGAATCAGAAAAAATCAGGAGAAATGACTGAAGGAGAAAACAGTTTCTGGTTTTTCTCCACAGAAAACAAGATCACCGGAATATGGGTGGTGCTTATCCTGTCCTTATTCCCGGTCATTGTCACGAACGGCTATTTTAATATTCTGGAAACAAAGTTTACAACCTACAGCATTCTTACCGGACTCATGCTCCTTTCCCTCCTTATCTGGGGCTTTGCATCGAAACGGCTTACCGGTTACCGTTTTCAGAAAAACAATTTTGATGCTGCGGATAAGTGGCTCTTTCTCTTTTTCGGAATTGCCTGTATTTCCACGCTTACGGCCTATCCCTATATTCAGCAGGCATTCAGCGGAGTGGAAGGACGTTATACCGGCCTGTTTCTCCTTGCCCTTTACTTTTTTGCCTATCTCTGTGTGACAAGGTTTTACCGGTTCCGTAAGATGGATCTTACGATCTTTCTGTGGGCGGGACTCTTTATCTGTATTTTCGGGATCACGGATTATTTCAAAATGGACATCATGGGCTTCAAGGCAAATGTCAGACCGAAACAACTGGCCATGTTCACCTCCACCATAGGCAACATCAACACGTATACCACGTTCGTGGGATTCTCCATTGCGCTGGCCGGGACTTTATTTATTCTTTCCAAAGAGAAAAAATCACGCCTTGTTTTTTACCTGATCTGCCTTTTTGTTGCCTTTGAGGCCATTGTCATGGGAAATTCCGATAACGGCTATTTGACGCTTGCCGCTTTCTTTGGCTTTCTCCCGTTCATTGCTTTCCGGACCCGTCAGGGCGTGCGGCGTTACTTTCTTTCGATGGCAGGGTTCTTTTCCGTCATCCGCTATGTACAGGTCATCACGGACCAAAAGGGAAGCGCTGTTCTGGGGATCAACGGCTTATTTGATGTGATTTCCATGTGGAAATATCTGAACGTGCTGATCGCGGTTCTCTGGGTCATCACAGTGTTTCTTTTCGTGATCGATTATAAAACCGGAGCAATGGACGCACCGGCACCGAAATGGATCCGTATCCTGTGGTATGTTTTCTTTGGCTCTGTGGCAGCCGCTGTTCTTTACGGTATTGTGAAAGCCAATTCCATTACCATGGAGGAAGCAACGGCAAAATTCGGCGGCCTTGCAAATTACCTTAAATTTACGGATGCCTGGGGGACCAACCGGGGCGCGGTGTGGATAGAAGCCGTAAAAGATTATCAGCTCCTTTCACCGATCCATAAAATATTCGGAACAGGCCCGGATACCTTTGGAATCTACATGATCAATATGAGCCGTGCCATTCTTTCGCAGAAGACAGGCCAGATCTATGACTCCGCGCACAACGAATACCTGCAGTATCTCTTTACGATCGGACCCATAGGGCTTACCGCCTATATCGGTTTTCTTGTAACAAGCGTCCGGAAGGCATTCCGGAAAGCGGACATTATTTCAGGCGTAAAGCTTCCTTCCGCAAAGGACAGGTACGATGTCAGCGGCCTGCAGAAAGAGTATGCACCGTATCTTACCGCGTTTGCAATGCTGATCATCTGCTATGCCGCGCAGGCCGTTGTGAATATCAATCTCCCGATCAGCACCCCTATCCTCTGGACCTTCCTCATGATGGCAGGAGCGGTGGGAAGGAAAAAAGCGAAATAAAATTTGAAGCTGCAGCCAATCCTGCATTATTACAGCGAATCTATAAGGATAAAACCCGGCCGACTTCTAATTCAGCTGATCGAACACGCTTTATAAGGTGAAATGGGCACAAGCAAATTTGAAAAGCGCATAAAATGCCGTATTTACAAGTAAAACCGGCATTTATATTTTTAATCATTTCTTAAAGGTTTTTCTCCTAATATATGGTAAAATCCCCTAAAGTACAGTAAAATCTATATGTCATGCGGGGTTTTGAAGTTTTCTCATGCCGGATTTCTATTTATCCGGGCCGCTGCCTGACGGGGAGAAGTACAAAGTGTTATGAAAAATCAGATTTCGGAGACAAAAATGCCGGGAGAGCGGGATAACGAACGTTATAAACGTCTGATCCGTTTCGGAGCCGCGGCTGTTATTCTTGCCGTGGAGATCCTGCTCTATTACTATGTCTGGACCTGGCATTACAACCACATGATCACCAGCCCCTTCTGGAGAAGAGGCAACTGGCTGCTGGTCGCCATGTATGCTGTCCTGATCGCATTCCTTCACCGGACCTACGGAGGACTGAAAATCGGGACCTTAAGACGCGGGAACCTCATTTATTCCCAGATCCTTGCCATCTTCATTGCCAACATTTTTGCTTACCTGGAACTGGCGCTGATCGATAAGAAATTCCACAATCCGGGATGGCTGTTGATCATGACGGCAGCGGACATCCTCTTTATTATCATCTGGGTATTCCTTTTCCAGTGGATCTACAACAAACTGTTTCCGCCGCGGGAACTCCTGGTGGTATATGGAGAAAGACCTGTTTTTCATCTTATGGAAAAGATCAATTCCCGGGATGACAAATACATCCTTACCGGCGCCATCAGCATTGAAAAAGGCACGGACAGGATCATGGAAGAAGCAGTAAAATACGGCGGCCTCATTATCGGGGATATCCCCAGCCACGAGCGGAATATCATCCTGAAGAAATGCTATGACATAGGCCTCAGGACCTACATGATCCCGAAAATCAGCGATATCCTCATCCGGACATCCGGCGATCTGAAGCTTTTTGATACGCCCATCCTCCTTTCCCGGAACGAAGGCCTGCAGGCGGATCAGCTTTTCTTCAAACGGATCCTGGATGTGATCACATCACTCCTGATCCTGATCATTACCTCTCCGCTGTTCCTTGTTTTTTCCCTGCTCATCAGGTTTACGGACGGCGGACCTGTTTTCTACAGCCAGGACAGGCTTACTCTGGGAGGAAAAATCTTCAAAATCCTGAAATTCAGGACCATGCGGGTCGATGCGGAAAAAGACGGAGTTGCCCGCCTGTCCGAACAGAACGATGGCCGGATAACGGGAATAGGAAAATTCCTCCGTGCCGGCAGGCTGGATGAACTGCCGCAGATCTTCAACATTTTAAAAGGTGATATGAGCATGGTGGGACCACGGCCGGAAAGGCCGGAGATCGCGGAAGAATATAAGAAGGAGATCCCGGAATTTGACTATCGGCTGAAGGTAAAAGCGGGACTTACCGGCTATGCGCAGATTTACGGCATGTACAACACAACTCCTTATGACAAGCTGAAACTGGACCTTACCTACATCCGGAACTATTCATTCCTTCTGGACCTGAAGCTGATCGCCATGACACCGAAGGTCATGTTCATGAAGGAAAAGACGGAAGGCATAAATGACGGACAGACAACGGCCTCCTTAAAAGAAACGGTATACGGAAAAAGAATTGCGTTAGAGGAAAAACTGGGAAATGCAAAATAAACCGATAAAAATTCTGATCGACGCCCGTTCTCTGGGAAAAAGACCAAGCGGGATAGGAATGTATGTCTATAACATTGTACAGGAACTTAAACGAGATCCGGATTTTCAGATAGAGCTTGCAACGGATATCTGCGAGAGCAGCGAGATGAAGGCGCTCCGAGACAGCGGGATACCCATCCGTATTTTTGGAAAAGAAGTGACAAAGAGTTTTTCGCTCTTCTCCTATTACCGGTATCTGCAGAAATGTATTTATGATGTAAAACCGGACCTGTTCTGGGAAGTTAATCATCTGGTACCGATCAATATCAAAAACCCGTATGGGAAACTCCTTACGACCGTTCATGATATGTTTGCTATTACACAACCGCAGCATTACGGAAGGAAGTACCCGGTCTATTTCCGTTATGGGATGAAAAAGACCGTAAAGAACTTTGATATTTTTCTATACAATTCCGAGGAAACAAGGAAAGAAACCGAAAGGCTTTTTCCGGTGGTGAAGAACAAAAAGAATTATGTGGGATATTTTATTATTCCCGAAATGCCGGAAGAACCGGTGACAGATAACCGTTCTTTTCTTTATATCGGCAACCTGGAGACAAGAAAGGGAACAGATATTCTTTTAAGCGCTTTTGAAAAGTACCGGGAAGCGGGCGGAGCCTATGAGCTTCGTTTGGCCGGAAATATCCGAAACAGCGAAATAGAAAAAAAACTGGGACAGATGACCAATCACCTGAATTCAGGCGTAAGCTATTTGGGATATCTGAATTCGGAAACAAAAGCGAAAGAGTATGCTTCCTGTTCCTGCTTTGTATTTCCTTCCCGGAGTGAAGGCTTTGGCGTTCCTATTGTGGAGGCTATGTACTATGAGAAGCCGGTCCTTGCTTCCAATCTTCCGATCTTTCATGAAATAGCAGGAGACAGCATTCAATATGTAGATTTGACAGGAGATGCGGAAAATCAGGGCACACAATTATCTGAGGCTCTTTTGAAAGAAGAAAAAAAACGGACGGAGATCCCGAAGGGCCATTACAATAAGATTATGAAACGATACAGTGAATATACACTTGGGTTAAAATACGGCGAGATTTTAAAGGAGTGTGCAAAGTGAAAATTGCATTTGATGCGCAGCCTCTTTTGGACAAAGCCAAAACCGGGATCCCCTGGAATAGCGAAAGAATAATAGGTGAACTCCTGAAAGATAAGAGCTTCGGCTATCAGCTGAATGTCTTTGACTGGATGGGAAAACGGGAGAAAGCCGGAGAATTTGATATCTATAAAAATGCGGGGTGCAGGATCAATTCCTGCAAATGGCTGGACGGCAGAATATTCTATAAATTGAGCCTCTATTTACCCGTACCATACCATTGGTTTTTCGGAAGAAAAGCAGACATCACACAGTTCTTTAACTATACTGTCCCGGCAGGAGTGAAGACAATAACCTTCACTTATATTTATGATATGAGCTATAAACGATACCCGGAGACAATCAAGAAGCGTGGGGTTCAGTGGCTTTCCCGAAATCTTCCGTCTTATTGCAGAAGATCTTTATTTTTGGTAACAATTTCCGAATTCAGTAAAAGTGAGATCGTGAAATTGCTTGGAATTTCACCGGGAAAAATCATAGTGGTACCATGTGCGGTGAATACGGATGAATTCCGTCCGGATTATACAAAAGATGAGATCAGGGAAAGCAGAGAAGCATATGGAATTCCTGAAAAATATCTTTTTTATCTGGGAACACTGGAACCGAGGAAAAACATTCCTCTCATTTTGGATGCTTATAAAATCCTTAAGGAAGACAGAGTCAGCCCTCTTCCCAAACTTGTTCTGGCCGGAAAAAAAGGATGGCTTTATGATGGGATATTTGAAAGAGTAAAAGAAAACGGCATGGAACAGGATGTGATTTTTACCGGATATGTGAGTGAAAAGGATGAACCGCGAATTATGGCCGGAGCTGAAATTTTTCTGTTTCCTTCATTATATGAGGGCTTTGGGATGCCGCCGCTGGAAGCCATGTCCTGCGGAACACCGGTGATCGTAAGCAATGCAGCTTCCCTCCCGGAAGTGGTGGGAGAAGCAGGACTGAAAGTGGATGTGCATGATCCCAAAGAACTGGCAGATGCCATTCAGAGACTTCATTCAGATGAAACATTAAGAAAAGAGCTCTCTCAAAAAGGAATTGAAAGAGCCAAAGAATTTACATTTGAAAAAGCTGCAGTGGTTCTGAAAAATGCCTACAGGAAGGCGGTCTCATGAAGGTTGCCTTTGACGCACAATTTCTGTTTGATGAACAGAAAACAGGAATCGGATGGAATTCCAAGGCCATACTGGATGCCATGATTGAGGATGGATCCGTGGACATCCAACTGAATGTTCATGAGTTCCGGCCGAATACCGAATATGACAAGATGCTGGAAGATTATGAAAAAAAGGGGTGCCGGATCAAAAGAAACCGGATTATGCCTGCCGGGTTATATTATAAAATTACCGAACATATCCCAATTCCCTACAGCACTTTGTTCGGATCTGAAGCGGATATTACGCAGTTTTTTAACTTTGTTGTGCCGCCGGGTGTGCATACCTGTACGGGAACTTATATTTATGATATGGCATACAAGGCATTTCCGGATACCGTTCGCGAGAGTGAACGGAAACGTCTCGATCAGATGCAGAAATATTGTGATCGTTCAGATTTTATCATCACCATTTCCGAATTCAGTAAAAATGAAATTATCCGTTATCTGAACATTGATCCGAAAAAGATTACGGTAATTCCCTGTGCAGTGGATCACAGGACATACAGGCCCGATTATACGGAAGAGGAGAAGGAAACAGCAAAAAAAAAATACGGGATTCCGGAAGATTATATTTTATACCTTGGGACATTGGAACCACGCAAGAACATTCCGCTTCTGATTGAAGCCTATGGGCTGCTTAAAAAAGAGAATCCGGATGTACCGAAGCTTGTGCTTGCAGGAAAGAAGGGTTGGCTTTATGATGAGATATTTTCCAAGGTCAGAGAACATTGTCTGGAACGAGATGTAATTTTTACCGGGTATGTTATGCAGGAAGATTCTCCCAAGCTGATGGCGGGAGCAAAACTGTTTGTGTTCCCATCGAAATATGAGGGATTCGGGATGCCGCCGCTGGAAGCCATGGCATGCGGGACGCCGGTAGTAATAAGTAATTCCGATGCTCTTGTTGAGGTAACGGGAGGGGCGGCAGCGGTTTCTAAAATAGAGGATGCAGATAATTTAAAAAAGGAGATGGAAAATATACTTGGTACTTCAGAGCTTCAAAATAAAATGAAAGAAAGAGGACTCATACAAGCGGCTAAATTTACTGCCGAAAAATCAGCAAAAGACCTGATTCAGGTTTGCCGTATGAGAACAGAGGAATATTGAATGTCAATTTTTAAAGAAATTTATGCTTACAGAGAGATGATTTTCAGCCTGGTCCACAGAGATCTGAAAGGTCGATATAAGGGTTCGGTTCTCGGGTTTTTCTGGACTTTTTTGAATCCGCTTTTACAGCTTGGTGTTTATACCTTGGTGTTTTCTATTATTATGAGGTCGGGAATAAAAGACTACTACTTATTTCTTTTTGTTGCCTTGGTTCCATGGATTTTTTTCTCAACTTCCGTTTCAGGAGGTTCTTCTTGTATTCGGGCGCAGCAGGCACTTGTTACAAAAATCTATTTTCCGAGGGAAGTCCTTCCTATTTCTTTTGTGACCAGTCAGTTTGTAAATATGCTTTTGAGTTTTTTGGTCGTTTTTGCCGTACTGATCATATCCGGATATGGGATGAATCCGACTGCAATGCTGTTTCTTCCAATTGTCATGATTGTTGAATATTTTCTGGCACTGGGAATTGCAATGATCGTTTCTTCTCTTACAGTTTATTTTCGTGATCTGGAGTGGCTCCTGGGAATCATTACCATGGCATGGCAGTTTCTGACGCCTGTAATGTATTCTATTGACAATGTTCCGGAGAAACTGAAGGGGATTTTTTATTTCAATCCAATGACCCCTATTATAATAGCTTATAGGGATATCCTGTATTATAAGCAAAAACCGTATCTACACACACTTATTACAGCAGTTCTTGAGGGAGTTGTTCTGATGATTCTTGGATTTTTGGTCTTTGGAAAATTAAAACGCCATTTTGCGGAGGAAATGTAATGAGACCGGGCAATGCAATAGAAGTATCACATGTATCCAAAAACTTTAAGATATATCTGGACAAAGGATATACCTTAAAGGAAAAAGTATTATTCAGCAATCGTCGCAGGTTTGAAGAAAGAAAAGTTCTGAATGATATCAGCTTTGATGTGAAACAAGGAGAAGCAGTTGGGCTGATCGGACAAAACGGATGCGGAAAAAGTACAACTCTGAAATTACTGACCAGGATTATGTATCCGGATTCCGGAACAATAGAAATGAAGGGCAGGGTATCAAGTCTTATTGAACTCGGAGCCGGATTTCATCCGGATATGAGTGGGAGAGAAAACATATATATCAATGCCGCCATATTCGGACTGACCAAAAAAGAAATAGACAAAAGACTGGATGATATCATAGCATTTTCTGAACTTGAAGAATATATAGATAATCCGGTCAGAACATACTCATCAGGTATGTACATGAGACTGGCTTTTGCAGTTGCGATTAATGTTGATGCGGATATACTGCTTATTGACGAAATACTGGCAGTCGGAGATGCAGGATTTCAGGCAAAATGTCTTAATAAATTGATGGAAATCAAAGCGGCGGGAACAACCATTGTAATTGTGTCACACAGTATGGGACAGATTGAACAAATCTGCGAAAGAAGTATATGGATTCATGAAGGGAAAATTCGTGAAGAGGGATTACCGCGGGAGGTGGGACCGAAGTATCTTGATTTTATGGGGCAGAAACAGCAAGCCATTGAGGTGAAAGAAGAAGAACGAAAAAAAGAACAGAAGGAAAAAGAAGAAGAAAAGTGTACACAAAAGGAAAAAGAGGAAGAAGAAAAGCACGAAGAAGAAGTGATAAAAAGTAGATGGGGAAACGGTGATGCGAGAATAACGGATATCTCTATTCTGGATGCATCAGGGAAAGAGCGGTCAGTGTACCGGACGGGAGATTATTGTAAACTTATTATCAATTATAAAGTAAATAAAGTTGTAAGAGATGTCATCCTTGGAATTGGAATTTACAGAAGTGATGGGGTAAGATGTTACGGAACCAATACACGTATAGATCATCTCAATAAAATTAATTTGGGGGAAGACGGATTCTATGAAATAGAAATTCCGCATCTTTTATTGCTCCAGGGTGATTACATACTTGACTTTACAATAGAATCGGGACAGAATCTTCCGGTTGATTATTTTACAAAAGCGAAAACACTAAAAATCACATCTGCCATAGAAGATATCGGAGTATGCAGAGTTGAGCATACATGGATAATCAGCTAAAATCTGAATTAAGAGGGAGCAATGAGGCATGCAGAGAAATTTCATGGATGAACGTGATAGAGAATTTGTTTTTACCAATAATGGCGGCGGAAAAGTGGCATTAAATAAAATCGGATTTATTTAATGTAGGGAGACTTTTATGACAGAACAAATCAATATCTTATCGATAATGGAAACAATTACCGGAGTGAAGCAAGGAAAGTGTACAGATGCAGAGGCAGCATTTCTCACAGATTATCCGGATGGATACATTCCGACTATGAACGAGGCAAGGAAGAATCTTATTGAATCCAGAAGAAATACAGCAATGGATTATATCAGAATTAATAAGGATGTTTCATACTATAGAGAGATTTCAGGAAACAGGATTAAAGTATTCATTAAGCGTGTTATCCGCAAATTAATCAGATTTTGTTCCGAACCGCAAATCAGTGATCAAAACAGGATTAATGAAAATATTTTGAAGGTTCTGGATATTCAGAATTCTGAAATAAGGGTATTGCGTTCAGAACTTGCAGAACTGCAAAGCCATAATAGGCAAACAGAGGATAAAAACGAATGAAGATTGTTCAATTACTTGTTACTCTTCACAAAGGGGACGCAATAGGAAATTTTACATTGGCATTAAATGATATGCTGATAAAGGAAGGCTATGATGCGGAAGTATATGCCTATTATATCGGAGAGAATATTAATATGCCGACTGTGAAAAACATCAGCCGATTTGGCAAAGCTGCAAAAGATGATCTGATCATATATCAAATGTGTGAGGGACATGAGATCAATGATGTAATCAGAAAACAAAATTGTAAAAAGGTAGCAATTTATCACAATTTAACCCCTTGTGATTTTTTTACTGTTTATGGAAATCAGTATTACCCCATTCAGCAAAAAGCTATAAAAGTGATTGCTTCCATGCGGGATCAGTTTTGTAAATGTTTTGCTGACAGCGAGTTCAATAAACAGGATTTGATAAAAATGGGTTATGATCAGAATAATATAGATGTCATTCCGGTCATCATAGATTTTGAAGATTATCAGCAGAAAGCCGATTGGAAAATACGGAACAGATATGACGACAGTCAGGTCAATATCCTGTTTGTCGGAAGACTTGTTCCTAATAAAAAGCAGGAGGATGTAATCCGAATATTTGCCTATTATCATAATAGAATCAACGAACATTCAAGATTGTTCATTATAGGTACACATTTTATACCGGATTATGTAGATGCACTCAAGGAGTATATCAATTATCTCGGAATAAATGATTCGGTGATTATGCCTGGATATTCAAAATTCAGTGAAATACTTTCCTATTACAAATGCGCGGATATTTTTCTCTGTATGAGTGAACATGAGGGTTTTTGTGTGCCTCTTGTGGAATCCATGATGTTCGATGTTCCGATCATAGCATATGATTCAAGCGCGGTATCGTATACACTTGGCGACAGTGGAGTATTGGTAAAAAACAAGGACCCGAAAATGATCGCTAATATAATGAACAAAATAATTAATGATGATACATATTCTGAAGAAATACGGGAGAAACAAAGAAGCCGACTGAAAAGTTTTGAACCGACTGCGATTGAAAAAAAATATATGGCTGAAATCAAGTCTGTTATAGGGGAAAAAGAATGAAGAAGGCAGCAATTTTAATCCATCAATACGGAGATAGAATAGTCGGCGGCGCAGAGAATTACGCAAGGGAGCTGGCGGAACATCTTATCGGAACATGTGATGTGACAGTATTAACATCGGCAAGTTCTGATTATTCTACATGGGCAAATGATTTTGAACCTGGGGAATCTGTAATAAATGGAGTAAGGGTCCTGCGGTTTCCTGCCATAACAACAAGAAATTCAAAATTTGGGGAATTTTGTGGGACCTTGGCGCCGAGACTTGATGGCGGAGGATCTTCCACTTATGCGGAAGATCGTAAATGGGCAGAGTGGGAGGGACCAAACTGCCCTGATTTGATTACATATATAAAAGATCATCATGATGATTTTGATGTTTTTATATTTATTACTTATATTTATTATGTGGCAATATACGGAATACCGGTAGTATTTGATAAGGCTATATTTATTCCGACAGCTCATGATGAAACATGGCTCAGACTTGAAATCATGAAGGATCTTTTTATTATGCCGCGCTATTTTGGCTTTCTTACAGTTGAAGAGAGGGATCTTGTCCATGAACGATTTAAAAATGAATATATACCCTCGGATGTACTTGGTATAGGAATTGATATACCGAAAGATGTAGATGCAGAGAGATTCAAAAAGAAATTCGGATTAAGCGATACTCCATACATAATTTATGTGGGCAGACTTGATGCGGCAAAAGGATGTGATGAACTCATTACTTTTTTCCTCGATTATAAAAAAGAGCATCCTTCAAAACTGAAACTTGTTTTTGTGGGAACCGGAAAAATGCAGGTGCCTGAATCCGCCGATATAGTTAAAACCGGGTTTGTAAGCGACGGAGAAAAGTATGATGCCATATCAGGGGCACTTTCGATGGTCACACCTTCAAAATATGAAAGTTTATGTATATCTCTTCTTGAGGCACTTGCATTAAAGGTACCTGTAATAGCGAATGCAAAGTGTGAAGTACTCAGAGGTCAGTGTATACGAAGTAACGGCGGTTTGTATTATGATGGTGAATACCAATTTTTTCAGATTTTGGATTATATGATTGAACACCCGGAAGAACGCAGACTGATGGGCGAAAGCGGGTTTACTTATATTGAAGATCAATATCGCTGGCCCCAGGTTGTTGAAAAAGTCAGCAGAATGATTAATTGTGTTGTTGAGGCCAATAGGAAAATCAATGATCTTGATGAGTCATTGGATGTCACTCCATATAAAATTCTTGCGGACTCAGATGAAACCCAGGTTGAACCCGTATGGGAAGATGCCATAACAATAGTCACGTCTTCGGATAACTATTACGCGGATTTCGCAGCGGGGACCATTCATTCCATTATTATGAATTCAACGGAGAGCCGCCATTATGACGTTATTGTTTTGACGAATAATATTACGGATGAAAAGATAAAAGCGATTCATTCTTTAATCTTGAACAGATTAAATTTTAGTGTGAGATATATATATCTCAGCCAAGTAATTCATCAGCTGAATATTAAAATAAGTGAGAATTATAATGAAGTAACATATTTCAGGCTGCTTATTCCGCAGATGATGAAGAAATACCATAAAATTATATATCTGGATTCGGATATAGTAGTTAATTCAAATATAGATAATTTTTGGGATGAAGACATAGGTGATAAGCTATTAGCAGGAACATGGGATCCACTTGCTACAGCTTGGCAGATGTATGATAATGGTTCGAGAACATATTTTAATATGCTTGGACTTGCGTCAGCAGGAAAGTATATTCAGGCGGGGGTGATTGAACTTAATATAACAGAATTGAATAAATTATATGCACCTAATTTTCTTATACGGCAGTCTTGTGAGCAAAGATGGCTTTTGGCAGATCAGGATATATTGAATGTATATTGCAAAGGGCGCATTTCGTATATAGATCATGCATGGAATGTTAGAAATTATACACAGGAGATTTTTGAGATATGCAGAGATCATCTTCCGAGATATCTCTTGAGACAGGAAATGGCCGCTATAGCCAATCCTAAAGCGATACATTATTGTGAGAGTTCATTTCCATGCTGGAAAACCGACAGGATATTCTCGTCGATATATTATAGATATGTATGGAATACGGCATTCTATGATTCTTTAATTGAAAAAAGAATAGATAGAATCGATGAATTAATTTTGGAAGAGAATGGAAAGAAAAAGGCAAAGAAGATCCGAGATACAGTTAAAATGCAGCCTAAATTTGAAAAATACGAAGATGCTGTCGGAATAGACCTTATACCTATTATCGAATATAACGAAAAAGTAGAACGAAATATAAAAATGATTATTATTCATCCGGGCGGAAAGATTTATGGCCCGGGGATGCAATTGGGCAAAGGCATTCACAGATTTTTTATCACTGCGGAATCGGGAAATTATGATTTGGAGGGAGAATATAAAATAGTCGGGGAGCTGGGTCGTGCGAATATCTATAGTGGAACATTTAGGCGCGGGAAGCAAAATTGGCTGATAGACTGCAGTGTTAACCATATGGATGTTGAAGTCCTGATTGAAAATACAACCAATAAAGATATTATCATTTCAAAATTATTTCTTTAAAGAGGGCAGCCATCATGAAGGTGTTGATACTTGGCGGGATAGGATTTCTGGGAAGAAACATAAGCAGATTTCTTATATTAAAGGGATATCAGGTAAGGGTATTTGATGTTACAAAACCTGGACATGAGCTTGAAGGGGTTGAATATATTACCGGTAATTTTTTTGAAGAAGGAGATGTAATACCATATTTACCTGATGTAGATATCGTAATCCATGCTATCAGTTCAATTAATCCGGGTAACTCAAACAGCTTATATATGCAGGGCTATAATAATGATTTTTCTTATTCGATTAAACTGGCTGATTATTCAATCAAATATGGATTCAGACTTGTGTTCCTGTCTTCAGGAGGAACTATATACGGCAAACAGAAGTATATGCCCATAACGGAAGAAACCCTTTCTGTCCCAATCAATCATTACGGCAATCTAAAATTATGTATAGAAAACACTTATAGGACTTTCAATACACAGACGAGAACTGATATCAAAATAGTAAGAATTGCAAATCCTTATGGACCCGGACAAGATTATCACAAGGGGGTCGGGTTTATTGATGCTGTTTTAAAATGTGCAATCCAAAAAGAACCGGTCAATATCTTCGGAGATGGTTCTGTGGTAAGAGATTACATATATGTAGATGACGTATGCGCAATGATCGAAAAAGTTATGATATATGACGGTGATGAAACGGTATTTAATATTGGCACTCAGGTAGGAACTACACAAATGGAAGTGGTAGATTATGTGAGGGAAATTTTGCCGGGTTTACAGGTGAAATTTCTTCCGTCACGGCCGGTGGATGTCCCATGTATTATTTTGGATAATTCAAAGATAATGAAAATATATGGCAAGCCATGCACTGCTATAAAAAAGGGCATATTCAGTTATTACAAGTATATAGTTGACGGAAAGATTGACAGATGAAGACAGATATTATTAATGAACATAAAATTATTATAGATGATATTAATAAAATCTTACCTTTATCAGCAGACAAAAAGACCATCCATGTTGTATTTGTTGCGGATGAAAAGTTTACTGATTTTCTTGGCCTTGCCATTAATTCGATTATATATAATTCCAATACCAACAGAATATATGATATTGCTGTAATTACGACTGATATTTCAGAGGAACATATTGAAGACCTGTTATCATTGATAAAGGACAAAGAAAATATAAATATAAGATTTGCCTATGTTAATAAACTGATAGATAAAATCAATTTTAAAGTCAGTAATAATTATAATAGTTTTACATACTATAGATTATTATTGCCAGATATTGTGAATGGAATAGAAAAAATATTATATCTTGATTCTGATGTTATGGTAAATACCGATTTGACAGAATTATATGACATGAATTTTGATGGAAATTTACTTATTGGTACCTACGATACCCTGATTGCATCATGGCAGAACTTTAACAGTGGAATGAGAAGCTATTTCAAGGCATTAGGATTGAATAGATCCGGTGAATATGTGCAGGCTGGGGTTCTTCTTTTTGACTTGAAGTCAATCAAAGATAAGATTGATATGAGGGCAATGATAGATTATGCATGTTTAAAAAAATATATATTTAATGATCAGGATTTGATCAATATTTACTTTATGGGGAAGATCAAGATAGTGAGCCTGAAATGGAACGTGCTTAACCAAAATGGGGATGCGTTGAATGCTTGCTTGCAGCATTTATCAGAATCACAAAAAAATGAATATATGGATTCTTTGAGTGATCCGTATATAGTTCATTTTGCTGAAAGATCATTTCCATGCTATAGGATAAACGGAAGATATGATGAAACCTATTGGAAATACGCAAAGGGAACAGTTTTTTATGACAGGCTGGATTTATTAAGAATAAAAACCATGGAGGCATCACAGCCTGTGGAGATGACGCAGGAAGCAGCAAGACCATTATTGAAGGACAGAATAAAAGATAAATTAAGACAGTCAAAGGCTATAGTTGATTTGTATCATTCTGTAAAGAAAATAGTGGGAATACAACATGAGTCAAAATTGAAATTGGCTGCAGTAACAGTTAGCGGTAAATGTGAAAGAGATAGGAAAAAGATCATTCTTGAACCGGGAGCGGAATTATCGTGTCTTCATTGTTTATGGAATAAAGGAGTACATGCAGTTATTGCAGATGTAAAGATGGACAGGACAATTGATAATGTCAAGTGGTCAATTTATTCCGGATGCAGGCAAATTGTTCTTGCAAACAATACTCTGTCAACCGGAAGAAATAAAATAGAATGCAGTTTAGAAGAAGCATATATTGATGTTGAACTTGTCCTGAGAAATACTTCAAACTCAAATATTATTGTTAATAAGATTGTTTTAAAACACAAGGAGAAATAAATAATAATGCGAGAAAAAAATCAACGAGCAGAACTCAAAATACTATAGTTTATTAATATAAAAGGATAAGCTAAGATGATATTAATAGGGGGATGACTATGGGATTAGCTATAATGGTGACGGCACCGTTGCTGTTTTATATATTAATTTTCATGTGTCTTAAAAAGTCCGGATTAATTTGTCTTGCTAAAGGTTATACAAAAACGGACTATTTATTCTTAGAAGTTATTTTTGCAATAGTTACTATATTTATATATTTAATGGTAAAGAAAGATCAATATATTTATTTTTGGGATTATGGCCGAGAATGGAGAACGGCGATAATTGTCAAAGATTCTTTACTTAAAACCCCAATGTTCGAATTGAAGAATATATATAACTCTATAAATACTGAGGACTACAATAGATTTATGCCGATGCTTATAACACTTCCGCTATATCTATTCGGGAGTTCTTACAAAGCATTTGTAGTTCTTGTAGGAATTCTTTATTTATGTCCGGCAATTTTTGTTATTACCTTACTAATTGATAAAACCATAAGATTGTTGGATATGAAAAAACCAAATGTAGTTATGATATGTTTAATAGTTGCATTAACACCAATCCTTCATTATGTATTATTAAACAGCTTTATGGATCCCCCAGAACTAATGCTTGTTGCAAGTGTACTGGCATTGTCTATTGATATAGATTATGGGAAAATGAATTTTTCTAAAGATGCATTAATTGCCACATGCCTATTATTATCCGTATTATTTAGAAGACATTTCGCATATTTTGGAGTAGGATTTGCTGTTTCTCAATTTCTATATTTTGGATTAAAAGTTATTTCTGTGAATAAGGGACAGCGAAAAAGATATTTACTTTATTTTGTGTGTAATATGTTTTTGATAGGAGGAATTGTAGTAACAGTTCTTTTATTTTTATTTAAACCATTTGTAATTAGATCTATGTTTACAGATTATTCTGTCAAACACCAAGCATGGAATCAAACTTTGAATGAAAAGCTATATAGAATGGTAGAAGTATTCGGTTGGATATATTTGCTTATTTTTATGGTAATTCCTCTTGTTTATTCTATTATTAAAAGAAAATTTAATATAGTAATACCAGTTTTACTTAATGCTTTGGTGGTGACAGTTCTTATGTGGAGAGTCCAGGAACTTAATTATCACCAATATTATCTTATCATTGTACAAGTGGTTCTATTGTTTTGTATAGGGGTATTTGGACTTTCTGGAAAGTTAAGTAAGATTCCCAAAATGGTATTTAATTGTTTTTTGCAAGTACTTTTTGGACAAAGTTGCAAAACATTTTTGGACATTGTTGCATGTCCAAATTGGACAAAGTTGCAAAGCTTTGGCTAGTCGTGTTCGGACCAGCCATTTGATGCTT
>Ga0160425_1000206_pt1 | contig 102296 bp, 99 predicted proteins | sample BioMet8_FD_108193 | JGI IMG/M metagenome (GOLD analysis project Ga0160425, IMG submission 108193) | Microbial communities from bioreactor (seeded with sewage sludge) at Lawrence Berkeley National Lab, California, USA - Biofuel... | ecosystem: Engineered > Bioreactor > Anaerobic > Unclassified ...
AGAATAGTCATCATTCCAACTGAAAGATCGCCGCCGTATTTGAGCATGGAGGAATTGTAGGTCAGCACCAGCAGGCTTTCGGTCGCAAACATGATAAACGGTGCAAGGCCCAGCGCCAGCGCCGGAAACAAAACGCCTGGCTGTAAGCGCATGTATCGCCTGCGCAGGCGAAGGTTTCCCAGATTGCGGAGAAAAAAGCGCAGCACCCACGCAGCGGAGGACCCCTGTGCGATCACTGTTGCAAGAGCGGCTCCTTCCACGCCAAGATGAAAAACATAGATAAAAATCGGGTCAAGGATTGTATTGATTGCCGCACCGAGCAAAACTGTTTTCATGCTGATCTTTGCAAACCCCTGCGCGGTAATAAACGCATTCAGCCCAAGTGTCAGCAGGACAAAAATATTGCCGCAGGCATAAATTCGCAGATAAGCCGCCGCATAAGGCATGGTCGCGGAGCTTGCCCCAAAGAGCGTAAGAATGGGTTTTGTAAAGAGCAACAGCGCGGCTGTCAGAATTGCGGCCATCAGAAGCATTGCGGTAAAAGCGTTTCCAAGGATTTTGTTTGCTTTTTCCCGTTCTTTTTTGCCAAGCGAAATGGAGGCAAGGGGGGCAGCACCGCTGCTGACAAGCTGCGCAAAGGAGGAAACCAGCGTCAGGATCGGCGCACAGACACCGAGGGCGGTCAGAGCAGTCGTGCCGGTTTGCGGGATATGACCAACGAACATCCGATCCACGATATTGTAAAGTAAATTGACAAATTGCGAAATAATGGCAGGCAATGCAAGGGAAAAGAATAGTTTTCCGATGGAAGCGGTTTTCAATTTTTCTTCTGTATAATTGTCCATGTAACCCCTTTCTTTCCCATGAAAAAAGGCCGTGCAGCAACTGCACGACCCCTTGCTCAAATTCGTGATGAAACTGCGGTGCCCTGTTTTTCAGATCTCATTATAGAGCGTGCGCCCCTTCCGAAAAAGAGATAAGCAAATTTATAAGCTACTAATAAATTTAATAGCTGCTTTATATTTTAGAGATATCGGCCTATAATTGTGTTGTAACAAGGACTATGGTTAAGGAAGGAAACAGAAAAATGTATCAACATAAATTGGAAAAAGATATTCGCTGTCCACTGGAATACGGTTTGGAGGTTTTCGGTGGGAAATGGAAATCCAGAATCGTATGCGTACTGGCAGAGAAAAAATGTCTGCGTTACAGCGGCCTCCGCAAAGAAATGGGAAACATCACGGATGCAGTGCTGGCGGCAACGCTGAAAGAACTGATTTCAGACCAGATCATTCAGCGAAAATCCTTTGATGAAATTCCGCCGCGCGTGGAATATGCGCTGACGGAACGTGGACAATCCGTCGTACCCATTTTACAGAGCATCTGCCGTTGGGCGGGACAATTCAAAATTGAGGACACCGAAAACACCATGATTCAGTGCAGAAAATGTAATTTTCGTTAATGTATTCCTCACATATAAATTTCGAGCTGTCAGGATGAATAAAAATTTGAATGCGAGGTGATATTCAAAATGAAGTGTCCACAGTGTGAAGGTGAAATGGAAAAGGGATTTATCCAAGGTGGAAATATGATTACTTGGGTAAGAAAGAAACATAAATTATCACTTTTACCCAAGGAGGGTGAAATAATACTCGGTCAGGATGCGGTTTTCGGTGCTTGTATTACGGCGGATATTTGCAAAACATGTAAAAAAGTAATTGTTGATTATTCTGATTCAAACTATGAAGAAGCGTGAGGTTCAGTTTGTCGCCAGGGGCTAAATTCTGCAAAGGCATAGCCCAGGCTGTACGGGAAATCGAATCTGAAAGGTGAGGAATACATGATAGGGTTGGGAACGATTATCAATGTTTTATGCATCATTGGCGGCGGTATTGCAGGGTATTTTGCCGGCAGCAGATTAAACCCCGCCATTCAGGAAACGGTTATGACCATGACGGGAATAGGTGTCATGTTTATGGGAATAGGCGGGGCAATGGAAAAGATGCTCGTTTTTGCAAACGGTAATTTTAACGCCGTAAATACAATTATGATGATTGTAAGTCTCGCTTTAGGCTCAGCAATCGGCGAAGCTATGCAGATTGAACAGAGAATTATTCAGCTGGGAGAATGGCTGAAGGTCAAGAGCAACAGCAATGGAGATACCTTATTCGTAAATGGATTTGTAACCGCATCATGCACAGTATGTATAGGCGCTATGGCTGTAATCGGAGCAATTCAGGACGGAACTGGCGGAAACTATTCGACGCTGCTCGCCAAGGGCCTGATCGATGCGATCATTATCTGCGTCATGACGGTTTCCCTTGGAAAAGGATGTATTTTCTCTGCGATACCGGTGGGAATTGTTCAGGGCATAATAACAGTCATTGCTTTTTTGATCGGTAATTTTATGCCGGCGAAAGCATTGGACAATTTATCTTACGTCGGATCAGTTCTGATTTTCTGCGTGGGATTGAATCTGGTCAGAGAAAAACAGATCCGGGTTGCTAACACCTTGCCGGCAATTGTCGTGGCAAGTATATGGGGTTTATTTTGACAATGTTGGCAACGAATTCATTCCCTGAATTACTATTGACAAATATTATCCGCGGATATATAATAACCGCAGATAAGAACAGAACACGTTATATTTTGTCAATGGAGGCAGTTGAAATGGTTATATATTTTTCCGGTACAGGAAACAGCAGATATGCTGCTGAGATCATAGCGAAGGAAACAGGTGATGACTGTGTGTCACTGAATAAGCGTATGAAAGAGGGAGACCTCAGTCCGCTTTCGAGCGAAAAGCCATTCGTTCTGGTCGCTCCGGTTTATGCGGGACGCATACCGAAGATCGTCGAGAAGCATATCGAAAAGACACAGTTCATCGGCAGCAATAAGATTTATTTTGTCTTTACCTGTGCTTCCACGCCGTGGATCACATACAAGTATATCGAAAAGGAGTTTTTCTCCGGTAAGAAACTGGAATCAATGAGCTGGAACAGTGTGATCATGCCGCAGGGATGGATCGCCGGGTCGAAGATTGCTTCCAAGGAAGAAAACGACAGGATACTTGATGAAGCAGAACCGAGGATCCGTTCCATTGCCGCGGCTATTGCAAAAGGGAATAAACTTCCGGAGGAAAAGCCGGGTAAGAGCTGGATGTCCACGATCGCGAACCCGATGATGTATTTCATGATGATCAAGGATAAGAAGTTCTATGCTGCGGACGCCTGCATCGGCTGCGGCATCTGCGCTGAGAGCTGTCCGGAGAATAACATTACCATCGAAAATGGCAAACCGGTCTGGCACGGGAACTGTACACACTGCTGTAACTGCATAGCAGGATGCCCGAAGCAGGCGATCGAATATGGAAAGAAAACGATCGGCCAGGTGCGTTACTACAATACACGTGAAGCCTGAGTGACTTCAATATGACATACCACAGGGAGACATCAGTATGAAAATCAATAAAAGCATCGAGCAGGGGATCTTCGTCGTGATCATGCTTGAGCTGGAGAAAGACCATAAGCCGCTCAAATGCCCGACTCTCAGCAGGAATCTTGGTGTATCGACGACATATCTTCAGAAGATCCTTCACCGGATGGTGAGTGCCGGGATCGTTCATTCCAATGCCAGCAAGGACGGAGGCTATACGATCGCTAAGCCTGCCGGCAAGATCACGATCGCGGACATTATGGACGCTGTGGATGAGACGATCTTCGATTTTGATTCGCAGCGTTTAGCAAGGAATCTTTTCGGAGATGACCCGCATGTGGCTAAAGCGGAATTAAAGGTTTCAGATTGTATCGGGAAAAGCCTTGCCGCAATGCGCAGCGAATTAGCTGCTGTTACCATAGAAAACCTGCTTCAGGAAGACAGAGACAGGAACGGCAGCATAGAATGGGAGTCAAAGATCAAGTAACGCATACGTCAGACTTGGATTTGTTTTTAAAGAAAGAAGCATAGTTATGGTAAGAAAAATTTTGATTCTTGGCGATCCAAAGTTATATGAAATCAGTTCAGATGTCACAGAGGCAGATGCAGCTCAGATTCCCGGCTGGATAACAGATCTGCACGATACTCTGATGGAATACAGGAGGGTCTATGGGGCAGGGCGTGCTGTTGCGGCTCCGCAGATCGGTGTGCAAAAGCGTCTGCTTTATATGTATGATAACAGGCCTTATGTGTTCATCAACCCGACGCTGACATTTCCGGATAATGAGAAGTATGAGCTCCTGGATGACTGCATGTCTTTCCCCGGGCTCATTGTTCGCGTATCCAGATACAGGCGCGCAGATATCCGATACCTAGATGCCGATTTTCAGCCGCGGGAAATGCATCTGGAGGGTGATCATTCAGAACTTCTGCAGCATGAGTATGATCATTTGGATGGGATCCTGGCAACAATGCGAGCGGTCGATAACAGATCTTTTTATCTCCGGCAAATGAAACGAACATTCTAAAACTCCAAACCGGAATTTACGGAGGTGAAACAATGCCTGAAAAAATACCGTCTCAGTCAGATATGATCGATCTGATCGGACAGCCTCTGTTTGGAGTATGGCAGTCGCTGTGTTCAGCAATCGATGAGAAATACGAAATGGAACGATTATGGAATCCCGGCGGCAAAAAATGGACGTACGAGTATAAATACCGCCGGGGCGGGAAAACGCTCTGCTGCCTGTATGCAAAAAGTCATTGTGTCGGCTTTATGGTCATTTTCGGAAAAGATGAGCGGGAAAAAGTCGAAGCAATACGCAACACTCTTTCTTCTGCAGTCTGCAGAAAATATGATGAAGCGGAAACCTATCATGATGGAAAATGGGTAATGTTCGAGCCGGCGGACAAGTCGGAATTTGATGATTATATGAAACTGCTGGCCGTCAAAAGAAGACCGAATCGTAAGTGACAAAGCTCTTTTTGCCGCTGCTTTCGTATTCACAAAATATTTATAGAATAAAGAACCAGGAAAGGATGCAAGAATCTGTACATCAGGCAGAAACCGGCCGGGCTTGACAGAGTTGTCGAGCTCGTGATGCTCCAGAGTACTGAAGTCCCAATAAAATTGAAGGCATCGTTACGACCGGAACTCGCATGAAACAGTTGTCTGCTGAAAAACAACGCCGAGGAAGTGCTTCTTGGAAATGAAGATATTGGAAACGGGCCTCTCGTGGTTTGCGGCGGTGAAGAAGTCGGCGGTGAGACTGCGCAGTATCTGGCAGAAAGAAATCCTGATGTAACGATTCTCGAGATGATGCCGGATATACTTAATGATATGGGTATGACGCGCACGGCACTCATCAAAATGCTTCATGATTCAGACGTTAAGATCATGACCGGATGCAAGGTAGAGAAGATCACAGAAAAGGAAGTGTTTTTCCAGAGTATCAGCGGCGAGAAGTGCTCTGCCCCTGCGGATACGGGTTATATCAGCGTTTGGATATAGATCAAATAATCCTGTTACAGAGGCTGCCAGGAGCTATTGTAAAGATTTGCATATAATAGGCGGAGCAGTTAAGGCAGGAAATGCTCTTACTGCAACGAAAGAAGGCTATGGATCCGGAACTCTTATATGAGATCAAGCCTGAACAAATATATAAATCATGGAACGCCAGAGCATCAGCCTACGTGCTGATGCTCTTCTCTGTTATAGAAAGAGGGTGGCGTTCCGTCACTGAATTAAATTATTGGATATTTACTGTATCAAGCAGCCTTTACCATTCTTCTTCTTCCAGCTTGGCCTTGAATTTTTTGTCAATTATTAGTCCGTAAACAATCACTGGAATAGTAAATATGGCCAGCAGAATTAAGCTTATGGGGGATATTGAGCTTACAGTAATATTCTATAAGAGAGAATATTATATATGAAATTCCCAACGTCAAAAAACCAATGCTGTTGCAGCGGATATAACTTTTTGTCCATTCTCTTCCATTAAATTTGTCAGGAATATGCATCTTTCCAAACATGCCTGCGATCCCGTACAAAACAAATAAAATGACTGAAATAAATGAAGTTATCATTTTTCAGTTTAGCCTTAAACTTTCTGAAAGTTACTGTTAAGTAGACTAACGCAGGACTGGCAAATATGATTAATAGAATTTCACCCAGGGGATGGTCAAAATTTTGGTAATAATCTATAACAGAGAGTATTATCCATGGAATCCTAAACATTAAACGTGATATACTGCCGCAGCGGATATAACTCTTAGCCCTATCCCATCTTTGAAATTCTTCATTTGTGTCAGTGTTGTGCTTAACGCTCGATTGATTTTCTTCTTATCAGGTTTCTGAGAATGACAAATACTTCAATTATAATTGCTATCTTATCCAGGTAGAAAAAATAACCTGTAACAAAACAGCAGCAGGATGCCAAAACCAGGCCCATGCCAGCATAACTGGATTTTCTTTCTGCATCTGTATAGCTTTTCCCTAAATAAATATACAAAGACAAAGCAATTTCGATAATATACACTGGCAAAAAATTAATCCCATATGATGCATAGCAAACAAAGAAAACCATAAAGGCAGTTGTCCATCTTACGAATTTGTTTGCTGGTAATTTTGCTCCTCCACCAGTTTATCTTTTAACTTCTTGAATTCAGCGTTCCATTGTTCGTCGTTGTCATTCTGTCCCGTTCCCGTTTCTTCATAAGATTTTTCTTTCGCTGATCTGTAATTATTTATAGGCAGATCTATCTTGTAGATCCCAGATTCATAGGCCCAGTATTTATCTTCGGAACCAAACGATGCTATCAGTTTAGCAAAATCCTTATCACCCAGGGCTTCCTTCAGACCGGATTTGATTTCTTCGAGATAAGCGTTTACATCATCATCAGTTACCGCATACCCGCTTTTTATTGCTGCCGCATAAAGTGCATGCCTTTCCTCAACAGCCTCGACAGCCCTTTGATGAGGGTCATCCGTCCCAAGCGCAGAATAGTATTTTTCATATACGTCAACTTCAGCCTTTGTAATAACAGTATCATTTCCCTTGAATAATATCTTGCTTTCATCAAGAGCGTTCGGTAAGTTATTAATATCGGTAAAAGTATATGACAGATTTATAATATTATTCATATTTTTGTCATTAGTGTAAGCATACAGGTTTGCAACGACTTCCAGATTGCTTTCTGCATTTTGTGATTGCTGGCTTTCATTAACTGGCTGAATGTCGTAAGAAGTGTCTGTTTCAGTTGAAATGATTGTTTCTGCGGAGACCGTGCCTGCTTCAGTTGAAATGATTGTTTCTGCAGAAGCAGTGCCTGATGCTGAACTCCCGGATGACTGACAGCCGGCAGAAAATACAGAAAGTGTCATAAAACATATGGTCAGCAACACAGCATTTTTGCGCGATCCCATTTTGCCCCTCCCTGATAGATTATTCTTTTGCCAATAGTTACATCAGCGCATTCCACGCCTCGCTGTCATAGATATTGTAAGTTCCATATATCTCATATGTCATGTCTGACATTGAAAACCTGTACGTTTCCAAAGGAATCTTTTCACAACGGAGCAAGGGAAGCAAACTGAATAAAATGTCCAAATCGATCTTGATCATAATAACGCCCTCCAGCCTTTATCAATGAAAAGAATACTCCCATCATCCAGAATGTGTGCGTGAACATACTTTACAGATTTTATATATTATTGCAATACCGCCGATGACAGCAGCTGCGATCCATAATTTCCGATTTTTATTTCTGTTCGCTCCTGTGACAGATACCAGCTTAGTTTTCAGCTGTCGGGCGCGAAGCCGCCAGCCAGGGAAAAGGCATTTTTTCAGGTCAATAGGACCGAATGCCAATACCCAATAATTTTCTTTTCTTTCCGGGATCGGATCAGGATAAGAAGAAGGAATAAAGAATGTGACATTGCCGATCCTGTGATTGTAAGTATCTGGACATGAACCGAATACGACATACTCACAGCTGTCATATGTACAGCAGCCGTTTTTGCCGGGGACAGGGATATCTATCTTTAAAGGTTTTTCTATATCAATACCATATGAGGCGAGATATGCCGCGATCTGCGGGTATTCATCTTTGATCTGTAAGCAATAGTTTTCGCAGTAATAGCAATTACAGACATAATCTTTTCCAAGAGTGCTGTAATATTGTTTCGTTTTCTCAATATCTGTCATTGACATTGCCCTCCTGACTTCCGGATTTGGCCGCACGTATTCCACTTGAAAATTTTTCATTTTCAAGCGGTAATTCCTACAGCGGAGCTTTGGAAGATAATATGTAAATATTGTTTTCGGATCGACGCTAGCAGTCATATCTGTTGTATCATTATCAACAATTTTTGAATTACGAATGCAGCCTTGCAGACATGTTAGTTTATATAAATTATAGCCCCCATCAAGCGAAGGCACAATATAATCGCATAAAATGAAAGGAAATATTAATAAATATACATATTATTACAGCGCAGACTGCTTCGTATCAGTTACCGAATTTTTTCCTTATAGAAAGGATCAGCGCTATGAGTTCTTCCTGGGATTCAGGATCTTCGCTGCTGATCCAGTCACGGAGTATGGCATAGATGCCATGTGAGAAAAACAGTCTCAGATATTTGCTCTCAGATGGTGAGGAGTTCTGTAATATCTCCTGGTCGAGATATGTGCTGATGAAAGTCTGCTGCATTAAGAGATCGTAGAAAGAGTCATTCGACAAGGCATTTAACAGCACTTTCATCTTATCTCTGTTCTTGTCCAGGTAGGAGACCGTGTAGGTGAGCATATCTTTTTCCGACAGTCTGCTGTTATCGAAGGTGTCTCTGAGCTCTTCAAAAAAGTCGTTTTCGATCTCTGCCAGCAGATCATAGGTGTTCCCATAATATTTGTAAAATGTTGTACGGTTGATCTGCGCGGTTTCGCACAGCTGGGCGACCGTGATCCTGCCGATGTCCTCCTTCTGCAGAAGTTTAAGCAAAGCCTCTTTCAGCATCGATTTTGATAAGCGTATCCTCTGATTTTCCATTGTGCACCCCTCGACAAATTTAATATCTTTGTTGATTTCAAGACATAAGCATCCGCGGATGTTTAGCACAAAATAATTTGAAACCAACTGTATGTTGACTTTGAAACTATATGTTTATTATAATAGACCCAATAAATAAAGTCAACACAGAGCAGGATGTTGATGACAACTTCTGGTTCTGCTTAAGTTCTGATCAGCGGAGGTTTTATATGTTTCCTGAAAATGCAGCATGGTATTATCTTGTATGGCCCTGGGCCGGCCTTGGCGGGGCCGTTGTCCTCTCCATATTTTTGTTTTTCACCGATTACCTGAGGGGAGATATGAGCGTTTCCAGATGGAGAGACCGGAAATGGATCGCGTGGCTGGGGGCAGTCTTGTATTTGTTCCACAATGTGGAAGAATATGGGATCAGTCTTACAGGAACACTGTTTGCGTTCCCGACGTCAATGAATACCCTCTACTCTTCGATGAGTACTACGGTCGCACTGCCGCCGCTGTTATTCTATGCAGCGGTGAATATTCCACTGTTCTGGATCGTTGCCCCTCTGGCCGCCTGCAGAGCTGATAAAAAGGTTTTCGCGGCGTTTGGAATGGCAGGCCTGGAACTGATCAATGCCGTCACTCATATCGCGTCAGGGATCGTGACCGGCTATAATCCGGGACTGCTGACATCTGTCGTCCTGTTTCTTCCTTATTCGGTCTATGTTATTACAGCATTTTTCGGCAATAAGGAAGACGGGCTGGGGCGGAAGGCTCTGGCGTGGGTGATCTTCTCAGGCATTATCCTGCATGTGGTACTTATGGCTTCCATGCTCTTGTATGTAAGAGGGGTGTATCCGGAATGGATCTTCATTTCCATTCAGATCGTCAATGCGTTTTTGTGCTATGGTATCTGGAACTTCGGAGAAAGATTTGTCACCGATCGTGTGAGAAGGAGCTGCTATGATTAATTACTGGCGTCATCATTGGTATTATATTGGCGGGATCATTTTCGTCCTGCTTGCGTTCTTCCTGGCATTTTTTAATGGTTCTGTCAGCCGTATCCAGGTGATACTGCTCTGCAGTTTTATGGCGATGCTTGTCCATCAGTTTGAGGAATACGCGCTGCCGGGAGGATTTCCGTCGATGGCGAATTTCGTAATGTTCCGCGACAGGGGCATCATTGACCGCTATCCTCTGAATGCCAATCAGTGTTTTATATGCAATGTATTTTTTACCTACGCGTTTTATCTGATCCCGGTCTTCCTGCCGGGCGTGATCTGGCTCGGCCTCGCGCAGGTGATGGCGGGATTTCTGCAGATCCCTGCGCATGGGATCATGTTAAACAGGCGACTGAAGAGCATTTATAATCCCGGCCTCGGCGCGACCATGTTCCTGCAGCTGCCCATCGGCATTTATTATATCTGGTATACTTATGTGAACGGCCTTGCCGCCGGTGGAAGCTATGTGACCGGGTTTATCGCCGCGGTAGCCGGAATGATGCTGGTATTTGGTCTTCCCATACTGATCATGCACGATAAGAATACCGGCTACCCTTTTGAAGAGCGCGAAGTATACGGTTTTGCAGAAGATAAGATCAGGAAGATGGAAGAGGAAAACAGGCGGGCATAGAAGTCTCATTTTCCTTTACCTGCGAGCTGCCGCAAATTTACATACCAGGTACGTTTTGTGATACTATGTTATAAATTACTGCGTACTTGATATGTTTTTTAGTTCTGGTATTATGATATATACAGCAAGAGGAAATGAAGGAATCAAAAGCATGAGCTTTTAGTGGAGATGCATACAATGAGCAATGTTATTTACGAACTTTTTGAAAATAAGATGCAGGAGGATCCGGCAGCAGCTGCGGTATATGACGGGAGGCGCGCGCTCACGAGGGCGGAGCTGGATGCGCTTGCCGACACGATAGCTGTGAAGATCCCTGCAGGTGCAAAGAGAGTCGGCGTCGTGATGGATCATGGCATCGAGATGATCGCTGCGATCTTTGCCATTTTAAAGTCAGGCGCCGCTTATGTTCCGGCTGAGCCATTTTTCCCGGATGACCGGATCAACTTTATGCTCAGCGACAGTGAAGCCGATGCCGTGATCACTAACACAAAGTACGTCGGCCGTTTTATGGATTTTTGCTGCGTCACAGTGGATGCCGGTATTGCTCCGTCGGGGATCCGGACGAAGAGCCAGGCATCGGATGACGATCTGGCTTACATTCTTTACACCTCAGGTTCTACGGGAGCGCCCAAGGGAGTTTCCGTCAGGAACCGGAATGTCTGCCATTATGTGCGGGCCTTTGCACACGAATTTCACCCTGATGAGGCCGACATCATGCTGCAGTATTCCGTGTGCTCTTTTGATATTTTTGTGGAGGAGGTCTTCACCACGCTCTTAAATGGCGCGGTGCTGGCGATCCCGTCCGATGAGGATAAAAAGAACACTGAGAATCTGATGGCGTATGTTGAGAGACATCATGTCACGGAGATCAGCGGATTTCCCTATCTGCTGCTGGAGATGAATCATCTGGCACATATACCGGAAAGCCTTCGCCTGCTCATCAGCGGCGGCGATGTGCTGCGGGCGTCCTACGTCGATCAGCTTGTGGATAAGGTCGCCGTCTATAACACCTACGGCCCGTCGGAGACTACCGTCTGCGCTTCATATTTCAGGTGCAGCGGGGCAGAGCCTCTTCCCGACGGTACTTATCCGGTAGGCAGGCCGGTACTTGGTTCCGATATCGTGATCCTGGATGAAAATCTGGATCCGGTGCCTGACGGCACGACCGGGGAGCTGTGCATCACCGGCGGCGGGGTCTCGGCAGGGTATATCGGCGACCGTAAGGTCGAAAACCAGGCATTTGTGCGCCGCGCTGACGGTACTGTCATTTATCGGAGCGGCGATCTGGGCTATGTGCTGCCCGACGGTAATCTCGCGTTCCTGCACCGCATGGATACGCAGATCATGATCTACGGCAAACGCGTGGAAACGACGGAGGTCGAAAGCGTCCTGTGCAAATGCCCCGAGATCGAGAAAGCAGTCGTAAAGGCTTACACTGACGAGCAGCACCTTTCCTATCTTGTGGCTTATATAGTTACAAGGGAGCCGCAGGCTGAACTTTCCACGATCAAGAAGGAGATGGCCAGGTTCCTGCCCGCGTACATGATACCTGAGTTCTTTATCAGGCTGAAAGACCTGCCCTTGAACGCAAATGGGAAAGTAGACACCGAATTGCTTCCCTTTCCCCTGAAAGAAGGCTGTGCCGCATGAAGGCCGGAGTGAGTATCCGTCAGGCCGGCGTCTCAGAGATGGACTGCCTTATGCGCTGGCGGATGGAGGTGCTTCATGTGGTTTTCGGGATCCCTGATGAGGAGCCAATGACTGCGCTGTACGCGGAAAATGAAGCATATTACCGGAGGGCTTTGGCAGACGGCAGCCATATTGCCTGCTTTGCGGAGCAAAACGGAGTGATCATCGGCTGCGGCGGCATCTGCCTGTACAGTGAAATGCCCTCACCCGACAATCCATCAGGCCGCTGCGCCTACCTCATGAACATTTATACGAGGGAAGCGTTTCGCAGCGCCGGCGTGGGACGCAAGACAGTCGCCTGGCTGATTGGGAAAGCCAGGGAGCAGGAGATCACGAAAATCTATCTGGAATCTACCGATGGCGCCCGGAGCATGTACGAAGGGCTGGGGTTCGTCCCGATCGGGAACTACCTGAAACTGGGCGATGGAGGTGCGCAATGAGCAAAATTATCAGCACGGAAATGGATGGCAGGCTGGTTAAGCTGTATCGTGGCAGCGGGGATGATCTTCCTATCATATATTCCAATGACTACATCGAAAGCGGCGCAAAAATACGGCAGAGCTGTGAAAAACTGGGATGTCCGCCGTTTCATCTTGTTACGGTCTCAAATGTCGGCTGGGACAGCAATATGTCGCCCTGGTCTTCGGAGCCGGTAGTGGCGAAGGATGATCAATTCGACGGGAACGCGCCTGACTATTTGAAATGGTATCTCGGCAATGTCGTTCCCTATGCTGAAGAAGCGCTGGGACTCAGTGATCCGGTGTCCTATATTGCCGGCTATTCCATGGCGGGGCTGTTTGCGCTGTGGAGCCTGTATGAAACAGATTTTTTCAGCGGCGCGGTCTGCGCTTCCGGCTCGCTGTGGTATCCGGGCTTCCGCGATTTCGCGCTGAGTCACGAGCTCAGGCGGACGCCGGCCGGGATCTACCTCTCGCTGGGAGACAAGGAAAGCGCCGTCAGGAATCCTGCTCTGCAAAAGACGGAATCTGTGTTCCGGACTCTGAGCGAGCATTATCTGAACGGCGGTCTGTCCACTGTGTTTGAGCTGAATCCGGGGAATCATTACCGCGATGCCGACCTGCGCATGGCAAAGGGATATCGCTGGATCCTGTCTCAGTGAAATGAGAAGCCTGATCGTTTCCTTAGTATGATAATGATATAATATCTTTATAAGAAACCAAGTCAGGCAAGGAGATTTAGAATATGAAAGAAATAATGTCTTACGAGCAGTATCTCGTGGATGTAAAAAAAGGGATTGTCACTGATCAGGGCAACTGCCCTGTCACGCCGCTTCTTCAGAAGCTGCAGGGGAAATGGAAAAGCCAGATCCTGTATGAACTGTGCATCCTGAATCCCGCGCGCTTCGGCCAGATCAAAAAGGACCTGCCGGGGATCACAAACACCGTGCTGACCAATGCCCTGCGTGAGCTCGAGGAAGATGGCTTCATCAAGCGCATCCAGTTCAACGAGATCCCGCCGCATGTGGAATACTCATTTACTCAGAAGGGTGAAGATCTGATGCCGATCTTCTATCAGATCATGGTATGGGGCTTCAAACATGAGGCTGACTGACAATACGCATATACCCCAATCCCTATAAACTTGTAAGCACCGGATTGCGAAGATAATAATATACCCTTCTGACTTCAGAAGGTTTTCGTGTATCCAGCATCGACGGGCAATTTTTGTCCAACGCTGCTATCAGCTCCATATCATCCTCATCCAGTTCAAAATCCCAAATATCTATATTTTCAACCATGCGCTCCCTGTGTACGGACTTCGGTATTATGGCAACACCGTTCTGAACATTCCACCTCAGGATCACCTGTGCAGGAGTCTTCCCATGCTTTTTGGCAATAGAATTTAATATCGGTTCTTCAAACATTCCCTTAAGCCCTTCTGCGAATGGGGCCCAGGCCTCCGGCTGTATTCCGAGTTCCCTCATCAGCTTGAGCTCATCAGCTCTTTGATAGTGAGGATGCCTCTCGATTTGATTGACCTGAGGCTTGATCTCCACATTCCAGCAAAGGTCCATCAGTCTGTCTGACATGAAATTGCAGACACCTATGGCTTTGATGCGGCCTTCCCTGCAGAGTTTTTCCATAGCCCGCCAGGAACCATAATAATCACCAAAGGGCATATGTACAAGGTAAAGGTCAAGATAATCAAGGCCCAGGTTTTGCAAAGATTCTTCAAATGCTCTCATAGTCCTGTCATATCCCATCTGCTGTATGTATGCCTTTGTCGTAACAAAGAGTTCCTCTCGCGGCACTTCACTGTCCGCGATGGCACGTCCTACGGCCTCCTCATTATTATATGAAGCAGCTGTGTCGATCATCCTGTACCCTGACCTGATTGCATCAGCAACTGCCTTTTCACACTGATCCGGATCTGTTATCTGAAAAACGCCAAACCCTTCCAATGGCATTTTTACGCCATTGTTCAATTCAATTGTTTTCATTGTCCGCTTCCTGTCGTTTAAATGCATCCCTGAGGAACTTGTCTATTTTCCCAAAGGGGATCTTAGTCACATCGTCATAAAGATCCACATGATTTGCATTCGGTACTACTACCAGTTCCTTTGGCTCTGCAGCATTTTTAAATGCGGTTTCTGTGAATATGCTTGTCAGTGCCTTTTCTCCGATTATCATCATAATTGGCCTGGGTGATATCTCCTTTATATAGTCCAGGAGTCTGAACTGCATCATGGCAAGATCGCTTGTAGTTGTGAATCCGCCGAGGGCCCCGGCAAAGTGTCCTCTTGTCGTGCCGTAATATGAGAAGAATTCTGCAGATATCGGGTCCAGTCCTTCCGGTATTTCTTCTACAGGGAATTCAGGAAATGTCGGATTGTATTCTGCACCCTGTTTAGCAAAATCTTCCCACCTCTTCGCGGACAGTCTTTTCTTTGCTGCCAGTATATCCTCATCCGACATCATTCGCGCCGCCTGTGTGGTGTCAAACATGCTCGTTGTTACAACTGCTTTTATTCTCGTATCTACCTGAGCTGCCGAAAGCGCAAAACCTCCGCTGCCGCATATTCCTATAGCGCTTATCTTTTCCCTGTCAACATAAGGCAGCATGCCTGCAAAATCGACGCCGGCGCTGAACCCTTCGGAAAAGAGCTCCGGTGATGACACATGGCGGGGTTCTCCGCCGCTTTCACCCATGAACACAGGATCAAAAGCGAGTGCGATATATCCTCTCTGTGCCATTTGATCAGCATATATCCCGGGTCCCTGTTCCTTTGTCCCTGCATACGGAGGCCCTATGACAACTGCCGGGTACTGACCCTTTCTGTCCAGACCCTTAGGCGTATACAGATCCGCTGCGCACTTTATCCCATATCTGTTATTATAAAAAACATGCTCTCTTTTCACTTCTTCATTTAAGTCAAATGTATAAACTTCTCCCATTTTCATTTCCTCTCTTTCTGTTTTTCCATTTCACGTAAGAGATAATCGATGCAGTCAAGTTCCTTCTGGACCTTGTGCAGCTCATTAAGGAGGCTTCCTCTTATGTTTTGAAGGATTTCCAACTGCCTGTCCTGATCGCCCATTTTAGTACTCTCCAGGAAATCTGCTGCCAGTTCATTAGTACAGCCACAATCCCTCATGCATCTTAATGTCTCTTCTTCAGTATCAAATGCCGTCATTCTTGCTCCTTTGCAGCACTCTGTGTTTTGCTGGTACTGTAATATTAGCATCATTATTTATATATGTACAATACTTATGGAATATGCTGTATCATAATTAAAAATTATGATATAATGGGTCCAGCCGGAGGTAGCATAAAATGATCGAGACGCGTTTATTGACATATTTTCTCGCTGTTGCCCGCGAGCAAAACATTACCCGGGCAGCCGAATCACTGCACATCAGTCAGCCTGCTCTGTCAAAACAGATGCAGGATCTGGAAGAACAATGCGGCAGGCAGCTGCTGATCAGAGGACGCAAAAAGATCACCCTCACTGATGAAGGCGCTTATCTGCGCAAATCAGCACAGGAGATAGTAGATCTTATAGAAAAAACCGAAACATCTTTTCAAGACAGCAGCAGTCCAATAAGCGGAGATATCTACATCACATGCGGTGAAACTCCGGTAATGGAATATCTGGCAGACATATTTGCAGATATTCAAAGTAAGCATTCTAATGTGCATATCCATATCCACAGCGGTGATGCTGATACCATCGTAGAACGTCTGGATAAAGGTCTTGCAGATATCGGCATTCTTCATGGCCCATCGCAGTATGAGCGATATGACTACAGGAAATTGCCAGTGCATGATAACTTTGGCCTTTTGGTGTCATTGAATTCCCCCCTGGCGCAAAAGAAAGTTATATCCGTTGATGAACTGACAGAGATACCGTTGATTTTCCCTGATCAGGCCTACAGCGGAAATCAGAATTTTGGATGGTTTGGGACCGGCTACAACAAATTCAACATCGTAGCCACATACAATCTTATAGGCAACGCTACTTATCTTGTTGAAAAAGGCATCGGATCAGCCCTTTGCCTGGAAAACCTTGTAAACACCGCAAACCGCAGCCTTGCCTTTTGTTCGATCGAACCCGCCATACCGGTTGATATTTATGTTGTGACAAAGAAATATCAGACCCTGCCGTCAGCTGTCAGGCTTTTTTTGAGCAAACTGGATTGATTTCTTTGCCCTTCTTATGCCCCAAAATTGCTGACCGCTTGTCCATATGTGATAGAGCCTCTTTTCAAGTGCTCAAGATTGAACGCGGAGTTGGTCAGCAGGACATCAGGAGTGCGGCACTTTAAAACTCAGGATAGTCAGTGCGCGGCAGAATATAGTTTAGTTAACCGGGAGAATACGTGGAGATAGAGTAATAGTTAGTTAAGTAGAACTCAATATTAAATGATAAACTATATAGGAAACATATTAAGGTAGAGTCAGCAGTCAATCTGATATATTGGAGGAAGAAATAACATGGCGAATAAGAAAGAAGTAACCATCCATAGCTCAGCAGCTGAGTATCTGACTTATGCTGCAGCGGCAGGAGACAATGCCGACAGTATGGAGATGCGCTATGAGGATGAAAATATATGGCTGACTCAGAAAATGATGTCGGTGCTTTATGATGTGGATGTCCGAACAATTAATGAACATATAAAAAAAATATATTCGGATGGAGAGCTCTCAGAGGAAGCAACTATCCGGAAATTCCGGATAGTTCAAACCGAAGGTTTGCGACAGGTGAGCCGCGAGGTGATCCATTACAATCTCCAGATGATCATAGCAGTTGGATTTAAGGTGAACAATGACCGTGCAGTCCGTTTCCGCAAATGGTCAGGTCAAATCGTTAAGGACTATACGATTCAAGGCTGGACAATGGACAAAGAACGGCTGAAAAAAGGCCATATGTTTACAGATGAGTATTTTGAGCGTCAGCTGCAGAATATCCGTGAGATCCGTCTTTCCGAACGCAAGTTTTATCAGAAGATCACTGACCTGTATTCTACTGCTTTTGACTATGATAAAGATGCAAAAACCACCAGAAGATTTTTCCAGACAGTCCAGAATAAAATGCATTGGGCTGTGCACAGACATACGGCTGCGGAATTGATTATGGAGCGCGCGGATGCTGAAAAGGAACATATGGGTCTGGCGACGTGGGAGGCAGCGCCGGAAGGTAAAATCATAAAGACGGATGTTTCTATCGCCAAGAATTACTTGAACGATAAAGAAATGTCATATATGGAACGAATCGTGTCGCTTTACCTTGATTATGCAGAGCTTCAGGCGGAACGTAAAATCCCCATGAGCATGGAGGATTGGGCAAAAAGACTGGATGGATTTTTGGAATTCAACGGGAATGAGATCCTTACGGACGCGGGTAAAATCAGTGCCGAGCAGGCAAAGCTGCATGCGGAAACGGAATTTGAAAAGTATCGGGTCGTGCAGGACAGGATGTTTATATCAGATTATGACAAATTCTTGCTTGCGTTAGAAGTCCAAGTTGAAGGGGAGGAAGAGTAAATGGCTGATAAAAATACTGCCAATATCGGCTTTGAGAAGCAAATCTGGGATGCCGCTTGTGTCCTCTGGGGGCATATCCCGGCATCTGAATATAGGAATGTAATCATCGGGTTGATCTTTTTAAGGTATATTTCAACCGCATTTGATAAAAAATATCAGCAGCTTATTTCAGAGGGCGATGGATTCGAAAATGACCCGGATGCTTATCTTGAGGATAATGTATTTTTTGTCCCAATAGAAGCCCGCTGGGACAAAATTGCCGCGGCTGCGCATAAGCCGGAAATTGGTGCTATTATTGATAATGCAATGCGAGCTATTGAGGCGGACAATAAAAAATTGAAAAATGTCTTGCCGAAGAACTACGCAAGCCCTGATCTTGACAAGCAAGTCCTCGGAGATGTTGTTGATCTCTTTACTAATATGGATATGGGAGAAACTGAAGGCAACCGAGACGTTCTGGGGAGAACCTATGAATACTGCATCGCACAGTTCGCGGAAAAAGAAGGTAAGGGCGGCGGCGAATTCTATACGCCTTCGAGCATAGTAAATACACTTGTATCAATTTTAAAGCCATATTCTAATTGCCGTGTATATGACTGCTGCTGCGGCAGCGGCGGCATGTTCGTACAGAGCGCGAAATTTATCCAGGCACATTCTAACAACAGAGGAGCCATATCCATATATGGTCAGGAGGCAAATCCTGACACTTGGAAAATGGCTATTATGAACTTGACAATTCGCGGTCTTGATGCCGATCTTGGGCCGTATCACGCAGATACCTTTACGAATGATCTGCATACGAGTCTGAAGGCGGATTTTATCCTTGCAAATCCGCCATTTAACTGGCATCCCTGGGGATATGACAAGCTAAAAGATGATGTCCGCTGGAAATATGGACTCCCTCCGGCAAACAATGCTAACTTCGCATGGATCCAACATATGATTCATCATCTGGCGCCAGGTGGAAAGATTGGGCTTGTTTTAGCAAACGGAGCACTTTCCTCACAAAGCGGCGGGGAAGGTGAAATCAGAAAAAAAATCATAGAAGATGATCTTATTGAGGGGATTATCGCCTTGCCAACGCAGCTTTTCTACAGCGTGACGATACCGGCGACACTTTGGTTTATTACAAAGGACAAAAAGCAAAAAGGTAAAACAGTTTTTATTGATGCTCGTAAAATGGGACATATGGTAGATCGAAAGCATCGTGATTTCACCGAAGAAGATATTCAGAAACTTGCTGATACATTCGAGGCATTTCAGAACGGAACGCTGGAAGATGTAAAAGGCTTTTGTGCCGTTGCGACTCTACAGGATATAGCAAACCAAGATTATATTTTGACACCGGGACGTTATGTAGGTATCGAAGAGCAGGAAGATGACGGTGAGCCATTTGATGAAAAAATGACTCGACTGACGTCTGAACTTTCAGAGATGTTTGAAAAATCACATGAACTTGAAGATGAAATAAAAAAGAAACTGAGGGCGATTGGGTATGAAATCTGAGTGGAAGATAAAACAACTTTCAGATATTGCTGAATTCAATCCAAGAGAAATTATTGCAAAAGGGATGATGGCTAAAAAAATATCTATGGACATGATACAACCATACTGCAGAGATATTCCAACTTACGAAATCGCATCTTTTACTGGAGGGACCAAATTTCGTAATGGTGATACTATAATGGCGAGAATTACTCCTTGCCTTGAAAATGGGAAGACAGCTCAGGTTAACATCCTAGAAAAAGATGATGTGGGATTTGGATCAACAGAATATATAGTTTTTCGTGCTAAAGATGGGTTGGCGGATAAAGATTATATTTATTATCTTGTTTGTAGCCCTATTGTAAGAAATGCTGCAATTAAATCAATGGTGGGATCCTCTGGAAGACAGCGTGTGCAAACTGACGTTATACAGAAATTGGAGGTTCAGGTGCCGCAGATAGATGAACAAAGAAAGATTGCTGGTATTCTTAAGGCAATAGATGATAAAATTGAAATAAATTCAATGATAAACAAGAATTTAGAGCAGCAAGCACAGGCAATATATAAGTCTTGGTTTATTGACTTTGAACCTTTTCATAATATACAGCCTTCTGATTGGATAATTAGTACTGTGGATGACCTGTCCAAAGAGATAGTCTGCGGAAAAACACCCTCAACAAAAAAGGAAGAGTACTATGGCCAAGATATACCGTTTATTACAATACCTGATATGCACGACTGTGTCTATGTTATAAATACCGCACGGTCATTATCAATACTGGGCGCTGAATCTCAATCTAGAAAGACTTTGCCAATAAATAGTGTATGTGTTAGCTGCATAGGAACAGCAGGATTGGTTTCATTAGTGCCAGTTCCCAGCCAGACTAATCAGCAGATTAATTCGATAATTCCTAAAGAAAGAATCTCTCCATACTATGTATTCCTGCTTATGCAAACAATGTCTGAACGCATTAATAAATTAGGGCAAAGTGGCAGCACTATTGTAAATCTAAACAAAGCACAATTTGGCAAAATGGATATCCTACTTCCGTCTGCCAAGGTAATGGGCGATTTCTCGATATTGGTTGAACCATTATTCGAAACGATACTATCAAACCAGCGGGAAAACAATAAACTCATGGATCTTAGGGATACATTATTGCCAAAATTAATGTCTGGAGAACTAGATGTCTCTGATATCGACATCTAAGCCGCTAAATTCTTGTTTAACATGCTACCATAACTCTTGTGAGTGGCAGGAGTTGAAATGAGGGACTGCCACTCCGTAGTCATTCTCTACAATATAAAAAAGGAGAAATGACTATGAAACAGAAAGTGATCAATGATGTTATGCAGGAAATGCTTGGCAATCTCAATAATGTGCAACTTGAAAGACTGCAGGAGGTATTGGAACATGTTTTGTTCAATAAAGAAATAACAGAGATAGAAAAAGAGACAGAAACAGGCTCGACAAATGAACAGTTATTGGAAGCTTTTCTTTCCTCTAAGCGGATTGAAGGTTGTTCGGAAAAATCTCTTACTTACTATAAGACGACGACAGAAACAATGTTCATTAAAGTTGCAAAGAATGTCAGAGAGATGAGTACAGATGATCTTCGCACTTATTTGACAAAGTATCAACAGGATAAAAATGCGAGTAAAGTCACTGTTGATAACATACGTCGGATACTTTCCAGCTTCTTCTCATGGCTCGAAGATGAAGATTATATTATGAAAAGTCCAGTTCGTAGAATACATAGGGTCAGAGCGGCTTCAACCATTAAGGAAACATACACCGATGAAGCATTGGAGAAAATGCGAGATAATTGTAAAGAGGCAAGAGATTTAGCTTTAATTGATACGTTGGCTTCGACGGGGATGCGTGTTGGGGAATTGGTGCTTTTGAATCGAAATGATATAAACTTCGAAGAACGCGAATGTGTGGTATTTGGTAAGGGAAGCAAGGAGCGGATGGTTTATTTCGACGCTCGGACTAAAATTCATTTGCAAGACTATTTGAAGGGACGTATTGATGATAATTCGGCGCTATTCGTATCGCTTAAGGCGCCTTATGAGAGGTTGAAAATAGGTGGTGTTGAGTGTAGGTTAAGGGAACTTGGAAGACAGCTGGATATTCCGAAAGTACATCCACACAAGTTTCGTCGGACCCTTGCAACGATGGCAATAGACAAAGGAATGCCGATTGAGCAACTTCAACAGCTTCTCGGTCATAAGAGAATTGATACGACGCTTCAATATGCGATGGTAAAACAAAGTAATGTGAAGCTGGCGCATAGAAAATATATAGGTTAGGAAGGCATAGAAAATGAGCGAATGGAAAGAGCTATGTTTAAGCGATGCTATAGAATTAATCGGTGGAGGCACCCCGAAGACTTCAATTCCTGAGTATTGGGATGGAGACATTCCGTGGCTTTCAGTTAAAGACATTAACAACGATAATCGGTATGTATACGAAACGGAAAAATATATTAACGAGGCCGGATTAGAGCACAGTTCTACGAAAATGCTGCAGAAAGATGATATTATCATTTCTGCTCGAGGAACTGTTGGAGAAATGGCCATGATACCTTTCCCAATGGCTTTTAATCAGTCGTGCTACGGTATTCGTGGTAAAGCTGGTCTTAATCAGATTTTCCTGTATTATTTAGTAAAAAATAGCGTTTCAAGATTAAAAAAGATTACACATGGATCTGTGTTTGATACTATAACACGTGATACATTCGATAATATAACGGTTTCCATACCTGATATAGAAACACAGAATAAGATAGCAGAAATGCTATCTCAATACGATGATAAGGCAGAGCAGAATGAACGTATAAACAAGAATTTAGCGGCTTAAAGATCAATATCTGATACGTCAAGTTTGCCGGACATAAGACGAGGAAGCAAAGTATCTCTCAAAGCTGCCAAATCAGACGATTCTAAGCGCTTATTTTGATATAAGTCGATAATCGGCTGGATAGTGGATAACCACTCAGTTTGAACTTCAATAGGCGGTAAGGGTAGTTCTATCTTCTTTAAATTGGAAGCCGGTTGTGCTATTGAAGGAACTCCAGTCTGATTTGCATACGATAGCAGTTCATGTTGCCCCTTAATACTGTGGAAGAACAATAGCACGTATTCTGGAACAGTTTTTAATAGATCACAACGCAAATAAAACTGTCGTTGAGATAGGATATAGTAAGAATATCGACACTCTTCTGGAATCATTGCTACCTGACCAATATTTCCAGCATGTGTGAAGATAATATCGCGTGGGTATACAATGGAGTTTTTTAATTGTTGAGCATGTTCTTCTGTAATATAGTTGAAGCTCGGTTCTTCAAGGAACAAACCACGTAGGTGATTGCCGCTAATGATAGGCACACCTGATTCAACAAAAGTTGCCACCTTGATATTTGAGCCAAATGGGCCCATTGCAATTTTTTCAGCAATATTGTCAATAGGGACAATGGGCCAAGAATCACGGGAAGAAAGATCTTCATAAAGCAACGCGAGTTGCCTCTCTAAATTCTTGTTTTTAGCAGAAGCAAGCATAAATAAAAGCAAGTTTCATTAGAGGATAATAAAAGAAATATACAAAGTACAAAGGAGAAAGACTCATGTCAGGATTTTATACTGAAGCGGACTATGAGGATTCTATTATTGAATTATTTCAGAATATGGGTTACCGCTATGTCTATGCGCCGGAACTGGATCGAGATTTTTGCAGTCCATTATATGAAGATGAACTGGAAGCGGCGCTACACAGACTGAACCCTCGTATGCCTGAAGATGCTATCGCTGATGCTCTGTTCAAGCTGAAGAACTTTGAAAATGCCGAGCTTGTTCAGAAAAATGCTCTGTTCATGGACTATCTGCAGCACGGCATTGAAGTCCGCTACTTTGTCAAGGACGAGGAACGCTCCGGCCTGGTCTATATTGCTGACTATACAAATCCTGCAAATAACTCATTTGTTGTTGCCAATCAGTGGACATTTATTGAGAATAGTAAGAAGCGCCCTGACATTATTCTTTTTTTAAATGGGCTTCCTGTAGTGCTGATGGAGCTTAAGTCTCCTTCAAGCGAAGAAACAGGGGTATCGGATGGTTTTCTGCAGATCCGCAACTATATGCATGAGATTCCCTCAATGTTTATATATAACTGTATCTGCGTTATCAGCGACCAACTGACCAGCAAAGCCGGAACGATCACGTCAGGTGAAGACCGCTTCATGGAATGGAAAACAAAGGATGGCAGCTATGAGAATACGCAATATGCTCAGTTTGATACGTTTTTTGAAGGTATGTTCACACAGGAGCGGTTGCTTGATATCGTTAAGAATTTCATCTGTTTCTCAAATGAAGGACTTAAACAGTTTAAAATACTTGCCGGATACCATCAGTATTTTGCCGTTCGGAAAGCTATAGAATCAACAAAGAAGGCCACTGTTACCGATGGTAAAGGAGGTGTGTTCTGGCATACGCAGGGCAGTGGGAAATCATTGTCAATGGTTTTTTATGCTCATCTCCTGCAGGATGCCCTGGCCAGCCCTACCATCGTGGTAATCACTGACCGAAATGATCTTGATGATCAGCTTTATGGGCAGTTCGCCAAGTGTAAGGACTTCCTGCGCCAGGACCCTGTTCATGCCACATGCCGAAAACTTGTAGAGCTTTCAGGCAAAGATGATATCGGGTTGAAAGACTGGCTTGATGGCAGGCAGGCAAACGGCATCATTTTCACGACTATGCAGAAGTTTGAGGAGTCTGCAGACCCGCTGTCAGAACGGCGGAATATTATTGTTATGGCTGATGAAGCCCATCGCAGTCAGTATGGTTTGAGGGAAAAGGTAGATGCCAGAACAGGTGAAATTAAAGTGGGGACAGCACGAGTGATCCGTGACAGTCTGCCCAATGCCACCTACATTGGGTTTACCGGTACTCCGATAGCTGCGAAGGATAGAAATACCAGAGAGGTTTTTGGAGATTACATAGATATTTATGATATGACGCAGGCTGTCGAGGACGGTGCCACAAGGCCGGTTTACTATGAAAGCCGTGTTATTAAGCTGAAATTCGACAAAGCTACACTTGATCTTATTGACCAGGAATATGACGTCATGGCTGATAATGCCGATCCTGAAGTCGTTGAGAAGAGCAAGAAGGAACTAGGCCAGATGGAGGCTGTTCTCGGAAATGAAACTACGATTGACTCGCTGGTACGCGATATAATTGATCATTACGAAAATAACCGCGCAGATTTGCTGACCGGAAAAGCTATGATAGTAGCATACTCACGTGCAATTGCCATGAAGATCTATAAACGGATTCTTGAGCTGCGTCCAGGCTGGCCTGAAAAGGTCAAGGTTGTTATGACAGAGAGCAACAAGGACCCGGAAGAGTGGCATGAAGTCATCGGAAATAAACATCATCGGGATGAGCTGGCTAAAGAATTTAAGGACAATGACAGTCAGATGAAGATAGCCATTGTTGTTGACATGTGGCTGACTGGATTTGATGTTCCCTCCCTTGCAACGATGTATGTATATAAACCTATGAAGGGTTACAATCTTATGCAGGCCATTGCCAGAGTTAATCGTGTTTTTCAGGATAAGGAAGGCGGCTTGATTGTAGACTATGTGGGCATAGCGAATGCTCTGAAACAGGCTATGAATGATTATACTGCCCGCGATAAAAAGAACTACGGAGATACAGATATTGCAAAGGTGGCCTATCCGAAATTCCTGGAAAAACTGTCTGTTTGTCGTGATATTTTCCATGGTTACGATTATTCTAAATTTATGACCGGTACCAAACTTGAGAGGGCAAAGACTATAACAGGAGCAGTCAACTTGATTTTTGCGAAAGACAAGGAAAAAGCGCGGGAGAACTTTATCAAAGAGGCATTGCTGTTAAGACAGGCGCTTTCGCTTTGCTCTTCGCTTGTAGAGCGTGATCTTAGAATTGAAGCGGCATTTTTTGAATCTGTCCGTGTTCTTGTAATGCGGCTTTTAAATCAGGGCGATGGTCATAAAGTCAGCCTGAAAGAGATGAATGAGCGCATCAATGAACTTCTGAAATCAAGCATCAAGAGTGATGGGGTGATAAATCTCTTCTCAGATATTAAGGAAGAATTTTCAATATTTGATCCTAAGTTCCTTGAAGAGATATCCAAAATGAAAGAGAAGAACCTCGCTGTCGAACTCCTTAAAAGGCTGATTGCTGAGCAGGTGCAGATATACAGACGCACAAATGTCGTTAAATCCGAAAAATTCAGCGAAATAATTCAGGGTGTAATGAATCGATATCTCAATGGTCTGCTTACAAATGAAGAGGTAATTGAAGAACTACTGAAAATGGCTCAGCAAATTCGAGATGCGCATGAAGCAGGGGATGAATTGGGCCTTTCAGAAGATGAGCTTGCTTTTTATGATGCCCTTACAAAGCCGCAGGCGATAAAAGATTTTTACCAGAATGATGAACTGATTGCTATAACAAAGGAACTGACTGATACTCTGCGCAAGAACAGGACGATTGACTGGCAGAAGCGTGATTCGGCAAGAGCAAAAATGCGGATGATGATCAAGCGTCTCCTGAAAAAACACAGGTATCCGCCGGAAGGCATGGATGATGCTGTCCAGACGGTAATGCTTCAGTGTGAGCTGTGGACGGATAATAACGATATGGAAAACAATATCAATGACAAATATGACAGTTATGAACCTGAATTGGCTAATGTAGCTGAAAGTTCAGCACAGTACACTAAAAGGTAAAATCGGCCATTTTGTTGGATAATCCGTTGCCCGGGCATGGATATAAAGCCAAAGGATGGTGTTCAGTTTCAGCCGGGCATCATCCTTTTATTTAATTCCGTAATATGCTCTTTAATTAATGCGCAATATCACTGGCTCTTTTCGTGATGAGTGTTTTGATATCTTCCGGCAGCCCGTCGAACTGCGGCGTTATTCCGAATAGAGAGACCATCATGACCTTGGCGAAGGCGTTCGCGTCGATCTCTTCCGGCTGCAGATTGTAGCCGCGGATGCTCAGCTCCTCGTTAGTCCTGTATTTTTCGGAATAGAGGCCGTGCCTGCGCTGCCAGATATAACGGAGCTCATGGCAGATGCTGAAAAGAGCATCAGGCTCGGCAAGTCCCTCCTTGAGATAAATGATATTTGCTTTTGGCTCTGCGGCGGCCATCTGTGTATCTGTATTCAGCTTCTGGACCACCTTTATGCAGCAGGGCGGTAAGTTCAGCTCGCCGCATATCCTGCGCGCAAAATTTTTGTAGATCACCTGTTTGTTCAAATCCACGTCATTCATAATACCCCCGTATATACCTTTCTTGAAATACCCGGGCATATTCCGCCCTGCATTTTCAAAGCACTTGCGATCTTTCCCCGGATCGTTTCCGTGCGTCCTGTCCCCCATCCTTTATTTACAGTATAGCACCGATCTGGCTTATCGTCAATATTTTAACAAAGTCTGAGCGCAATAAATATAAATAATATATATGGGTGTATCCTATTTATGCAAGTTACTTAAGATGGTTTCGACGATACCGGGAAGTGTGAAGGATATGGCTGACGCATCCTGCAGGCGGCAGGTGTCGGCTGACGTGGGAAAGACCTTTGCCGATATCAGCTGCGCGTACGGCGAAAGGTCTTTGAAATAATATAAACCACGGAGACAGGATCAGTCTTTTGAGAGATGTTTCTTGATCTGCTCGCCGATATAGACCCAGCAATCATGGGCAGCTTCGCAGCCTCCGCCGTAAAAATCGTGTGGCATGCCCGGATAGAGACAAACCTCTGCTTCTACACCTGCTTCGATCAGCTTGCGGGCATAGATGGATTGTTCACGCCACATGTAGTCGGCAGTCCCCACGATAAAGGTGACAGAGGGGGAATTTTCCATGTGAGGATCGTAAACAGGCGACCAGTAGATCCCGGTTGAGTCTTCAGGTCTGGTGAAGCCGCGTTTAATGATGTTCTGTGCCCCCATCAGATCAGTTTTGGCGGCATAGGCATTTCCGTTGTCTGGATCATTCAAATCAAAACCGATTCCACCGGCTAAGACAATACGGTGTTTAAACTTCAGCGTGCCGCGGTCACGGAAGAGAAGAGGAATGCCCAGTGATATCTGGCCGCCGGCAGAGTCGCCCATTGAAGCAATCCTGCCGGGGTCTCCGCCGAAGGTCTTAGCCTGGCGGACCGCCTCCAGAATTCCCTGATATACGTCCTCATACATATCAGGGATCAGCACACCGTCCAGATTCTGCCTGAAATCAAGGTTGATGACGATACAGTTGCCCTGATAAGCGATATTGGAGCAGAATACGTCTTTGTATTCAGGGACCCAGAAAGCAAAGGAGCCGCCGTGGGTGTACATGACCATAGGAAGGTCAGATTCATCTGTATCAGGACGATAAACAAGCGCACGTCCTGTATAGCTGCCGTTTTGATAGGACATGGTAAATCGCCTTACATCGGGATGCGGATCATCCTTAGTCAGGCTGTTGATCCAATCAACACACTCTTGATTATATTTATCCAGGTACTCCCTGGTCCGGGGGCCGGTGGGCACAGGAAATGTGTGGGCATCCGGGGCCAGACGTGAATTACAGCGAATAGTAAAGTATCCATCCATATCAGAGAATGACATTATTAACCCTCCAGAATAATCCAATAGGAATCATTAACAAAGAAACAGACTTATTATTCCCACTCAAACTCGCAGTTGTCCAAAATGGCCTTTCCGCTGTTTACATCCAGGTATTTGAATACTGCTTTTTTATCTTCGGTTTTCCAGGCCTGAAGCTGTACAGGTGTGTCCGGAAAAGCCATGGACCGCATCTGCACATAGATGCGCCTCATCCTTTCCGGCTGATCAGGGATCATAGCCTTTATGATCATCCGGGTAGCAAATCCCAGACTGGAAAGCCCCTGCATGAATACACCGTGTCCAGTAGTCTCCATTGCGACATCCGGGTCGATATGGGAGAGATTGGTATCACCGGTCAGGCGGTAAAGTGCGTTCTGAGTCTTGCTGATGTAGGAGTCGATCACGGCGTCGGGTTTTCTGTCAGGGTACTTAACAGTCTTTTTGACAGGGGCACTGCCGCCGAAACCGTCAATGCCTTCCCCTTTTAAACGATGATATGAAGTGTTCACTGCGATAAGGCGGCCGGCCTCATCATAAACATTCTGCCTGATCTCGATGTCCAGCCCTTTTCCCGTACCGCGGTCAAAGATCTTATCTAATACCGAATTAAAGACCAATGTGCCCTTGATGGGATAAACAGCTTGCTTGATCTCGACCTGAAAACCCATATGAAACCCTGTGCTGACTTTGTGTCCAAGCCTTCTGGAGATGAGATCGGTTACGGCATAGTTAAGCGGGTATGGCCGTGGCTGTTTTGGCTTAACATTAACGGCATTATAGTATGTGGAAGCCACAAAAGAAGGTATAGCCTTCATATTTTTTTCATAAGTGTACATCAGGTCGTTTTCATCGGCGCCGACGGCCAAAGCATACAGGGCGGAATCACGCCAATTATACTCAAGCTGATGCCAGCCCAGCTCGGTGCCTATCAGATCTTCAAACATAGCACAGGTCTCCTTCCAATTTCAGTCAGATATCAGAACATAATTTTTCAGTACTCTCCGGCATTAACAATTTTTCTGCTGATAAGCTCATTGATCTCCTGCTGGGAATACCCGCAGTCTCTGAGCAATTCAACTGTATTTTCACCGGTTCTGGGTACAGGTCCATCCTCACATGGCGTATCGTCCATAAATTTAAGCGGGGTAGCCACATAGACCGCCTCGCGGCCGTTGAGAAGCGTGTGATGGAAAAGCAGCTGGTTTTCCAAAGCCTGGGGATCCGTCAGTACATCTTCCGGTCCGCAGATCTCACCAAAGGCAAGATCTTGTTCGAGGAAAGCAGCCTTTGTCTCTGCTGTTGTCATATCTCTGAAACCTTCATCCAGGATTTCGCGGATCTCTATAGCTTTCTCACCCTCGTCCTTCCAGTGCCCGGCATAATCAGGATCGGTGCCCAGCTCAGCGCGTCCGATGATGCGCATGACCTTGGGCATGTCACGGTCGGGGTCCAGTGTGTGAAAGTGGAAATAACCGTCTTTTAGCAGGTAGGTGTTGGCATAGCATCTTCGGGGTTTCAACCGTGTCAGCGGATAATGCAGGCCATACTGAGCCTGAAACATCTGCTCATTGTTTTGATAGATGCCCATACCGTACAGAGAGATATAGACCTTCATACCCTCACCGGTACGTTCCCGGTTATAAAGAGCAGCCATAATGCCGCCGAACAGGACTGTTCCGGTGCCGATGTCACCGACAGCACTGGGCATAACGATAGGGGCCTCATCTCTTTCACGGACGGATTTGGCTATACCGGCTCTTCCCCAGTATGCGGTTGTGTCAAAACCAGGCGCGTCTTTCATGGGGCCATGTTCGCCGTATCCGGTAAGTGAGGCATGGATCAGACGCGGGTATTTTTTGTGCAGCGTATCATAATCCAGATCAAACCGGTCGATGGCACGTTTGCGGTAGTTGCTGACAAAGACATCCGCCTGGGATAACAGTTTGTCCACGATCTCCATGCCCTCAGGAGTTTTCATATTTACGGCGATGCTTTTCTTGTGAAGGAAATAAAAATCAAAATTTATCTGACTGCGTGTATTGATGCCATTAAGCGGTTCCAGCATTATGACATCGGCGCCATTTTCTGCCATTATTTTAGTGGCAGCCGGACCGGCGCCTGCGGTTTCAAAGCCAACCACCCTGATACCCTTTAAAAAGTCTTTCATATGGATTCCTCCGCTTATTTGTTATACTTTGATGAATTGTAAGATCAGTATATTCCGCGGGTGCTGTATTGTAAAATTGAAAAAGTGATGCTAATATATAAATGAATCTTGTATTTGCTTTATTGCCCCAATACGTTGTCTATGCGGGCGGAAGATGATCAGTGGAGGTAAATGGATGAAAGCCCAGGATATTGAGACCTTCTTGGCCGTCTGCAGCTATGAATCTTTTACAAAAGCAGCTGAACATTGTTATACGACTCAGCCAAATGTGAGCTGGCGGATCTCGGCGCTTGAGAACGAACTGGGTTACAGACTGATCCTCCGCGGGAGAGGTATACATCATTTCGCACTGACAAAAGCCGGAGAAATATTCCTGCCGCAGGCAAAAAAATGGCTGCTGCTTTGGCAGGAAACAGAACGGATGCTGGCAGAAGGCGGAGTTGAATCTTATAGTTTCGTCTGTGTTCCCAGTCTTTCTGATATCATTCAGCCGGTCATCCTGCAGAAATTCCGGGAAAAGGTCCCGAAGTGCGCGCTGACACAATCAAGCAGGCCTTCTGCCGAGATCTGCAATGAAATCGTATCCGGGCGTATGGACGCGGGCGTTGTCTGCAATGTTCCCCAGGGTCAGGAACTTTCGGCGCAGCAGGTGGCCAGGGAGAAGATGCTGTTTGTCTGCCGTCGGGATGCCGGATACGGTTCATCGCTGCATTTGAAGCAGCTGGATGTGTCAAAACTGGTGAATATACATTTCTCAGATGAAGAAAAAGCCTGGAAAGAGCATTATTTCAGCGGAGCAAAAAAGAGCCTGACAACTGCCAGCGCTGTTCAGAATCCTGCCACACTGTTTGTGATCCCGGATGCCTGGGCAATTGTGCCGGATTCATATTTTTATACGAGATTTCCCCAGAAAGAATATATTTCATGTTCTCTGGATGTTGAGCTGCCGCAGCGCAATATCTATCTTGTCAGCCGTATCCAGCCGCCTCAGCTATACTACAGACTGGTGCTCGAGACGCTTCAGGAACTGTTTGCTGAGGCAAGGTATTTCCAGCTGACATAAACGGCTTCAGTTTTTATGACAAAATAAAAGGATCCCTTATAATGCAGGCAGCAATTCTCAATTTTACATCACCTGTTCCCAAGTTTATAATTGCAGATAGATAAGACATATTCAACGAAAACAAAGCAGAGGGAAAATTAAATGAAAACTGCAGACCTGGTGCTGTACAGCAAAGCAATTTTTGATTCCGTTGAAGATACCGTATTTGACGGTGCTGTTGCAGTAGAGGGAAACAAAATTGTCTACGCTGCATCACGTGAGGGTGTAAGGGGATTTATTGGATACGGGACACGGGTCCTGGATTTCGGCAGCGGGCTGATCATGCCTGGCTTTTTCGATGCCCATCAGCACTACCAGACAACCGCAGTCCGTGAATTTGGTACTTGCATCAGGCACCTGGAGCACTGCCGCTCCGAAGATGAGACTGTAGCTGGTGTTGTCAAATATCTTAGAGAACATCCGGATTACAGGAGGGTCCATGGCAGGTGCTTTTTCATGACAAGCTGGGGTAAAACGCCGGCTGAGCCGACAAAAGCATCTCTGGACGCGGCAGTGCCGGACATCCCGGTATATATGCTCAGCAGCAGCGGACACAGCGCCTGGCTGAATTCAGCGGCAATGAAAGAATGTGATCTGCCCGGCCTGATCGACAGGCATCCTGAATGGGACCCGGGATGGGTCCGCAGGGACAGCAGCGGGGATCCGACCGGATTCCTGTGCGAAAACGCGTCATATACGGTCCGTTATATGGTGGAGACATATGATCAGGAGGAATATGCAAGGTGGGATCGCCAATATATGCAGATGCTGAGCAGGCTTGGCATCACATCGATATCAGACTGCAACTGCCTGTATCCGCGGATGCAGATGGATATCATTGAGCCAATTAAGCGTATGGAGGCTGACGGAACGCTGACGATTCGTTTCCATCAGTTCTCCGGCGGGCCGATTGGGGGAAACCTGGATGGATCTGCGGATAAGGCGCTGGACGATCTTTTATACATGAGCCGCTGTTTTGATTCTGATAAGCTTCGGGTAGCCGGATGCAAATATCTTATCGACGGCGTTCCGGATACTTATACCGGCGCCATGCTGGAACCATATCACGGGAGGCCGGAGACAGACGGCAGTGCGATGCAGGAAGACCCGGAAATTCTCAGACAAATGGTAATCAAGGCGAACAGCATGGGTTTCCCTGTTATGATACACTGCATGGGAGACAGGTCTGTAAAAACTGCTGTCGATGCCTTTGAGGAGTCATACAAGCTTAACGGGCCCATGAGAAACCGCCTGGAGCATATGAATCAGATCTCAGATGAAGACATTCGGCGTATGGCAAGGTATGGGATAATTGCCTCAGTGCAGCCGGCACATTTGGTGGATTGGCTTGGACCCATGGGAGAGACGATCTATGGTTCCGAAAAATACGCAAAGGATTCGCCCTATCGGACATTGATCGATGCCGGAGTCCGGATAGCTGTCGGAACGGATTCGCCGGTGGTGGGAGTCGAACCGCTCAGAACAGTTTATGAGGCGGTGACCCGCAAGCGCTATGATGACGGGATACCGGTGGGAGCTGATTCCTGCCAGACAATGACATTGGGGGAAGCTTTGAAGGCTTACACGATAGGTGCGGCTTTCGCGGCGAATTTTGAGGGAAAGGCTGGCAGCCTGGAAACTGGAAAGCTGGCGGATATTATTGTACTTGACAGAAATCTTTTTGCCGGCGGTCCGGAGGAAATCCGCCGCGCAAAGAATATCTGTACTGTGTTTGATGGAAAAATTGTTTATATGGCATGACTGTTGAAAAGTATAAAAAGCAAGATATAATGAATGTGTTGCCTTATACAAGAAATTGAAGAAATGGGTTAGAAATTATTCATGAAAGAAAACAGTCCTGCTGCTTTAATGCTTCTCAAAACAATAATATGGATCTACATTATCCTGTGTGTCATTATCGCCGGCCTGAACTATGGGTATGCCAGCAAAGCCCCTGAAAATGTCGCGCGCGTTATCATGTGGATATGGCTGATCTACGAGAACTGGGTAAAAACGTTTATTATCATAATCTGCTCATTTTTGACTTTAAAGATCGTCGGCCGCTCAAGGAAGAGCGCGATGAGAAAACGGAACCTGACCGGGTTTATCCTGGCTGCCCTGACAGTGCATATCATCATGCCCCTGATCGCTAACAATTACGAGCTGTATTGCTATGCCATGCCGCTGCCCTGGACGACAGCCCCGCTGCGCCTGCTGGACAGGGAATCCGCCATGTATCAGACTGCGCTCAGAGTTTGGGGAGCCGGCGGGATCATGTCGGCGCTGGTGTTTTTTGTCTGTATAAGCGCGGCCGTGCTGGTGGGGACACTGCTGTTCGGACGAAGGTTCCAGTGCTCATCCATCTGCCTTTTCAACGGATTTGCCGCTGAGGTTTTTGAGCCGGCCATACCGCTGATCGGGAAACGGAAAAAGGTCGGGCCGAAGACACTGAAGGTACTGAATGTATTCAGATGGATCTTCCTGGCAGCCGCTTTGTTTTTTACATTTTACTGGATACTCCACCTGCTGGGGTTCATCTTACCGGGCAATATCGATGTCATTACAAAGATCGAATCGTATAAATACCTGAGCGGTGAGCTCCTGATGATGATGTTCTTCTGGATCGCGTTCATCGGCAGAGGCTACTGTTATTTCTGCCCCCTGGGAACTGTTTTGAGCCTGATCTCCAGGATAGCGGGGCAGCAGATAACGACCGATAACACAAAATGTGTGAACTGCAAAAAATGTGATGACGCCTGCCCTATGTCGATCAATCTAAGTGAGAAAGAGGCTGACGGGATATCTGTGAGGAATATCCGCTGTGTCGGCTGCGGCCGCTGCATCGACGCCTGCCCGACGGGAAACCTCTTTTACGCGACAAGATTTACCGGAAGGCGGGGAAAATGATATGACTATACTTTATTTTACAGCGACGGGCAACAGCTTATATCTTGCCAAAGAGCTAGGCGACTCAAAGCTGATCTCAATACCGCAGGCCAGGAAAGAGAGCAATTTTGTATTCTCAGATGACAAGATCGGCCTCGTATTTCCTGTCTATGGCTGGAACCCTATGCCGTATGTGAAAGATTTTCTGAGGAAGGCTGAATTTCATACAGATTATCTTTTCGCGGTGCTGACTTACGGGGCATTCAGCGGGAACGCGCAGAGGAGCCTCTGGAACTTCGGGCATAGTATCGGCAAAGATTTTTCATACATTAATAAAGCAGTGATGCCCGACAATTATCTGCCTCTGTTTTCTATGGAAGCACAGAAAAAGACTGAGGTGAAAAAGCACATTGAGGAGCGCGCCGCCAGGATCAGAAGTGATATTGCAAACAGCGTCAGGAGAAAGCCGGCTGTCAGTATCGCCGCGCCCGTGTCGTATATATTATCCTCCATGCGTGCATTTGACAGCGGCAGGGGCACGGCGGCCTCCTACAGGGTCTCTGAGAAATGCACAGGCTGCGGGACCTGCGCAGATGTCTGCCCGACGGGAAATATCCGGCTGTCTGACAAGCGCCCGGTATTTTCAGAAAAATGTCTGAGCTGCCTGGCCTGCATCCAGAACTGCCCGGTCAAGGCTATCCATATTCCCGGGGAGCGCAGCGGCGAGCGTTACCGGAACAGCCACATCAGCCTGGAAGAGATAAAGGCCGCGAATGACATACAGCAGGACCGCTGATCTTTCTTTGTATCAGATCAATGAGAAGCGCGTCCATCTCTGGCTCCGGAATCTTATGACAAATATGATACCCCTGATGACGATGTCGATGCTCATTCCCCAGGCAATGCCGATTACGCCCAGGTTCAGCCAGATACCGAACAAGGCGGAGAAGAAAAGCCGGGCCGCGATCGTGAGCGTGACGGAGACGATCATCGTGAATCTGATGTCACCGGCTGCCCTGAGCCCGTTTCCGAGCGGTCCGGCAAAGGGGTAGGCAAGACCGTTGAAAATGTTGTTGATCAGGACCAGGATGACGACCAGGGAGGCGGTCTTTTCAGAGATCGAGTAAAGTCTCAGGAACAGCGGGGTAAGTACGAAGATCAGCGCGTTCCAGGCGATCGAGAGGAGAAAACTGATCTTTGTCAGCTTCCGGAAATAGAAGTTGGCGGCGTCAATGTCGCGTGCCCCCATGCACTGGCCGATTATGGTCGTGTATACCGGTGCCATGGCCAGACCCATGAGCGCCGCCAGGGACCAGATACTCTGCGCTACACCGTTGGCGGCGATCTGGCAGGTCCCGAACAGGGCGGCCATACTGCTTAAAGCGACTTTCACGAGCTGGTGGACGCCATTTTCTATCCCGTTCGGCACCGCGACAGTGAGGATCTTTTTCAGCAGAGTGCGATCAAATGAGAAGACATCTTTCCGGCAGTACCTGATCTTCCTGCGGCGGCTCATGCAGTATAGGGTTGCGCCGACGGCCATGATCACACGGGACAGCAGCGACGGATAGGCAACACCAGCCACGCCGCTGTGCAGACAGAAGACGCCGATCGTGTCGCCGATGATATTCACGACGTTGGCGGCTGCGGAAATGTACATGGTCGTACTTGCTTTGCCGATGCTCCGGCAAAGAGCGGCACCCGCGTTGTAGACGGCAAGCGCCGGGAAAGAATATGCAGATATGCGCAGATAGGTCACGCAGGCTGCCATGACATCCGGCTCGACCTTTCCGAACAGAAGGCCGAGAAGCGGACGGCTGAAAATCAGGATAACAATTGAGAAAATGACTGAGCTGACAAATGAAAAACTGAGGAGCTGGCCGGCTGAACGCCCGGCGAGCTCTTTTTTTCCGATTCCGATGTATTGATTGATGATGACCGCGCCGCCGATGGCCAGCGCGGTTGAAAGAAAAATAAATACTGTGTTGAACGAGTTTACCAGGGATACGCCAGATACATCTGCTTCGCCTGCGTAGCTGACTGCAAAGGTGTCGACGATGCCCACAAAGGCCAGAAGAAACTGCTCGATAAAAAGCGGGATTATCAGATCCCTCAGGTCCCGGTTCGTAAATAAGGTGTTTTGGCTGTTCATTAAATTCTTGACCTTTCCCATTGACTGGTATAATATAAATTACGATCGTAAATCAAATATAATAAAATATAATTTACATCAGTACAATATATTTGTCAATGGGCAGGAGAAGCAAATATGGAAATTTCATTGATCATCGGAGAAAATCTGAAGAGGATCCGCAGCGAGCATGATCTCAGTCTCGGACAGCTCGCCACGATGAGCGGAGTCAGTAAAATGATGCTTTCTCAGATCGAGAAGGGCACGAGCAATCCCTCCATAAATACAGTCTGGAAAATAGCAGACGCGCTGCAGGTCCCATATACCTCTCTTTTGGAGCGGGAGGAGGATGGCGGCACGGTCATCTCATCTAAGGACATCCCTGCGCAGGCACTTGATGGGAATAATGGATCCCTGCGCTGCTATTATCACCATACGCAGGACAGAAGATTTGAACTTTTCCATATGACGATCGATGCGGGCGGTATCAGCGTATCGCAGGGACACGGCGAACGTACAGACGAGTACCTGATGGTCACTGCCGGAACATTGCGGATCACGCTCGATGACGGTGATCATGTACTGCAGATCGGAGACGCGATCAGTTTCCATTCAAACAAAACACATACTTACCGGAACGAAGGCAGTGAAGAGCTGGAGCTGGTGATCATCAACTATTACAGATAGAGCCATGAAAAATACAGCCGGCGGCTGGCGGCTGGTGAGGCCTTTTCAGAATGCCCGCCACGGGGCCTCTGTGCGGCACTGGGCATTCGCTGACATATAATCCTGTTCCTGCACCAGCCGGTCGTTTGCCTTCTCGAGTTCTTCTTCCCATTTTTTGCCGGTGACACTCTGAACGCCTGCTGCTCCTATTAAAGATTTTTTCAGAGCTTCCTCATAATTTTTTATCGGCAGGTCTATCCTGCAGATCCAGAATTCATAATCCCAGTAAGAGGTGTTGGGATTGAGGGATGGTGCCATATAGGAGAATTCATTATCGCTCAGTGCCTTTTTCAGCATAGATCTCAGATCATCGAGATACGCGTTTACATCATTGTCTGACACCGCATATCCTTCTTTTACAGCCGCCGCGTAGAGGGCGTGCCTTCTCTTGGCATAATCCGAAGCCTTCTGGTATGGATCATCTTCACCGATCTCAGAAAAAAATTTCTCATATATGATTACTTCATCTTTTGTTATCACAGTGTCTTTTCCCTTCAGGAAAATTACATTATCGTCGAGGCCGCTGGGCAGATTATTTGCGTCGCTGAATGTATATGAGAGTTCGATTATGCCGGCCGTGTTGCTGTCATTGATGTATGTATAGAGATTAGCGGCAGTGCTCAGGCTCCCGGATCCGGCATCGGACTGCTCAGTTTCATCACCTGACAGGAGCTCAGAGAAACTCTCTGTCTCAGCCGGGCTGACTGTCCCTGCTGATTCAACGGACATCCTGCCTGAAGCTGAACTGCCGGATGACTGGCAGGCAGATGAAAATAAAGTGAATATCAATATACAGACAGTCAGGCATATATTTGATCTGTGTGTTTTCATTTTCATTCTCCTCCGGATCCTTAATGTGTGGGCTTCTTTAATTCTGTTATAGCATTAGTGTCGTGAAACCACAATAAAGCTCATGAAACTTAAGATAATATTCACAAATTAGTTGCATTTGCAACGATGCTGTGCTATACTCTCGGATTAGTTGCAAAAGCAATCACATGTCAGAAAAGGTGATAAGTTATGAAAATGAGTCAGTTTTCCGGTATCGGAAGAGATATGAACATCGCGAACAAGTATTTTCGGCTGTATCTGCGGGACAGGATGGCCCCGTACGGCCTGAACACAGCAGAGGGGACGGTCCTGCTCTCGATGCTGGAGAAAAGCGGCGGCACGCAGCAGCAGATATTTGACTCCATACACAGTCAGGTGACTGACGGCAATACCCAGGACGAGCTGATCGGCAGGCTGCATTATGATAAAGGCGTGATGACACGCACGATGAGATCTCTTGAGGATAAGGGCTTTGTCGAGCGGAGAGATAATCCGGCTGATTCGAGATCTCATATTTTTTCTCTTACGGGAAAAGGTGAAAAGATGAGGGGCACACTGATAGATGTGCTGCGTGAGTGGAACGGAGTAATGCTTGAAGGCATTCCCGAGGAGACGCTGGCTGTTCTGGAGCAGGCGCTCAGCACCATTGCCGGGAATTCCGCGCGTTTTTTCCGGGAGAAAAGTCTCCCTGGATCGAAGAAAGGAATACATGACTGATGGAACAGCAGAATAAGAAGCACAGCTACGCGCTTGTCATGATACTGTATCTTACCGGTATTTTCATGGGGGCGATCGATACTGGCATCGTGACGCCCGCCCGAACGATAATCCAGAGCAGCCTGGGCGTGGAGGCGCAGAGCGGGATCTGGATGATCACGATCTACACGCTGGCATACGCGGCGTCAGTACCTGTCATGGGCAAGCTGGCGGACCGCTTCGGCCGCAAATATGTGTATCTGAGCTGCATCGCCCTGTTTGGGACCGGCTCACTTTTCTGCGGCCTGGCAGAAAGCTTCGGCGGATTTCCGCTCCTGATCGCGGCCCGCGCGGTGCAGGCTGTGGGCGGCGGCGGGATCGTCCCCATCGCGACAGCAGAATTCGGCACGACATTTCCGCCTGAAAAGCGCGGGATGGCGCTGGGGCTGGTGGGCGGTGTCTATGGCATCGCCAATGTCTTCGGCGCCTCCGCGGGCAGTGTGATCCTGGACATCTTCGGGACTGAGAACTGGAGATACATCTTTTTCGTCAATGTGCCGATATCGCTGTTTATAACGGTGTGCGGAATTTTCGTCCTGAAGAACACCAGGGACGCTGACAACAAAGACAAGATCGACATTTTCGGGATATTCTCGCTGACAGTCATGATACTTTCGCTGCTGTACGGCCTGAAGAACCTCGACTTCTTCGATTTTCGCGCCTCGGTCGCCTCAGCGGACGTATATCCATTCCTGCTGATATTCGCGGCTTTTATCCCGATTTTTATATTTGCGGAAAAACGCGCCGCCGACCCGGTCATCCGCCTGGAGTATTTTACCACGAGGAACATCCTGGTGACGATGATACTCTCCATGATCAGCGGCTTCGTAATGATGGGCGTCATCTTCGTGCCGCAGTTTTCAGAGAACTGTCTCCGGCTGCCGGCAGGCTCGGGAGGATACCTGGTAATTTTTCTGGGGCTGTTTTCGGGCATAGGCGCGCCTGTTTCGGGTAAGCTGATCGACCGTTTCGGGGCGAAGATCATCCTGGCCTTCGGTTTCGCCAGCTCTATCGCCGGCGCGCTGTTCATGATGTTCGTGACGACGAGGCATCCGTCGATGACGACCGTGATCGCAGGCCTCGCTCTCTGCGGCCTTGGCATGGGCTTTACGATGGGCACTCCGGTCAACTACATGATGCTGGCAAATACAGATCCCCGGCGTTCCAATTCATCTCTGGCCACGCTTTCCCTTGTCCGCTCCCTGGGGACGGCTGTCGCGCCGGCGATCATGGTGGGCTTCCTTGCCAACGCAGGTACAGCGGCACAGAGCAGCATCATGAACCTGCTGCCGCAGGAGCTGCAGATGCCTGAGCTTCCGTATGTACAGGAGATAAGCGACACTCTGGATGAGCTCAGATCAGATCCCCAGATGAAGGAACAGCTGGCCGATATAGAATTTCCGGATCTCTCCAGCCTGGGAACTATGAAGATCAACATGGGCAGCGGCAGTGACTACGATATCCCCGATGATCTGCTGAGCCTGATGCAGTCCAGCGACGTAACCACGATCACGGATAATACAAAAACTATGGCTAAAAGCATGTTCGTACAGATGGAGCCGTCTCTGATCTCAGATATCCAGGGAGGCATAGACCAGGGGATTGAGGGAGTTTTGTCAGGCACACAGGCTTTGGAGTCGGCGCAGAAGCAGATGCAGGGGAGCAGCAGTGCTGGGGCGAACGCCAGCATGCAGCAGGCTATGGCTCAGATGAGCAGCACTCTGACGGAACTCAAGACCCTGCAGGAGCACATGCAGGCTCTCAGCGATGCGATCCCGGGAGCGTTTGACACGGCGCTCAGCGATTATCTGGGCGAGATCGACGACCTCAGCGCCCAGATCGAGGCTTCCTTCCAGGACACTCTCAATGACGGATTCAGCAATATCTACCTGACGACGGCGATCGCGGCGGCTATAGCGCTTCTGCTGGTGGCTCTTTATGACCGCAGGCGTGAGCTGGACACGGGAACTGTGGTATAATCTGTCTGGAGAGACGTCATCAGAGGAAATGGGGAATTATAATGATCATCAATACAGGCGGGCGGACAGATACAGTTCAGTACTATTCAAAATGGCTCCTTAAACGCTTTGAGGAGGGGTATGTGTATTCCAGAAACCCGCTGTTCCCCAACAAGGTCACGCGCTATGAGCTTGCGCCGGAGGTGGTGGACTGTGTACAGTTCTGCTCAAAGAATTACGAGCCGATCCTGGCTGAGCTGCCGAAGATAACCAGCCGTTTCCATACATATTTTCATTATACCATCACAGCCTACGGCAAGGACATTGAGCCCGGTGTGCCGTCGACAGCGAAGAGCATGGAGACACTGAAAAAACTTTCAGCTGTCGTGGGGAAGCAGAGGCTGGCCTGGAGATATGATCCGGTGCTGCTGACAGAAAAGTATACTGTGCAGCGGCACATGGAGACCTTTGAAATGATGGCAAGAGAGCTTACCCCGTATGTGGACAGATGCATTTTCAGTTTCGTGGAAATGTACCGTAAGCTGGAGACCAATATGCCGGAGATCATCCCGCTGACAGAGCAGGACAGGGAAACAATCGCCCGCGGCCTGGGCAGTATTTCCGCCAGGTACGGACTGCATATCCAGACCTGCGGCACGAACGGCGATTATTCGCAGTATGGCATCTATCCGTCAGGCTGCATGACGCTTGAGATGATCGGGCAGGCAAATGGGATCTCTTTCCGCAAGCTGAAGCATAAGGGCATGCGGCAGGGCTGCCACTGCATCGAAAGCCGGGATATCGGTGCGTATGACAGCTGTCTGAACGGATGCAGGTACTGCTATGCCAACACACGGCCGGAGACAGCATTTGAGAACTACCGGCTGCATGACCCGGATTCGCCGCTTCTGCTGGGACATCTGAAGGGGAGCGACGTCATATCGCAGGGCGGCCAAAAGAGCTTTCTGTGGTAACGAGGCTGTGAAAGACCATAATGGATACCTGAATATAAAACCTGTATATGGCTTCTGACATGTACCACCTTTACTGGATAAAACCAGTAAGGGGTACATATCATTCTGCCGTATACAGGCTTTTTAATAAGGATTAATAAATAACGGCAGTCCTGCGCAGCTGAAGCTTACCTATGCCTCGTGCTTCTCGACTACTATTCCCTGAGCTTCAATCTCAGCTATCTGCTCGTCAGTATAGCCTATGGACCTGAGTATCTCAGATGACTGCTCGCCGAGATAGGGAGCGCGGTTCCTCGGCGGCATCGTAACGCCTCCGAATTTGACAGGAGTCGCAGGCTCAATGAGCTCGCCGCCTCTGTGCAGCTCAAATTTCTTGAGATAGCGGTTGTCCCAGGCCTGCTTTGACTCGAGGAGGTCAGGAACGTTTGCCACTATTGAATGCGGCACATCACTTTCAGTGAGCTTTTTGTCGAGCTCATCGCGGCTGAATCTTCCGAAGCCGTCGGCTATGATGCCGATGATCTCTTTACATCTCTCATTTCCCTTTGCGAAGGTATTGTATTCAGAGTCATCGATGAGATCTTCGCGGCCGATGATCCTCATGAAATAGGGGAAATATCTTTCGTATTCATGGCAGCATACCATGATCCATTTCCCGTCTTTGCAGATATAGGTATTATTGAGCGGCGTGTTTTCCAGACGGCTCTTGGGGTATTTGTCCAGATCGCTGCACTGTATGGAGATTATCGGTTCTGTCATTGCAAACAGTGCGTTCTCATAGAGTGAGGTCACGATCTTGCTGCCTTCGCCGGTGGTTTTCTGTTTGTACAGAGCGCCGCAGACAGCGGCAGCAAAAGAGCAGGCAGCGCTGTTGTCGCCGAATGAACTCGGGGGTATGACAGGTGAGGTGCCTTTTTCCATTGCGGCATACATAGGGCCGCCGAGTGCCCAGTAGCATACATTGTCAAAGCCGGGATCATTGGCCATCGGACCTGTCTCCCCGAACCCTGTCATCTGTGCATGTATGAGCGAAGGGTATTTTCCGGACAGTGTATCATAATCCATACCCAGCTTTACAAGGGCCTGTGTACGAGTGTTTGTCATCAGCACGTTGGCTGTCGCCAGCAGCCTGTCCATGATCTCCTGGCCTTCAGGAGTCTTGAGATTGAGGGCGATGCTCTTTTTATTTGCGTTGTGTACTTCATAGGCAATAGGTTTCATTCCCGGAAGGGGAACTACGAATCGGGTGACGTCACCCTTGGGGGTCGCCTCGACCTTGATGATGTCTGCGCCCCAGTCCGCAAGTATACGACCGGCAGAGGGAGCGGCTACATAAGTAGTGAGTTCAAGAATCCGAACACCTTCCAGAAGATTATAAGGATTATTGTTCATGATTGTTTCTCCTTTTAAATGCGCTGTAATATGTCTCATGCAAAATTATATAAAAGCAAATACTGTGCCAAAAAATATCGGCAGGAATACGCGGATAAAGGCGGTCTCGGAAGTATAATTATCTGCAGCGGTCGCATTTTCGCAACCACAGTAGCGCATGAATGCAAATAAGCCGCCGCTGTCAGAGCCCAGACAGAATAATTCGATTGACGTCATAAGGAAAATAAGGTATTCTATGGGCGTTAAGGGGGATCCGGGATATGAAAGAACTGATCAAGAAAGATCTGCTGAGATGTCTGGAACAGTCGCACGACGGGTTTATGGTATCTGACAGCAAGGGCATCATTCTGTATTCAAACGAGGCATACCGCAGACTTACTAAACTATATGAGAGGGGCGGCTGCGGTACTGATCTCAAAGAACTTGTTGGGGCCGGTGAGATCGACAGTTCAACATGCATGCAGGCTATCAGCCACCGGGATATGGTATCTTCGGTACACCTTGACTATGAGCATGACGGAGTTATCCTTTCGGCGTCCAAACCGATCTTCAGTGAAGATGGGATGATCGAATATGTAATCAACAATGTCAGGGATACATCCGAATTCTTCAATCTTAAACATGATCTTGAAGAAGCCAGGGCAGCGATAGACGCCATTGCAAGCCATGTGGTGTCAGAGGACAACATCGAGTCCAGGATAGTCGCGGTGAGCCCGAAGATGCAGGAGACGCTGAGCATTGCCAAGAGGGCCAGCGCCTTCAATGTTGCCGTTCTTATACAGGGGGAATCCGGAACAGGCAAGGAAGTCGTAGCCCAGTATATACATGATCACAGTCCCAGAAAAAAGGAAGCATTCATCGCCGTAAACTGCGGAGCGATCCCTGATAACCTGATCGAGACAGAACTTTTCGGATACGCGGAGGGCACATTTACCGGGCAGACGCGGGGCGGGAAGCAGGGCCTCCTGGATGCAGCCAGGGGAGGAACGGTTTTCCTTGATGAGATCGGGGACATGCCGCTGCCTATGCAGGTCAAACTGCTGCGTGTGCTGGAGACAAATACTTTCAGGCCGGTCGGATGCACCAAAGACCATGAACTGGATGCGCGCTTTATATACGCTACCAACAAAGACCTGAAGAAAATGGTGGAAGAAGGCACATTCAGGGATGACCTGTATTACAGGATGAATGTCATCTCCATCGAACTTTCGCCGCTGCGCGAACGAAAAGAAGATATAATCCCGATGGCGTTGTTTTTCCTTGAACAGTTCAATCAGAAATACAGGCTGAGGAAGACGATGCCGCCTGACATTTTCAGCGGGCTCCAGAATTACCGCTGGCCGGGAAATGTACGCGAACTCAAGAACACGATAGAGACCATGACGGTCATGAGTTCCGGCAGTCTGCTGGAATTGCCGGAGAGGATACGTGATAATGTCAGGACTGATACATTTAAGCTAACGGCGGATGCAAATGTACAGGTGGGAGATCTGAATGCCTTTATAGAGCGGCAAGAAAAGGCATATCTCATATATTGCTATGAAAAATGCGGCACAACCCGCAAAATGGCCGAAGAACTGAATGTAAATCACTCTACTATCATGAGAAAACTTAAAAAGTATGATATCAAGGCAAATAAATAATAATACCTGTAAAATCCGGGACGCATGTGCATCCCGGATTTTTTTGGTTGCGAAACTGCGACCAGGATGACCGGCCAGACAGCCGGGGATATCGGAGAAATGCGCGTATTACGCGCTTTTTATTTTGGCACGCTAATTGCTTTATACAGGGATAAAGAACTTATCCCGTGCTGGTATCAATGTATCGGGATATTCTGAACAAAGCGACTTAACATTTTAATTAAGGAGAAGAAAATGATATTTACTGATGAAGACCTTGAGCTTGCGAATATGATCGGCGACTGGCTAAAAAAAGAGGCAATGCCTGTATGCGCTGAATATGACGAAAAAGATGAGTTTCCACAGGAACTTTATGACGGGATGGTTGAACTGGGTCTGAATAACATGGCTACACCTGAGGAATACGGCGGTCTCGGCCTCAGCGCGATGCAGCAGACGCTCATAGCGGAGCAGATGGGCATGTATGAGGCAGGCCTGGGTTCGGCAGTCGGCGTAAATGCATCATCGAGCCACCTTATGAACATGTTCGGGACCGATGAACAGAAAAAGATATTTTTCGATATCCTTGTAAACGGCGGCTGGGCGGGCTTCTGCCTTACCGAACCCGGCGCGGGATCAGATGCCGGCGGCATAAAGACAAAGGCTGTGCCTGAGGGAGACGAATATGTCATCAATGGTTCAAAGTGCTTCATAACCAATGGAGCCATAGCCGGTGTATACTGCGTGTTCGCGAAAACTGACAAAGACGCGGGACACAGAGGTATCTCCTGCTTCCTCGTAGAGCGCAGCAGAGAAGGTATTTCGACCGGTTCCCAGGAGAAGAAGATGGGCATACGACTTTCCAATACTACCACTGTCAATTTTGACGATGTCCATGTGCCCAAGGACCATCTTATCGGTGAACTCAATAAGGGCTTCAAGATCGCTATGAAGACTCTTGATGAGTCACGTCTCAATGTCGCCGCTATGGGTGTGGGACTTGCCCAGCGCGTTCTTGACGAGTCGATCGCCTACGCGAAGGAGCGCAAACAGTTCGGCAAGCCGATCGCTGCTATCGGAGCGATCCAGACAAAGATCGCGGACATTGCGATCGATGTCGAATCTACAAGACAGCTGGTGTATCACGCGGCTGAACTGATAGATGCGGACGGTCCCTTTGAACTTTATTCCTGTATGGCGAAATGCCGCGGCGCGGATATCGCGGTCAGGAGCGCCATTGAAGGAATACAGATATTCGGCGGCTATGGATACTCAAAAGAATATCCTATGGAGAAGCTTCTGCGCGACTCGAAGATATTCCAGATCTATGAGGGAACATGTGAGGTGCAGCGTCAGATCGTAGCAGGCATGCTGCTTCGCTGATGTCCATGCGGGGGAATAGTAATGTATACACTAGGAATTGACATAGGGTCTGCTTCTTCGAAGGCAGTCCTGATGGAAGACGGAGAGAAGATCCGCAGACATTTTGTCATCCAGGCAGGTACAGGCACCAGCGGCCCGGACAAGCTGCTGGATCTGATGTTCAGGGACGGACCGGTCAGCAGGGATGATATTGCCAGGACAGTTGTCACCGGTTACGGACGCTATTCGCTGGAATCTGCAGACGGCCAGATAAGCGAGATCAGCTGTCAGGCAAAGGGGATACATCACCTGCTGCCCGGCGCCAGGACGGTGCTGGACATCGGAGGGCAGGACGTAAAAGCAATTTCCATAGGGCCGCGGGGCAATGTTCTGTCATTTTATATGAATGATAAATGCGCTGCGGGGACTGGAAGATTTATTGATACGATGGCCAAGGTCATGGAGATCGATGTCAGCCAGATGGGTGACTATGATGAAAAATCGGAGGATCCGGTAACTGTAAGCAGCACCTGTACTGTTTTCGCGGAATCCGAGGTCATCTCTCTGCTTTCCCAGAAGAAGAATAAAGAAGACATCATCAGGGGTCTGCACAGGTCTGTGGTCAGCAGGGCGCTGGGGCTGATGTACAGAACGAGCATGGAGGAAGATTTTGTCCTCACGGGTGGCGTCGCCCTGAACAAGGGCGTCCTGCGCGCGCTGAAGGAGGAACTGGACAGACCTGTATACATTACCGAAGAACCACAGATAAGCGCTGCGGTAGGAGCTGCTTTGTTTGCGTGGGAACAGGCGAATAAGAAATAAGGAGTTGCAAATGGGTGAGATTATAAATGAATCAATGACATCACGCGAGATGCTGGACATTCTCGTGAGCAAAAATATGGAAGATGCCAGACAGGCAAAAAAAGACGGCAAATTAGTCTGCTGGTCGAGCTCGATAGCGCCGTGCGAATTCTGCGAGACGATGGGGATATATACGGTATATCCGGAGAACCATGTGGTTGGGATCGCAGCCAGGAGAGGGGCGCCGGAGCTGCTTGAGTACGCAGAGAGAAAGGGCTACGCCAACGACATCTGCGGCTATGCCAGGGCCAATCTGGCATATATGGATGTACAGAAATGTGTCTCGGAAGAGATGCCTCTGCCGGATCTGGTCATGTACTGCAACAATATCTGCGAGACGCTGGTCAAGTGGTATGAAAATATAGCCTATACCCTGAACATTCCCTGCCTCGTCATTGACGTACCTTTCAACCATGAAGACGAGATATCACAGGCAAATGTGGATTATGTGAAGAAACAGTTCGGGACAGTGATCGGGCAGCTGGAGAATATTACCGGGAAGCCTTTCGATTACGACAGATTTCAGGAAGTCATGAAGATCGCGTCACAGAACGCGAATGACTGGTATGACGCGACTATGCTCTGCTCGGCGGTACCTTCGCCGCTGAGCGGCTTCGACATGTTCAACTATATGGCGCTTATCGTCTGTATGCGCGGGAGAAAAGAATGCGGCATGACCTTCCGCAAGCTTAAGGAGGAACTTGAGGGCATGATCGCCAGAGGCGAGTGCGGGATGAAAAAGGCGGAGGAAAAGTATCGTATCATGTGGGACGGCATCGCCTGCTGGCCTTATCTTTCTCACACATACAAGGTGCTGAGGGACCAGGGTGTCAACATGACAGGTTCGACATACCCTTCCGCGTGGGCGCTGAGATATACGCCGGGCAATCTTGAGGAGATGGCGCGTGCCTATACAGGCATGGGCAACAATCTTTCACTGAAGGGCCAGACAGATCTCAGAAAAGGCATCATCAGGGATACAAAGTGCGACGGTGTGATCATGCATATGAACAGAAGCTGCAAAATGTGCGATTTCCTGCAGCATGAGATAGGACAGGAGCTGTCTTCGTCTCTGGGGGTGCCGATCACAACATTCGACGGAGATCAGGCTGATCCGAGAAATTATTCCAAGGCACAGTATGAAACGCGAATTGAGGCACTCGTTGAGATGATGGCGGAACAGAAGGGGGAATAGACAATGAATTACCAGGAATACATCAGAGAACTCACGGCAGCTGCCGACTCGCCGAAGGCGGCGATCCTTGCATCCTGCAAAAAGAACGGCAAGAGGGCAGTCGGCTGGGTGGCCCCCTATGCGCCGGAGGAAATAATATACGCGGCAGGATGCATACCCGTAGGATTGTGGGGCGGGGAAGCCGAGCTCAAAAAGGCGCGGACGTATCTGCCCCCCTTCGCCTGTTCCATCATGCAGTCGATCATGGAATTCGAAGCCAACGGTACTTATGACGACATCATCAGCGCGGTGGTGATACCTGCGCCCTGCGATACCCTTAAGTGTTTCGGACAGAAATGGAAGGGGAAATGCCCGGCCGTCAGGTTCGTTCATCCACAGAACCGCCATGTCCCCGGTGCCAATGAATTTCTTGTCGCTGAGTATGAGCACGTCAGGAAATGCCTGCGCGAGATACTCGGAGCCGCCATCACAGACGAAGAACTTTCAGATGCTATCAGGCTCTACAACGACTATAGATTCGCTATGCGCACATTCACTCATGTCGCCTCCGAGCATCTTGATGTGATCACTCCTGTTGTGAGGCATAAGATCATCAAGGCATCGTTTTTTATGGATAAAAAGGATTATCTTCAGCTGATAAACGGCCTGATCACAGAACTTCGCAAACAGCCGCGGAATCAGTGGAGCGGCAGAAAAGTAGTCATTACCGGCATCACCTTCGAGCCCGAGGCACTTTTAAAGGTTTTTGAGGATTACAATGTTGCAGTCGTCGCTGATGACATCGCTCAGGAATCACGTCAGTTCCGCACTGACGTACCGTTTTACGGGACACCGATGCAGAGTCTGGCAAAACAGTGGCAGATCCATGAGGCATGTTCACTTGCATTTGACGCGAATAAAAGGCGTGTCGAATATCTTACTGAGCTGGTCCGCGCAAATGACGCCGACGGATTGGTGATCGGACTGATGAAGTTTTGCGATCCGGAAGAATATGATGTGCCCATCATCATGCAGGCCTGTGAAAAAGCCGGCATTCCTCTCCTGAATATTGAGATCGATCAGCAGGCAGCAGGCGTAGGGCAGAATCGTACCCGTATACAGGCCTTTGTGGAGACCATGGCGTAACAGATCTATGCTGCCGGCACAGCGGCGGCAGTCTCATGATCATATCAGCATATGCAGGTGCCTGGGATCAGGATGTGATCCCGACACCTGTATTTGGATGTGAAGCGGAATATATCAGATCCGCGGCGAACAGAAGCAGCAGAAGTATGCTCAGGCAGACGCGCAGCTTCCTGGGGACGCGGCGCAGCAGGCTGTCAAACCGGGGAGCCAGGAGATATACTATCCCCATGCCGCCGATGCCGAATACCAGCAGACCCTCCGCACAGATACGGCCGTTAAGGTTCAGCATATATCCTGTATAATCCCACCAGCGCATGCCGTGGATCTTCTCCAGATAGGCGGAGGTGAAATATTCCACGAACCCGCACAGCGCGATGATGCCGGCAAATTCATGCAGCGGCTTGCTGCGCAGGCGGTTCAGAAATACCAGGATCAGCACCGCGCCGCTGCCGTAGATAGGCAGCCAGGGCCCCAGCAGAGAGCCGCGGTTTACAAAATTGCCCTCAAATATCAGATGTAAACTGACTTCCCAGATCCACCCGACTATGGAGAAGGAAAAGAAGATCAGTGTCAGCGACAGAAACGAATAGTGGCGGATATAGTGCGTAAGTTCCGGCCTGAAGATGCCGCGCCGTTCCCGTTCTGACAGAAACGAGAGCCGGGTAGGGTAGGCATTTCCGGCCTGCGCATCCTGGACTCGTCTGGCATGAAGCTTTGCCTCCTCATCACGCTGCCATGCCTGTTCCGCCGGGGAGTCCGTTGCTGCGATGCCGAAAACGTCGGCAAAAAAAGCGGATATCCTGCTGCGGCGGCTCAGAACTGTCTGCGGTGCCTCAGAAGGGATCTCGGCCGGATAGGCTTCCTCCAGCTTCGCCGCCTCTGCTTTCTCAAACAGGTATGTGTCGCACAGGGATTCAAAGCCGGGGATCTGCTTCTGTATCGCCATGGCACGCAGACTGGCATAATATTCACACAGCGTTGCCGAGCGATAGGGATTCGAATAGAGGATCTCAGAAATCCCGGCTGTGAGGACTCCCAGCAGCGACCATCCCAGGAAGGAGAGCTCCAGCACGAAACACTCCCATTTATGGCCGTCCATCATCCTGCGGGACAGCGTTACCGCCTCCCTGGGAGAGATCTTCGGATTCTCAGCGGTGATATAGGGAACGAGAAAATACGAATATCGTTTGATAAATACACCCACTACTGTCAGCGTCCATAATAACAGCAGACACCATGTGTACAGCATCGTGCAGGCCACGCGGAACCAGCAGCATGCATCATGCAGGAAAAGGAACCTGCGGGGCGGGACATCTGAATATATGCGGCCCTCCAGAAAGAGGCGTGCCGCCACTACAGAGGCGACATCCTGAATAAAGGCCCACCACAGCAGCGTCATCAGGAAACTGCCGAATATCATGATAAACAGCATGACCTTTGTCGAGTGGAACATGGAGATCAGAGCCTGTGAGGCCATGACCAGGATATTGCCGGACGTGACGCTGTTGACAAGCTGTGCAAGCACGCCGCGCCTGTGGCCGAGTATGCTGCTGTCAGAGTCCTGGCGGTATTTGGCTTCGTTTTGCTTAGCCAGATTTCCGGCCTGAGCCAGCTGGTTTTCCTCAATTGCCTTCATAACGCTCTGAAAGCCGTTATCGGCGGCCAGCAGTCCTGTATTATTTTTCACCTCTGCGTTTTCAGTGCCGGGTATCTGAGCCCGCAGGGCGCTGAGCGAATTTGCGTAATCTGAGCCCAGAAAGGCAAGTACCAGGCATACTGCTACAAACAGCAGATAGTGGCGCTTCAGATTTTTCCTTGCGGCCTGTTTCCATTCTTTACGTGCGCTCATCAGTTCATCCTCCTGTATTGCCGTATCTCAGATCGATCTGTACTACTTCACTGTCTGTCAGGATCCGCAAAGGCGGGCCGTACACACCGACACCGGAAGTGACGACGCTGTACATACTGCCGAATTTTTTAAGGCCGTAGGGATTTTTCCAGATAAATGGCTGAGCCAGTGTCAGCGGGAAAAACTGCCCTGCATGGGTGTGCCCGCTGAGGACCAGGCTGACACCAAGCTCAGCAAGTTCATTCAGTTCTACGGGCTCGTGCTCCAGAACAATAACTGTCGATCCTGATGTGTTCTGACCGATCAGCTTTGCCGCGGGCATGCGGGGAGTTAAGCCATCGCCTGATTTTTCGCCGTCAAGTCTGCCGACCAGCTTTATTTTTCCGCCGGCAAGGGAGACAGTTTCGTCGTCGAGCATGGTGATGTTGCTTTCCTTAAGGAGCTCAGCCATACGCGGGTCACGGTAGGCCTGCGAGGCAGGGCTTATCGAGAAGCCGCCGATCAGAGTCTCGGCCACGTCATGGTTCCCGTATACGCCATAGACGCCATAGCGGCTGTGGATCTTACGCAGTGTCGCGGCGATCTCTTCCGGATCATTCAGCATGTTGTAATCACTGTCATATATATCTCCGCCGAAAAGCACCAGGTCAGGATCCATCTCATTGATCTTGTCCACCATCTTCGTGATCTGTTCATTGCCGATATAACAGCCAATATGCAGATCGGCGACAAACGCGATGCGCATCTTCTGCTGCTCTGTGCCGGTAACAGGTATGGTGTAGCTTGTTGTCCTTATCTGGCCTGTGTGCAGGGTGCCCAGCGAGACGATAAGAACCGCGGCAGCGCACAGCGCCGCCGCCCTGCGCCAGGGGATACCCGGTCTGGCCGGGGCTTTGGAAAGATATTTTCGAAAAACTAACGCCAGGATCCTGCACAGCACTGCGCCCAGCAGCACGAATAACGCAAATCCCAGCCAGAAATTTCCGATGCGGCGCAGCGGCGCGGCCAGTGACGCCGGCTTCGCGAACGCCCCTATGACAGGCAGCAGGGAAGCTGTCAGGAACAGTGCGGAAAAGATGACCTGCGCTGCCATTTTATGACTAGGGAATTGCTGCCTGACCGGCTTCAGACATATGCGCAGGATCAGCAGAGTGACCAGCGCATAGAGAAGCAGCATGGAATCGGTCAGCATTTTTTCATACAGCGTATATCGGCCGCTGCCGCCAATAAAAGCATTGCCGTGATCAGTACAGATTTTTTCATCAGATATCCTTCTTTCATAAGATCCACAGATTGCACATTGTAAATAAATATATACAAACATTTGCCCGGATGGATCATCGAAATGATGTCATCCGGGCGTGCAGCTTAGTTATGTTTCGGTATGTCAGCATAATAACATGCAAACATTAAGAAATTTTGTTGTAAACCTTAAGATTTTTTAAAATATGTTTTTATCGCTCTGCTTTGCCATCTGAGCGGCAATCTGCTTCAGCTTTTTGCTGTCAGGTTTTCCGTTTGAGGTCATCGGAAATCCGTCGAGCTGAAAAATGTATTTAGGTATTTTGTAATCCGCGATCCGTTTTCTCAGAAATGCGCGCAGCCCCTCAGGGTCTACCCTGCAGTCATTGACGGTTACGAGCAGCGCTCCGACCTCTTCCTGCACTATCTCTGAAGGTATGCCTACCACTTTTACTTCCGTGATCCGGTCGCTGTAGCGCGTAATGCATTCCTCAATCTCGCGGGGTGAAATGTTTTCGCCGCCGCGGATTATCATATCTCCCTTCCTGGTGCAGAAGTGAAGACGGTGATTTTTATCGAAGGATCCTATATCATCAGTTTTCCACCAGCCGTCCTTTGTGTAATGACTTGCAGTCAGCTCAGGCTGACCGTAATAGCCCTTCATGATGGTGTCGCCGCAGACCTGTATCTCGCCCTGCTCATCCGCGGCGCATATCCTGTCCTCGGCTTCATTCCAGATGCGGATGGGGATATCGTCTATTGCCGTACCTACTGTTACGGCTTTTGTGCCGATGTCATCATCGAGGGGAGATATTGTTATGAGCGGTGATGTTTCGGTCTGACCGTAGGCCATCTGCAGATGGTCGGCTTTCACAGTGCTGCATATCCTGACAAATGACTCAGGCAGTATCGTTGAGCCTGATATGATGCCCGAACTGAAACTGGAGATATCATACGAGCTGAAATCTTTGTTGTTCATCATTATTATCAGCATCGACGGCACCGCGTTGACGACAGTGCAGCGGTAATCCTGGATAGCCCGCAGAAGGGCGCCGCTCTGGAAGCAGCGCAGGATGACAGCTGACATGCCTGCGTATATGGTGCACATGATGCCCGGCACCATTCCTGAGCCGTGAAAGAAAGGAAGTACGATAGCCTGTCTGTCATTTTCGCTCCACTGCATGCGGCTGCAGATGGCGGCAGCGTTATTTACCAGGTTGTGATGCATGAGCTGTATGCCTTTTGGCCTGGCGGTAGTGCCAGAAGAAAAAATTATGCAGGCCACGTCATCCGGAGCGACAGACCCGGAAAGATCATGCAGCAGGGCAGCCTCATCAGCCGTGACCGGAGATCTGTCAGCAGGGACGACATCACACATGCTGAGCACATTTTTCAGCTGGGGAAGACGCGGCGATACACGAGAGATCATTTCCCGGGGATCTATGCCTTTCCTCGCCTCGCCGCTGAGCAGAACTGATACGTCGGTCTGCTCGAGGGTGCTGCTCAGCTCACAGTCACGGTAATTATAATTGAGCAGTACAGCGATGCCCCCGATTTTCACGATCCCGAAAAAACACAGGATCCAGTCTGTGCTGTTTACGCCCCATAGAGCGATCTTGTCATTCTTACGTACGCCGAGAGCGTGAAGGTAAAGAGCGATGCGGTCTGAGCAATTGTCTACCTCTCTCCAGGTATACTGTTTTTCCTCGAAAATAAATGCTGTCTTGTCAGGGCTGGCATTTGCCCTGGCCCTGACGATGTCAGCCGCGGCTGCGCGCTTACAGATCATTTCTGTCCTCCCCTGGGGCCGACGCCTCAATTTGATTTTTCTTCAGCTTTGATATTATCGATCCAGTTTTCGTCAGAGACCACTTCCGGGTGCTCCGCGCTGAATTTCTTATTCTTGATATGACCAACGACGATATAAGGAATAATGACAAGGAACAGACCGATAGCTCCAAGGTAGCTGTAACCGACGGCAACGATCTTTGTCAGGCCGAAAGTAGACGCGCCCATGGAGATCGCTACTACTAATACGCTGGTGATACCGTCCCAGACCTTGTGTGAAAGGTGGACCTTTTCGTTGAATTTGCCGAAGCGGCAGACTACTCCGAAGGCTACGGCTACTGCTGTTGTCATGAATGCGCAGAAGAGAGCGATCTCATATACTACGGTCAGCCAGGGCATGCCGAGACTCTGGCAGGCAGTGAGCGTGGGAAGTGTGTTGCCTTTTACATCTGCGCTCCATCCTTCAAGCATGACCGATGTCCCGAGCAGCATGGCAGTGTTGAGTATGAATCCCATCAATGAGGCTTTATTACAGTTTTTGTCGGTGATGAGTCCATTGCAGACTCCCAGGAATCCGAGGAACGCGAAGCACTGGAATCCTGCATAGCGAATGGAGCTCCAGATGGCTGAACCGTAATTCGTGCCATATGTCTCATGCGTGGAAACGATCTGGGAGAGCTCCGACCAGCGCGCCGGTATCGCGAATATGCATATCAGTATAACAGACACAATGATGCAGACGACCATCACTGTTGATGATTTCGCGACCAGATCAGCGCCGAAAATGCTCAGGAGCAATACGATGATGCCGAGTATCAATACTGATAACAGGTAATTCATATGAAGAGTTTCATTCATTACCGCGGCGCCGCCGGCTATGGACGCGGAGACAGCCAGTATGCCGGTGCCGAGATTGCAGACCTCATACACAGGCGCTAATATCTTGTCGAATGGCGCGTACATGCGATGGCTCAGAGAGTTATAATCGCTGATGCGGTAATGATTAGCCATTATTATCCCCTCGCGGTATACGAGTGTCACGATAAACATTGACAGTACCGGCAGTATAACAGCCGTCCAGCCGAAATTGCCGTAGAAATTCATTGTCTGGTTGCCGCTGGCAAAACCGCCGCCGGCGTGAGCTCCGAACCATACAGATACCATGCTGAATATGGCAGCCATACTAAGTTTCGATTTTTTAGCCATTTGATGATCCTCCCTTAAAGGTATTAAGATAAATAATTTGTGGGTTATACCTCTATAAAAGCAAGAGCTATGCCAAAAATTATTTAGCAAAATTGGGAGAAAACCGGCTTATTCTGCGGTTTTTCGTGACATGAGAATATTAAAAAGATGAACTCTGGTCGCAAATATGCAAATGATGATTGCAAATGAGCGGCATCATCCGCGGTAAATCATCAGAGTTAAAGAGATCAGCATAGGAAGTTCAGAAAACAGTCCTTATACAAAAAACGGGCTGCCCTGACCGGAGATCATCCGTTCAGGACCGCCTGATTTTTTATTGTATCATGCTGACACTGAATGCGTTATTTGTTTTTTTCGTTCTTAGCCTGGTACTTTGACAGAACAAGATCGGCATGCTCGATCATAGCCTTATATGCCGCCACGGGATCTCCGCTGCGTATGGCCTCCATGATCTTCGTATGCACCGCCAGTATCTCTTCCTTGGTCGCATGCGATTCGGTGAAGTGAAGCTCAGGATGATCGAAGAATCCTCTCTTCATTTTATTCATGCTGTTGAAAAATTCATCTTCGAGGGATTCATTGATGACTTTGTGGAATTCATTGTCACATGCAAAAAATTCTGTGTATGTTGAGCCATTTTCATACAGCTTCTGCAGATTATTGAAAAGTTTTTCCAGTTTTTTTACATATTTGTTTTTCCTGCCCTTTTGCACTGACACTGCCAGCTGCATAGCGCAGTAGCTCTCGACAGCGCAGCTGTAATGATAGAGCTGGATGATATCAGTGTCATTTATGCGGTGCAGCTGAAAACCGCGGCTGGGGAGGACATCGATGATAGATTCGCTGCTAAGCTGCTGTACAGCGTCTCTCACCGGTGTGCGTGACATGTTTATTTCCTTGGCGATCTCGCTCAGCGAATAAATATTGTTGTACTTGATACTTTTGTCATTGATCATATTGACGATCTTCGAATAGGCTTCTTCTTTCAGCAACACTTTAAAAATCTCCCTTGTAAGCAGTTGTGATTATCAGGCTTTATATTTTCCGTTATCCTGGCTGCAGGATCATGTGACACAGCGCATAAAAATCTTATTAATTTTACCATATTATAAGGAATTATGCAAACAATATACTTGTTTCTGCCTGATTTATTTGACGCTTGTATGCCCGAATTGTGCATTGTGCATAATTTTAACGTCACAATTCTATTCAATTTGGTGGATTGACATATTGCCGCAGGCGCATATAATAAAAGTCAAGAGATATACCGATATAACGGTAGACCGGTACACAGTAACTTTTCGTGAATATAACTACAGTACGAGTATTTTAAGAAATGGGGTAATCGATATGAAAAATTTTATGTTTTCAATGAACAGAGAAGAGTTTAAGGAACTTATGAGAAAGACTGATCTGGCATTTCTGCCTGTCAGCCCTATGGAAGCACATGGACCGCATCTTCCGCTGAGCACAGATGTGCTTACGGCGACCCAGATGTGTATCGACGCATCGAGAAAGCTGCAGGATGAAGGTATTGAGTCACTTATTGCATCTCCTATAAACTACTGCCTTGCTGACGCATGTCATTTTCCGGGTACTGCCACGATCCGCTTTGAGACACTTGCGGCTATCGTTGAAGATGTCTGTACCAGTCTTGCGGAGTGGGGATTCAGAAAATTCATGATCGTCAGCGGGCACGCAGAGGGCCCCAGTATTGAGGCGATAAAGCAGGGCGCGGAGAATGTTAAGAAAAAATATCCTGACTTCAAGTTTTATTTTTCGGACTTTTTTGCCAGCGGACTTCCTCTTACCTTTGATCTTTGCAGAGGAGAGCATCCAGAGTGGGATATCCATGCCGGTGAGATCGAGACCGCCCAGGTACTGTACATGCATCCTGAATGGGTAGATATCAAAACCTGCAGGACTCTTCCGGCAAATCACGCTGCTGAACACTTCTTTGAGAAAATCGATGCCGGTGCAGACAATTTTGCTGATCTGGGAGCGCCGAATACATATTTCGGAGACCCTGCAGCCGCTACCGGGGAACTGGGCAGAAAGATATGTGATATCGTAGCTGATTTTGTTGCCGGAGAGGTCAAAGAAAACCTTCTGGATAAAGAAGATAAGCCGGCAGAAGAGCAGCCGGCCTGCTGTGAGGTCGCGTAACACTTAGTGTTTTACATGATAGGAGATTTATTATGAACGAAGCAAAATTCAATATGATTCTTGGTTCAATAATGGGAGCGATCATGTCGGGCGTTCTCAATTTCTCGGCGATGTATATGCTTGGGGCTCCGCTTACGCCCAGAAATGTGCTGTTCGGATGGGCGGGGGCCTACGCGATAGCGATAGGAGTTGATCATTTCTTTCCTGTCATGGCGACTTGCATGAAGATAACTAAAAATATAAAGAACAAAAAGGCTGAATATGTCATAAGGGTTGCCCTTTTCTCCTTCTTCGAGATATTGTGCAACAGCATATGGTGCCTGATAAATTCGGGGTTTATCGAGCATTGGCCTGAGTTATTTCCCAGGCTGCTGCTGATCGGCACGATTGCGATATTTACCGCGCTGCCGTTTGTAACGCGTCTGGCAATAGCTAAATCGACGATAAAGGAAAAAGCGGGATCCTCTGGGGAGGCAGAGGCAATATAATAAGGGACAGGTATAGGCGGAGGACATGTATATATTACATGTCCTTTTTCTTAAACATGTGCGAATGATTCTGCAATATTTGCTTAATGTAAAGAGAATGTTGCTGCTTCGTATTGAAACTTGTATGGATAAGGTCTATAATTTAGCGCGTTGGCATAGCTAACTATGCCTTGGAGGAAACACAATTGGAATATAGACAGTCTGCAGGGCAGCATGAGGTGTTTTACGATGTTCTGCGGAACGTGGCAATTATATTTGTCTTATTCAACCATCGCGAATGTTTTAGATATTGTTTCAGGTATCAGAGCCCATGCCTGCAGAGTATAGTCACCATGGCTCTGGCCGCCTTATGCAAATGCGGTCCGCCGCTGTTTTTCATGATCTCCGGAGCTCTGCTGCTGGGGAAGAAAGAATCATTCAAAAGGATCTTTGAACACAGGATCCTGAGGATGCTTGTGGTAATGCTGTCACTGACAGCTATTCAGATACCTGTCAGTCATCTGACGCCGGCGAAGTCTTTTGGAGTGTTCTTACACGGATTGAACTGGTATCTCTATGCCTATCTGGGGTATCTTCTGATGCTGCCTTTTATCAGGAGGATGGTTCAGAATCTTACCATCCGGGACAGACGGCTGTTCTTTACCATGACTGCTGCTTTTTATTCGGCTGCAGGTATATGCGCGAGTTTTGGCATAGAACCAAAAATGATCATGGATGTTCCCCTGCTGGCCTCAAGTCCGGCAAGCAATTGCTGGCAGATCATTTTCCCGATACTGGGCTATATATTGCTGCAGGAGATCAATGATGCTGAGGATAACAGGAATAAGCCGGCAATCGATATCAATATGATCCTGCGGTGGGGCTCTCTCATCAGCATCATCTGCGTGGTATTGTTCAGCTATCATTATATGAACGCCACCGGGAAAAATTATCTGGAGGAGATCTGGCAGTACTCTATTTTGTTTCCGAGCTGTTATATTTTTTCATTATGCTGCCGATCATGCAGGAAGCATAACAATTTCAGCACACACAAGGTCTTGCTGAGAGTGCTGGCGGAAAGTGCGGGGGCGGCCTTCGGAATATTTCTGATTGAGACTAATTTTCCGTTTTCCAAGATGATATTTTACAATATCGCGCTGAGGATCCCGGCACCGTCCCGTTACCTGGCGAGTATCTACTCCGTCATCCTGGAGTTTACGATTTATGGATCATTTGTATATCTGCTGCGCCGCATAAAACCGGTGAGGAAAATACTGTAGTCCGGATATTAGCTGCATATTGGGAGCATGCATTATTGCATGCTCTTTTTTTATTGTTATAAAGGAGCAGCTGCATATTGACAAATATATCGAACTGCGATATATTATATATATCGAGACGCGATGCATCAATGCGTGACTTAATGAAAGGGGGGTGCTGGATTTGGATGAACGTATCAGACGGATATATGTGCCGATGACTGAGACCGGATTTTACATTTTGCTGTGCCTTCAGAAGGAAGGGCACGGTTACGGCGTAGGGAAGCAGATCAGGGAAATGACTGACGGGTCACTGGTCATCGGTCCGGGGACTATGTACGGTACTCTGTCCAAAATGGAAAAGGATGGGCTTATCCGGTTCAGCCATGAGGAGGATAAGCGAAAATTCTACATCATCACAGATCTGGGCCGGGAGATATTGTCTCTGGAGAAGGAGAGGATACGGCATCTGTATAAAACGGTTGAGGAGGATGAGAGAAGATGAGCGCGGAAAGAAGGTTGCTGCCGGTCATTATCATTTTCCTCTGCTGTGTCATCCCCAGCATATTCAGGGAATTCAGCGATTCGGCGCTTGGAATAGGCTGGTCTGCCGTCTGGATCGCCATACTGCTGCTCTATATTTATATTATTGTTCACTGCAGCTTCAAACTTACACAGCTGCGCAAAAAGTATCTGTCTAAAAGCTGAAACTGATCTGCAAGCTGATTTTTTCTTAAGTGCTGTGCAATTGAAATTTAAACAGTCTAAGCGAGTCTTATCTGCTATAATGCCAGTAAGCCTGGATGATCATTGACAGGCTTACTTTCAGATCTGCCGGGATAAGCCGACGATCATTAATTTTTATAACAGAAAGGCAGGATCAATAATGAAAAAAAGATTTACAGCGGTTTTAGCATCTGCACTGTGTATCGCGTTCCTCCTGGCGGGATGCGGCGGCAAGACGGCCTCACAGTCAGCCTCCGGCACGAGTGAGCAGAGCATGGCCGGTGAAGGCACAGAAATTTCATCGCAGACGGATACAGCAGAGACTCTGCAGCAGACGGGAAACTCACAGACGGAAGCGGGCGCGGGCAGTGCTTTGGAGGCAGATTCAAGCACTGTCGGCGATCTGACGAGCTTCAGCTGTCAGACACTGGACGGCAAAACGATCACGGAAAAGGATTTCTCGGGCAAGGACGTTACGGTCATCAATTTCTGGTCAACGACATGCGGTCCCTGCGTTGAAGAGATCCCGCAGCTGGAGACATTAAGGAAATCACTCCCGGACAACGTGCAGCTTCTGCTTGTCTGCATCGACGGAAGCTCCGACGCGGCGAAGCAGAACGCGCAGAAACTTATCAAGGAAACCGGGTATACAGGGACTGTGGCTATGACAGGCGACGGTGACATGGAGAGTATCTCGCAGAAGATCCAGTACATACCGATGACATTATTCTTTGATGAAAACGGCAAGGCTATCGGCTCGTCGATCGTCGGCATGGCGCAGGATGTGAAGAGCACCTACAAGTCCGAGATCAACAAGCTTCTCTCCGCCATGGGAAAGGATACGATATGAGCATGCCGGGCGGCAGCCGCCATCTGACTGCCAGGTCTAAGAGGATCGCCGTGCTGGGCGCGGCGATAGTATTTATCGCGGCAGGCGCGTCGCAGGGTGAGTATCTGACGGTTCTTCAGAAGGCGGTGAGAATATGTCTGGAGTGCATAGGGATAGGGTAAAGAGGATCTCCGGGAGAAGGATCATCCAGCTGGCGGCGGCAGTGATAATGAACGGTTATGCGGCGGGGTTTGCCGGCAGGAAGATCTTTACCGGAGGGACGAAGGCCTTATGCGTTCCGGTGCTGAACTGCTACTCGTGTCCTGGAGCGCTCGGCTCATGTCCTATCGGGGCACTGCAGACGGTGCTCGGCGGCATGAACAAAAAGTTTCCCTTCTATGTGCTGGGCACGCTGATGCTGTTCGGGGTGCTGCTGGGCAGGCTCGTGTGCGGATTTCTGTGTCCATTTGGGCTGATACAGGATCTGCTGGGCAAGATCCCTCATCCAAAGCTTTCGGTCCCGAAAAAGATCGACAGACCGCTTAGGCGGCTCAAATATATCGTGCTCGCGGTAATGGTGATACTGCTGCCGGCATTTGCCGGCACAGGCGCGGGAGTAAATCCGCCGTATTTCTGCGAATATCTCTGCCCGGCCGGGACGCTGGAGGGCGGCATCCCCAATGTGCTCCTGAATCCTCAGCTGAGAGCTGTGACCGGAGCGCTGTTCAACTGGAAAATGGGAGTGCTGATATTCGTGCTGACGGCTTCGGCATTTATACCACGGTTTTTCTGCCGCTATCTGTGCCCTCTCGGCGCGTTTTATTCGCTGTTCAACAGATTCAGCTTCTACCATATGGAACTGGATAAAAGCAAGTGCACTGCCTGCGGGAAATGTGAAAATGTCTGCCCGATGTCTGTGGAAGTGACAAAGGACATAAACGATCCTGAGTGCATCCGCTGCGGCCTCTGCAAGAAGGCCTGCCCCGCGGGGGCGATAAAGACCGGCTGTCAGAAATGACAGCTGGTCTTTTGCGTAATATCCATCGCGCTGATCTTTTGCATTATATCCGCCGCGGCAGTTCCTGTTTTGGGAAATAAATGGTAAAATAGCAATACGGGGAGAAATGAATGCCGGCTAAGGAACTGCCGGAAAGATATACGGCAAACGCTATTGTTTATAGGAGAATCTACTGTGAAAAAGAAATTCTGGATCTACATTGCTGTCTCATTTATCGGAGCCTGGGCGCTCCAGATACTTGCCAGCACAGTGCTCGTCAGATATTTTCAGATAGTGCTGGCAGTTTCCATGTATGTTCCGCTGATCGCCGTACTGGCTGCCTGCGGGGGACTTGGCAGGGCCAGGAGCGGGATAGGCTGGAAGATCGGATTCAAAAGAAACTGGAAGAAGCTGCTGCTGGCCTGGTTCCTTCCCATGGCTCTGACTGCCGCCGGTGCGGCCTTGTATTTCGCTGTATTTCCCGGCCGCTATGACACGGATCTCAGCTTTCTGGCCCAATCACTTGAGGCAGCGGGCGTACAGGTGACGGATGGGACGATTCAGGGGCTCCCTCTCAAAATATATGTCCTGATCTCCTGTGTCCAGGCGATAAGCTACGCGCCTTTGGTAAACTGCCTGTTCGCGGTCGGCGAGGAGGCCGGATGGCGGGGCTTCATGACTCCGGCCCTGGTTGGGCATTTCGGAAGAAAAAAGGGCATCATCATAGCCGGGATCATATGGGGCCTGTGGCACGCGCCGGTTATAGCTGCCGCCGGATATGAATACGGCAAGGGATATTTCGGCGCGCCTGTGACCGGAATCCTGACTTTCTGTGTTTTCACGACAGCGCTCGGCATTGTCCTGAGCTGGCTGTATGACAGGACGGACAGCATATGGATTCCGGCTGTATTTCACGGCGCGATCAACGCCGCCGCGGGGATACCGCTGATACTCACAGACGCAGGCTCAGAGGGGCGTCTTCTGGGGCCGGCTCCCAACGGGCTGGTCGCGGGGATACCGCTGATACTGCTGGCACTTATATTGTTTCTGCGGGCAGACCGCAGCACCTGGCAGGAGGATCTTTCACAGGCCTGATACAGATGATATTTTACATAAAAGGACAAATATAATGAAATCTAAGAAAAAACGTTTGCTGATCATTCTGGCCGTTGTGCTGGCAGTATTTGCCGGCACTCTTATCTCCAACAAGTTCCGCACGGACTTTACGCAGCTCAGCGCGACAGATCAGGCGATCCTGACTGAATACGGCACATACTGTTCGAAGGAGAGCAGCTCACCGATATGGAAGGGGTTTTCACTCTCTGATAAGCCGGTCGCGGTCTTGTCCAAAAACTCGCTGTCAGTGTACCTGATCAACCCTTCGCAGGATATCAACAGCATATTCGCGGAAAAAATAAAGATGCCGGATACATTTTCTGCCGGCTCAGTCTACAGGCTGTCGATTTTGCTGCCGGAGATCTGGAAAATGAAACTGACGGGGAACTTCAATACTCTGGAGGAGAAATACCCTCTGTTCGGCAATGACGTCTACTATGTAAAATATAATAAGGCCATATCTCTGGATAAGAAATATTCGTCTGAACATTTTATCACTTTTCTTTCACATGAGGCATTTCACTATTATATGCAGAACCAGTGGAAGAGTGAAGAGCCTGCCGATGCCGCGAGCCTGACGGATAATGATCTCAAGCTCATGAGTAAGGAGTATGATATACTCGCGAAGATCCAGCAGTACCTGCTGAGGGGAAAAAACTCGCCGGATGAGCTGAAGGATTACGCCAGACAGTATGCTGCTGCCATGGACGCGCGCATGACTGCGAATCCCACTTACACCACCAGTGAGGTCTCCAAGGAGACAGCGGAAGGCAGCGCGACCTATGTCAGCATTAAGGCCTCGAAAATGGTGGGTTATGATTACGGTGTGATGTATTTTGACAATGTGAAGGATGTCTCTTTTGGCGACGTATTCCCGCAGCTTGAAGCCGGCAATCTGGAAAAAGAATATCTGTACACCAGGATGCCGTACGAGACCGGCGCGCTGCTGTGCGAGATGATGGACGCGCTGAATGTGCCGGACTGGCAGGAGACCCTCAACAAGCAGACACTTGACGCGCCGCAGACACTCTACTCGGTATTAAAGCAGTATGTTACGTCAGGCGGAAAGGCCTGATCCCGCAGAAGAGGAGATGACCTTATGATGAATTACAGCGGCAGCAGTTATAATTATACGGTCAACATGGAAACGCTTGTCAGAAACAGAGTATCTGTGCTAAGAAGTTTTTGCTCCCGCGAAGAGATTGAGGCGGCTCTCAAAGCATATCAGAAGGCTGATCCTGACGCAAAAAAGTTCCGCAGGGATGATCTTGACAAACTTTGTAAAGCAAGGAATCTAGATATAAATAAACTGATGAGTGACCATTCAATTATCAATTCGGTTCCGACACGTGAAGACATGAGAGGGATATTACTGGATACTCTCCATGATATTTATGCAAAGATGCCGGCATCGGAAGATTATATGACCCGCATTGTCAGGAAGCTTGCACCTGAGTACAGCGGTGATCCTGTTAGAACGGCGATCCTGAAGAAGTTCATTCTGGGCGGCGGGCCTGACTGGAAGACGTATAGTACATCAAAAATCATATCCTGGGCCTGTGAGAGATTATCTGACTCTGAAAAAAGACAATATGATCTGGCCGATAATTCCGGCAAGGTCAGCCTGGCAGTATCTAAGCTGGATGATTCTGTTTTCTCATCAGATCATCTGAATATAGAGCTTGATAAATATGAGCTGCTTACCCTGATGGTCAGGAGAATTGACAGCCTGATCACTGAGTATGACATCAGGGATATTAATGATAAAGCAGTTGAATTACGGGATCTTTCCGTCAGTGATGAAACTAAAAATAGTATCGCTGCTTTTCTGGACAGTCATAATATTGAGCATGGCGATGATGAAAAAATAATTGATGAACTGCGGGCGATTATTGACGCGCTCAAAGACAAAACGATCCAGATTTCCGAACTCGATGTATTCTGGCCGACTCTGGAAGAAGATTTCTCATCTCAGATGAGGAATACGCTTTACCGCAATAAAAAAGGGGAAAATGACAGGGCGGCCAGTCTATATAAAACGGACAGGAGAGATGCCCTCGCGAGAAAGGGTAAGGACTGGGAGCTGCTTAAACTGTGTGATGACTTTGCCGCAGGCAGGTTTAGAAACAACGGGGGGAAAACACGTGCGTTTCTTTATTATTTTGCCATTATGTTCGGTATGTCTGTCTGCATGAGAGAAGGCGCGGACACTTATGATCACGATAAAAAGACTGTGACTAATAATGGAATAATATATCCAGACATGGTGTCTTATCTGTTTGAAGATTATTACAGTGATAATCTGATCCGCTTTTTGGATGAGGATTATGAAGATCCGAAATTCGCGGCAGGGTTTGAGAAAGAGCCGTCAGGAGAGGGTATCAATTACAAGAACTTTGCCGAAGCAATCTATCTCTATTACTTATATAGAAAAGATCTGGATCTGACCCCGGGGCAGAGGATCGACAAAGCTGAAGCCAAAATTGAAAAGTGTGCCGCAAAGGGAAAAAAGATTAAAAAAAATGATGCGCAGGATAAAGCTGCAGATCCTGCAGAAGCAGCCTTTTCAGAGAACACACAGTTTTACAGGAGAAAATATATACAGGGAATGACAGACCTGAATGAGAAGTCACTTACGAAGTTCATACTCGAAAATTATTCAGTTGCTGCACCTGACGAAAGATCAGGCGTCAGAATTATGGTTTCTTCGGACGAATATACGGCTCATGAAATTGCGCTTGAATGCATGGAAGAACTTGAAAGAGAATATGAGTCGAGTTCTTTTAACGCGGTATGCCTTGCCATGGATGGATATTCCGAAGAACTTGATGTTGGCAGTTTCCTGGAAGAAGCAAAATACACAGGAAATATTCTTTTCAACTGGAAACTGTCACAAATGATGAGAGAGCGATTCTGCCTTAAGGACGATGAGGGCAGACCGCTTAGAAATGATGAGGGCGGACTGGAAATACCTGTGGAGGAAAAGGCATTTTTCAGGATGATGGATGCTCTTGAAAACAGGCTGTCCGCAGAATTCAGATGGATTGGCGCAAGGAAGACAAAATTCCTCGCTGAGCTTCTTCAGACTCTTTATCATTCAACTTCAAGGGGCAATCCTGTTAAGATGGAGAACTTGTGCAAATTGCTTCGGGAGAAGGACGTTACCATCGATGGCTATATGGTGCTCGATGGGGTAGATATACTTAAGAAGGCTGGTTTTGACATTAAGAGAGATGTCGACAAGAAGAAAAGCCAGAAAAGCTTTCTTTCACTGGACAGCAGATCCTACCGCGATGAAGCTCTGGACAACATTATGAGCCTGATCTCACGGCAGTACTTACCTATGCGAACGATCCAGGCGAGTCTTTCGGAAGTGCTGCTGAAAAAAATAGATTATGGTAAGAAAATATCAAGAAGTACCTTTGTCTCAATCTATGCAAGTTATTATCTGAGCCTTTTAGAAGACACACCGGGGATCGAATCGTTTATGGATCTGTATGACGACTTTACTTCGTCGATAGATCCGATGCTTGAGGAGGCACGTTTTCAGACATTCAGTGACAAAAATATTCTGGATATGTATGTCCTTATTTCTCTGTACATGTATCTGGTGGTGAACGGAAAAGAACGCTGATACCGGATGCTCCCCCCTCGGATCCGGGTCCGGGATAAAGCTATAGTAGTTCTATCGAGTGACAAAGGGAGAAATTGTATGAATGAAAATAAATGAATACACAAAGACAGGCCTATATCACTTACAGAGAGGAGAAGAATGCCAGGACAGGACGCTGTTCTCTGATGATAAAAATTATTCTCTGGCAGTGATCTCAGATGGAGTGACTTCATGCAGAAACGCTTTTCAGGGCGCCGAGACGACCTGTATGGCCGTAAAAGATTTTTTCCTGCGTGAGGGAGGCAGAACGTTTAAGTACTCACCGGAGAAGCTGTCATATCTGCTTACTGAGCATATTCTTTTCTGGCTGGAAAAGCAGGCTGTAAAGGAAGAGACTGATGTAAAGGAATATGCGAGTACTGTTGCAGCTTTTTTTGTGGATAACAAGACGGGAGAAACATTGGCGTTAAGTCTGGGAGACAGTGCCTGCTGTAAGATACGGGATGCTCAGACCAAGGCTGTTATCTTGCCGCGGCGCGCTCATGGGCAGCCTTGTCTTGTAACAACAGAAGGCGCATATAAAGCGATGACTGTCAGATCGATGGAAACCAGGTTTGAAGACGCACTTTTACTGTGCACGGATGGCTTTATTGAAGCCTTGAATCAGGATGGCGGAAAAAACGAAGGAATTGATTATCTGCTTCGGCAAGGTAATTACGAGGATATGAACAGCAGATTAGATAGGCTTGAGATCCGGGATGACTGCAGCTATATCGTGTTATCCAGGACACGATGATCGATGGATGGATCTAGAGCAGGTATTTCCGCATAATAATGAAAGGAATATTTATGGAAGGTTCGGAAAGGATTTATCTTAAGAAAGGCCAGCGGATCGAGCTCGCCCAGTATCAGGATGGACGCAACAGGGAAGTATACCGGATATTATCGGTTGTGGGAGAGGGCGGATCAGCTGTCTGCTATGAAGCCGTAAGGGAACTTGACGGACAGACTGGAAAACTGAAGGAGTTTTATCCTGTCGATGCGGTAAATGGTGCCCAGAAATGGTATTACTCTCTTGACAGGCTGAGCAATGGCCAGCTTGTGCCAAATGGAGGAACAGTCCGTAAATTTGATGAATTATGCAGAGAATATCTGAAAACATATCAGCTTTTAATCGGCATTATTGCCGATGATCCGCAGAACGAGATCCTCAAGAATTTTATCCAGATCGGGGACATTAGATATGGCTGCATTGAAAGCAGTATCGAGAACGAGGGACTTATCACACGAGTTAAAAGGAAACTTGGCGGAGTAAGTGCTGATGTGCACGAGAGAGCCACGGTGTATATTTGGTCGACGGGAATTGACGGGCAGCGGTATGATGAACATCTGAATGAATTGAAGCAGCAGCCGGATAAAGATTCTGATCATAAGCTGTATGAGATCCTTCAGACAATGAGTTCTCTTACCGACTTCATCAAAGCGCTGCATACAGTCGGATTAATGCATTTAGACATTAAACCGGCTAATTTCCTTGTGCCTTATAAAAGCGATTACTCAGTAAACCCTGGAAGCATATCCATGTTTGATATTAACACACTGTATTCTGTCGACAGCGACGAACCCAGGGCAGTGGGCACAGATGGCTACAGAGCGCCTGAAATTATGAGAGGGAGAGCTGATAATCGTTCTGATATATATTCGCTAGGAGCTATGCTGTTCAATGCGATCGTCATAAGTGATGATGTCTCAGACGGATTATACCGTGACTTATATTACAGCGAGATAGATCAGCTGGTAAGGCATTCTAAACTGATAACCGGCGCTGAGTCCAATTCCGATGTCCGGCTGATGTCAAAACTTGCCAATATTTTGAAAAAATGTCTTGCCAGAAATCCTGCTGACAGATATGAGAGCTGCAGCAGACTTCTTAAAGATCTCCAGGATGCCGAGAACAGACTTACTCAGTTTATCACACCTGTCGGACAGAACAGGAGACTGCAGATCGTTAATGTAAATGAAAAGGGCATCTCAGATCCGGTTACCGTAATACAGAAACTCCTTCACGACCATCCGCTTTATGAAGTGACAGGTCCTGGGAAGACCGATATCAATGTCCTGGTAGTTGGTTCCGGTACATACGGCCAGAAATTCATTGACCAGTGTCTGCAGGCGGGGCAGATGAAAGGGTATTCACTTCATATACATGCTGTTTCCGATACACCAGATGAGGACCTGGAGAGCTATCTGCAGTTCAGGCCGGCAATCCGCAGGTTTGTCGATATCAACGGCTCAATGAAAAATGACAGGGAGCGGTCATACGGAACACTTGTTTTTGAATCGCTGAAACAGGCTGCCGGAGATACTGCTGATGAAGCTGGCCTTCGGTTCAGAACAGTAAAAACCGGGAGCGCTGAAGCAGCAGAAAAAGAAAACAAAGCAATCATTTCTGGGATTATTTCTTCCGCGCTTGAAAATGAAGCGGTTTATGACTATATATTCATTGCTCTGGGAGATGACCGTACTAATTACAGCATCGCAAAATGCTTCTCGGATACGCTGATCGGATGGGACGCAGCAATTATCTGTCCGGTATGCTTTATCAGTGCGAATGGCAGGAAAAGTACAAAAAAAGAGCAGGCTGACATGCTCTGTTCCGTCTGCATAAATGAGACGATTACACCTGAGACGATAAGTCCGGATCTTGATCAGATGGCGTTCAACAGCGATATCTCCTGGAACAGCACATTAAATATTGATGTCACAGAAACATACAGCAAGTTTGTCCTGGACAGATACAGGTATTCGTCATCTCTGTCATATGCACTTTCAATAAAATATAAGCTGTACAGCATTGGAATCGTACAGGATACTGAGGCGAAAGCATTACTGGAGGATGCGGATCAGTTCATTGTTGTAAAGGACGCAAATGAAGCAGCTAAAGTATTTTCAGAGCGGATCCTTGCACGCAAAGGCATGGATGTCGATGCAAAAGAAAAATTTGCTACGATCGTTGCATTGGAACACCGGCGCTGGGTACTGGAGAAGGTAACAGATGGATGGACCGCTCCTGTGGATGAAGGCGGAAATTTAGATCTGGAAAGCTGTGTTCTTAATGGAATGGTAAAGAATCCAGCCAGACGGACTCACCCCTGTATTGTGTTCAGTACGGAAGAGTCGCCTCTCAGCGGCCAGGACTATTCAGTTGATGGACATAAGAAATGGGATGATCCCAATATTGATCAAAACCTGGATGAACTGGACAGAATGTCTGTTGAGCTTCATCAGTGTTTTCGGGCAAAAGCGGATGAGTTCAAAAAAGACAACCCGCTTCAGAGCGAGGACATGGAAGCCATATGGCGTTTGATCTCTGGCGCTGACGAAGAGACCATCAGAGCATACAGACAGTTCCAGTTCTGTCTTAAGAATATTCTTAACGGAGTCGAGAGCTACACTCGTCAGTACGATTATTATGAAAAATTTTTCCTTGATTCACTGGATCATTTATCAGAGGACATCAAAGGAAAAATTGAAGCCCGGATGCCGTTGATCAAAAAGGCGTTCTTCCCGGTGATCGAAGCTGATCTGTTCAGAAACTATAAGGCAAATGATGAAATCCCGGTAGAAAAGATACCATTTATTCTTACGTATCATTTCCAGCCGTCTATTGCCATGGCGTTTGAGGACGGGAGATACCAGAACGGCAGAAATGAGGCTGTTTTCACAAATGTAGCTGCCGCGACCGTGCTGAGCCCGGAGAAAATATATTATTTCTACTACTATGATCTGGACTCAAAAACAGATCAGCTGAGTCACAAGATTACTGCTGTTTTGAATTATCTCAGTAAGAGAAAAGTCCATTGCGCCGTGTCTTTTGCAGCTGCATGTTCTTCTCTTGTCGATAGCAAAAAAAGAGAAGGACTGCAGAAGTCTCTGGAGCATCTGGTGAAGAGCAGCGGAGCCGGCTCCGGGAATGCAGTGCTGGAGAACTATGAAATCTTTGACTGTCCGGACGTCAGGTCGGCTGTCTCGGAACTTCTTGAGTACAGGAGCAAGGTGCATATTGATCTCTATGATGGGAGCACGCAGCTCTTTCATTCTGTAATGGATGACGGGCTGTTCGCAGAGAAAATTGTAAAAGAAGGTACTCCTTACTTTGAATTTGACTGGAAGAGGAAGATCTTCACAAAACACGAGCACTGTGATTATCTGAAGTATATCTGCGATAATTCCTGTATTCGTATCAATGATATGTTCTCTTTAATGAACGCAGTTGATAATAAGTTTAATCTTCCGGAATTTGCAGATGATTATGAGGCACTGTGGGGCATCTATACAGGCTCATATTTATCTTCTAATAAATTTGAAAATGGGGTAGGGAACTGGAACCGGCTCTGCGCCATACTTGCCGCCTATGAAGAAAAGCGGAAACCGCTTGCCTCCATTTCCATGGTTGATGATAAAACCGCAGTTAAGAAGGAAATGGTATTTCTTCTCCCGGAATTTGTCTACAGGCAGGCAGCTTACATCCTTTCAAAGCTGAAAGAATATGGAGTAGCTGACCCGGGATCGAAACTTATAAGCTATACAAGCGAGGACTGCAGACTGAATGTTATCGCTGCCCCGGAGTACGAGGGCGCCCTAAACTCTGTTTTTTCAAATACGCAGTCTATGCTGTACGGAGTTGATGTGGTTAAACGTACAGACTATAACGGTGAAACTGTGCTGGTAACATGCAATGATCCTGCTGTTGTAAACTTAGATCTTGATCCAGGCGGAAAGGGCAGACAGAAGTATTCCTGTTCAATATTGGAAAAACTGCGGGAAGGACATTTTATCAGTCAGCTGACACAGAATGCAGAGGATAACAGGCTGGTAAGTTTTACTTACTCTTCAGGCAGGATCAAGAAACTGATGACTTCTGCCGGAGAGATCTTAGAGGTCTATTCATATTATCAGGTCCTGAAATCCGGCTATTTTGATGATGCTGCCTGTGGATATGAGTTCAGATGGGAAACGGACGGAGTAAAAAATGAACTGGATCTTGTACTTACGAAGGGATTCCGCTCGATAATTGTGGAATGCAAGGCAGTTCAGAAGCTTGATCTTGAATACTACCATAAGCTGCACAGCATTGCTGAACATTTTGGGATCGGGACTATCAAGGTCTTGATCGGCAATACATACAGACATAATGACGTAAATATCAATGCTGTTAACAAAATGCAGCGCAGCCGGGGCAATCAGCTGAACATTATTACGATATCCAGTCAGAGCAAGATAGAGAATATCGGGGAGACTTTGAAAGAGCTGATGGAAGAGGAATAAGGCGAGTCGTGATGATGAATACCGAATTTGATATTGACAAGTATCTGAGTCAGCTGCAGGAATCTCGAAGTATTGACAGCTGTGAGTGGCCTCCGCTTCCAGAGGTTGATGATGACCAGACATATGTTTTCATCTGTTATTCAAGACAAGATTATAAGAAGGTATTTGAGGATCTTGCATATCTGTATAAAAACGGAGTCCGTTTTAAATATGACCGCGAATTAAAACAGAAGGGATCTCCGGACAGATCATGGATAGAAGATGTAACCAGTAAATATATCATTGATCAGAACTGCGCGGGAGTTGTGTTTTTTTACAGCTCAAATCTGTTTACCAGCCGAAGCATCATTGAGGAGATTACTTCAATTGACAAAAATAAAAAGAAATATCTCTGTGTTGCTTTGACTGACGAGCAGCCCATGGCTGTTTTTTCCAGGACTCTGCCTTCTATGGAAAAGAGCGGGATGGGGACAAGCGATGTCGCGGTATTAGCAAAAACGTTTAATGACCAGGTTACATACCTGAAGTATCATGAGCGCGATCATGTCAAAGACTTTATCGAACGGCTGAAAAATCTGTTTGATGTAGTTGATGTACCGAAAAAAATGGATGATTCATCTGCTTTTCAATCATGTGCAGATGACGATAAGGCAGCTGCTGCTCAAAACAGAGCGGGAAAAGACCGGAAGCATCAAAGATCTGAAACAAGGAACACGTATATTAGCCCGGGCAGATGTGTTTTTGCTGCCATTATGTTTACAATACTGACAGGAATTTTGTTCAGCTGGCTTGCAGGTCAATATCCGGAAAGATTTGATGGATTGAATAAAGACGCCATAATCTGGATTTTTTCGGCAGCAATGGGATCTGATCTGCTTATCGGACTTATACTGTCGCCAAGATTGTTTTCGGCTGTGGAGCATAATCTTCACTGGAATAATTTATTGCCCGGATTTCTGACAGCAGCGGTGATCACATTTGGTGCCGGCAGCCTGATATCCGTCGGTATCGTCTCTTTTCTGTCGGTGGCTACGCACTTAGCTCTGGGGATCAGGACGGATTTTATGCTGTCGATCATATTAGCAGTTACATGGCTGTTACCAGCGCTTAAACGGCTTATATTACCCTAAACGGTTTTTGCCTTTCTCTGCAAAAGCTGATTAAAGTCCTGAAAATATTGAATTGCAGTTAAAAAATAAAGGGAGGTACACTTATGTACAAACCGGAACCTGTAGATACAAGTGATGTGATATTATCGGAAGACCTGTTGGCTCTGACCGGGGAAATTGCTTCGAATGTTCATGATGTCTGGGCAGTTGGCAGGATATCTGAGGGATGGGTGCTGGGGGACGCGAAAGACCCGGAGAAGAAAACCACCCCCCTGCTGGTCCCGTATGAAGAGCTTCCGGAGTCTGAGAAAGACTATGACCGAAACACGGCTTTGGAGACACTGAAACTGATCATTAAACTGGGGTACAGGATAACAAGATGAAGTATATGGTTGGTAAAGTGAATCGGAGGTATATAAATGAAACAAGGCGGCTGCTGGATATTCCTGTCTCACTCCAGTCACGATATTCAGAAGGTGCGGATGATCAGGAATGAGTTTGAACGGCTGGGGCACAATCCGCTGGCATTTCATCTGCGGTGCCTTACTACTGAAACAGCAGAAGGCAAGAAGGAACTGGACAGCCTCGTTAAGCGTGAGATCGATGCCCGTGAATGGTTTGTGTTTTGTGACAGCCCGGAATCTGAGAGATCAGAGAATGTTGCTTTTGAACATGCTTACATCATCAATTCCGGCAAGGAAATGATCTGGTCGCTTGATATGACACAGGATATAGATTCTATACTCGAGGACGTGAGAGAGATCTGCAAAGAGATTGAAGTTTACATTTCATATGCTTATGCTGACCGGGATATCGCTGCTAAGCTTGCTGACCTGCTGGAGGAAGGCGATTACGCGGTATGGACACCTGAGACTCAAATCCGGCTTGAAGATGACTGGAAAGTTCAGATTGGAGCGGAGATTGCCAGGTGTTCCTACGAAGGTTTCTGTGTGATCCTTTTTACTAAGAACAGCTGGAAATCAGAAGACTTGGAAAAGGAAAACGGCAAAGTGATGAATTACAGTGATGGAGGAAGGATCATCCCAGTCCTGGTAGGTGATGCTGAGATACCTGAACGATATGCTCTGCCGTTACAGCGGCTGCAGTATATCCGTGTGCCCGAAAATCCGAAGAAGGAAGACTTCATGCCGGTGAAGAAGCAGATGGATAATACCCTGAAGGAATATATGAAAAGAAGTAAACAATGAGAACAGGGTGATACGGATCGCAGTGAATACCTTATTATTGCAGGGAGGAGACAGCAGGGATGAATGCATATTCTGGAGATGAATCGTATGTTTTTATTTCATACGCCCATGAAGACCGGGCTGAGGCCGAGAAGATAATCATAGCTCTTAAAAGGAGTATGTGCCGTGTATGGTACGATGAAGGATTGACTGCGGGTGGATACTGGAATGATGATCTGGCCATGCATATATTGAATTCCGCCTGCGTTTTGGTCCTTTTGTCAGGCAATTCGGTTCAGTCACATTATGTGAGATCAGAATTGAATTTTGCAATTTCTCATGAAAAGGATCTTATACCCATTTACTTAGAAAACTGTGCATTGCCATTTGGTTTGGAACTGATGATCGGACATCTGCAAATTTCAGATCTATACGAAGAAACAAATGAGGAGAAACGGGTTAAGGCTCTTGAACTTTTATTGCCGCCAAGCGTATTTGCAGCTAAGAAAGCACCTTTTTATGAGAATGGGAAGTATTCATTCTTTCTTGAAAAATATAAAACGCCGAATCCAGATCCCCAGTGTGACACGGCAGCTGACGATTTTTCGATAACATGTAAATATGAAGAGGGAAATGAAGCTAAAGCATTAAAACTGTTTGATCTTCATGCGATCCCTGCATACGAAATCGATTATACTGTGACCCAGTGCAAAACAGTGAATGACGATTACTTTGTGGGAGAAATACATGGAATTACGATATTTAATGTTTTGGCAAAATGTCAGCTGAACTATCCTTTGAGCGGTCCTGATTTTGATGTGCTCCTGATATTTGCTTTACGGATACCTGCTGACGATACTCCGTCGATAACACTGATCGATTATCAGAATATGCACATTGTTGCATCTGATGAACTGAAAGGAAGACCGATAAGTAAATCGCCATGGGCATGCGTTTTTGAAGGAGAATGTAAACGGAAGCTATACAGGCAGGACCTGTGATCAGAACATTACAGGCAGCCAGTCTGCAATAATTGAATAATCAAGTTATCCCGGAAGAGTCGGAAGCTAAGACGGTTTCCCGGTTCATCCGGGATTTTTTTGTTCCCCCCGAAAAAGCATCTGATCTGATAGTTTAAGATCAAAGACAGTTACAGACAAGCTGTACAGATAACACTAACACAATGGCACAGCTTGAAAAGTGAAGAGAGAAACATTATGAAAGACACATGTTCCATGAAGATCGCTAACGTTATCAAGAGTTTCCTGCACGGAAACGGAGTAAAGATGTATCTATTTGGAGATGGAGGAGCGGAATGATAAATGTACAGATCAAGAGCAGCAGCGGAATTGCCATGGTGCCGATGGAAACGCTTATGCTGGCCAGGCGGAAGGTCTTTATTAAAGGGGAAATCACGCCCGAAAAGGCAGATGAGTTTGTGGAAAAAATTATTTACCTGAATATGGAAGACAGCAGCAAAGCTATAGACGTTCTTATCGACAGTGATGGGGGCGAAACCGTAGCCGGGTTGCTGATGTATGACAGGATTCAATCGACTGGCGCTCCGATCAGGATGTTCTGCATGGGCCGTGCTTACAGCATGGGAGCAGTGCTGTTTGCCTCCGGCAGCCATGGCCGCTACATGCTGCCCCATGGAGAGCTGATGATCCACGAACCTCTTCTGGGGAATCGGGTCGGAGGCAACTCGTCATCAATCAAGTCAATCTCTGACAGCCTTCTTGAGACGAAGAGAAAGATGAACCTGATCCTGGCGAAGCATACCGGTAAGACGGAGGAGGAAGTCGAGCAGGCAACGAGTTATGACCACTATCTTACACCGGAGGAAAGCATTCAGTTCGGTCTCTGCGATGAGATCGTAGATTTCGGAAAGATTATGGAGGTATAAAGATTACAAAAATGACTGCGGATAAAGTAATCCTGGGAGAGAACTGCGAATACAGTGCGGACAGCACTGTTACGGGACTGAATAACAACAAGATCGTGTGCGGCCCCAGCGGCTGCGGGAAAACGATGTCGATTGCGGAACCGTCCTTTCTGGAAACATGGAATTCCAGCCGTATCGTCACGGTAACCAAGCGGAGAATCGTCCGCATGTATAAGCAGATGTACCTGAAGCGCGGATATGATTTCCAGGATCTCAACTTCGTACATCCGCTGGAAGGCAATACAGGTTACGACCCGCTTCAGTATGTAAGCAGTTATGCGGACATCACGTATCTTGCCCGCTCGATCGTAATGTCGAATCCGAAAAAAGGCAGGTCCAATTCAGACGTGTTCTGGGATGATGCGGCAACATCGCTTCTTTCGGCGCTGATCTGTTATACCATGATGACCAAAGATGAGCCAACGTTTGCTGATGTCCTTAATATGCTTGACCATCTTACGTTCAGTGAGAACTGCGGCCAGATAGATACCAACTATGATGGCGAGTTCGAATATCTGGAATCGAGGGATGCAAGCTGTTTTGCAGTCACTTGCTGGAAATCCTTCCATCAGAACCCGATCAAGACAGCCAGCTGCATCTTCAGCACGCTGAATTCAACTATTGACACGATCTTCAGCCCGGAAGTTCGCAAGATCATGACCATGAAGAAAAAGGTCGACTTTGAAAAGCTTGCTTCCAGCAGAACCATCCTCTTTGTGACAACGTCTCCGGTAAACACTGCGCTTCATTGCTTCGTCAACATGTTCTACGGCCACGTCTTCAAGCAGCTGTTTGAATTTGCCGAGAGCCTTCCGGACGGCAGGCTGCCTCTTCCTGTCGATGTCCTTTGCGATGACTTTGCAACCGGCTCACCTATCCTGAATTTCGCGGAGTACATTTCGATCTTCCGTGAGAAGCGGATATCGGTGACATTGCTTTTGCAGTCGGAGTCGCAGCTGGAGTCTATGTACGGCCCGGGGGATGCAGCGACGATAATTAATAACTGCGACACATACATTTACATGGGGGGTATGGATTTGCAGACCGCAAGAAACATGAGCCTTCGCCTGGATGTTCCGCTGAATGAGGTACTCTATATGCCGCTTGGCCAGGAGATCATTATCCGCCGCGGTCAGAAACCCATTGTCACCAAACGATACAACATACTGGAGAATGAGCTTTATAAAAAGATCACGCGTACATACCGGAGAAGCATCGCACGGCAGGAGGAGGAGGGAAGCCACAGCGCCTGATAGCAGCTGACTTGGAAGGAGGATACATTACGACAGCGGTAAAAAGAGCCTGTCCCCCCTGAATGAGGAAGAGAACCCCTGTGTTTAAATGTAATTGATGATCGAAGGCGCCTTTCGATACATGAACAGCAATCAACAACGTTATCAACTTAAGAAAAGGAGAAAAGTATCATGGAGAAAAATGAAATGATGAACGTATACGCAGCAATGGGTGGCGAGCAGACTGAGGAGCTGCCGGGCGGAGGCTTCCACGGAGGCGAGCAGACCAGGACACTGCCAGGCGGAGGTTTCCACGGAGGCGAGCAGACTGAGGAACTGCCGGGCGGAGGCTTCCACGGAGGTGAGCAGACCGGGACACTGCCGGGCGGAGGCTTCCATGGAGGCGAGCAGACCGGGACACTGCCGGGCGGAGGCTTCCACGGAGGCGAGCAGACTGAGGAACTGCCGGGCGGAGGCTTCCATGGAGGCGGGCAGACTGGGACACTGCCGGGCGGAGAATCAGAGCGTCAGGACAAAGGGAACCCCTGCGTAAGCTGCTGCTCTGAGTTCTCCCCGCCGGTAATAAAGTAGCGAATGACTGAACATCCAACACATTGAAAGTGATGATATTCTTCCCCCATGTCAGTCAGGGTGCAACAACGTGGTAACGCAGGTATACCAGAAGGGAGGAGTAAATATGGAAGGGATCATCAGCGCAGCAGGAGTCGTATTGGTAATCGCCTATATCGGTTTGGCAATATGGGTAATCTTCAACCGGGAGTCTGTCGGCGGGAGCATCGCAGTCTCTGCGGGCTTTCTTTGCGGGGGACTTGTTATCGTTCCCATTGCTGAAGCGATCGCAGCTTTTGTTGTCTGGGCAGTTGTTATAGTGATCGTGTTGGCTGTCTTTGGAGCCGTGCTTGGCGTCTGATAAGGGGAGGAGATAGAAGATGAGGGAGTTTGCTTTTGGTACATCGGCTCAGTTTGCCGCCTTAAACCAGGAACTGTCCCAGGGGAAGTATTATAAGTTCGCCAACCGGCAGCTGCCTATGTGTTCACCGCCGACAGCAACAATATGGTTCGCAAAGAAGAATGATGTTTATGTAATGTACATCGACAAAGGCATTACAACTGCTTCCGACAATCAGGATCTCAGGCATTTACTTGCCAATGGAGAGACTAAATTTATCTGTTTTGACGATATGACGGCGTTCCTTCACTCACTTCAGTCACTGTATCCAGGAGAAGAGGTTCGTGGGGGACAGGAAGAAGTACAAACGAGTGATCGTGAGGCTGCCGGAACAAATGGGTACAGATCAGATATTGAAGGTGAAGTGGCTGAGGACCAGACTGCAGATGGAAATAATGATAAGCATGATGTTCCTGCATTTGATCCCGATAAATTGATCGATAAAAAGAAGCTGCAGGAGATAAAAACTGAAAACGGAAGGCCAAAACAGGTGTGGCCGGACGAAATTTCAGGACCATTAAAGCAGAAGATCTTCGGTCAGGATACTGCAATTGATGCATTGGCAGATGCGGTAGTAATTAATCAGATGAATACGGTGGATAAGCTTCTGGTCATAGCTTTGCTGGGGCCTCCTGCAACAGGCAAGTCCGAAACAGGCAGATCGCTTGCGGAGGTGTTATCGGGATTGTATGGAAGGCATTACGGCTTTATTGAGATTGCTGCCAGTGAATATATTGAGGAGCATATGGTTCACAAATTCCTAGGAGCCCCTCCTGGATATATAGGTCATGGAGGCAAGACAGTGCTCGATCCGGTAAGAAGCAATCCGTACCATGTGATTCTTATCAATGAGATTGAAAAAGCTAACGAGAAGATGCTTGTTGCCCTTATGGAGGCGATGGATACCGGCCGACTTGGGATGGCTGATAATTCTGAGCCAATTGATCTGAACAAATGCATCCTCTTATTTACTTCGAATATCCCTGTTAATATGGATCAGTACCTTAAGGCATCTGAATTCGAACGTTCAGAGATGTGTAAGGATGCGTTCACGAAGCATTGCGGCCGTCCTGAGATCAGCAGAAGGATCCAGGATTTTATGGTTTTTGTTTCTCTCTCAGAGGACGCTGAAGTGAACGTGATCCTGAAGTTCGCAAAACTTTCAATTCAGAGTTACGGAGGGATCCTGGTCCATGTTGATGAACAGCTAATGGCTGAATTCTTAAAGCATAAGACTAAATATGGCGCTTCCGAGATCGGAAATTATGTAAGCAAGGCAATTGGCAGAAGCATGCTCAGAAAGAGACAGGCAGATCTGGTAAAGGATAAGAGCGTAACGGTCAAAGGAACCGTCGACAACATTGAGTTTGAGCTTAGCTAAGGAGGAAACAGATATGCTTTTTTTTACACAGATGATCTGTATTGGAATAGGCTGTGCTGTCGGAGCAATGCTGCTGGCTCTGAATATGACAGCTGATGAAGCTGGTGGTCAGGATGTCAGCTCCGGATCAAATGGCAGAGAGGCGGGAAATGGAAAGCGTCAGAGGATTGGCTTGATTAAGCCAGTGAATATCTGCAATGGGAAGACAAACAAGGAAGTGCGTTTTTCCAGGCAGGTCCTTGACGATATCCGGTCAAATGCCGGACGTTATAGTGCCGAGACCGGAGGGCTTCTCGCTTCTGCAGTGGATCAGACTCTTATTGACAGATGCTGTTTTGATGTTCATTCGAAGAATACTCCTGGAACGTTCTACTATGATGTTGAGTCAATGTCGGCCGTGTTCCGTGCATGGAAAGCAAAAGGCTATACTACAAACGGCATCTATCATTCTCACCCGAGAGGATGCATTCAGCCGTCATATCACGATATCTCTACTGTTCTCATGCATATACGTTTCTTGAAGCTTGAATACTTCTATCTCCCCATTCTCCAGCCGGAACGCAGAGGACTCTTTCAAATGTACTTCTATGTGGTTAGGGCTGATGGAGACAAGCTGACTGTAACTCTTGAGTACGTACTCCGGGCAAAGGAAAACGGCTATGTTTACGCACCTTTTACAGCCTGGGAACATGTCTATAGCGTACAAGAGCTGGATGACTACCGCAGATCCATTGATTACCGGGAACCAGCAAAAGAACCAGCAAAAGAAGCTGCAAAGGGACCAGCAAAGGAAGCTGCGAAGGAAGCGCGCGTGAGGACAGCAGTCCCTGTCAGCGAGTATTTCAGGAAAGTCAGATCCCTGTATCCGGAGAGTGTCCTGGATAAAGCAATTGTCTGCATTGGAACAGGCGGCGCAAGAAGCTTTCTTGTCAATCTCGCCAGATGCGGATTCCGCAATTTCATTCTTATGGATGCGGATGTTGTCAGCCCTTCCAATATTGCAACACAGGGTGTGTTCATCAGTGAGATGGGCAGGTACAAGGTGGATGTGATCAGGGAAAGGATCGAAGACATCAATCCGGAAGCTAAAGTGATCTGTGTACATGGTTTTCTGGATGATACGGTCAGTGACGAGGACTTTAAGCACTGCCTGGATCTGATCCCGGATAAAAAGCCGACAGACTATCTGATCCTCGGCTGTACGGATAATTTCGAAGCTCAGAAGAGGAGCTCTCTTCTCGCCCTGAAATATGGGACTCCTTATCTTGCAGCTATGATGTACGAAGCCGGTGCTGCAGCGGAGATCATCTTCGTCTACCCTGGAGTAACAGAAAGCTGCCCCCGCTGCCTTCTCAGGGAACGATTTGAGAAGTATGAACATGGATTTCAGAACGACGTTACCTCCGCTGAGTGTCCCATTTTCGCTACAGAGTACATGAACGCCGTTAAAGGATACATCGCCATTATGCTGATGTCATATCATGAAGGCGCTGAATGCCCGTTCAGTACAATGCTGGATGAGGTGAAAGACAGGAACTTTGTTGAAATCCGCCTTAACCCACATCTCAGGGACAGCAGCCTGGGGATCAGCCTCTTTGACAGAGTATTTGCAGGAGCGTCACGGTACACTTACATGGGCGAGACCATCTGGGTACCGCAGCATCCCGACAGGCCTGAGTTCGGCTCCGAACCCTGCAGGCTTTGCGGGGGGACTGGCGACCTGAAAAGGCTGCAGACTGAGTGGTCGGATGTTGACACGAGAACCATCGACTTCTCCGAAAAAGCAGCAGGTGATGCACAGAGTGACAGTCCCCCTCTTCGGGCAGCTGCCCGGCGGAGTTAATATGATCAGGAAAGAAAAGTCTGGGGAATCAGGGGTTCTCCCTGAATACGGGAAGGAAGGCGGCAGCTGTGAGAGAATTCGTATACGGAACGGATTATCAGTATGATCTCCTGAAGGATACTCTGCAGGACCATATGTGCCATGTATATAAAGCCTGTTCTTATCCCCGGGGGTGCAGCAGAACAGGAGGCAGGCTTGGCTTTGAGAAGGAAGGCGAGACATACGCTCTTTTCATTGACAAAGGGCTCACCTATTCCGGAAATAAAGCCCCCGGGCTCTTTCGTGAATGGCTGGCATCCGGAACGCTGCGGTTTCTGGACTTTACTGATATGAAAGAGTTTTTGAGAAGTTTGAAATGCCTTTACTAGGAGGTGGGGAAATGGCTGGGTGGATCATCGCCGTTGTCATAGCGGCTGCGGCAGTTGTCAGTTATCTTCATGTCAGGAAAGAGAACAGAGAACGTGAGCAGCAGGAAGCGCGGACGCGGCAGAGAGCAGGGACAGTCAGACAGAACGGACCTGAACAGACGCCGCGAATGGTACCAGTTACAGAGCGCAGCGAAACAGGTTCAATGATCTATTATGCCAACGACCGTCACGGCGGCGCGGATAAGGAATACCGCTTCAATTACAAAAAGATAAATGGAGTGTATCGCGCATACATTCTGAAGATGCCTGACCTGAGGGGCAGAGATGGGAAAAGCATCCCCACGCACAGACTGTGGGATGAGAACAATGAGCCGTATATTTGCTGGAACCAGACAGTTACGTCATTAAAAGATATGCAGACGATATCACGTGTATGGGCAGACAGCATTCAGGAGTACATTGCAACGGGCAAGAGATTTGGGTAAAAGCTGCACAGATCTCTGCTGAGCTTTGGGAGGTGTAATGATGAAACGATGTCCTAATCCGAACTGTGATTCGACATTTTTATACAGTAACGAAAAGACGATCTGCCCGTTTTGCCACAGTCCGCTGGTTGAGAATGCGGATGGCGCCATTCACGCTGCTGCCGGAAACCATGAAAACGGGGTCCTGCACCAGCCGGGGATCATCCCCGCCGATGCCGTACTTGCTGAACAGATAAGACGTGAAAATGCAGGCGCGGCAGAATTTGTGAGAAAGCGGCTGGGAGAATGCAATGAGTGGCACGGAAGGATTACGGAGATAGACCACCAGGAACTTTTTAATGACAGAGAGCATAAACTGTTTAATTCTTTTTTCCGTGGAGAACCCTATCAATTTGCCCATCAGACCGTGGAATATACTATACGTCTGGAGAACATTACCGACGGGCTTCCGACAGAAGTGACGGACTTCTGTCTTTTCGGCAACTATCTCGGCCGTCTTCAGGTCGGTGATGAAGTTGTAATAAACGCGCGTGAAAAGCGGGGAAGGCGGGTCGTAAAGTCAATACTGAATGAGACGACCGAATCGAAAATAACCCCCGGACTTCAGCTTCCTGCCTGGGTGATCAGGCTCATCATTCTGATCCCGGCTGTTATATTGACGGCTTTGATCTGCGAGCTGGTATGGATGGTTGAGTCGGGGGCTGCCGCAGTTCTTGCCGCGGCTCTGGTGGCAGCAATAATGCCAGTCGCAATTATGATTATCGGGTTCTGGATCATTATCAGAAGCGTGTTCCCGCGAAGACGGAGGAGGTAGGATATGAACCAGTACGGTTCTGAAATGAGAAACGCACAGGTCTGTGCGGAAAAAATTCTGGCTCTGAAGAAGAACAGCTTTCTGGATGACGTTTCCGCTGCACAGATTAGGATCGACGGAAGATCATTTATTCCGGAGATCTCTTCCTGGTACCGTCTGCAAGGGTTCCGCCTCAGCGCAGATGATGCCCATACGGAAGCAATGCTGAACAGGACAGTGTCACAGTGGCTGAGATCATCTTCGGGAGCTGGGAACAGTTCTGCATTTGTGCTGACAAGGAGCGGGAATTATCTGTCTGTGATATACGGAATGGGGAATGCCGACTTAAGTGGTGCATTTACAGCAAATCTGCCTGAATGCGGAATGGAAAGAACGAACTGGGTCCCGGACCGTTATCAATACAGCGGTATCGCCCTCGGAACAATAGCAGCTGCTGGACTGGCTGATGCCATCGCGGGTACAGATGCTTTATCAGGCTGCTATGTATCCTGCATTGCCATCCCTGTGCCTGACAGCGAGATCCGGGAGACGCTCAACGACAACAGAAGTCTGGCAGCCTGCCTTGACAGCCACAGATCTTTTCAGCGCATTTACGGAAATGCTACAAGAAGGGTGGAAGAGATCCCGATTGCTGACATAGTTCAGGCAATAAATGTGCTGAGAGAAGAAAACGATTTTATCGAGCGCAGCCGGGGGGTGGGATTTGTCCGCACCGCGGTTCGTTTTGGAGCGTCTTCGCAAAATGAATACAGGACTCTTGCGGCTTTGATCCGATCCTGCATAACGTATACAAAAGAACACCAGAGCGGTTTCGAGCCGGTCAGGATCTTCAGTGTGGAAGGGATTTCGGATACATGGCAGAAATGTCTGGCGGTTCCCGGCGTTATGGTTACGGCCACAAATATATCATGCCTGGTCCATGCGGTGAGTATGCAGGACATTCAGAGCGCTGTTTCCTTCTGCATCCCGCCGTTACATTCATATGAAGGCTATTATATCAAAAATCTTCACATTGACGAGAATGAGAGAGATACATTCCCTGTGGCGGCGCCGCCAGTGGAAGAGGCGATCTCGGTGGGGAGCATTGTCGGGAGCAGCTGTCAGGCTGCAATCCCGCTGAATGGACTGCTCTGCCATACCGGTGTCTTCGGAGCCTGCAGCAGCGGCAAAACGACGACTGTAAAAAAAATACTTGTTGAGGCATATCAGAAACACGGCATCCCATTCGTGGTCATAGAGGCCGCCAAGAAGGAGTATGCATCTCTGCTTGGACTGATTCCGGAGCTAAAGGTATATACTCCGGGGATTGACGGACTGGCCCTGAGATTTAACCCTTTGCAGCCAGAGGATGGGATCCTTATCGAAAAACACGTTGACGCCGTCGTTCGCTCACTGTCTGCCGTCACAGGAGGCGAGCATCCGATCCCTGAGGCATTTGACGGCCTGCTGAAACAGGCTTACCAGAAATTCGGATGGGAATATGGCATGATGGCTTATACGGATCCCGCCAGGCCGTTCCCGACTTTTAAAGATGTATTTTCGAATGTCGATGAATATATCAGCAAGCATGCAAAATACGGACCGGAAGTGAGACAGAACCTGACAGCTGCATTGAAACTCAGAACAGAAACAATGCATTCCGGTGCACTCGGGGGCCTCTTTTCCAGACCATCCGGGCTCATGGCAAAAGACCTGCTGGGATCTCCATGCGTGATCGAACTGTCGGATTTCTCGGAGCAGTCAGTAGAATTTCTGATGAACATCCTGATGTTTCGTTTTCAGTGTTATCTGTCGCGTCTTCCCCAGGAAAGCAGCGTTAAGCGGCTGATAGCAGTAGAGGAAGCGCATAACGTTTTTCGGAAAACTTTGTCCGATGAGACAGGAAGGGCAAGAAACAATGAGGCTTTTGAGAAAATGCTTGCCGAGATCAGGAGCTCCGGCACAGGCCTCATTTTAAGCGATCAGCGTCCCTCTGTCATGCCGGATGCAGTAATGGCCAACACAGCCGTTAAGATCGTTCATTCCATGGAGTCTTCCAATGATCGTGAAGAGATCAGCGGCCCCATGGATCTGACAGAACTGCAGATGAGAATGACCAGAGAGTTCAAAAGAGGAGAGTGTATCATATCGATCCGACAGGATCACGGGGTCCAGCACACGATGATACAGCAGTTACGCGGCGGGAACAGCTGCTCAGCATCCTGCCTGATCTGCTCCAGCCGTTTCAGATGCAGGAAAAACGCGGTGCAGACTATGCTGGCCGGCATGGACCGTTCAAAGCTTGCGCTTCATGCCGCCAAGATAACAGCTAATCCATACAACACACCCATTCTTGCAAGAAATATTACCGCAATGCTTATGGATCTTAATATATCGGCAGGGAAAGCAACAAAAATCTGTCTGCTGGGTGAAATCCTTCAGAAGTCTGGCCATGTCTCTTTTCAGGAGAGCAGGATAATCGTTACAACATATGCACATTATCTGGAAGGGCAAAGCGGCTGACCCCGATGGCAGGGGGGAAGAGGGATAGTCCGGACTTCCGGGGACTATAAGACTATAAGACGAAAGGAGATCAGAGCATGAGCGAGATGGGCGGCGGAGATAATGACGGCATGAGCACCAGCGGCGGCGGTGAGACCACAGAAGCTTCCACCGGTCAGAGTGAAGCATCCGCAGGAGGAACATCAGTCGAAACCGGATTTGACGGAGAAACCCACACAGGCAATGCGGGACCAGCAGGGATTGAGGTAAGCGGAGGTAAAGGAGCAGAAGGGATCGCTGTTACTTCTTCCTCAGGGAAATCAAGTGAAACTGCGGGAATCCTCGGCGATACTGCAGAGACCGGACTCGCTCCAATGGAACTTGCGCAGGCACAAAAAGAGGTGGAAGGATTCCAGCAGCAATCCATTGCGCAGATCCTGGAGACAAACGGGAAATACATGTCCCCTGATGATCAGGTTCGTGTTGCAAAAGGTATCGACTCGATCAGGGCAGTAGAGCATGATCCGTCTAAAGGCCGTACAGGCGGGTATATGCTGTATAATGGGAAAACCACTGCTGAGATTTCTGTCATTTCGAAGGAACAGATGGAGCGATCCACAAAACATGAAATGAATCATTTCGCCAGTAAAAATCGGGAAATCATAGTCCCACAGCCTGATAAAGGCGGGTATATGGTTTATAATACAGTAGGAACACGTCAGAGCAGCTGGTTCCATTCAGTAAAAACGGGAGAGAATTCAGAGTATAATGAACACGGACGGGGAATGAATGAGGGGCTAACTACGCTGTATACTAACAGTCAGCTGATGGAGCTGAGTGAAGAAAAAGGTAAGGCAGCAGAACGGCAGCAGATTTATTCGCATGCGACAGAACTCTGCGGACAGCTGGAGGACATCCTGGGAAAGGATTCTCTGAAGGAAGCCTACTATAGCGGAAATATGAAGGGTATGGAAGCAAAAGTCAACGAACTTGCCGGAGATAAGGAATATGAGCACCTTAGGGACTGCCTCGACCGGTCGGTCTCAAAGGATTACGCTGAACGGGTAGAGGCAATGAAGGAGGCACAGGAAATCCTGGCCAGAATGAGTGAAAGGAGCAAAGAAGCATGATCGACTACATCCTGGATTATATGGAGGAAAAGGGAATCAGTGCTGATAGCGCCGAAGAGAACGCAGATCTTACAGCAGGAATACGTTTATATCTGAGAGAGAATGGCATTTCTGAAGAAGAGTCAGGGGATTATTTCAGAAAATATGTTGACAGGCATCTTGGAATCATTGACGCTGCCGATTTGAAGTCGTATTTTCTGATGTATCCGGTGATCAGCAGGGTGAATCAAATAACCATAGAATATAAAACCGACGGGACGGTACCGTCAGACAGAGCCAACGATCTGTACCGCTGCATGGAACAGCTCTATTTACAGGGAATTGGCGACAAATACGTTCCGGCGACAGAGATAAAGGAAATCCTGGGGAGATTGGCGTAATGGACAGAGTTGAAATGAGATCAGGCTGTCCTTAAAAATAACAAATCCGGCAATAAACCGGACCGCATGGAATTGCCGGATCTGATGGAGGTGAGCGGTGATGACGAAAAAGAAAATGGATCCTGAAGCTGTTTCGTGCCAGAGACAACAGCATCTGGCATTCGTGAAGATGATGCATGAATTCATGAAACCGGAAGCTCAGGAAATAGAAAACCTATTGCCTCAGAGCAGCTTGTCGTCTGCGGAGGACAGGGATATCAAGGCAGAGCTTGAAGCAATGTTTGATAAACTTTTCGGACCGGTGGAAAATAATGGTGATGAGGGCTGAGGAGATGATTTATCATGAGCCGTGCATTTGTTTCGGTCTCTTAAGTGCTAATAACATGTAACATATGCTATAATGAAAATCATGATAATGCCTGAGCTTTGTGTATCATCTGGATCGGGGATCTTTTAATGATCTGCGTATCTCAAAGCCGGCACCTGTGAACAGAATAAGAAATATCGTAAGCAGAGGGAGAATGAAGATGAAAAAGAACATGAAGAAGTATCTGATGGTCTTACTGGCGTTCCTGCTGGTCTGCACAGGCATTCCGGGCAGCAGTTTACAAGTACAGGCTGCCTCTGTCAGCCTCAGCCAGAGGAAACTTACGCTCGCTCCTAAGCAGAAGCGGACGCTCAGGCTGATCGGGACAAGTAAGAAGGCCAAATGGTCCAGCAGCAATACAAAGGTCGTATCTGTTTCGAAAAGCTCCGGCAGGATAACAGCGCACAAGACCGGCAAGGCAACGATCACAGCAAAGCTGGGGAAAAAGAAGTATAAGTGCGCAGTCACTGTCAAAGCCGGCACCAGCTATAAGACACTGTACAAAAAATTTCTGGCTGAAAATGAGGAAATAAAATATTTTACGCTGCTGAATATCAATAAAAAAGGCGTCCCGGAACTGATCACTACCTGTGATGACGGAAGTTCCCGCCATTTCCAGTATGATGTTTATACAGTCAGCGGCAGCAAGGCCGTCTACAGCGGCGGATATATCACCGGCTATCAGAGCAAGCCCATAGCCTGGTATGATTCCAGCCGCAAAGCAATGTATACAGTGTGTAATTTCGGGACCGGCGATATCTATGAAGCGCTTTTCTGCATGTCGGGGACTAAGCTCAAACCAAAGTACTGTACCAGACAGGTCTCCGGAACAGGATATTACCTGGGGGCAAGCTGCCTCCAGAAAACCGGCAAGGGCTGCTACATTGATAACAGCATTTCCGCATGTACAAAAGTGAGCTACGCTGAATACAGCGAATACAAAACAAATAATTTTTCCGTAGACAATACGATGTGCGCGCTGAAGAGCAACAGTGCTGCGAACCGTAAGGCTTATATTCATTAATGTTTTATACACAGGCAGGGAGACGTTATGCCGAATGAATTTCTGACGAACTACACAGAGACAACATTTCTGGAGAAAATAAAGGATGATCTGCGCCGCTGCAGATCATTCAGCTTTTCGGTCAGCTTTATCAAAAAGGCCGGTCTTATCCTGCTGATCAGGGATATCGAGGCGGCGGTGGAGCGAGGCTGCCGGGGACGGATAATCACTTCGACATATCAGAATTTTACGGATATCGAATCGCTGAAGAAATTTTATGAGCTTATGGGCAGATACCCGAATTTTGAATGCCATCTGGATCACGAATGTTTCCATGACAGCAGCTGCGCCACGCTGGGATACCACTCCAAGGGCTATCTTTTTGAATTTGACGATCGCTGTGAGCTGATCGTCGGCTCTTCGAATATCACCCGCTACGCATTGCTCAAGAATATCGAGTGGGATGTGCTTGTGCGCGAGAGTCTCGGCTCTGAGGTCTACGGGCAGGCTATGGCCGAATTCGAAGAAAAATGGGATGCCACCCATTTGCTGGACAGCAATCTGATCAGTTTATATACCAATAAGCTCAATTTCGCTGTCGAGCGCTGGGACATGGACTATGATCTGTCGGCAGCCAATGTTAAGCCGAATTTCATGCAGCGCAGGGCACTGAAGGAGCTAAACCGCTACCGCGCGGTGGGGACCGACCGCGCTCTGGTCGTTGCCGCTGCCGGCAGCGGGAAGACCTACCTGGCGGCTTTCGATGCCATGAACTTCAATCCCAGGCGGCTCCTGTACATTGTACATGAAGGCTCTATACTCAGAAAATCGCTGGCGACGTTTCAGGATGTCTTCGGGAGTCAGGTGTCTTATGGCATCTACAGCGGTACCAGCAAGGAGAGCGACGCGGATTTTGTGTTTGCCACAAATATTACGATGAGCAAGACGCTGGAGCTGTTTGAAAGAGACGAATTTGACTATATAATCATTGATGAGTGCCATCATGCGGCCGCCGGGACATATAAGCAGATAATCGCCTATTTCGAGCCGGAGTTCCTGCTGGGCCTCACTGCCACACCAGAGCGCATGGATAACCAGGATGTGTTTGAGTTATTTGACAAAAATGTCCCCTATGAGCTTCGCCTGCGGGATGCCATCGTCAATGATCTCGTCGTTCCCTTTAAATATTATGGTATCCGTGACCAGCTGGTAGATTACGGTCTCAGCGACAGGGAAGAACGCCGCCTGACAGCCCAGATGGCAGATGATGATCACTGTGATTTCATTGCAGAGAAGATCGAGGAGCACCGGCCGCAGGGTAAGCTGAAGGCTCTTGCCTTCTGCCGCAATGTCACTCACGCCAGGATGATGTGCGAGGTGTTAGGTGAGAAATATAAGACCGCCTATCTGACCGGCCGCAATGACATCGGGGAACGCATACGCGCATATAATGACCTGCAGAGCGACAGTGCAGCGTTGGAGATACTGTTTACTGTCGATATTCTGAATGAGGGTGTCGATATCCCGGGTGTCAACATGGTGCTGTTCCTCCGGCCTACTGAATCCTCGACTGTGTTTATCCAGCAGCTGGGACGCGGGCTGCGCAAATATGAAAACAAGAGCTATGTCACTGTTCTTGATTTTATCGGGAACAGCTACAAGAGAAGCGTGCAGATCGCCTTTGCCCTGTCCTCGCTGGCCGAAAATTTTGTGGTGGAGAAGCGCCTGATGGCGTCTCTGGTGCACGATGACTTCACGGCACTTGGACTTGCCGGCTGCGGTGTGGAAATACACATCGACGATCTTAGCAAGGAGGAGATACTTGATTACATCGATAAGGAAAATTTCAATGCTGTCAGATATCTGAAACAGGATTATTTTAATTTCAAGAAATACATCAATGCGGAATTTTATCCGCGGCACATGGATTATCTGAACAATGACTGCGCGCCGGATATCATCCGCTTCATGAGCGTTAAGACGGCAAACAGGAAAAACTGCTCATATTATAATTTCCTGCGCGGTATCGGGGAGGAAAATCTGCCTCTGTTTTCTGATGCGCAGGTCGATTTTGCCAATTATCTGTCTGGGCTGCTGCCTCTGGTGAGACCGCATGAGTTCGAGATAGTCAGGTGCCTGCTGGAAGGCATTCATGATATCGACGATATCGACAGTGTGCTTCGGGAGAAGATAAATGATTACAGCCGTGATCAGCTTGAGCACGCACTGAAGCATATGAAATTTTTGCTGAGGGACGGCGAGTCGCTTTCTCTGGATGTCAGGACCGACAGTCAGTTCAGAGAGTATCTGGACGATCTGCTGGACTACGGCACCACCAGATACCTTATTGACAACGGCAGTGAGAGCGGATTCAAGCTGTGGAACAGCTACCGCAAGGATCAGGTGCAGCTTAAGCTGCTGAAGGATCCGGGCTATACCGCGGTGGGCACATATTATTATGATGATTATGTCCTCATATTCGCATCGCTGAAGAAGGATCTGCCTGAGGAGGACAAGCTGAATTACAAGGATAAATTCCTGCAGCCGGATCTGTTCCAGTGGGAGTCTATGGCCAGGCTTCCGCAGTCAGATCTCCTGAAACTTAAGAGCAGCAGTTATGCACAGCTGTTTATCAGGAAGGTTTCTGATGAAAACGGCATTGTGCTGCCGTTCACCTACGTCGGCAGAGGCAGACTTTCCAATTGCCGGAAGACGGATAACGGGAACGGGACTTATCTGTTTGACATCAAGATGGAAAATGCACTGCCGGATTACCTGCAGTATGATTTTGGGTTGACGAAATGATGGGAAATATAGAGATCATCCGCTCGAAGCGCCGCTCGATCGCCGTGGAGATCAGGAGTGACCTGCGAGTGGTCGTCCGGGCGCCGATGCGGATGAAAAACAAGGATATACAGCGATTTATCGAGGAGAAGTCTGCCTGGATCGAAAAACACCTGGAGATCGCGAAGGCGCGGCAGGCCGAGAGACCGCCGGCATTTACGGATGAGCAGATCAGGGGATTTGCCGATGCGGCAGTGATAGATATACCGCGGCGTGTTGAGAGATTTTCGGCGCAGATGGGCGTGTCAGTGGGCAGAGTCACGATAAGGAGCCAGAAGACGCGCTGGGGCTCATGTTCGGCAAAAGGCAATCTGAATTTTAACTGCCTTCTGATGCTGTGCCCGGAGGATGTGCGCGATTACGTTGTGGTGCATGAGCTTTCGCACCGGAAGGAATTCAACCACTCGCCGCGGTTCTGGGAGCAGGTGGAACAGGTCCTGCCAGATTACAGGGAACGGCGCCGCTGGCTGAAGAAGAACGGCAGTGCGATAATAGGGGGATTGAGATAATGGTTGAAGTAGCAGCAGCACTGATATGGGATAAGGACAGGTTTATGATATGCCAGAGGCCGGCGGATAAAGCGCGCGGCATGCTCTGGGAATTCGTCGGCGGCAAGCTCGAGGCGGGCGAGACCGGCGAGCAGGCGCTGATCCGCGAGTGCCGGGAGGAGCTGGATATCACAGTTTCGGTCGGCGATGTTTTTATGGATGTGGTACATGAATATCCTGATATAACTGTGCATCTGACATTGTTCAACGCGGCTATAGCGGAGGGTGAGCCCAGGCTGCTGGAGCATAACGACCTCCGGTGGATCACGACAGAGGAGATCCCGGGATACGAATTCTGTCCGGCTGACACTGTGATCCTGGAGAAACTGAGGGCGGAGTCATGCCGGGGATGATTGAGAGAATAAAGGCAGAGATATGCCGGGGATGATTGAGAGAATGGGGGCAGAGTCATGCCGGGGATAAATGATAAGAAGGTCACAGCTATATTTTATGCTTTTATAGCGGCAGTTTTCTATGCGCTGAGCTCGCCGGCCTCAAAGCTTCTGCTTGCGCATGTTTCGCCGACGATGATGGCGGCATTTCTTTATCTGGGCGCCGGAGTGGGGATCGGTCTGCTTTCGCTCGCCGGCAGGGACAGGGCGGGGAAGCCGGAAAGGCTGTCTAAGCCTGATATGCCCTATGTAGTCGGGATGGTGCTGCTTGACATAGCTGCCCCGATCCTGATGATGTTCGGCCTGCTCTGCACGAACGCCTCGAACGCGGCGCTTCTGGGGAATTTTGAGATCGTGGCGACGGCGGTCATCGCGCTGCTGATATTCCGGGAAAGGGTTAGCAGGAGACTGTGGCTGGGGATAGTGTTCATTACGCTGTCGAGCATACTGCTTTCCTGCGAGGATCTGTCAGGGCTGAGGTTTTCCGCCGGCTCGCTGCTTGTACTGCTGGCAACGGTCTGCTGGGGTTTCGAGAACAACTGCACCAGGAAGATATCCTCCAAGAGCACATTCCAGATAGTATTCATCAAGGGGATATTCTCCGGCAGCGGGTCACTGATACTGGCGCTGATCGCCGGGGAGAGATTTCCGGCCCTGCGCTATATCGCCTTCACGATGCTGCTGGGATTCGTGGCCTACGGTCTGAGCATTTTCTTTTACATCAGGGCGCAGAGCGTCATCGGGGCGGCGCAGACCAGCGCCTATTACGCGGTGGCGCCTTTCACGGGCGCGCTTTTCTCATTTATTCTGCTGCATGAGGCCCTGACGAAGAATTACCTGCTGGCGCTTGCCATAATGGCGGCTGGCTCGGTATTCGTAGTTATAGATACACTGCTGCCGCGTGATGCGAGGGCGGCGCGGTCATGACACGACAGGGAACAGCAGACTGATATGGAATCCGCATTCCCCGGACAGCAGCAGATCTTCTGTACTGATCTCGATATTCAGAGCTGCCGCGTATTTGGCGGCGAGATACAAGCCCATCCCGGTCGCTTTCTGGCGGTCGGGATGATTGCCTGTAAATCCTTTTTCAAATATGAACGGCAGGTCTTCTGCCGGGACACCGGGTCCGTTGTCTGATACTTCCAGGTATATTTTGCTGTCGGGACCCTCTGTCTGTCCGATGGCCAGCTTTACTCTTCCGTCCTCGGCGGACGCGTATTTGATGGCATTGCTCACAAGCTGGGAGATCACGAAGGAGACTACCTTGCGGTCGGAGAGCACTTCCAGCGGCCGCGCCGCGGCAGTGCATGCGATTTTTCTCTCATCGGCGAGCGGCGCGTAGGTTCTGAGCACTTCTTTTGCGCAGAGATCCAGTCTGAAGCGGGAATAATTGTAATCCACATGATCGGTCTGCAGGCGCGCGAAATACAGTATGAGTTCTACATCGCGCCCGATCTGCAGCAGGGTGTAGTCCAGCCGCTCCGAGACATATGCGCTCATTTCATCCTGATGGTTCTCACGTACCAGAGTCATCAAAGCCAGCGGGGTCTTTATCTCATGAGTCCAGGCTTCGATATATTCCTGGTAGTTTGTGATGGAGATCTGTTTATCGTTGATCTCCTGCAGCAGCTGCTGCAGCCTGTCCAGGGAGCTGCCGCACAGCTGGCTGAACTGATCCCCTGCCGCCGAAACAACATTATTTTTTGTCTCCTCCGTCGGGTCGCTGATATATTTTTCAACGGCGCCGCGGATCGTCTCTCGTCTTCTGCGCTGGGTGAAACAGGCTATGGCGATCATCACGGCGGAAAAAAGTACAATAAACAGGCTGACGCTCACGAAGGCCTCCGGCCTGATCAGATAGCTTAAAATGATGAAGGTGATATCTGTCACCGCGAATATGACCAGCCATGGTCCGTTAGTTTTGAAAAAAGATCTCATAAGCCGGCGACCTCCAGACAATAGCCCTGCCCGCGCACAGTTACGACGCAGTCCTTCAGGCCCACGCCGAGAAGACTTTTCCGCAGTCTCGTCATGTTTACCTGAAGTATATTTTCGTCAAGATACTCACTTGTGCCCCACACATTTTCAAAGAGCTCTGCCTGGGTCACGATGCCGGGATGCCTTTCCATGAGGGCGCGCAGTATTTTTCCCTCAGTTTCCGGGAGGATCAGGTGTTTGTCACCGTATATCAGCTTGTATGTGTCTGTGTCAAGGGACATATTGCCGCACTGGATGATGCTTTTGAGCCTGCCGTAGGTCTCTAAAAGCCGCGCGGCCCTCGCAAGCAGCCGCTCAGGGCGGCAAGGCTTCGTTAAAAAGTCATCGGCGCCCAGACCGATCGCTTTCAGCTCATCTGCCATAGTGTCCCTGGCTGTCAGGATCAGGATAGGAAAAGTATTCCGCAGCTTGAAGCTCCGGCAGAGCTCAAAACCGGATCTCCCGGGAAGATTCAGGTCGAGCACCAGCAGGTCAGGCTCGGACGCGGCTATATCCTTCTCCGCGTCCGCAAATGAAGATATCCCGGTGACGGCGTAGCCGTTCTTTTCAAAGATCAGTACAAGCTCCTCCCTGAGATAGGGATCGTCCTCCGCGATGCTTATCCTTTCCATCTGTGATCACCCCCTGTCTGTTATATCCATCGCCCGGATCTCACGGCAGGCGTTTCGCTTTACGGCTGCCAGATAAATGATCTCTGTCAGGACGAAGAGCAGCAGCGCGGCGAGTGAAAGAATGATGATAGTTGTCAGCAGCCCTCCGGGCGGAATTATGCTGAAGTTGCTGAATAGGATGAGTATAAACATAATGCTGTTGAATACGGCAACGCTCAGGACCAGACCGAAAAATGTGTTTATCTGTTTTCTGGCGGAGCGGCACATTTCTTCCTTATCCGCGCCGAGCATCATGAGAGTCACATATCTGTGCCGGTTTTCGCGCTGCTGTATCAGGAACTTCGTCCCTACTGCCGTATTTGCTATGAGCAGGAAAATGACGCCAAGGTATATCGTCAGGTAGCTGATCGCGACGGTATAGAATAATGTCCTGCCGATCCCGCCGAGGAAGCTGTCGTATTCAATATTATATTTGTCGATATATTTCTCTGTTTTCTGGATCGCCTGCAGAAGACCGTATTTTTGTGTAAATTCATTGTTCAGATGAAGGTTCCAGCAGAAAGGCTCAGTATCCTGCGCGAGCTTCGCGTAAAGGTCATCGCTGACGATAAGGGCGGCGTAGAGAGTGATGGAACGGTCGGCTACTATTTTATCGGTATAAAGCACATTCTTCAGCCTGTAGTCTGTGCCGTTGATCCCGATCGTCATGCCCTGCGCGAGCACGTCACTAAAATATGTGTAAAGCGTTGAGGACTCCATGGTCGAATACAGCGCCGCCTCATTGCTGCCGAGCGTAAGGCTTTCTTTTCCCATGGCTGACATCAGTCTGTTATATGATGACAGCGAGATGATGTAGTCCGCGTGAAAATATTCCGACGCGTTTTCGGCGTCTTTCAGTTTGCCGAGCGCTTTCTGTATACGGCTGGTATCGAAGTCGATATTCGTCATGGAAAGATAAACAGGATACGAAGCGGCAGTGACAGCTTTTACGTCCGGGTCTGCCAGGACGGCGGACACCTTCTGCTCAGTCCCCGTCAGTGAAAAGTCAGTTGTTCTCGAATCGGTGATCCTGGCAGCGCCCATGGCGATACCGTATGAGATACAGGTAAGAGCGATCAGAAACAGCAGCGAGGACACTGCCAGCGATCTGTGCTGGTGCAGGACACTTTCCTGGACCTGTCTGCCCGTAAATGTGCCGAGGCCGGTAGCGGATCTTGCTTTTCTGGCGACGGATACGCCGATGATACCGCCCATGCCGCGGTATACGGAAAATGTTCCCAGCGCGCATGTCAGAAGCATCAGGGCAAAATGAGCGGCCAATGCGGATATATCTTCATGGGAAAGATCGAACAGGCCGATATAGTACGAGACCAGCAGGAAAACGATCCCCAGAGCTGTGAACACAGCGCTTACGGGCTTTGAAGAGCGCAGCTGTCCGGAGGCGGCGTCGCGTTGCATGAATTTTGCCGGCTCTGTCCTCCCGTAGGGAAGGCAGATGACGAAGAGGGAAATGACCTGTATGATGATAAATCCGCAAATCGTCAGCAGTATCGCCTCCGGGGACAGAGAAAAGCTGTGCCCGATAATGCCGAGCCCGGCGATCTTCGCGGTCACCAGGCTGGTCCCTTCCGTGAGAAGTATAGCTGCCGGAATGCCTGCCAGCAGTGAGACAATACTGTTCCAGAGCGTTTCGCCGAGCAGCATGAAAAACAGCCTGCTGCGTTTCATGCCCAGCATCAGGTACAGGCCGAATTCCTTACGCCTGCTTTCCATCTGGTATCTGCAGGCAAAATAGACCAGAAAGAACACGAAAAACAGAGATACAGCGTATACCGCCGGTATCAGGCTCAGAAGCTTCTTTACGGCTTCACTTTCTATAGTTGAAAGAAACTGCATGACATCCTGTTTGTCAAGAGAGAGGAGCGTATAAAAGGCCACGATGGCGATGACCAGAGAACCGTAGAGCAGGCCGTTCCCCTTCCTGTTGCGCGCCGCGTTTCGTTTTATCTGCTTAAAGAACATTTGCGCTTCCTCCTCCGAGCTGGGCCATAACAGCAACGATCCTGTCGTAGAACGCGGCAGTTGTCTCGCCGGCTGCGCTTTTCCTCAGTTCATGGAACACCTTCCCGTCCTGGATGAACAGGATACGTGTACAATAGCTTGCCGCGTTGGCGTCATGTGTGACCATCATGATGGTCTTGCCGTCGTTTTTATTGATCGCGGCCAGTTTGTCCATCAGGATCCGGGAATTCCTGCTGTCGAGAGCGCCTGTCGGTTCGTCCGCGAGCACGATGCCGGGATCGGATATCAGTGCCCTGGCTGCCGCGACGCGCTGTTTCTGCCCGCCTGACATCTGCGAGGGGAATTTGTCCAGGACATCGGTGATGTCCAGCTTCGACGCGAGCAGGCTGATCCTGCTGTCAGCCGAATCTCCGGTGATCCCGTGCAGAGCCAGCGGCAGAGTGATGTTCTCCCGCGCGGTCAGATTGTCAAGCAGCTCAAATTCCTGAAAAAGATAGCCGATCTCCTGCCCGCGGTACTCCGTAAGCTGACTGCTCTTAAATGAGGCGATATCTTTGCCCCGCAGTATGACTCTGCCGGAAGTAGGCCTGAGCATGGTGGCAACGCAGTTGAGCAGCGTAGTCTTCCCGGAACCGCTCGGCCCCATTATGCCGAGAAACTCCCCCTCCAGCACGTCGATGCTGATGCCGCAGAGAGCTTTTGTCTGCGTGCCGCCTTTCCCGTAGGTCTTGGTCAGGTCCTCTGTCTGCAGTATATGTTCAGTATTCATTTGATGATCCTCCTGTTCTCAAGTTAATTGAATTGTATCGTATGAAACCGGAGAATACCACTTACAGCTGCTGTAAGGTATCTGGAGCCGGATAAAAGCCTGACGGATATGCTGTTCTTTTTTCATATTTTAGGTTATAGCCGGCACAATGGCAATAGATATCCGAAATTTGCGGCATGGCGCCGGGCAAATATCTCGTGCTTGCATCGGCAGGCGATAGAGAATATAATTTAAGTCAAACAGCCAGAACACGCAGAGGTATCGGATATGACAAAGAAAGAATTCCAGGAGAATATAATACATCAGCTTGAGCAGCGGGGATACAGACACATATCGGTATCCCTGAGTTTATTCGGCCTGAAGGCTGACGTGACGGCCAGGGACCGGGACAGGAAAAAGCATTATTTTAAAGTTGAGACATACAGGAAAGGCCGCAGAACGCTCTGCAGGTTTAAGGATACTTCTGACCTCAGCTGGATCGACGGCCTGGAGTTCTTTGACGCCATTTTTGACGATAAGTAGGTGAATGTATTGACACGTGAAGAGATTTTTGGATATGTGAAAAAGAAGTACGGCAGCACTCCAGAGTACCTGTGGGAAAAATGGCCGCAGTACGCGGTCCTGCGCCATGCCGACAACCGAAAGTGGTACGCGGCCATTATGAATGTCTCCGCGGACAGGCTCGGGCTTCCCGGAGGCGATACAGCGGTCGAAATAATCGACGTGAAATGCGACCCTCAGGAAGCGGATTTCCTGCGCAGGCTGCCTGGCTATCTGCCGGGATACCATATGGATCATCAGAACTGGCTGACCGTACTGCTGGACGGGACGGTGCCGGACCTGCAGGTGCTGGATCTCCTGGATGCCAGCTACAGTATGACCGGGAATAAGAAACAGGATAAATGACAGCCGCTGAGGCCGTATATTAATATCAGGAGGCATATTTATGCAGCATAAATGTAAGGTAACTGTTCTGGATAAGAAGCTTTACCCTGAACTGCAGGCACAGTTCTGCGCGGTACCCCGGAGCGGGAAATGCCCGTGCTACAATGTGGGCGATGAATTCATTTTCTGCCGCAATGATGAGCGCGACGATTTCTGGCATATGGGAGCGGGAACTCTTGTGAGATCAGGGAAGGCGGATAAAGATCTCGCGCATTCTCCGGGTACAGCCCATGCGGGGAGCGACGGCGTGCCCTTCTGTTCAGAGGCCTGGGATGCCATAAGCCGCTACATTTACACGGCGCTGCAGGGCGGAAGCATAATGCATGGATGGATGAACGACGACAGGGTGATGATAGCCTGCTGCAGTGACGGGACCAGGCCTGTGATCTTTAAGATAGAGAGGGTAGATGAGGACAGTGTCAAGATCAAAAATGAGGAGAAATGACAGGCAGCTGCCTGCCGGGGAGGCTGAGGAGATACTCAGAAGCGGCAGGTACGGCGTTCTGTCGGTCGTGTGCGATGACGGGTACCCTTACGGGGTGCCGCTGAGCTATGCCTATGATAACGGAAAGCTTTATTTCCATCATACGGCGGAAGAGAGTCTGCTGGCGGACAGCATTCACGGGAAGACGAAGGCCTGTTTCACGGTCGTCGGGGACACGGAGCTGCTGCCGGCTAAATTTTCGACGAAATATGAGAGCGTGATAGTCTTCGGGACCATCAGCGAGAGCGATGATAAGATAGGAGTGCTCATGCAGCTGGTAGACAAATTAAGCCCGGATCATATTGAGAAGGGCAGAAAATACGCAGAAAACGCCGCCCCGCGGGTGGCTGCTTATGAGTTTCGGATCGAACAGATAACTGGCAAGGCAAGGAAGACGAGCTGAAAAATCATGCAGTATACAGGCTTTTATGATTCGCCGATCGGAGGTCTTACCATGGCCGGCGACGGGGAAGCCCTGACCGGACTCTGGTTCGACGGGCAGAAGTATTTTGCCTGCAGCCTCGCGGCGGACAGCAGGGAAAGCGAGCTGCCGGTGTTCCTTGAGACCAGGAGATGGCTGGATCTGTACTTTGGCGGCAGTGAGCCGGGCTTTACACCGCGTCTTAAGCTGTCGGGCACGGATTTCAGGAAATCTGTGTGGAACATCCTGCTGAAGATACCATATGGCAGAACGATGAGCTACGGGCAGATAGCAGAACTGATCGCTGAGGGAAAAGGGATAGCAAAAATGTCTGCCCAGGCGGTCGGAGGGGCGGTAGGACATAATCCGGTATCGATCATAGTTCCATGCCACCGTGTTATCGGTTCAGACGGAAGCCTGACCGGATACGCCGGCGGTCTCGATAAGAAAAAATGGCTGCTGACGCACGAGGGAGCCTGGCCGGACGGAGAGTAACAGAGCGTCAGCGGCCCGTTGGCAGAGTGCGGCAGCAGCCGATAATGTAAAACAGAACACTGAGGGGGGAACGCTTTTTGAGCGTTCCCCCCTCAGCTGTCTAAAATTACTTAAACATTATCAATTATCTTCTTCGCGTTTTTTCCTGTTATACAGCAATGTGCTTACCATTCCCAGAATGGACAGGCCCATCAGGCTGCCCCAGAGTCTGGTGCTGCTGCTGTCGCCGGTCACAGGAACGCTGCTCTTTGTATTGATAAATTCTGCGGTTACAGTCTTATTGGCGGTTATGGTGCCTTTTTCGCCGCTGGACTTTACCGTATAATCACTGTTCCCGCTTTCCTTCACTGAATATGAAGTGCCTGCCGGGATACCGGTCAGTGTGATGCTTTCGCCGTGCTTTAACTGTATCGTTCCGCCGCTGGTGATCTTGCCGCTCTTGCTTCCGGTATAGCTGTAGCTGCCAGCAGCGTCAAAGGTAACTGTGAAGGTAAAATACTTGTCCTTATCGCCAAGATCACCTTTTACGGTTTTGCTGATCTTCAGGCTGCCATATTTTACAGTCTCATTTTTCGTATTCGTGAAGGCTGCCGTCTTAGTTTTATTCCCGACTATGGCTCCGGCGTCGCCGGTCTTGGAAGCTGTATAGCCGTCAGCGCTGTAGTCAGCCTCAGCGACGGTGTATGTCATGCCGTTCGGGAGATCTTTAGCTGTCTTGCTGGCTCCGTCTTTCAGTGTGAAGGATGCGATGCCATTTGTAAAGCTCATATCTCCGTAGGTTCCGTTGACAGTATTGTCGCCCAGTGTGACCGTGAAGCTGAATCCCTTATCTTTGCTTCCCGCGCTGCCTGCGACAGTTTTGCTGACTGTCAGGGAACCGTAGGTGCTGCGGGTGTTGGTAAATGCCGCCACAGCAGCCTTGTTTTTATCGATCTTGCCGGTGTCGCCGTTTTTAGCCGCCACATAACCGTCAGCACTGTAGTCAGCCTCGCTTACCGTGTAGGCTGTCCCGGAAGGAAGGCCTTCGATAGTCTTGCTCTGTCCGCCCCTGAGGGTGATGTCCGCAGCACCATTTTTGAAGGTAACTCCGCTGAAGCTGCCGTTTATTGTCTTGTCATCCAGCGTGATCTTAAAGCTGAAGTCTTTAGTATTGTCAGTATCATTGCCGGCGAGGGTCTTGGAGACTGTCAGGCTGCCATTCACATTTCTGGTGTTTGTGAAGGCTGCCGTCTTGGTGCTGTTGCCGACGATATTGCCGGTATCACCTGTCTTAACCGCCACATAGCCGTCAGCAGTGTAGTCAGCTTCTGTGACAGTGTATTTCACACCGTTCGGCAGACCCTTGGCAGTTTTGGCTTCACCGCCTTTGAGAGTGAATGCCGCAGCGCCGTTGACAAAGTTCATGTCCCCGTAGGTACCGCTGATCGTATTGTCGCCAAGTGTCACCTTAAAGCTGAATTCCTTATTCGTGTCTGCCGCGTTGCCGGCTACAGTCTTGCTGACTGTAAGAGAACCGAATGTGTCACGTGTGTTTGTAAAAGCCGCGACAGCCGGGATATTTTTGCTTATCGTGCCTGTCTCGCCAATACTTGTTGTTTTATAACCGCTGCCGCTGTAGTCAGCTTCGCTTACAGCGAAGAATGCTCCGTTAGGAAGACCTTCTATGGTCTTGCTCTGACCGCCCTTGAGGGTGATGTCTGCCCTACCATTTGTGAAGGTGACACCGCTGTAGCTGCCGTTGACACTGATGTCTTCCAGCATGATCTTAAAGCTGAAGTCCTTAGTGCTGTCAGTATCGTTGCCTGCAAGCGTCTTGGAGACTGTCAGGCTGCCATTCGCGTTCCTGGTGTTCGTGAAGGCTGCGGTGACGGTGTCATCGCCGACGATGGTGCCTGTATCGCCGGCCTTGGTTGTCACATAATCGTCAGCAGTGTAGTCATCCTCGGCAACAG
>Ga0160425_1000212_pt1 | contig 99812 bp, 89 predicted proteins | sample BioMet8_FD_108193 | JGI IMG/M metagenome (GOLD analysis project Ga0160425, IMG submission 108193) | Microbial communities from bioreactor (seeded with sewage sludge) at Lawrence Berkeley National Lab, California, USA - Biofuel... | ecosystem: Engineered > Bioreactor > Anaerobic > Unclassified ...
AGCAGGGTCCGGTGAATATGCCGGGTGATCTGCTTGTCGAACAGCAGCAGCATGGCGGGCAGCACAAAGATGACCGTCAGCACGCCGATGGCCACGCCCTTGGCCATGACGATGCCGATGTCCCTGCCCAGCGTCAGCTGCATGAAGCACAGGGCCACAAAGCCCGCGATGGTGGTCAGGGAGCTGCCGGAGAGGGAGGTGAAGGCCGCCTCGATGGACACGGCCATGGCGTCCCGGCGATCGTCGTAATTGGGGCGCTCCTCCTCATAGCGGTGGTAGAGGAAGATGGAATAGTCCATGGTGACGCCCAGCTGCAGCACCGCCGCTATGGCCTTCGTCACGTAGGAAATCTCCCCCAGAAAGACGTTGGTGCCGAAATTGTAGACCACCGCCAGCCCGATGCACAGCAGAAACGCGATGGGCAGCACGGTGGATTCCAGCGTCAGCATCATGGCCGCCAGCGACATGGCCACGGCCAGCGCCACGTAGACGGGCAGCTCCTTGTCCACCAGATCCTTGGTGTCCTTGATGCCGGCGGAGAAGCCGGCGAGGAAGCACTGCTTGTTGCACAGGGAGCGGATCTGCGTGATGGCGTTCATGGTGGTGGAGGCCGCGGGCTTGTCGTACTGAATGATCATCATGGTGGAATTGTCCGCGAAAAACATATCCCGCGCGTCCGCCGGGATCATGTCCGTGGGAATCTGGACGCCCACCAGATCGGAGAGCCACACGGCCTTGCTGACGCCGGGGACGTCCTGAATTTTCCGCAGCAGGTCGTCCGTGTATCCGGCGGGCATATCCTCCACGATGAGCATGGAGGTGGCGGCGTCGTGGAACGGCTCCTCCAGCAGCTTTTCGCCCTGGGAGGACTCCAGATCCTTGGGCAGATAGGTCAGAATATCATAGTTGATGCTTGTGGCCAGCGTGCCCAGCAGCGACGGAATCAGCAGCAGGATCGCGACGAAAACAACCAGCTTCGGTTTCCGGGTCAGTCCCCGGGCCATTTTTTTAATCAATCGGAAACACCCTCCGCTTCAGAATATAGTTCCGTCAGCGGCGAAACGCGCTGACGACGGCACTGCCGATCCCCTGAAACATATCGACGACCCGCTGCCAGAAGGTGCGGCTGGAGGCAGCGGCCTGCTGCTCCTCCTCTGTGTCGTCGTCGGGGATTTTGATCTCCTGCGTGCGGAGAAGGATCTGGACGCTCTGGGGAGTTGGGTTCTTCTCCGACGTCAGAGAGACGGCGGGGGCCTCCGAATCCGTGTTCAGCAGATTGTCCTTGTCCCCGGTGTGCTTGTCCCACTCGTCGGTGATGATGTCGCTGATGCTGTTTTTGGCGGAGCGGACGTCCTCGGTGGTGTCGATGCTGTCCGCCGCCTTGCGCAGCGTGGAGGACAGGCCGCTCAGAGAGTCCTTTGCTCCGGCGTCCAGCTGCGTGCCGGCCTTTTTCAGCAGGCTCTCAAAGCTGGTGAGAAAGCCGGAGGTGTCCGACAGCGCGGAGGAGGAGGCCGTGACCACCGTTTTGGTGTCACTCAGCGCGGTCTTGAGGTCCGGCACATACCGGTTCACGGTGTCGTCCAGCGTCTGGACCTGATCCAGCAGGGCATTGACCTTGGTCAGGATCGCCTGCGCGTCGCCGGAGAGGCCGCTCAGATCGCCGATGGCGTCGGAGGTCTCCGCCGTCAGATCGGACAGATCGCCGCTGAGACCGTCTTTGCCGGCGGCGTCGCACAGGTCGCTCAGGTCGTTCAGCAGTCCCTCTCCCAGCGTGGATTTGGAGAGCTGATAGAGCTGCATGGCCTGCTGGGCCGTGGCCAGATAGGTCTTGGCGCCGTCGGCGGTCTGATCGCCGGCCATCAGCATGGCGGCGACGAATTCCGTCTCGCTCATGGACGCGTCGTCGCCCGCGGCGGCGGCGTAGATGGCCTTCAGCAGCGCGGCCTTCCGGGCCGCGGCGATCTCCGCGGCGGTGGGATTGGCCGGGTCCGCCGGGGCCGCGGTCAGAATGGCCTGCGCGCCGTCGATGGTGGACGCCTGTCCGGAGGCGATCAGAGCCGCCTCCAGAAACTGGGTCTCGCTGAGCCCGCCGCCGCCGAACATCTGATAGACGGTGTTCAGCCCGTCGATCTTTTTGACGCTGGCGTTGATCTCGTCCGGCGTCATCCCGTTGAAGGTGATGCCGGAGCCGCCGATCTGCAGGTTCAGCTGGGAGAGGGTGCTTTGCAGCGTGGTGACGTCGCTTTGCAGCGCGCTGACGCCGGAGCCCAGATCGTCCAGATCGTCCTGCAGGCTGTCCCGCCCGCCGCTGAGATCCTTTTTCACGTCGTCCAGATCGTTCTGAACGGCGCTCAGATCGGCCTTCACCGCGTTCAGGTCGCTTTTCAGGCCCACGGCGGTTTTGGTGAGTTCGGTCAGGTCGTCCGTCACGTCAGTCACGGCGGAGGAGGCCGTGTCCAGATGATCCGGGAGCGCGGACAGCGCGTCCCCCAGCGCGCCCAGATCGGAGATGGCCTTGTCGGCGCCGGCATAGACGTCGCCCTTTCCCGACGAGACGGTGCCCCGCGCCGTGTTCAGCTCGTCCAGTCCGGAGGCGGCGCTGCGCAGGCTGCCGCTCATGTCCTCCATAGAGTCCAGCAGCGTGTCCAGACTGCCGTCCAGCTTCTTGTAATCCTTTTCGATGTCGTCTTTATCGTCAGACAGCTCCGCGATGTCGTCCAGCTGCGCCAGGGTAGCCGGGGCCATCAGGAAGGTCATACCGTCAAATTCAAACTGATCCGCGCCGACCTCGATGGTGAAGTGACGCTCCTCGCCGGGCAGCGCCAGAAACAGAACCACGCGCAGGTTGCCCACCAGCTGCACCTGGGCGCCGTCCGCCTTGAGGGAAAGAATGTCGTTCTGGTTGAAGATGGCCGCCGCCTCCAGCGTGTAGTTGTTTTTCGCGTAGTCCGACGCGTCCGCGTTGGGGACAAGGTCCAGCTGGATGTCCACCACGCCGGTCTTGCCCTCCAGCTCCTCCGCCTTGGCGGGGACGCCGTTGAGCAGATAGGAAACCGTGATCTTCCACGGCATCTTCTCAAAGGGAGCGGAGGTTTTTCCCTCGAAATAGAAGTGATCCGGGACGGTGTCGGTGAAGTCGAAGGTGGTCTGTCCGTCCGTGACCACGGGAACGGTGCCGTCGGTCAGATTGGTGACGCTGTCGTAGGTGCCGTAATCCGTCAGTGTGGAAACGCCGTTCATGGAATAGCTCTTGACCACGCTGGCGTCCTGCAGATTGCCGTAGTAGTCCAGCGTGGCGTAAAACGCCTCGTCGAAGGTGGGGGTCACGCCGTTGCTCACGGTCTCGGCCGCCAGCGCGCGGGGGGCGCAAAGCGCCGTCAGGGACATGGACGCCGCGGAAAAACCGGCCCAGAAGCGCCGGGAACGCTGATGAACAGAGGTGCTGCGCCTCATAAAAAATCTCCTCTCGCCGGCGGCCTCCGGCCCCCGCGGCGCGGGTGCCGGAACCTCCGCAGTAAAATGGTTGAAAGCCGTCGGCCGGCCAAATGGCCGGCCGACGGTGCGCGGAAATGAGGGAGGTGGGGAAGATGGCAAAGCGAAGGTCAGTCAGCCACACCGGTAAGCGCCGTCACATTGTATACGTACACGAAGGTGACGCCGTCCTTCAGGTACATGCTGGCATATGCCGTTGCATGTCCGTCCACGATGGGAGCGATGGAAGTGGTGCTGGCGGTGGTGCTGGTGGCTGCCGTCTCAACGGCGTCCTTCAGATCGCCGATGGAGGTGATGGCCACGCCGTAGATATCGCCCTTCAGGCCGGAGTCGCCGCGGTCATCGGCAATCACAGCGGACTTGCAGTTTACGTCGTTGAAGGCGATGGACTTGTCTGCCGTATAGCCGGTCAGCGTGGAGATGCCGTTCTTGTTGTAGGCGCCGGTGATGATCACATTCATGACGCCGCCGGTCTCATCGTCGTAGGTCTTGTCGGTGACGGTCAGGTCATCCGCGTCGGACAGCTTGTAAACGCCGCTGGAGTCCTTGCTGTACGTATAGAAGCCAGCCGCATACTTGCTGTCGACCTGAATGGACTGAGAGGAAGCCGGGTCGTCCATGAAGTAGGCCGTGGCCTGCCATGTATTGGCGGACAGCTTCGTGCTGGGCGTTCCGGTGATGTACACCACAGAAGCGGTGGAGCCGGAGGTGTTCAGGTCAGAGGAGATATAGATCACGGACGCAGCCGTCTTGCTGCCCGTGGCGGAGGGATCATAGATGCACAGTGCATAGACAGCGCCGGTTGTGTTCGTATAATCGGTTCCGCTGGCGATTGCGGTCTTCTGATGATCGGGCACGCTGCACTTCATGCCGCCGGTGGCCAGGGAGACATCGATGTCGTCGCCGTAGCTCTCAACAGAGAAGTACTTGGTGCTGGAGTTCAGATAGTATTTGGTGGATGTATAGCTGCTGGTGCCATAGACGGCCGTCTTCAGGGACGTGTCGTCGGAAGCGACCTTGTCGGTCAGCAGGCCGATGGTGTAGTTGAAGTCATCGTTGGCGTCGCTGGCGGACGTATTGATGTTGTACAGGATCAGCTTGCCGTTGTTGGACTTCTGCTCGGCATAAGTGCCTGCCGCGACCTTGTCGTCGTTGAAGGTGTAGACGCCGGCCTTGGTGGTGTCAATGGTCGCAGAAGGAGTCGTAAATTTGGGAGTGGTCGTGCCGAAGAGGCTCTGAACGGCGCCTTCCTCCAGCTGGACCGTGTCGGTCTTGCCGTCGGACAGGGAGACGCGCTGCGCATAGTAGGCAGTGGTGCCGTAGTCGCCGGTCTTGGTGAAGATCTCGCTGACATAGTAGAGGTCGCTGAGATCGGTGGAGCCGGCAGCGCCGTCCACGCCGATGCAGTAGCCTTCCTTGGTGGCGTACACGTTATAGGTGTAGGTGAAGCTGAAGTTGCTGGTCTTGCCGCTGGCCGCCTCGATCAGGCCGGCAAAGTTGTACTGGGTGCCGCTGACGGTGACATAGCCCTTGGTGGTCAGATTGGCAAACGTGCCGGTGCCGGTGCCGGCTTCCTTGGCGGCGCTCAGCTTGCCGTTGGCAAGCGTTGCCACGTAGCTGTCCAGGATCATGTTCTTGTCGGAGGAAGTCGTGCTCATGGAGACAGCCACTGCCAGTACCGCATTGTCGGTATAGGTGGCGGAATTGAAGCCGTTCAGAACGGCATGAGAGGCGTCGTTGGCGCTGTATGCGTCATAGAATTAAGCGGTGAGGGGGATGTCCTTTGGTATCACTTCCGTGGCTGACGGCTTCCTTTTTTATACTTCCAGCCGGGATATATCGCCAGAATCTGCAGGCGCTACTCACTTTTGTGAGGAATGTACCATGGTTTATATAGATCTTCAGCTTCTGGATAATGCAGAAAAGCCGTTCATCGTTTTGAAAGCGAAATCCGAGGATCAGAATCCGCTTGTCGGCAAAAAGCAGGTACGTGCATATTCCAAAACGCAGTTTGTGAGATATGTTATCCCACCCATTGAATAAAACAGCAAGCGCCGGAGAGGCATAGATCAGGTTGTGCCTCTTCAGCGCTTCAGTTGCTGTAACTGCTAAAAATAAAAAACAAATCCGAACGTAGTGCCTATCGGCTTACAGTTCGGATTTGTTTTATCTGGTGGACGGTACAGGACTCGAACCTGTGACCCCCTGCACGTCAAGCAGGTGCTCTAGCCAGCTGAGCTAACCGTCCGAAGCGAACAGGTATAGGATACACAATCCTCCCGATTTTGTCAATACTTTTCTTGCAGCCTTTTTCTTTTTTTGCTATACTTGTGCCGAAAAGGAGGCGCTGCCTAATGAGACAAGTCGCGCTGATCACCGGGGCGTCCGGCGGCATCGGACAGGCCGTGGCCCGCGAGCTGGCCCGGCAGGGCTACGCCGTGTGCCTGCACTACTTTCATCACGAGCCCGCCGCGCTGGCGGAGGAGCTGCGGGCCGCCGGAACCGACGCCGTCACCGTGCAGGCGGACATTGCCCGCCGCGCCGCCGTGGAGGCCGCCGCCGCCCGTGCGGAGGCCGCGCTGGGCCCGGTGACGCTGCTGGTCAACAACGCCGGCATCGACCACGAGGGGCTGTTTCAGGATATGGACGACGCCCTGTGGGACCGCTGCTTCGCCGTCAATGTCACCGGCGCCCGGAACGCCGTGTGCGCCGTGCTGCCCAACATGCTCCGGGCAAAAGCCGGCGCCATCGTCAACATCTCCTCCATCTGGGGACTGCGGGGCGCCTCCTGCGAGGTGGCCTACGCCTGCACCAAGGCCGCCCTCATCGGCATGACCCGGTCGCTGGCGCTGGAGCTGGCGCCCTCCGGCATCCGGGTGAACTGCGTGGCCCCCGGCTGCATCGACACCGACATGGTCCGCCGGCTGGGGCCGGAGACCGTGGAGCTTCTCATCGGGCAGACGCCGCTGGGCCGGCTGGGCACGCCGGAGGACGTGGCCCGCGCCGTGGCCTTCCTTGCCTCGGAGCAGTCGTCCTTCCTCACCGGGCAGGTGCTTACCGCCGACGGCGGCTTCACCTGCTGACACTCCCCGCAGAAAAACAGGCGCCCCGTCTTCGGACGGAGCGCCTGCCGTTTTTTTATCTCAGCGTCTTGTCGTAGGCCAGCCGTTCGCCGCCCTGAAACAGAACGACGCCCCGCCGGACGAAGCCGTTTTTCTCCAGAATGTGCTGCATCCGGCCGTTGGAGGGGTCGGTGTCCGCCCGGAGGCTCCTCACGTTCCGGGAGAGGCAGAGCCGGGCCGTCAGCTCCAGCGCCGTGTCCGCCAGACCCACGCCCCGGAAGGCCCGGTGCAGGCCCATCCGGTGGACGACGGCGTAGGGCTCCGCCGTCCCCCATGCGCCCCGGATGCCGCCGTAGGTCGGCTCGCCGCCGAAATCCACGCACAGGTAGCCGGCCAGCAGGCCGTCCGCCCGGAGGACATATCCCCGGCCGGCCAGAACGTCGGCGCGGATGGTGTCCAAATTGGGATACTCCGCCGTCCACTGGACGAAGCCCTGCTCGCGCTGAAAATTTCTGGCGTCGTCGATGATCCTGTAGGCGGGGATGGCGTCCGCCATGGAGGCAGGTTCCAGTGTCACCATGCCGCGCCCCTCATTCCCGGCCCGGAAGGGGGAAGCTGCGGAGCATCACCCGGCCGAAGCAGACCATGGACCGCCCGCTGCCCGCCGGGAACGTCACGTCCGCGTCGGCCCGGCGGCGGTTCAGGGAGAACAGGTACACAATGCCCAGCGGGTCCCGGTAATACTGCTTGCACAGCATGTCGCCGTCCACGCAGAAAATGCCCACGTCCCCCTTCTGCAGCGGGTCGTGGTTGACGTAGACCGCCGAGCCGTCGTGAATCCACGGCTCCATGGAATCGCCCTGAATCCGCACGGCGAACTCCGCGCCTCTGGGCACCTCGCCCCGGACGGGGATCAGGTCGTAATCCTCCCCGAACACCGGCGCGGCGTAACCCGCCGCGGCAGGGGAGCAGTACAGCGGAATCATCCGCTCCTCCGCCTCCGCCGGGGCCTGCTCCATCTCCTCCTGATAGGTGCGGAGGGCGTCCATCACCGAGCGCACCGTCTCCCGCCCCGCCGGGGCCAGAGCGCGGTAACGGTCCAGCAGCTCCCGCTCCCTCGGCGAGACGGCCCGTCCGCCGCCCCGGAAGCTGTCCTGAAAAAGATCGTTGGGCTCCGTTTGCAGACAGTCGAACAGGCGCAGCATGACGTTCTCCTTGGGAAAGCTGACGCCCGTCTCATAGTTGCCGATGGCGGAGGGCGACACCTCCAGCGCTGCAGCCAGCTCCGGGCGGGTCAGACGCAGTTCCTCCCGCCGGGCCCGCAGCCGTTCGCCAAAACTCATACGACCTCCCCCTTTCTGTTCCTTTGCCTCATCTTATCCTGAATTTTTTGCTTTGTCAATTTAATTTACAAGAAACTTGTAAATTATGGGTTGACATCACAAGATACTTGTGTTAAAGTTTACTTGTAACAAGAAACTTGTAAATCTCTCCTGTCCGGGGGCGCGGAGGCGGGCGGGCGGCCCTGCCGCAGATCGCGGCGGGGTGGTTCCCGCAGGTGCGCAGAAGCTGCCGGGCAGTTCCCGCGAGGAGAGGACGCCACCTGAGTCCGATTTTTTGCAGTATGCCTCATTGCGGCGGCTCCCGCGGGCGCGGGGAATAAAAAGTCGGACGCCAGCAGAGGTTTGTCCTCGGCCTGAGGGCGGCTCCCGCGGGCGCGGGGAACAAAAAACGCCGTCGCGGACTATGAGTCAGCGACGACGTGATGGTGGGAGAGGGTGGATTCGAACCACCGAAGCCATAAGCAACAGATTTACAGTCTGCCCCATTTGACCGCTCTGGAACTCTCCCATATTCAGTTGGAGCTGGTGGACGGATTCGAACCCCCGACCTGCTGATTACAAATCAGCTGCTCTACCAGCTGAGCTACACCAGCGGACCAGCAGCAGAAATTATATTAGCAGAAAGCCGCTGGTTTGTCAATATCTTATATCAGGATTTTTAGGAGGGATTCATTTTGCAGCAAAAGAGGTTTCCCACTCCGCCGGGACGGGTGTTCTGCACCCTCTGCGGCGCGGAGATCGGAGAGGGCGGCGACTACTGGCAGATCAGCGGGCATCTGGTCTGTCCGGCGTGTCTGCCGGAATTCGCCCGGCGGGACTACCTGTCCTGCCGGCAGGTGCGGGGAGAGGAGGCGGCGCAATGAGACTGTGCGAGCTGTCCGGCGGCTATCGGGACAGCGAGGCCGCCCTGCGGGCCCGGATCGCCCGGCTGCGGACGGAGGCCCGCGCCCAGTCCGACCGGGAGGCGGCCCGGGCGCTGGAGCTGCGGGCCGACGCGCTGACGCCGCTGCTGCGGGAGACGCGGGAGCTGGCGGTGCTGACCGCCCGCTGTTACGACAGGGGGTATGCGCGCTATGACCGGTATACGCTCTGACCGCCGGGCCGAACGGTTCCGGGCCGATCTGGAGGTCTGGAGCCGCGAGAGCGCCGCGGACAACTCCCGGCAGCTCCGCCGGGCGCTGGAGCTGCTGCGCCGGGCCCGGGAGGAGAAGCTGACGCCCTGCCAGCGCCGGGCGCTGGAGCTCTACTACGACCGGGGCATGACCATGGAGGAGGTGGGCGCGGAGCTGGGCGTCCACCGCACCACCGTCTCCCGGACGCTGCGCCGGGCCCGGCAGCGGCTGCGGGAGTGCCTGCGGTACAGTCTGTGAGGCCGTCTGCAAATGGCTCTTGTGGTTTTCCGCAATAGCCCGTATAATCAGGGTATCATCACCGTATGCCGAAGCAGGAGGAGGCTGTTATGATCTACAACACGCTGCACAACCGCTGGCTGCGTCTTTTGCTGGCCGTTCTGGGGGAAATGCTCATCGCCGCGGCCACCGCGCTGTTCATCGTCCCGCTGGGACTGTACACCGGCGGGCTGATGGGCCTTTGCCAGCTGATCCGCACGCTGCTCCGCACCTACGCCCACATGAGCTTCGGCTCCTACGACATCGCCGGCATCCTGTACTTCGTGCTGAACATTCCCATCCTGCTGCTGGCCTACCGGACGCTGGGCCGGGGGCTGGTGGTCCGCACGCTGATCTGCACCGTGGCCTTCTCCCTGTTTTACAGCATCGTCCCCATCCCCTCCAAGCCCATCATCAGCGATATGCTGACCTCCTGCCTGCTGGGCGGCATTATCACCGGCGTGGGCAGCGGCATCGTGCTGACCTGCGGGTGCAGCGGCGGCGGACTGGACGTGGTGGGGCTGTGCCTGTCCAAGCGGGGCAGCAACATGACCGTGGGCAAGTTCAGCCTCGGCTTCAACGCCGTGCTGTATCTGGTCTGCCTGTTCCTGTTCACCCCCAGCGTGGTGATCTACTCCGTGATCTACAACTACTTCTCCGCCATGGTGGTGGACCGAATGCACCAGCAGAACATCAACGTGCAGGCGCTGGTCTTTACCAAGGAGGACGAGCGGAAGATGGCCGCCGTCATCAACGAGCGGCTGACCCGCGGCGTCACCTACTGGGAGGGCATCGGCGCCTACACCGGAGAGGGCATCCACGTGCTGTGCGTGTGCCTGTCCAAGTATGAGATCGAGGAGATGCGCCACCTGATCCACTCCATCGACCCCCACGCCTTCCTCATCGTGTCCGAGGGCGTGCAGGTGGACGGCAACTTCCCCAAAAATCTGAGCTGACGGAGGCGCTTTGCCATGAATGAACCCATCGCTGTCTTAGCCGGCACGCCGGTGGACACCCAAATGGGCGTAGACTGCCTGACGCGGGCGGGGCTGAAGGGCCTCGCCTTTCCCGTGGCTTCGGACCCGCTGGCCCAGACCGCGTTCCAGATCTCCCCGCCGGAGGGGAAGTCCGCCCTGGTCGGCGCGCTGCTGGACCGGGCCGCGGAGCAGGGCTGCCGCCGGGCCTTTGTCTACTGCAACTCCCTGTCCGCCGCCGTGGACTTTCCGCCGCTGGCGGAGGAGAAGCAGCTGCGCATCGTCACCCCGCTGGACGTCTACCGCCGGCTGGCCGGACGCTACCGGGCGCTGGGCGTCATCGCCGCCAACGCCCAGGGCCTGGCCGGCATCGAGCGGACGCTGCTGGCGGAAAACCCCGCGCTGCGCTTTCTGGGCGCCGCCTGTCTGGACGCCGTGCTGGCGGTGGAGGCCGGGGAGGACCCCGACGCGCTGACCGAGCGGCTGCATCTGGACATCCCGGCCCGCTGGTTCCGCTCCTGCGGGGCGGAGGCGCTGGTGCTGGGCTGCACCCACTTCCCCTACTTCCGGGAAGCGCTGGCCGCCCGGACCGAGCTGCCCCTCATCGACCCGGCGGAGGACATGATCGCCCTGCTGCGGGCCGGCTGACCGCCCCGAGGGGCCATTTCCGCGCACTGAGAGGGGAGCTTTTTTTCCATGAGACAGGAACTGACGTATTTTCAGATCGGGACGGCGCTGGGCGGCAGCCAAAGCTGGTTCCGGGACCCGGCCATGCGGCTGGGCGGCTGCGCCGCCGTCTGCGCGTGCGACAGCAGCCTTTACTTCCAGCGCTTCCGGGGCGTGGAGGGGCTTTTCCCCGGCGACGCGGCGGCGCTGACCCGGCAGGACTACGTGGACTTCGCCGGACAGATGAAGCCCTATCTCCGCCCCCGGCGGACGGGCATCGACCGCCTGTCCATCTACATCGACGGGTTCTCCCGGTTCCTCGCGGACCGGGGCGCCGGCTCCATCGCCATGGAGGGGCTGGAGGGCACCCGCCCCGAGGCCGAGGCGGAGGCCGCCGTCGCCGCTCAGATCGGCCGGGGGCTGCCGGTGCCGTGTCTGGTGCTTTACCACCGCAATCCCGCCCTGCGGGACTATGTGTGGCACTGGTTCATGCTGGCCGGCTTCGAGACCGGGCCGGAGTTCCGGGTCCGGGCCGTCACCTACGGCCAGGATCGCTGGCTCTCCCTGCCCGCCCTGTGGGACACGGGGTACGACCGCCGGGGCGGCCTGATCCTCTACGGAAACGTGTGAGACAACGCGAAAGCGCCGGGCCCGACGACCCGGCGCTTCACTTGTCATAGGGCCCCGGACTTCTTCGGTGCGCCCCGGCGTCCTCTCAGTCCGGAAAGTCCCAGCTCTGGCCGGGATGCTCCACGGCCACCACCCGGTCCGCGTATTGGGGATTGGCCTCCAGAAAGCGGCGGGTGAGATCGTAGTCCTTCCACTGGTGCATGGGCAGCACCCGCCGCACCGCCGCGGTGTCCAGAAAATACCGGAAGCCCCAGTCGCAGGCGTCCCCCAGCCGGGGGTCCAGCGGGGCGAAGGCCAGATCGATGGCCCGGCCCCGCAGCAGCTCCATGGAGCGCTTGAAGGAGACCTCCATGTTCCGGTTCCAGTCCGGGGCCTCCTCCGCCCAGTGCCACCAGTTCAGGTCGCCGGCGTGGTAGACGGTCCGCCCGCCGCGGCTCACCAGAAACGCCGCGCCCTCGTCGGTGGAGGGCAGCGTCTCCACGGTGACGCCGGACACCTCCAGCGTCTCCCGCTTGGCCAGAAAGCGGCACCGCGCCGCGGTTTCGTCGCTCAGCTTCCACTGCTCCCGGTTCCGGGGCGTGGGGCGGATGTCTTTGGAGAGCAGAAAGGTCACGTCCCGCCGCCCGTCGTCCAGCGGGAAGATGCGGGGGTTGAAGTGATCGGGGTGGCGGTGGCTGGCGAACACCAGCAGGGGCTTGTCCGGCAGGGGCGGCAGCTCCCCCTTCCACCAGTCGAACAGGAGGCAGCGGTCCTCCGTCTCCGCCAGAAAGCCGCTGTGGTCCAGATATGTGACGCGCATCACCGCAGCTTCACCGCGGTGCCGTAGGCGATGACCTCCGCCGCGCCCTGCATCACGGAGGCGGAGGCGTACCGCACGCCCACCACGGCATCGGCGCCCAGCGCCTCGGCGGCGTCCACCATGCGCTTGGTGGCGATCTGGCGGGCCTCGTTGAGCATATCGGTGTAGCCCTTGATCTCGCCGCCCACCAGCGTTTTCATGCCGGCCATGAAGTCGTGGCCGAAGTTCTTGCTGAACACCACGGCGCCCTTCACCAGCTCCAGCGCCTCCGTCTCCTGCCCGGGAATGGTCTCGATGGTATAGAGTTTCATCAGTCGTTCCTCTTTTCTTTTTATCAGGCCCCGCGGGGCCGCGTCAGTATTTGCGGGCGTCGTCCTCCTCGCCCTCTCCGATCTCCCGGATGCGCTGGAGCAGGGCGATGATGACGCCCAGCACCACCAGCGCGGGGATCAGCAGCAGAAAGATCAGCAGCGGCAGCGGCGGCGCGCCCTGCGGGTCCGTCTGCACGGCCCAGAGAAAGAGCCCGATCACGCCGCCCATCAGCACCGCCATGACCACAGCGGCCAGCACCGGGGCGACGTACCGCCGGCGGCGGGTGTCGTGCTTCTGTTTGTTCATGAACCGGGTCCCCTCCTGTTCCATCTGCTCCATTTCCGTCAGCAGCCCGGCGGCGTCCAGCGCGTCCAGCGCGGGTGCCTCCCGCTCCAGCCGGGCGCAGAGCGTCTGGGCCTGCCGCAGATTTTCCTGTTCCCGCTCCAGCGCCACCTGATGGCGGCGCATGGCGTCCGCCACCGTCAGCCGTCCCGCCTGCAGCAGCCGGATCTCTCCGATGGGCAGGCCCAGCTTGCGCAGCAGCTTCACCCGCCGCAGAGCCTCCACGTCGGCGTCGCAGTAGTCCCGGTAGCCGTTCTCGCTGTTGCGGCGGGGCTGGATCAGGCCCTCCTCCTCGTAAAAGCGGATATTCTTTTTGGTGACGCCCACCCGGGCCTCCACCTCGTTGATTTTCAATCCTTTCACCTCCACACACATCACCTTATACCCTCCCCCTGGGGGAAGGTCAATAGGTCCGGAAAAAAGATTTTCACCGGCGGGCGGTCTATGGTATAATCTTACCATGAGCGATATGAAAAAGACAACCGAATCTCCGCTGGAACGGCTGCCGGAGCCGCTGCTGGCGTGGTACCGCCTCCGCGCCAGAGACCTGCCCTGGCGCCGGACCTCCGACCCCTACCCCATCTGGGTGTCGGAGATCATGCTTCAGCAGACCCGCGTGGCCGCCGTGCTGGGCTACTACGCCCGGTTTCTGGAGGCCTTCCCCTCGGTGGAAGCTCTGGCGCAGGCCCCGGAGGACCGGCTTCTGAAGCTGTGGGAGGGGCTGGGCTACTACAGCCGCGCCCGGAATCTTCAGCGGGCCGCCCGACTCATCACGGAGGAGCGCGGCGGCCGGTTCCCCGACACCTACGAGGGCCTGCTGGCCCTGCCCGGCGTGGGGGATTACACCGCCTCCGCCGTCGCCTCCGCCGCCTTCGGCCTGCCGGAGCCGGCGGTGGACGGCAATGTGCTGCGGGCGGTGGCCCGCCTCACGGACTGTCGGGACGACGTGCTGGACCCGGCGGTGAAGAAGCGCGTCCGGGCCGCGGTGGGGGCGGTGATGCCCCGGCGGGCGGAGGACGCGCGCGTCTTCAATCAGGCGATGATGGAGCTGGGGGCCACGGTCTGCATTCCCGGCGGCCCGCCCCGGTGCGGGGAGTGCCCGGCGGCGGAGTTCTGCCGGGGCCGCCTGCGGGGCACGGCGGAGACGCTGCCCGTCCGCCGCGCCAAAAAGCCCCGGCGGGTGGAGGAGCGCACTGTGTACGTGCTGGAACGGGACGGGCGGATCGCCCTGCGCCGCCGTCCGGAGACGGGGCTGCTGGCGGGGCTGTGGGAATTTCCCAACACGGAGGGCCCGCCGCCGGACGCCGCGTCCGCCGCGGACGCGGTGGCGGACTGGGGCCTGACGGCCGCGGAGTGGCGGGAAAAGCTGACGGCCAGACACCTGTTCACCCATGTGGAGTGGCGGATGACGGGCTATGTCCTGCGGGTGCGGGGCCCCGGCGCGCCGGAGCTGCTGTGGGTGGACGGGCCGGGGCTGGCGGAGTGCGCCGTGCCCTCCGCCTTCGCCCGCTATTACGCCGAGGCCCGGCGCCTGCTGGGCGCCGAAACGGAACACCAAAGAGATCGCTGAGAGGGAGAGCAACAGATGGCACAGCTTTATTTCAAATACGGAGCCATGGGCTCCAGCAAAACCGCAAACGCCCTGATGACCCGCTTCAACTACGAGGAGCGGGGCCAGCAGACGCTGCTGGTGAAGCCCCGGATGGACACCCGGGACGGCGACCACATGGTTCGCTCCCGCATCGGGCTGACCTATCCCTGCGTCTACTTCGACGAGATGCGGGCCATGACCATCATGGAGCTGCAGCAGAACGCCTGCATCATCGTGGACGAGGCCCAGTTTCTCACCAAGGAGGAGGTGCTGTACCTCGTCTATCTGGTGGACGATCTGGGCATCCCCGTGATCTGCTACGGCCTGCGGGCGGACTTCAAGGGCGACCTGTTCCCCGGCAGCTACGAGCTGCTGGTGATGGCCGACAAGATCGAGGAGGTCAAGACCATCTGCTGGTGCGGCAAGAAGGCCACCTTCAACGCCCGGTTCGACCGGGAGGGCCGCGTCCTCAAGGAGGGCGCGCAGGTGGTGCTGGGGGCCAACGACCAGTACATCGGCCTGTGCCGCCGCCACTGGCGGGAGGGCAACCTCGGCCCGGACTTTCAGGTGGAAAACACATGATCTGCCGTCTGTGTCCCCGGAACTGCGGGGCGGAGCGGACGGAGACCCGGGCCGGCGGCTGGTGCGCCATGCCCTCCCTGCCCGTGTGCGCCAAGGCTCAGCTCCATCTGTGGGAGGAGCCGTGCCTCGTGGGGGAGCACGGGGCGGGAACCGTGTTCTTCTCCGGGTGCAGCCTGCGCTGCTGCTTCTGTCAGAACGGCGCCGTCTCCCAGGGGAAGCTGGGCAGGCCCGTGACCCCCGCCCGCCTGCGGGAGATTTACGGGGAGCTGATCGCGCAGGGCGCGGCCTGCATCGACCTCGTGACCCCCACCCACTTCACCCCGGCGATCCTGGAATCCCTTCGGGAGCCGCTGCCGGTGCCGGTGGTGTGGAACTCCGGCGGGTACGAGAAGCCGGAGACCCTGCGGCTGCTGGAGGGCCGGGTGCAGGTCTATCTGCCCGACCTGAAATACGCCCTGCCGGAGCCGGCGGAGCGGTACTCCGCCGCGGCGGACTACTTCCTCTGGGCCGGCGCCGCCATCCGGGAGATGTTCCGCCAGACCGGCCCCTTCCGCATGGAGAACGGCCTGCTGAAATCCGGCGTGCTGATCCGGCACCTGCTGCTGCCCGGTCAGGCGGAGAACACCCGCCGGGTCATCGACTGGGTGGCGGAGACGTTCCGCCCCGGCGACGTGCTGTTCTCCCTGATGAGCCAGTACACGCCCCAGCCCGGCGCGGAGGGCCCGCTGGCCCGCCGCGTCACCCGGCGGGAGTACGCCGCCGCCGCGGAGTACATGGCCAACTGCGGCATCACCGACGGCTATACGCAGGAGCGCACCTCCGCCCGGGAGGAGTACACCCCGGACTTCGATCTCAGCGGCCTCTGAGGAAACGCCCAGCCGCGCGGACGGCAGGACAGCAAGGGGCCGCGTTCCGCCGGAGGGGCATGGTGCCTCGTTCCGCCGGCAGCCTTGTTCCACCCTGTCGGAGGGGCGGGGAGGCCTCGTTCTGCCGCCGAAGGGGTGCCTCGTTCCGCCGTTGGAGCGGTAGAGGGGTTGCGTCTGCCCTGTTGGATGAGTCTCGTTCCGCCGGAGGGGCGGAGAGGACGTTCCGCCGCCGGCGCGGGGGCCTTTTTTCGCGGAGCGGGCGCCGGGTCGTCCGCCCCGGCGGAGTGCCGCGTGCCGCCCGCCTGTCAGAGAACTCCGCAGAATTTTCCCCGCAGACCGGCAGGGGCCGGGAGCAATGCTCCCGGCCCCTGTTTTGTATGCTCATTGCGGTCACTTTTTGTGATACTCGCCCACGCTGCGCAGGTTCTCCAGCGCCTCGCCGTAGTCCTTCGTGCTGACCGTGGGGTTGCCGCGCAGAATCCGCAGCGCCTGCATGTAGCCCCTGACGCTGCGGGAACGGACCCGCGCCTCCTGCGCCCGCAGCCGCTCCAGCGCCTCGCCGATCTCGTCCCGGCGCTCCTGAAGGGCCTTGCCGGTGAGCTCGCTGCCGGCATCCAGCCGGTTCAGATAGCCCATCAGGGTCTCCGACACGGTCTGCAGCGCCTTCAGCTTGGCGGCGGTGCGGCGGCTCAGATTCTCCTCCAGCTGCTCCTCCCGCTTCAGGATGCGCAGGGCGTGTTCCTCGCCCCGGCGGGCACGCTCGGCCTCCAGCCGGTCGGCCAGCAGGATGCGCTCCACCTCGGTGCGCTCCCGGAAGGTCCGCAGGTCCTCCTCCGCGAAGGCGGAGACCACCTCCGCCCGCTTGGCCAGACGGCGCAGCTCCTCGTTCTCCTCCGTCAGTCTGGACAGCATCTCCCGCAGGTCGATGGCGGCCCGGACGGAGACCGCGGCGTCCACGGTGGTGCCCGCCACCAGCACAAAGGCGACGGGCTCCGCCCACGCGGAGGGCAGCCGCAGCAGCAGCATCGCCACCGGCGGGTGGATGACCCGCACCAGAAGAATGGAGAAAACGCCCCACGCCAGCGTGCTGGACAGGCAGATGTAGCCCTTCAGGTTGCACTTCTGGCTGGTGTAGTCCCAGTAGCGCACGTGGAACAGCTTCTCCATGGCGGCGCCGGTGAAATACTCCAGCACCGTGGAGCCAATCATGCCCAGCAGGAAAATCTTCGGCAGACTGTCCTGCACCCGGAGGGTGGACAGCAGAATGATGATGGCCCCGGAGCCGTAGATGGGCAGCAGCGGCCCGTGGAGAAAGCCCCGGTTCACCCACCGGTGCTGCCGGGCGGAGACGTAGCAGGATTCCCAGACCCAGCCGCACAGGCAGTAAAAGAAAAAGAACAGGACCCACTGGTCCGTGGTGTATGTCATTCCATTCGCTCCCATCCGTCGTTTTTGTACCTGTCCATTGTAACATACAGGCGCGGGGGATCAATAGGCGAAATGCCCCAAATACGTCAGGGCCCCCGCCGCGGCGTGCGGCGGGGGCTCCGGGGTTACAGCAGACTGTACAGAATCTTGGCCATCTGGCCGCGGGTGATGTTGGTGGCGGGCTTGAAGGTGCCGTCCTGATAGCCGCCGATGACGCCCTGCGCCGTCATGGTCTGGATGTAGGGCACGGCATATTCCGGGATGGAGGCGGCGTCGCTGAAGGAGAGGGCGGCGGAGGCGTAGCCCCTGGCCTGCGTCCGGCCGATCATGGCCGCCGCCTGCGCCCGCGTCAGGTTGCTGCCCGGATAGAACCAGAGCTTTCCGCCGGAGGCGGTGCCGCTGATGATGCCCGCGGCATAGAGGGCCCGCACCGCCGGCAGGGCAAAGGAGCCGATCTTGTCGGCGTCCGCGAAGGGCAGCTGAACGCTCTCGTACTGGGTGCCGTCCAGCCCCAGATAGCGGTAGAGCATCACGGCGAACTCCTGCCGGGTGATGTTGCGGTTGGGCTGGAAGGTGCCGTCGGCGTATCCGGCGGTGATGCCCGCGGTGTAGAGGTAGTTCACATAGGACGCGCCCCAGTAGCCCGCGATGTCGCTGAAGCGGGGGGCGGCGTCGGCGGCGGCGATGTCCGCCGAGGCCCGGCCGATGTTGCCGGAGGCGTCTTTGGCAGTGACGGTGACCCGGTGGCCGCTGCCCGCCGCGGCGCTGACGGCCGCGGTGACGGTGCCGGCGGAGGCGTTGTAGGTGAAGTCCACGGCCTTGCCGTCCACCGTGACGGTGACGGCGCTCTTGGGCACCGTGCCGTCCACGCTGTCGGAGACGGAGGCGGTGAGGGCCGTGCCGGACAGGGAGGCCGTCACCACGGGGGCGGTGTCGTCGGTTTTGCCGCCGTAGGAGGCCACCAGCTGATCGAGATACAGCGTGCCGGAGGGCGCCGGGTAGGCGCCGGTCCCGTCCGCGGTGCCGGTGATTCTGAAGCCGGTGACGGAGGAGGCGCTGGCCGGCAGAACCGCGGTGAGCTGCTTCCAGCCCGTCCAGTTCAGAACGCCGATGTCCGAGGCGGTGGTGGTGGTGCCGTCGGAGGTCAGCAGGGCCAGCTGGTTGCCGGAGTTGTCGCCGTACACCCACAAATTCAGCTGGGTGTAGGCGCTGCCGATGGGATAGGCCGTGTCGAACACGGCGGTGGCCGTGCCGTCGGAGCCCAGGGTGTAGTCCAGCTTGCCGGAGCGGCGGCCGTATTTCACCACGTCGGACGCGGCGGAGAGGGCCGCGCCGTAGCTGTAGCCGGTGACGGTGGGGACAGAGGTCTCAAAATCCTCCACCGTGGCCAGCGCCACGGAGGACACGGTGACGGCCACTGAGGCGGTCTTGCCGCCGGCGGAGACGGTCAGGGTGCCGGTGCCCGGCGTGGCGGCGGTGAGCTTGCCGGATGCGTCCACGGAGCCGATGCTGCCGCTGAGAGACCAGGTGAAGGCGCCGGCGTCCGCCGCCAGAGCCAGATGATTGTAGACCGCCGAGGCCGTCAGGGCCACGGAGCTGCCCGGCGTCAGCGTCAGGGAGGTGACGGCGGAGCCGCCCTTTCTGACGGTGATGGAGCCGGGGGTGGGGATGGCGTGGATCACGGTGGAGCCGCTCTGCCCGCCGGAGCCGGAGGCCGTCACGGTGACGTCTCCGCCGGAGGAGGGCGTGACGAGGGTGTTGCCGGAGATGGTCCCCGCCGTGGCGGAGAGGGTGTAGGTCTGGGTGGCCATGGGGATGAAGTTGGTGTCCACGGCGGAGGCGGTGAGGTTCACCTGGCTGCCCGCCAGCACGTAATCGTTGTCGGCGGAGACATAGAAGTGATCCAGCACGCCGCTGGGCTGGCTGGCGGCCACCAGGAAAATCTGGTTGGACACGGCCCGCTCCGACCCTCCGGAGGGCTTGTTCACCGTTTTGGCGGCGGTGGCGTCGGGCTGGGTGACGGTGAGGGTGGTGGAGCCGCCGCCGTCCAGGCACAGGGCCGTGACGCAGCCCAGCTCCACCAGCCGCTGGGCGATCTGGGTCATGGTGGCGCCGATGGAGTAGCCGGACTGGCGCCCGTCGATGGTGTAGAACACCAGCGTGCCGTCGGCCTTCTGGCCCACGGCCGTCCGGGGATTGGAGCCGGAGGGCAGGCCGGAGACCACGCTGCCGTTCTGTACCAGCGAGTACAGGGCGCCCACGGCGTTCTGCACGCCGTTCCAGCCCTCGGCCGCGGAGACATTCAGGGTGATGGTGCCGCCGGTGGGGGCCTTCAGCAGGGCGGAGGTGTAGTAGCTGGAGGACAGCACGTTGGCGGAAAGCACCACCTGATTCGGCCCGATGGCCGTGGCGGAGGTGGTCTGGGTGATGCTGTCCACCCGCAGCGTCACGGTGCCGCCGATGGACAGCGACCCGCTCTCGATGGTGCACAGCACGTCCACGCCCTCCTCGGTGTTGCCGGTGGTGTGTCTGGAGTTGAAATCGTAGGTATAGAGGTAGATGCCGCCGGTGGAGACCCGGGCCTTGTTCACGGCGGTGAGGGTGCGGACCACCTGCGTCTGGGTGCCGGTGCCGTCGTCCACGGCGTAGCCCAGATCGGCGGTGACCTTGACGGCGGGCTTGCCCAGCACGGCGGTGCCGTCCGCCCTGAAGCCGATGGCGTAGTAGCCCGCGTCGGTGCTGCGGAGCTGGCCGTTGGACACCACCAGCCCGATGGGCAGGCCGGTGGAGGTGTTATAGAAGTCGCCGTTCAGACCGGCCACCACGCGGTAGCCCTGGGCCTCCAGCGCCTTCGCCGTGGCGGAGATGGTGTTGCAGGAGGTCAGGACGCCGCCGTAGGTGACGATGGGCGTCACGGCGGTGTTGGGTGCATAGGTGATGAGATTCTCCGTCCGCAGGTCGGAGTAGGACGTACTCCAGAACACGTTGGTGGAGAGGGTGGTGGACTGGTTCACCGCCGTGTTCTCCGCCGTCAGATCCTCGCCCAGCGCGTCGGACGCGGCGGCGAACATCGACAGGGAGGAGACAAGGGCCAGAGCCAGCAGGAAGGACAGGGATTTGCGCAGGAAAATTTTCATGACAGCCTCCAAGTTCAAGATCGGTGGTCTACATAACTTTTTTCAGGATAGCACAATTCTGCGGGCAAGTAAATGACAAAGCGGCAACAAACCTTTGGAAATGTCAGGGGTTGCAAATCATGCGGGGTATGGTAAAATAGGCAGAAAGCAACTTCCGAACGGGATATTCCGGGTTTTCCGCCGGCGGCCCGGCCGCCCTCCGCGAAAGCCCGGGCCCTGTCCCCCGCAAATCCGTGAAAGGAGAACAAAGCATGAACGTAACCGTGGATCAGGACACCTGCATCGGCTGCGGCCTCTGCACCGGTCTGGCCGAGACGGTCTTTCGCCTGAACGACGGCGGAAAGGCCGAGGCCTTCCATCAGCCGGACGCCGGCGAGGAAGCCGCCGTGCGGGACGCCATCGACAGCTGCCCCGTCAACGCCATCTCCGGGGAATGAACAGAAAAGAGGGGCCGTGCGTCTGCACGGCTCCTCTTTTTTCGCTGTCGGAAGGCCTCCGGAGGCCCGGCGTTTTCACGCCCTCAAAGGGATTTCAGCAGCTCTCTGGCCCGCTGAACGTCCTCCGGCCGGACGGAGACATAGTAGGTGTGGCGGTCGATCCGCCCGTTGGGGCCGTAATCCCGGAGATCCAGCTTGGGGCCGCAGCTGCAGATGGGCGGCTCCGTGTCGTAAAAGCCGGCCTCCATGACGCGGATGCCCGCGTCCTGAAGGGCCCGCCTGGCGGCTTGCTGGCGGGACTGGTCTCCCCACGCCTCAAAGACGATTTCCCGTTTTCCAAACAGCATGATCGCTCATCCTTTTCGCGGCCGCAGCCGTGATATTCCGGCGGCGCGCCGCCGGTTTCTTTATTTAATTGTATCCGGGCGGGGCGAATCTGTCTATGGCATTTCCCACACCGGCGGGTCTCAGTCCAGCCGCACCCGGTAGTCGCCCCGGGCGGCGGCGTCGGCCCGGCGGCGCTTGTCCTCGCCCAGCACGTCCAGCGCCTCGCCGATGATCTGGTTGGACACCAGAAAGCCCCGGGGCGTCAGATGCCAGCTGCCGTCCTCCATGCACACGGCGTAGCCAGCGTCCCGGCACCGCTCCAGAAACGGCGTCAGGCAGTCGAAGCGGCGGCGGTAGCGGTTTTCAAACTCCCGCGGGACCAGTCCCCGCACCGTCCGCAGGCCCAGCATGATATACTCCGTATCCCGCTCCAGCGGCGGGATGCGCTCGCTCTCCGAGAGCATGGGGCGGCCCTCCAGCACCCCGGCGAGGTAGGCGTCCAGATCCCGCTCATAGGCGTACCGCACGCCGCCGAAGTCCGAGTGGGCGCCGGGGCCGAAGCCCGCGTACTCCTGCAGCGTCCAGTATTTCAGGTTGTGGCGGGACTCGAAGCCCGGCCGGGCAAAGTTGGAGATCTCGTACTGCGGATAGCCGTAGTGCAGCAGGAAGTCCACGGCGAAGAGGTACATCTCCGCCTGCTCGTCGTCACCGGGGAGCCCCGCCTCGTCCCGCCGGGCATAGAGGGGCGTGCCCTCCTCCACCTTCAGGCCGTAGCAGGAGAGGTGCTGCGGCGCCAGCGACACCGCCGCCTGCAGATTTTCCTTCCAGCGGTCCATGGTCTGGCGGGGCAGGCCGTAGATCAGGTCCAGCGAGAGGTTCTGGAACCCCGCCCGCCGGGCGGCCTCCACGGACTCCCGCACCTGGGCGAAGGTGTGTATCCGGCCGATCTCCCGCAGCTCGTCGTCGCTGGCGGACTGCATCCCCAGCGAGATGCGGTTGAAGCCCGCCCGGCGCAGCGCCCGCAGCTCCTTCCAGTCGCAGGCGGAGTCGGGGTTGGCCTCCAGCGTGATCTCGGCGTCCGGGGTCACGTGGTACCGCTTGCGGATCACGGCCAGCAGCTCCCGCAGCCGCTTGCTCCCCAGCAGGCTGGGGGTGCCGCCGCCGAAGTACACCGTGTCCGCCGCGTGGTTTTCCGCCTGGGGGGCCGTCTCGCTCAGGTGGGCGGAAACGGCCTTCACATAGGCGTCCATCTTCTCCTCCGCGTGGGGGAGCGAATAAAAATCGCAGTATGCGCACTTGGACTTGCAGAAGGGGACGTGCACATAGATCCCCAGCGTTTTTTTCTCCTCGTTCATGGAAGCTCCCATCCGGCGCGCCGCCCTGAGGCGGACGCCCGTCCCTGTTTCGTTCGCGGATCATTTTATCGCGTTTTTTCCGGCTTGACAAGGCGGATATTGCACGAAAAGCCGGAAATACTACGGACAGACGCCGCAAATGAAGCAGGGAAGGAGAAATCCGCATGGAAATGACGCCAAAGGAATATCAGGCCCTCGTCCGTCTCCGGTCGCCCCGCTCCCCCATGGGAAAGGATCTGGCGCTGGCCTTCGCGGTGGGCGGAGGCATCTGCGTGCTGGGGCAGCTGCTGCTGACCGCGTGGGCCGCCGCCGGGCTGGGGCAGGAGGACGCCGGCACCGCCGCGTCCGTCAGCCTGATCTTCCTGTCCGCCGCGGCCACGGGGCTGGGGGGCTACGGCCGGCTGGCCCGGTTCGGCGGAGCCGGCACGCTGGTGCCCGTCACCGGCTTCGCCAACGCCGTGGCCTCCCCCGCCATCGACTTCAAAAGCGAGGGGCTGGTGACCGGCATGGCCGCCAGAATGTTCGTCGTCGCCGGGCCGGTGATCGTGTTCGGCACGCTGGCCTCGGCGGTTTACGGCGCGGTGCTGATGCTGCTGCGGTGACCGCGGCGGCCGCCCCGCGCCCAAAATCCCTTCGGGACGGATATTCTGGGGAGGCGGCGTTCGACGGAAGAACGCCGCCTCTCCGTTTTCCCGCCCTGCCGCCCCCGGAGAAGCCCCTCGGATTTTGTATTTTTTCCGGGAAACCAGAGTTTACATAACAGTGTGGAAAACCTTGTGGACAATGTGTAAAACCCCTAAAAACAGGCTGCTCGGTGGGGTGACACCCGCGTTATGAAGAAAAACCGGACGGGAACTTTTTAAAACCGGTACGCCGCCGGATGTGCCGGGTGTGCTTGCGCCGTGGCTTCTCTTGTGGTACAATGAAAACCGAAACAGGCGGGCGGCATCGCCCGATCACGATTACTGGGGGACAGCGGATGGCAACACGAAAGAACAGCTACGGCAATGAGAGCATCTCCACGCTGAAGGGCGCGGACCGGGTCCGCAAGCGGCCCGGCGTCATCTTCGGCTCCGACGGACTGGACGGCTGCGAGCACGCCGTTTTCGAGATCCTCTCCAACTCCATCGACGAGGCGCGGGAGGGGCACGGCTCCACCATCACCGTGACCCGCTATGCGGATCGCTCCGTGGAGGTGGAGGACGCGGGCCGGGGCTGCCCGGTGGACTGGAACCCCAAGGAGAACCGCTTCAACTGGGAGCTGGTGTACTGCGAGCTGTACGCCGGCGGAAAATACGACAACCTGACCGGGGACAACTACGAGTATTCGCTGGGTCTCAACGGTCTGGGCGCCTGCGCCACGCAGTATTCCTCCCGCTACATGGACGTGACGGTCTGGCGGGATGGCTTCGAGTACCAGCTCCACTTCGAGCGGGGCGAGCTGGTGGGCGAGATGAAGAAGGAGCCCCTGACCCGCCGCCGCACCGGCACCCGCACCCGCTGGCTGCCGGATCTGGACGTGTTCACGGACATCGACATTCCGGCGGAGTACTTCGCGGACGTGTGCAAGCGGCAGGCGGTGGTCAACGCCGGCGTCACCTTCCGGTTCCGCAATCAGGTGGGCAGCACCTTCGAGACGCAGGAGTTCCTGTACGAAAACGGCATCGCGGACTACGTGGCGGAGCTGGCCGGAGAGGGGACGCTGACCGCCCCCGTTTTCTGGCAGGCGGAGAAGAAGGGCCGCGACCGGGCCGACAAGCCGGAATACAAGGTGAAGCTCAGCGTGGCCTGCTGCTTCTCCAACCGGGCCAGCGTCATCGAGCACTACCACAACTCCTCCTGGCTGGAGCACGGCGGTTCGCCGGAGAAGGCCACCAAGTCGGCCTTCGTCAGCGCCATCGACGCCTATCTCCGCCAGCAGAACAAGTACCAGAAAAACGAGAGCAGGATCACGTGGAACGACATCGAGGACTGTCTGGTGCTGGTGAGCAACAACTTCTCCACCCAGACCTCCTACGAGAACCAGACGAAAAAGGCCATCACCAACAAGTTCGTGCAGGACGCCATGACGGATTTCCTGCGCTCCAATCTGGAAATTTACTTCATTGAAAACCGCTTCGACGCGGAGAAGATCGCCGAGCAGGTGCTCATCAACAAGCGCTCCCGGGAAAGCGCGGAGAAGGCCCGGCTGAACATCAGGAAGAAGCTCTCCGGCAGCATCGACATCGCCAACCGGGTCCAGAAGTTTGTGGACTGCCGCTCCCGGGACGCGGACAGGCGGGAAATTTACATCGTGGAGGGCGACTCCGCTCTGGGCAGCGTCAAGCTGAGCCGGGACGCGGAGTATCAGGGCATCATGCCCGTCCGGGGCAAGATTCTCAACTGCCTGAAGGCGGACTACAACAAAATCTTCAAGAGCGAGATCATCACGGATCTGCTGAAGGTGCTGGGCTGCGGCGTGGAGGTGCAGAGCAAGCAGAACAAGGACCTCAACGCCTTCGACCTGAACAACCTCCGCTGGAACAAAATCATCATCTGCACCGACGGCGACGTGGACGGCTTCCAGATCCGCACGCTGATCCTCACCATGATCTACCGGCTGGCCCCCACCCTCATCCGCAAGGGCTACGTCTACATTGCCGAAACGCCCCTCTTTGAGATCAACTGCGGCGAAAAGACGTGGTTCGCCTACTCCGACAAGGAGAAGTCCGACATCGTGAAGGAGCTGGAGGGCAAGCGCTACAAGGTGGACCGCTCCAAGGGACTGGGCGAGAACGACCCGGACATGATGTGGCTGACCACCATGAATCCCGAGACCCGGCGTCTCATCAGAGTGACGCCCTCCGACGTGGAGGAGACGGCCCGCGTGTTCGACCTGCTGCTGGGCGACAATCTGGCCGGACGCAAGGATCACATCGCCAACGAGGGCTACAAGTATCTGGAGCTGGCCGATATTTCCTGAGCGGCCTTCGCTCCGCCTGCATTTTCCCGCCGGAGACGGCGGTGTGGAATGAATCCCGTCCCCATGGAAGCAGAGAGAAAAAAACGAGAAAGAAGGTACCACACATGAAGAAGCTGATTTCCCTGGCGCTGGCGCTTTTGCTGGCAGTGTCCCTGACGGTTCCCGCCTTTGCCGCGGGCAGCCGCGAGCGCACCGTGGGCGTGCTTCTCAACGGCGAACAGGTCGCCTTCCCCGATCAGAAGCCCGTTCTGAAAAACGGCCGCACCATGGTTCCCCTGCGTCCCCTGATGGAGAAGCTGGGCGGCACCGCCCGCTTTGAGGCCGACAAGGTCTACTGCACGGTGGGCGACACCGAGCTGACCTTCACTCCCGGCAGCTCCACCGTCGCGGTGAAGAAGGGGACCGAGACCTCCTCTGTGGAGATGGACGCCATCTGCTACGTGGTCGACGGCCGCACCTATGTGCCCGTGCGCTTCTTCGCCCAGGCGCTGGGCTACGACGTGACGTGGGATTCCGCCGATCAGTCCGCCTCCGTGGTGGACCGCAGCGCCGTCATCGCCGAGATCGACAAGAACTTCACCCAGCTCAACGCCGCGCTGGCCAGGCTCAAGACTGATCCCACCAAAAATTACCAGACCACCGCCTCCTACGACATCTCCGTGAAGATGGCCGGGCTGGGCGCCGGCGTCACCAGCGCCGCCCTGAAAATGAACCTCACCATGATCTCCAGCGCCTCCGACGTGGAGATGAAGGGCACGGCGGACGCCTCCTCCCTGGCCAAGCTCATGGGCATCGACGCGGCCGTGCAGGACGGCTCCATGACCGCCGCCGACGCCGCCGCCATCCGCACGGCGCTGGCCAACGTCTCCTTCGACATGATCCTCAGCGTGGAGAAGGACACCTGCTACCTGCGGCTGCCCCTGCTGGGCGCCATGATGAGCGGCTCCTTCAGCGCCGCGGACCTGACCAAGAACGCCGACACATGGTACAGCTTCTCTCTGGGCCTGAAGCAGATGGGCTTCTCCGCCGATCAGCTGAACGGCACCGCCGACTCCACCGTCGGCGAGCTGGTCTACGCCATGACCTACTCCATGAACGCCGGCAGCGGCGACCTGTATACCCAGGCGCTGAGCAGCGGCACCATGCTGGCCTCCCTGCTGGGCGACGCCAGCGCCGTGAAGTCCGGCACCAGCTGCACCTGGACGCTGGACGCCGCCAAGATCAACGCCCTGCTGGGCGAGGAGGGCATCTCCGAGGAGACCTTCAAGACCTTCTCCGTCACCCTCACCGCCGCCGGAGACGGCACCCTGAAGTGCGTCATCGACGTGCAGACCGCGCCCGATCCCGATCTGGGCACCTCCATGGGCATCAGCGGCGAGATGACACTCACCGCCTCCAGCGCCAGACTGGATCTGAAACTGGACATGGGCTCTCTCGGCTCCGCAGCCTACCTGCTGAACATGACCATGACGCCCACCGCTCAGTCCCCCGCCACCCAGCCTCCCGCCGGAGCCACCATCGTGGATCTGGGCAGCCTGCTGGGCATCGGCTCCCTGACGGGCGTCGGCGGCCTGACGGGCATCGGCGCCGTGCCGGCGCTGGCCGCGTAACCCGGCTTCTTCCCTCCGGGGGGCCGCCCCCGGAGGGGCACAGGCGAGCCGCCGGAGACCCTCTCCGGCGGCCGGCCTGCGCTTTGACGCCGCTCCGCCGGCTGTCTCAATCATTTGAAGTGTAAGGACGAAACGATATGCCAAAGAAAAAATCCCCGCAGGAGGGCAAGCCCAAGGTCCAGAACGCCAACGTGCTGGGCCTTCACGCCGAGGTGGTGAGCCAGCCCATCACCGAGACGCTGGAGAGCAACTATATGCCCTATGCCATGAGCGTCATCGTCTCCCGCGCCATCCCGGAGATCGACGGCTTCAAGCCCTCCCACCGCAAGCTGCTGTACACCATGTACAAGATGGGCCTGCTGACGGGAGCGCGGACGAAATCCGCCAACATCGTGGGCCAGACCATGCGGCTCAACCCCCACGGCGACGCCGCCATCTACGAGACCATGGTGCGGCTGTCCCGGGGCAACGGCACGCTGCTGACGCCCTTCGTGGATTCCAAGGGCAACTTCGGCAAGGTCTACTCCCGGGACATGGCCTACGCCGCCTCCCGGTACACCGAGGCCAAGCTCACCGCCATCTGCGGCGAGCTGTTCCGGGACATCGACTCCGACACCGTGGACTTCGTGGACAACTACGACAACACCATGAAGGAGCCGGCGCTGCTGCCCACCACCTTCCCCAACATTCTGGTGTCCGCCAACTCCGGCATCGCCGTGGGCATGGCGTCCCAGTTCTGCGGCTTCAATCTGGGCGAGGTCTGCGACACCGCCGTCGCCTATCTGAAAAATCCAAAGTGCGACCTGCAGGAGACGCTGCTGGCCCCGGATTTCCCCACCGGGGGCGAGCTTTTGTGCGATCCCGACGTCCTGCGGGAGATCTACGAGACGGGCCGGGGCAGCGTCAAGGTCCGGGCCAGATACCGCTACGTCAGGGATCAGAACCTCATCGAAATCTACGAGATCCCCTACTCCACCACCATCGAGGTGATTCTGGACAAGGTGGCCGAGCTCATCAAGGCGGGCAAGGCCAAGGAGATCGCGGACATGCGGGACGAGACGGATCTCAGCGGTCTGAAGCTGACCATCGACCTCAAGCGGGGCACCGACCCGGACAAGCTGATGGCCAAGCTGTTCCGCCAGACCACCCTGTGCGACTCCTTCCCCTGCAACTTCAACGTGCTGATCGCCGGCAGCCCGCAGGTGCTGGGCGTCCGCCGGATTCTGGAGGAGTGGACCGCGTGGCGCACGGAATCCGTGCGGCGGCGGGTGTACTTCGTCCTGAACAGGAAGAAGGACAAGCTCCATCTGCTCAAGGGCCTCAAGCGCATCCTGCTGGACATTGACAAGGCCATCCGCATCATCCGCGAGACCGAGGAGGAGGCCGAGGTGGTGCCCAACCTGATGATCGGCTTCGGCATCGATCAGATTCAGGCGGAGTTCGTGGCCGAGATCAAGCTGCGCAACATCAACAAGGAGTACATTCTCAAGCGGGTGCAGGAGACCGACGCCCTGCAGGACGAGATCGAGGACCTGGAGTCCATGGTCAACGATCCCAAACGCATCCGCGGCGTCATCATCGACGAGCTGAAGGCCGTCAAATCCAAGTACGCCGAGCCCCGGCACACCGCCATTCTCTACGCCCACGAGCTGCCCGATCCGGAGGACGAGCCGGAGCAGGAGGCCTATCCCGTCAACGTCTTTCTGTCGCGGGAGGGATATTTCAAGAAGATCACGCCGCTGTCCCTTCGCATGAGCGGCGAGCAGAAATACAAGGAGGGCGACGGCCCCAGCCAGACCTTCGAGACGGACAGCAATGCCGAGATCATGTTCTTCACCGACCGCTGTCAGGTCTACAAGTGCCGCCTGACGGACTTTGAGGACACCAAGGCCTCCGTGCTGGGGGACTACCTGCCCTCCAAACTGGGCATGGACGAGGGGGAGAGCGTGGTGTTCGCCGTGCTGCCGGGGGACTACTCCGGCGCGCTGCTGTTCTTCTTCGAGAACGGCAAGGCCGCCCGCGTGAGCCTCTCGGCCTATCAGACCACCTCCAACCGCCGCAAGCTCACCGGCGCCTACTCCGACAAGTCGCCGCTGGCGGCCATCCGCCGGGTGGACGAGGACGGCGAGCTGGCGGTCTATTCCGACGAGCCCCGGGTGCTGCTGTTCCACACGGCGCTGCTGGTGCCCAAGACCACCCGCTCCACCCAGGGCGTGCAGGTGATGAACCTGAAGAAGAACCGCCGGGTGGCGTCGGTCCGCAGCCCGGAGGAGACGGGCATCACCCACTTCACCCGCTACCGCGTGCGGGCGATCCCCGCGGCGGGCGCCCTGCTGCGGGAGGAGGACTCCGAGGAAAAGCAGCTGGAGCTGGGCATGGCCGGGGACGATCCCGGCGCCACATCATAAACGGGAGAGAGTGCTATGGATTTTACGACAGTCAGGAAAAATCTGGAGAGCCGGGGCTTCTCCGTCCGGGAGTTCCCGGACAGGGCCGCCGCCGCGGCGTATCTCAACGGCGCCATCGACGGCGTCAGCGTGGGCATGGGCGGCTCCGTGACGCTGGACGACATGGGGATTTTCGATCTGCTCTCCGCCCACAATCAGGTCTACTGGCACTGGAAGCAGGGCCCGGAGGCCCGGATCGGCGCCATGACCGCCGACGTGTACCTCAGCTCCGTCAACGGCCTTGCCGAGACGGGGGAGGTCATCAACATCGACGGCAGCGGCAACCGCGCGGCGTCCATGCTGTACGGCCACAAAAAGCTCTATCTGGTGGTCGGACGCAACAAGCTGGCCCCCACCTATGACGCGGCCCTGAGCCGCGCCCGGAACATTGCCGGGCCGAAGAACGCCCAGCGGCTGGGCCGCAGGACGCCCTGCGCCGTCAAGGGCGACCGCTGCTACGACTGCAAGAGCCCGGACCGCATCTGCCGCGGCCTGGTGGTGCTGTGGGAGCCCACCCTCGGCACCGAGACCGAGATCGTGCTCATCGACGAGGAACTGGGTTACTGAGATCACAACGGGAGGGGGAACAGCCGTGAAAAAGCTCGTCTGCTGTCTGCTGGCGACGGTCTGTCTGCTGCTGAGCGGCTGCGCCTCCCTTCTGGACCGTCAGTACAGCAAGGTGGAGGAGCACTCCAGCAAGTACTGGGAGAGCGAATCCGGCGACACGCTGCGGGCGGAGACGTATCAGGACGTGGTCAACGACTTTCTGCTGCTGGTGGGCCGCCACCGGGAGACGGCGGTTCTGCGGCTCTACGGCTTTGAGGACGACGCCTCCGTGTCCGACACGCTGGAGAAGGCCGCCACCGAGGTCCAGCAGGAGACGCCCATGGGGGCCTACGCCGTGGAGTACATCACCTCCGAGAGCAAGTCCCAGCGCGGCTATTACGAGGCGACCGTCCGCGTCAGCTATCGCCGCACGGCGGAGCAGGTGCAGGCCATCGTCAACGCCACCAGCACCTCCGCCATTCCGGACCTGCTGGACGCTGCTCTGCAGCAGGGCAAGAGTGAGCTGGCCGTCCGCATCGGCTACTGGGGCGAGGACGGCGCCGCGTCGGTGCAAAAGGCCGTGGAGCAGGTCCGCGCCGCGTGGAAGCTGGGGGACGACGACCCGTGGACGGTGTCCTATTACCCCGCCACCGGAACCGTGGGGCTGGTGGAATTTGTGTTCACCCCGCCGGCCGCCGACGCCGGAGCCGCCCAGTCCGCCGCACAGTCCGCCGCACAGTCCGCCGCGCAGTCCGCTCCGGCGGAAAAAGATGCGGAAAATTCTGCGCCGAAGGGTTGACAAACGCGCGGTTCTTTGGTAATATATCCAATGTTCCGCGGGCGTAGCTCATCTGGTAGAGCGCCACCTTGCCATGGTGGAGGTAGCGAGTTCGAGCCTCGTCGCCCGCTCCAGCATACAAAAAGGACATCCCATCCGGGGTGTCCTTTTTCGCGTCGTTGAGTAGCGCCGAACCCGCTGCCTCCGCCATGTTTTTAAATCCGAGGTTCGGCAGGGTTCCCGCAAATGGCCTGCCGTTTGCGGGATGCCGGCAGCGAGTTCGAGCCTCGTCGCCCGCTCCAGAATACGAAAAGGACATCCCATCCGGGGTGTCCTTTTTCGCGTCGTTGAGTAGCGCCGAACCCGCTGCCATTTCCAAGGCGGAAATCCGACACTTTTGCCCTCACCGCAAGGTGATCACACTTTCTCTGTACAAAATCCGAAAAAAACGCTATACTGGTATCTGTCCCGGCGCGGAACCGCGAGCCGCCGCCGGCAAAATCCTGACGCGCTTTTTTCCGCCGCCTCCGCAGGGCGGCGAGACCGACAGCGTGATCGCGCCGCGGGACGGCGCGGAGCTGTCTTTTTTCTATTTATCCGGAGGGAGGGATCGCCGTGGGCTTCAAAAACAAAAAAGCGCCGGAGCCGGAGCCCCGGGTGCGGCGGGACCTGCCTCTCTGGGAGGCCGAGGCCGACGAGGGCCTGTCCCTCGCCCAGGTCCGGGAGCTGACGGAGGGCGGCTGGAGCAACGAGGCGGTGGAATCCCCCACCAAGTCGGACAGCCAGATCATCCGGGAGAATATTTTCACCTACTTCAACCTGATTTTCGCCGTGCTGGGCGTCTGCCTGATTCTGGTGGGCGACTTCGCCGACCTGCTCTTCGAGCTGCTGGTGATCGCCAACACCGCCATCGGCATCGTCCAGCAGATCCGCTCCAAGCGCACCATCGAAAAGCTGTCCCTGCTGTCCGCCAGCCACGCCACCGCCATCCGGGGCGGCGTCCCGGCCGCCGTGCGCATCCACGACCTCGTCCGGGGCGACATTGTGGAGCTGTCCGCCGGCAGCCAGATCCCCGCCGACGGCTCCGTCCTCACCGGGCAGGTGCAGGTCAACGAGGGCCTCATCACCGGCGAGGCCGACGCCATCACCAAGGCGCCGGGGGACAAGCTGCTCTCCGGCAGCTTCGTGATCTCCGGCAGATGCCGCTACCGGCTGGAGCGGGTGGGCGAGGACGCCTACGCCTCCCGGCTGACGCTGGCCGCCAAGAAGGGCGCCGCCCCCGCCAAGTCGGAGATGATGCGCTCGCTGGACTTCCTCATCCGCATCATCGGCGTGGGCCTCATTCCCATCGGCGTGGCGCTGTTTTACAATCAGTACGCCGTGCAGCAGCTGGGGCTGCGCCAGTCCGTGATCTCCACGGTGGCCGCTCTCATCGGCATGATCCCGGAGGGGCTGTTCTTCCTGACCTCCGTGGCGCTGGCGGTGTCCGTGGTCCGTCTGGCCCAGAACCGGACGCTGATCCACGAGATGAACGCCATCGAGACGCTGGCCCGGGTGGACGTGCTGTGCGTGGACAAGACCGGCACCGTCACCAGCCCCGAAATGGAGCTGCGGGAGATGGTGCCGCTGGACCCCGACGGCTTCTCGCCGGAGGAGATCGCGGAGGCGCTGGGCGCCTTCTACCGCCGCATGGAGCCGGACAACGACACGGCCCGGGCCATCTCCAAGGCCTATCCCAGCGGGCCGGACTGGCCCGCCGCGTCCGCCGTGCCCTTCACCTCGGCGACCAAGTGGAGCGCCGTGAATTTTGACCAGCAGGGCACCTTCGTCGTCGGCGCGCCGGAATACGTGCTGGGGCGGGAGTTCGCCCCGCTGGAGAAGCGCACGCAGCTCTACGCCAAACAGGGCTGCCGGGTGCTGCTGCTGGCCCAGTGCGACCGCGCGGCGGAGGGCCGGCTGGAGGGCATCGTCATCCCGCTGGCGCTGCTGGTGCTGGAAAATCCCATCCGCAAGAACGCGCCCAAGACCTTCGCGTATTTCGCCGCGCAGGGCGTGGCGGTAAAGGTCATCTCCGGCGACAACCCCGTGACGGTGTCGGCGGTGGCGGCGCAGGCCGGCATCAAGGGCGCCGGCGACTGGGTGGACGCGCGGGAGCTGCAGACCGATCAGGACATCGCGCGGGCCATCCGGCGGTACACCGTGTTCGGCCGGGTGGTGCCCAACCAGAAGCGCAAGATCGTCCGGGCGCTGCAGAACGCGGGCCACACCGTGGCCATGACCGGCGACGGCGTCAACGACGTGCTGGCCCTGAAGGACGCCGACTGCGGCATCGCCATGGCCTCCGGCGCGGACGCCGCGGCGCAGGTGGCGCAGCTGGTGCTGCTGGATTCGGACTTCTCCGCCATGACGCAGGTGGTGGCGGAGGGCCGCCGGGTCATCAACAACATTCAGCGGGCCTCGGCGCTGTATCTGGTGAAGAACATCCTGTCGCTGTTTCTGGCGATCATCACGCTGATCGCCGGGTTCCCCTATCCCTTCGTGCCCATCCAGCTGACGCTGATCTCCGCGCTGACCATCGGAATTCCCTCCTTCTTCCTGGCGCTGGAGCCCAACCACGATCTGGTGCGGGGCAAATTCCTGCACAACGTGTTCCGCCGGGCCTTTCCCGGCGGCCTGACGGCCATCATCGTCATCCTGTTCGCGGAGCTGTTCGTGTTCACCTTCGGCCTGACGCTGGCGGAGCTGTCCACCATCTGCGTGGTGCTGATGGCCATCAACGGCATGACCGTCATCTGCTATGCCTCCCGCCCGCTGAACACGCCCCGGCTCACCATGCTCATCGCCATGGGCGCGGCGCTGGCGGTGTCCATGATCTTCAACGGCGCCGCCTTCTCCATGACGGGGCTGTCCTTCTCAGCGTGGCTGGTGATGATCGTGCTGGCGCTGCTGGTGGTGCCCATCCAGATGTGGTTTGAGCGGGTATTCGACCGGTGCAGCGCCGCGCTGGACCGGCGGCAGGAGGAAAACCGGCGGCGGAAGGATGCCCGCAGGGGAATCCGCCGCGACCGCCGGTGACGCTTCCCGAAAAAGAAACGACCCCGCGGAGAGTGTTCTCTCCGCGGGGCGTTTTTATCGGAAGGATCAGGACTTCACCAGCACGTAGCCGGTCAGCTCGCCGGCCTCCGTGACCTCCGGGACGAAGGCGGGGGTGTTGTCGGCGGTGCCGGCGGCCTCCACCGCCGCGCTCAGCGCGGAGACGCCCTCGGGGGCGGTCACGGCGAAGATGCGGCTGACGGACGCGGCGATGTCGCTGAGAACCAGTCCCGCCGTCTGGTCGCTGCCGGTGGTGATGACCGCGGCGGGCAGCTCCACGGAGAGCTTCACGTCGGGGTAATCCTTCAGGGCGCCGGAGACGGCGGTGAGCAGGGAGTCGATGGCGGCCTGCGTTCCCGTCTCCGGGTAGGCGATCTTATTCAGCTTGCCCTCGGTGGGGAAGGTGAGGTCCGTGAGCAGGATCTCGTCGAAGCCCATGGCCGCGCACTCCTTCACCAGCGCGCACAGGTAGTCCTGAGTGGCCTGCTTGGAGGGGTCCAGCCAGTTTTCGTTGTTGGCGTCGTAAAAGATGTATCCGCCGGTGTTCTTGAGGCCCATGGCGTCCACGTCGGCCTTGGCGGCGACGGGGTCCCGCAGGCAGGACAGGCGGGCCACGGCGTACACGTCGGACCCGGTGAGGGCCGCGACGGCCGCGGCGGTGGTGCTCTGCGCCTTCACGGCGGAGGGGCTGACGGCGCGGGCGGCGGCGGAATCGTAATAGACCGCGCCCTGCGCGTCCTTCACGGTCACCACGGCGGCGGTATGGCCGGCCAGTTCCGTCTGCGCCGCGGCCCAGTCGGTCAGCGGCGTCTGGGACAGCTGCACGGCCTGCAGTTCCGCCGGGGCGGCGGGCTTGTCGATGGTGATGTTCAGGTCGCCTCCCGAGGATGCGGCCCCGGAGGCGGCGGGCTCCTCCGTCTGCTTCTCCGGGAGCTGAAGGTGGGGCGTCCCCGAATCGTCGTACACGATGTATTTCTGCAGGAAGATCACCGCGGCGGCCGCCGCGATCACCAGCACCAGCACCACGATCACCGCGATCTTCCACCTGGGACCCCGCCCGCGATAGCTGCTGTATCCCTTGGGACCTGACATGTCAAATCATCCTCCGTTTTTTTCTCAGGGCTGAATTGCGTCCACCTCGCCGACGCGGCGGGCGTGGCGTCCTCCCAGAAAATCGGTGGAGAGGAACGTCTCCACAATGGCGCAGGCCAGCATGGGGCCGGTGAAGCCCGCGCCCAGCGCCACCATATTGGCGTTGTTGTGCTGGCGGCACAGCTGGGCCTCCAGCGTATCGGCGCAGTGGGCGCAGCGGATGCCCCGCACCTTGTTGGCGGCGATGGAAATGCCGATGCCCGTGGTGCAGATGACGATGCCCCGTTCATACTCGCCGGAGGCCACCGCCCGGGCGGCCGCCTCGCCGTAAATGGGATAGTCGCAGCTCTCCTCGGAGTAGCAGCCGAAATCCTTGTACTCGATTTGTTTCTCGTCCAGCAGCTTCATGATCTGGCACTTCAGGGCGTATCCGCCGTGATCGGAACCAAGCGCAACCTTCATGGTCAATCTCCTCTCATTGATGGAACAAACTGTTACTCTCCCTATTTTAACCGCAAAGAGGCAGGTTTGCAACCGTAACCGATGCAAACCCGCCCATTCAGGAAAGCGCGTGAAAAACCGGCTCCAGCCGGGAAAAGGTGCAGTAGCGCAAAAAGCCGCACTCACGGAGCATCTGCTGTGCCTCCCGCACGCGGCAGCCCACATAGCCGGGGCTGTGGGCGTCGCTGCCGATGGTGACGATCTCGCCGCCCAGCGAGCGGTAGAGCTTCAGCCAGCGGGCGTCGGGCAGGGGGGTGTGGCCCCGGTTGGTGTTGATCTCGATGCCGCAGCCCCGGCTGATGAGGGTGCGGAAGATCTCCGCGATCTCGCTCTCCCGCCCGTCGAAGCTCATGTGCATCCCCCGGTCCTCGTTCATGTACCGCAGGGGCAGCGTCAGGTGGCCCAGCACGGAGAACCTCCCCCAGCCCGCCAGCCGGAGCACCCGCTCCAGATAGTCGGTGATCTGCCGCTCCGCCTCGGCGGGGTCGGTGGAGGAGTCCTCGTACAGCCCGCCGCGGCCGAAGGCCTCGGAAAACTCGTGGATGGAGCCGATGATGAAGTCCGGAGGGGGCATCTCCCGCAAAACGCGTTCGGCCTGGGGGAAGTCCCGCGGGGCCTCGCCCAGCTCCGCGCCCCGGCGGATGATCAGGCGGCCCTCCGCGGCGGAGCGGGCGTCCTCATATTCCGCGTCCAGCGCCGCCCAGTCGAAAACGTTGGGGCGGCTGTCGCCGGGGTCGAACAGCTCCACGTGATCGGTGAAGCAGATCTCGTCCAGCCCGGCCTTCACGGCGGCCTCCGCCATCTCCCGCATGGGATAGCGGGCGTCCGGAGACCACCGGCAGTGCATATGGTAATCCGCCGCGTACATTCGCATCACTTCTTAAACTTCCGGAAGAATTTCTTTCGTTCCTCGTAATTGTTCTCGCCCAGGGCTTCGGCGAATTTCTTCATGGCTTCCTTCTGCTCCTTGGACAGATTGCGGGGCGTCTCGATGTAAACGGTGACGTACTGGTCGCCCCGGCCCCGGCCGTTGATGGCTGGGATGCCCTTGCCCTTCAGGCGGAAGGTGGTGCCGGACTGGGTGCCCTCGGGCAGGGTGTACTTCACCTTGCCGTCGATGGTGGGAATCTCCAGCTCCGCGCCCAGCACGGCCTGGGAGAAGGTGATGGGCGCCTCGCACAGAACGGAGGTGCCCTCCCGCCGGAACAGCTCGTGGGGACGGACGGTGATGGAGATCAGCAGGTCGCCCGCCGGGCCGCCGTTGACGCCGGCGTTTCCCTGTCCCCGGATGGAGATGGTCTGGCCGTTGTCGATGCCGGCGGGGATGGTGGCCTGAATGGTCTTGCGCTTGCGCAGCAGGCCGGTGCCGCGGCAGTCCTTGCAGGGCTGGTGGACGATGCGGCCCTTGCCGCCGCAGCGGGGGCAGGGGGAGGTGGTGGCGAACACGCCCATGGGCGTCTGCCGACGCACCTGAACGGTGCCGGTGCCGTGGCAGTCGGGGCAGACCTCCGGCGTGGTGCCGGGGGCGCAGCCGTTGCCGTGGCAGGTCTCGCAGGTCTCCATCCGCTCCACGGTGACGGCCTTTTCACAGCCGAAGGCCGCCTCCTCAAAGCTGATGGCCAGCGACATCCGGATGCTCTCGCCCCGCTGGGGGGCGTTGGGATTGGTGCGCCGCCCGCCGCCGAAGCCGCCGCCTCCGCCGAAGAAGCTGCCGAACAGGTCGCCCAGATCGCCGAAGTCGAAGCCCTCGCCGTTGAAGCCGCCGTTGAAGCCGCCGCCGGCCCCGAAATTGGGGTCCACGCCGGCGTGGCCGTACTGGTCGTAGCGGGCCTTCTTCTCCTCGTCGGAGAGGATCTCATAGGCCTCGTTGATCTCCTTGAAGCGGGCCTCGGCGGCCTTGTCTCCGGGGTTCAGATCGGGGTGGTTCTCCTTGGCCAGCTTGCGGTACGCCTTTTTGATCTCGTCCGCCGAAGCGTCCCTTGAGACGCCAAGCACCTCGTAATAATCTCGTTTTTGCTCAGACATAGAATCTCTCCTCAACGCGGCCGGGGCGCTGTCCTCTGCGCGGGGGCCGCCCGCTCTCAAAACTCGCAATAGGGACAGGCAACCCTGTCCCTATGCGATATTCATTGCTTACTGGTTGCCGTTCTTCTTGTCGTCGTCGACCACCTTGTAGTCGGCGTCGTAATACTGGCCCTGTTGCTGGGCGCCGGCGTCGGGTCCGGCCTCGGGGCCGGCCTGCTGCGCGCCCTGCTGGGGGTTCACGTTCTGATACAGCTTCTCGCTGACGGCGTAGAAGTCCTTGGTCAGCTCCTCGGTGGCGGCCTTGATGGCGTCGGTGTCCTGGCCCTTCAGGGTCTCCTTCAGCTTGTCGATGCCGGACTGCACCTTGGCCTTGTCGTCGGCGGGAATCTTGTCGCCCATCTCGCCCAGCGTCTTTTCGGACTGATAGACCATCTGGTCGGCCTGATTGCGGACCTCGACCTCCTCTTTGAGCTTCTTGTCCTGCGCGGCATACTGCTCGGCGTCCTTGACAGCCTTCTCGATGTCGTCCTTGGACATATTGGAGGAGGAGGTGATGGTGATGTGCTGCTCCTTGCCGGTGCCCAGATCCTTGGCGGAGACGTTGACGATGCCGTTGGCGTCGATGTCGAAGGTGACCTCGATCTGCGGCACGCCGCGGCGGGCCGGGGCGATGCCGTCCAGATGGAAGCGGCCCAGAGACTTGTTGGCCGCGGCCATCTCGCGCTCGCCCTGCAGCACGTTGACCTCCACGGAGGTCTGGTTGTCGGCGGCGGTGGAGAACACCTGGCTCTTCTTCACGGGGATGGTGGTGTTGCGGTCGATGAGCTTGGTGAACACGCCGCCCATGGTCTCAATGCCCAGAGACAGGGGGGTGACGTCCAGCAGCAGCAGACCCTTGACGTCGCCGGTCAGCACGCCGGCCTGCAGCGCGGCGCCCATGGCGACGCACTCGTCGGGGTTGATGCCCTTGAAGGGCTCGCTGCCGGTGAACTTCTTCACGGCCTCCTGCACGGCGGGGATACGGCTGGAGCCGCCCACCAGCAGAACCTTGCTGAGATCGGCGGGCTTCAGGCCGGCATCGGACATGGCCTGATGGACGGGGCCCATGGTGGCGTCCACCAGATGCGCCGTCAGCTCGTTGAACTTGGCGCGGGTCAGGGTGACGTCCAGATGCTTGGGGCCGGTGGCGTCCGCGGTGATATAGGGCAGGTTGATGTTGGAGGTGGCCACGCCGGACAGCTCAATCTTGGCCTTCTCGGCGGCCTCCTTCAGGCGCTGCATGGCGACCTTGTCGCCGGAGAGGTCGATGCCGTTGGAATTCTTGAACTCGGACACGAGGTACTTCATGACGCACTCGTCGAAGTCGTCGCCGCCCAGCCGGTTGTTGCCGGCGGTGGCCAGAACCTCGATGACGCCGTCGTCGATCTCCAGAATGGAGACGTCGAAGGTGCCGCCGCCCAGATCGTAGACCATGATCTTCTGGGAGTTCTCCTTGTCCACGCCGTAGGCCAGAGCGGCCGCGGTGGGCTCGTTGATGATGCGCTTCACGTCCAGACCGGCGATGCGACCGGCGTCCTTGGTGGCCTGACGCTGGGAGTCGGTGAAGTAGGCGGGAACGGTGATGACGGCCTCGGTGACGGGAGAGCCCAGATAGGCCTCGGCGTCAGCCTTCAGCTTTTGCAGAATCATGGCGCTGATCTCCTGCGGAGTGTAGGACTTGCCGTCGATGTTCACCTTGTAGTCGCTGCCCATCTCGCGCTTGATGGAGGAGACGGTGCGCTCGGGATTGGTGATGGCCTGACGCTTGGCGACCTGACCGACCATGCGCTCGCCGGTCTTGGAGAAGGCCACGACGGACGGAGTGGTGCGGTTGCCCTCGGCGTTGGCGATGACAACGGCCTCGCCGCCTTCCATAACGGCGACGCAGGAATTGGTGGTGCCCAGATCGATACCGATAACTTTAGACATATAATGGTTCCTCCTGATTGAAAGAATAATTTATATAGGAATCTATTTCACCGCGCCGCGGGGCGCGGGGTTTCGCGGATCAGTTGGCGACGCGGACGGTGGCGAAGCGCAGCACCTTGTCGCCCATCATGAAGCCGGCCTGATAGACGTCGGCCACCACGTTCTCGCCCAGGGTCTCGTCGTCCACGTGCATGACGGCGTTATGGCGGTTGGGATCGAAGGGCTTTCCCTTGGCTTCCATCTCGGTGACGCCCAGCTTCTTCAGAATTTCGCGGTACTGGCTGAAGATCATCTCCAGCCCCTTCCTGTGGGGAGAATCGGGATCGGCGTCGGTGGCGACGGCCCGCTCCAGATTGTCGTACACCGCGAGGAATTCCTTCACGGTGTCGGCCCTGGCGTCCTGATAGATGGAATCCTTCTCCTTGGCGGTTCGCTTGCGGTAGTTGTCGTACTCGGCGGTCAGGCGCACGAACTGGTCCTTGACGGACTCCAGCTGCCTGGCGGCCAGCTCGGCGGCCTCCATCTGCTCGCGGGTGAGGGTGTAGGTCTTTTCCTTCCGGGCCTTTTTCCCTCGCTCCTTTTCGCTGCATTCCTTCTCGCCGCATTCCTTTTCGCCGGTCTTCGGCTCCTCCTGCGGGGCGCCTTCAGACGCGGTGCCGGGGGCTTCCGCCTCCGGAGCGGGCTGAACGTCCGGCTCCTCGCCGGCGGGGGTTTTCTTTTCGTCTTCGCTCATTCGTTCGTATCCTCCTTCGGGGGCAAATCCCGTTTTTCAAATAGTCGGCGCATCCCGTCCGCAAATCCGGACAGCCGAGCAGCCACGGTGGCGTAATCCATGCGGGTGGGACCCACCACGCCGATCAGACCCCGCATATCGTCTCCGATGTCGTAGCTTGCCACCACGACGCTGGTGTCCCGGAGGGCCTGACTGACGTTTTCGGGGCCGATCAGGATCTTCAGGGGGGAGCTGTCGTCGGGCACGGGGAGGTTTTCCTTGCTGTCGCTGAAAAAACTCATCAGCTCGTGGGCCTTGTCGGCGTCCCGGAACTCGGGCAGCTTCAGGATCTGGCTGGCGCCCGCCGTGGCGATCTCCTTCTGTCCCGCCTCCTCCAGCATATCCACCGCGTAGGCGACGGTCTGGGAGAGCAGCAGGAACAGCTGAGGCGAAACCTCCTCGGAGACGGCCAGCAGCCGCCGGTTCATCTCCTCGGTGGCGATGTTGGTAAAGTTGGCGTTGAGCAGGTTGGCCAGCGTGGGGATCTGCTCCGGGTCCACCCGGAGCTGCAGCCGCAGCAGCTGGCTTTTCACGTGCTGGTTGCCCATCATCAGCACCACGATGCAGCTCTTTTCGTCCACCGGCAGCAGCTCGAACCGGGAGGCCAGAATCCGCCGTTTCCCGGCGGCGGCCACATAGGCCGGATAGCTGACGAAGGACGACACCGCGCGGCTGGCCTGCGAAATGACCCGGTCCAGCTCCTCCATCTTCATGTGGAGGGACTGGTTGATCTTCTCCGTCTCCGCGATGGACAGCCTCTGCTGCTCCATCAGCTCGTTGACGTACAGGCGGTAGCCCGTGGGAGACGGGATGCGGCCCGCGGAGGTGTGGGGCTGCTCCAGATAGCCCAGCTCCACCAGATCGGCCAGCTCGTTGCGGATGGTGGCGGAGCTGACGGCCCCGCCCATCTGCTGGGCGATGACCTTGGAGCCCACCGGCTCGGCGGAGTTGATGTAATCCTCCACCACCACTTTCAGTATTTGCTTTTTCCGCTCGGACAGGTCCATGCAAACACCTCAAAACAATTTAGCACTCTCTTTCCCTGAGTGCTAAAGCGAGTTTACCACCATAGAAAACCGTTGTCAATGTTCGGATATAAACAATTTGTAAACAAAGCCCCGGGATCTGTGAACTTTTTGAAAAGGGAAAGCGCGGCCGTTTCCGGCCGCGCTGAAAGGGCGGTTCAACAGGGGCTTTCGGGGCGGCCGCGGCGCTCAGTCCGACGCCTCCACCGCCCGCCGGACATCGCCGGAAAAATAGAGGCTGCCCAGGGCGCAGACCACGCCGTCGGGCCCAGCGGCCTGCTCCGCGGCCCGGACGCCCTCCTCCACCGAGCCGCAGGCCGCGGCGCTCCGGCCGCAGGCGGACAGGCTCTCCCGGAGGGCTCCGGCGTCCAGCGCGCGGGGGTTGTCCGGACAGACGGCCACGAAGCACCGGGCCAGCGGCGCCAGCGCCGCGATCATTCCGGAGAGGTCCTTGTCGGCCATGACGCCCATGAGAAAGACGATTTCCCGCCCCGGAAACAGCTGCCGCAGGCTCTCCGCCGCGGCCTGCGCCCCGTGGGGATTGTGGGCGCCGTCCAGCAGGAAGGCGGGGCGGCGGCGCAGCAGCTCCATCCGGCCCGGCCAGCGGACGCGGGCCAGCCCCTCCGCGATGCTGCGCTCCGGGATGCGCCAGCCCCTCCGGGCCAGCGCCTCCAGCGCGGTGACGGCCGTGGCGGCGTTGCGCAGCTGATAGCCGCCGGCCAGCGGCAGCCGCAGGCCGCGGTACGGCAGAAAGTTGAACACGCTGCCCTCCGGCGTCAGGGACACCGGCCGCAGCCGGGAAAAATCCACCTCCGTCAGCTCCGCGCCCGTCTCGGCGCAGCGCCGGCGGATCACCGCGTCGGCCTCCGGCTGACCGCCGCAGCTGACCACGGGGCAGCCGGGCTTGATGATGCCGGCCTTGGCCCGGGCGATGTCCGAAAGCGTGGGGCCCAGGATTTCGGCGTGATCCATGCCCATGGCGGTGATCACCGCCAGCTCCGGCGGGTCGATGACGTTGGAGGCGTCCCACTCGCCGCCCAGCCCCACCTCCAGCACCACGAGGCCGCAGCCCTCCCGGAGAAAGTGGAGGAAGCCCAGCGCCGTCAGCAGTTCAAATTCCGTGGGCCGCTCCGGCAAACGCTCCGCGGCGTCCCGGACCTCGCCGGCCAGCGCCGTCAGCGCGCCGTCGGAAATCTCCGCGCCGTTGACCCGGAACCGCTCCGACAGCCGCTCCAGATGGGGGGAGGTGTACAGGCCCGTCCGGTATCCCGCCGCCTCCAGCACCGACGCCAGGCACGCGCAGGTGCTGCCCTTGCCGTCGGTGCCCGCCACGTGGACGAAGCGCAGGCTCCTCTGGGGGTCGCCCAGCTCCCGGAGCAGGGCGCGGATGCGCTCCAGTCCGGGGCTGCAGCTCCGCCAGTCGCCGGCCTCCAGATAGGCGGCAGCCGCGGCCGCGTCGGCGAAGGGGGCGCTCACAGCAGGCTCCGCAGGGCCGGCTGGCTGCGCAGCAGCCGGGTCAGGGGCATGGCGACCAGCGCGACGCACACGGCGGTGATGACGCCGGAGAGGATGCGCAGCACCAGATCCCCCATGATGAGGGTGGGGGTGTAGTAGTGGAAGATCAGGCTGTCCGCCAGAATGGCGGCGGTGTTGCAGGCGGTGGTGACCAGCGCCGCCCCCGTGCAGATCGTGAGGAACCACGCGGGGCGCTCCTCCAGCGGGCGGCCACGGCGGCGGAACCACAGGGCGGCGGCGCCGATGAGCAGCCCCCGGATGGCGGGGGGGATCAGCCACAGCGGGGTGGTCAGGGTGAAGCCGTAGGAGAGCATCTGGTTGAGGAATTCGCCCAGCAGGGCCGCCGCGGCGGTCTCCAGCGGGCCGAAGAGCAGCGCGGACACCACGATGGGCAGCGACGAGAAGGTGACGTGCAGGTTCCCCGCCCGGACCGACACCATGGTCAGCAAAAAGTAAAGGGCGGCGAACGCAGCGATTCTGCAAAGGGTTTTGGTCTTGATTCTGGACATAAAAAAGCCTCCTTCTGTTGATTTGGCAGTCCGTAACCGGAACGCCGCACAGAAGGGGGGATCGTCCCCTCATATGCGGCAGCGGGATGCGGGACACACACTGCAGGCCGGCGCCTTTTCGTTTGGAAAGCAACTCCCCGTCTTTCCAACACTATTTCACACGTGTGCCTCTACTCTGCCTGAAAAAGCTGCCGGAGGCCGTCCAATGGCCGCCGGCAGTCCCTATTATATCGCTTTCGCCGGGGAATGCAAGAAAAACCCGCCCCGGAGCGTCGGCTCCGGGGCGGGCGGGCAAAACCGGGGGATCAGGCCTTGGGAGCGTCCTCCGCGGCCTTGGCGGCGGCAGCGGCCTCCGCCTTCTTCTCGGCCTGTGCCTTCATGACGGCCTTGAACTTCTCCTTCTCCTCGGGGGTGGGGATGGGGGAGATGGCGCCGCGGGGGCAGACCTTGGTGCAGACCTTGCAGTTCTTGCACTTGGCGTAGTCGATGACGGCCAGATTGTCCGTCACGTGAATGGCGTCGAACTTGCAGTTCTTCTCGCACAGGCCGCAGCCGATGCAGGAGGCGGCGCACACGCTGGTGGCGGCCTTGCCCTTGTCCTTGTTGGAGCAGGCCACGTGAACCTTGGAGGCGTAGGGCACTGCGGTAATCAGCTTGCGGGGGCAGGCTGCGGCGCAGGCCATGCAGTCGGTGCACTTCTCGGGGTCCGCAACGGCGGTGCCGTTGGGGCCGATGGACATGGCGCCGAACTTGCAGGCCTCCACGCAGGAGCCGAAGCCCAGACAGCCGAAGGAGCAGTCCAGCGGGCCGGCGGCGATCTTGGTGGCGCCGATGCAGTCCTTCACGCCCCTGTACTCGTAGCGCTTCTTGGCGTTGGTGCCGCCGTTGCAGCGGACGAAGGCCACCTTTTTCTCGGTGGCGCCCACGGACACACCCATGATCTGGGCGATGGCGGCGGCATTCTCGCCGCCGGCGGGGGCGCAGGCGTTGACGGGGGCTTTCCCCGCCACGATGGCCGCGGCGCAGGCCGAGCAGCCGGCAAAGCCGCAGCCGCCGCAGTTGGCGCCGGCCAGATGGCCGAGGATTTCCTCCTCGCGGGGGTCCTTCTTGACCTCGAAAACCTTGGAGGCGATGGCCAGAATCAGGCCGAACACGCCGCCCATGATGCCCAGCACCAGAATGGCAATGACAATGTTATTCATCGTGCACGTTCCTCCTTAACCCCAGACCGACAGACCCGAAAAGCCCATGAAGGACAGGGCCATCAGGCCGGCGGTGATCAGGGCGATGGGGAAGCCCTCAAAGCACTTGGGGCAGTCGGCAAACACATTGCGCTCACGCACCGCGGCGAACAGCACGATGGCCAGCAGGAAGCCGAGGCCGCCGGTGATGCCGTAGACGGTGGATTCGATGAAGTTGTACTGGTTCTGCACGTTCAGCAGGGCGACGCCCAGCACGGCGCAGTTGGTGGTAATCAGAGGCAGGTAGATGCCCAGCGCCGTATACAGGGCGGGCATGGACTTCTGCAGGAACATTTCGATGAACTGGACCAGAGCGGCAATGACGAGGATGAACACCACGGTCTGCATATACAGCAGATCGAACTTCACCAGGATGAACTCATTGACGATCCATGTGATGGCGGAGGCGAGGCCCATGACGAAGGTCACGGCGATGCCCATGCCCATGGCGGTGTCCAGCTTCTTGGAGACGCCCAAAAATGGGCAGCAGCCCAAAAACTGGGAGAAAATGAAGTTGTTGACCAGAATCGCTCCCAGCGAGATGGACAAAAGACTTGTGATTTCCATTTACTTGCTCTCCTCCTTTTTCTTAGGTCTGGTGAGAGCCCACTGCATGGCCGCGATCAGGCAGGCCAGACAGATGAAGCCGCCCACAGGCAGCGTCAGGATCTTGGCGCCGTACTGCTCGGGGAATATCTGGAAACCCTTGCCGCCGTTGAAGACGCCGCCGCCGAAGGCGCCGGAGCCCAGAAACTCACGCACAACGCACATAATCAGCAGCACCACGGTGTAGCCCAGGCCCTGGAAGATGCCGTCAAACGTGGAGGCCAGCACGCCGTTCTTGTAGCAGAACGCCTCGGCGCGGCCCAGAATGATGCAGTTGACGACGATCAGGGGCAGGAACACGCCCAGCGCCTTGGACAGAGCCGGAACGAAGGCCTGCAGGCTCAGGTCCACGCAGGTCACGAAGCAGGCAATGACCACGATGAACATGGCGATGCGGATCTTGTCGGGCACGATCTTGCGGATGGCGGAGATGATGATGTTGGAAAGCGTCAGGATGATGAGCACGGACAGGCCCATGCCCAGACCGTTGAAGAACGAGGTGGTGATGGCCATCGTGGAGCACATGCCCAGCAGCTGAACCAGCACGGGGTTGTTGGTGACGAGGCCCTCTTTAAACTGTTTGCCGATATTCATAATTCATCTGCCCCCTTTCTCAGCCGATGGCGGCGACGGCGGCCAGAGCGCCGTTGACGCCCTTGGTCACGCCCTTGGAGGACACGGTGGCGCCGGAAATGGCGTCCACGTTTCCGCCCACCTTCAGGTCGCCGTTCTCGTGGCTCAGGCCGACGAACTGATCCAGCACGCCGGTGCCGTTGGCCAGAGGCTGGTTGTTCATGACCTTGGAGCCGATGCCGGAGGTCTCCACGTTGGAGACGATGGACACGCCGGTGACGGCGCCGTCGGTATCCACGCCGACCACCATTTCGATGTTGCCCTGAGAGCCGGAGGCGGTGATTTTCACGGCATAGCCGGCCTTCTCGCCGCCGTCCTGCACCTCGTAGACATCCTCCAGCGTCGCCTTATAGGAGCTGGCGGCGGCGGTCATCTTGTCGGTGAGGTCCATTTTCTTGAACTCGGGGCTGCTGGCGGTCTGGAACACCTCGGCCAGCGCGGTCTCGGTCTTTTCCTTGTTGAACTGGGCAATGCGGCCCTTGGTGATGCTGTTGACATAGCCCAGAATACCGGCCACGATCACGCAGGTGATCATCAGCGTCAGCGTCAGTTTGAGAATGTACTTGGGGTCCATATCGACCTTTTCCTTGGTTTTGACGTCCTTGCTCATTTCGCTGCCGCCTCCTTCTTGTTGGATTTTACGACGCCGAAACGAGCGGGCTTCACGCTCCGGTCAATGAGCGGCGCGAAGCAGTTCATGACCATGATGGAGTAGCACACGCCCTCGTTATAGGAGCCGAAGTACCGGATAAACACGGTGAACAGGCCGCAGCCGATGCCGTAGATCAGTTGGCCCTTCTGCGTGATGGGAGAGGTGGAGTAGTCGGTGGCCATGAAGAACGCGCCCAGCAGCAGGCCGCCGCCGAACAGGTTGTACAGCATCCACTCCACAGGGTTGTTGCCCCGGGGGAACAGCAGGGTCAGCACGGCCACGGTGCCGATGTAGGCCACCGGGATGTGCCACGAAATGACCTTGCGGACCAGCAGATAGGCGCCGCCGAGAATCAGCATCAGGGCGGAGACCTCGCCCAGAGAGCCGCCGATCTTGCCGAGGAACATATCCATCACGGAGTACTGAGCCGTGAGGTTCTGGAAGGAGGTGACGATGTCGTCGCCCTTCATCATGGACAGCGGGGTGGCCGCCGTGACGATGTCCACGTTGGAGCCGAAGGCCGCCGCCTTGTTCTGGGCGGGATCGATCCATGTGGTCATGGCGGAGGCCCAGGAGGCCAGCATGAAGGCGCGGGCCGCCAGAGCGGGGTTCAGGAAGTTCTTGCCGATGCCGCCGAACAGCTGCTTGACGATCACGATGGCAAACATGGCGCCGATGACGATCTGCCAGTAGCCGATGGTGACGGGGCAGACGAAGGCGATGAGGATGCCCGTGACCACGCAGCTCAGGTCGCCGATGGACTGGGGCTTCTTCATCAGCTTGCGGTACAGCCACTCCCAGAAGATGCAGGAGATGACGGAGACGCAGGTCACCGTCAGGGCCCGGAAGCCGAAATAGTACACGGCGATGGCCAGCGCGGGGATCAGGGAGATGATGACGTCCAGCATGATGGACTTGGTGTTCTCTGCCGAGCGGATATGGGGAGAAGAAGTCGCAATCAGCTTCAGATTCTTGTAGTCGGTCATGGTTACGCCTCCTTCTTTTCAGCGGCAGCCTTTTCGGCAGCCGCCTTTTCTGCGGCCTTTTTGTTGCCCAGCTTCTGCTTGCCGACCTTGAACATGTGGGTCAGGTGCATCCGGGCGGGGCAGATGTAGGTGCAGGCGCCGCACTCCATGCAGTCCATGATGTTGGCGTCCTCCAGCTCCACCAGCATATCCCTGGCGGCATACTGGTACATCATCAGGGGCTCCAGATGCATGGGGCAGACGTTTACGCAGCGGCCGCAGCGGATGCACTGGGGATTCTCCACGGTCTGCTCCTCGTTTTCGCAGAAGGCCAGCATGCAGCCGGTGCCCTTGCCCACGGGAACGTCGGTGGTGTACTGGGCCAGACCCATCATCGGGCCGCCCATGACCAGCTTGTAGGTGTTGTCCTTCAGGCCGCCGCAGGCGTCGAACAGATTCTTCACCGGGGTGCCGATGGGGCACTCCAGATTCTTCGGGTCGATGACGCCGGAGCCGGAGACGGTGACGATCTTCTTCACCACGGGCATTCCCTGCGTGATGGCGCGGTAGATGGCGCAGGTGGTGTTGATGTTGAACACCGCGCAGCCCACCTCGCTGGGCAGCGCGCCGGGAGGCACCTGACGGCCGGTGATGGCCTGGCAGAGCTGTTTTTCAGCGCCCTGGGGATAGCGGCAGCGCATGGGCTCCACCACCACGGGGGCCTTTTTCTCCGCGATGACCTTGTTCAGCATATCAATGCCGTTCTGCTTGTTGACCTCCACGCCGATGTGGACCTTGTCCAGTCCGAACATCTTGGCCAGCAGCGCGGCGCCGCCGACGATCTCCTCCGGCCGCTCCAGCATGGTGCGGTGATCGGCGGTGATGTAGGGCTCGCACTCCGCGCCGTTGACGATCACGGTGTCCACCTTGCCGATGCCGCCGGAGATCTTGATGTGGGTCGGGAACGTGGCGCCGCCCATGCCGACGATGCCGGCGTTCTTGACCAGCTCCACCATCTGCTCGGGGGTCAGGCTTTCGGGGTTGGCGGGAGCCTGGATCTCCTCGCTCATCTCATCCTTGAGATCGTTCTCGATCACCACGGCCATCATGTCGCCGCCCATGGAATAGGGGCGCGGCTCCACAGCCGTCACGGTGCCGGAAACGCTGGCGTGAATGGGAGCGGAAACGAATCCGCCCGGCTCGCCGATCTTCTGTCCCACCTTCACATGATCGCCGACCTTGACGATTGGGGTGCAAGGCTTGCCGATGTGCTGAGACATGGGAATAACCACCTGCGCCGGGGGCGCCAGCTGCTCGATGGCCTTTCCGTTGGTCGCGGCTTTCATGTCGTTTGGATGAACGCCGCCAAAGAAAGCTTGTGCCATTGTCTTCACCTCATTTTTACTCCTGGCAGCGTCCGCTGCCACATACTGCGCATGATTTTACACCTAATCAGAATAAATGTCCAGTCTGTGAACAGGACTTTTGATCTTCCGAAAGCAATTTTGTTGGATTTTTAACAAGTTTCCCCTGTTTTTTTCTATCTCTCCTCCCCACCGCCCCGGCTTTCCGGCGGAGCGGCTTGTTTTTTTCCTCCGCGCGTGGTAGAATGAGGAACGCAAAAACGATTATTTTCTCAAATTTACCGCGATCACGGCGGTTCTCAGGAGGTTTACATATGGCGGAATATATCGACCGGAAAAGCTTCAAGGCGCAGTCCAAGGCCCTGCTGCGGGACGCGCAGGTCCCCGCGCTGGGGTTCTTCGCCCTCTATCTGGGGCTGATTGTGCTTCTCGATCTGGCGGACACGATCACCGATAACGTCTCCGGCGGAGGGGCAGGCCTCTCCAATCCCATCAGCCTGTTCGTCACCGTGCTCACCGGCCTGCTCTCCCTGATCCTCAGCGCGGGCTGCTTCCTCTACTGCATGGGCGTCCGCCGGGGCGAGCGGATGGAGTATCTCACCCTGTTCGACGGATTCTCCTTCGCCGGGAAGATCATCCTCCTCTATCTGGAGATGTTCCTGTTCGTCTTTCTCTGGTCGCTGCTGCTGGTGGTGCCGGGCATCATCGCCCTGTACCGCTACCGCTTCGCCATCCTGAACCTGTGCGAAAACCCGTCCATGGGCGTCAATCAGGCGCTGGAGCTGAGCAAGCGCCAGACCTACGGCTACAAGTCCCAGCTGTTCATGCTGGACCTGAGCTACCTGCTGTGGATTCTGCTCTCCAGCCTGCCGGTGTTCTACTTCAACTACGCCGCCGCGGCGGTCGCCTTCGGCGTCTACCTGCCGGGGCAGGAGCTGAGCACGCTGGTGAAGGTGGTGCTGTGCGACGTCTTGTTCCTGCCCCTGAGCCTGCTCTACCTGCCGTCCTTCCGGACGACGGAGCTGGGCTATTTCGAGGTGGCCAAGCGCACCTCCGGCACCGGAAACGACGCCGCCGGCACGGACAGCTTCTGAGCCTTTCCCCCCAGCGGAGCATACGGATAACAAGGAGACGGGATTTTTCCCGTCTCCTTGCTTATTGGCCGAAGGCCGCAGACTCCGCACGGCGCCTGCGCCGGAGGGGAACCCCCTTCCCGCAAAACGCGGGCCGGCCCGCTCCCCGGTGCGCGGAATCCCAGAGCCCGCAGGCTCTCTGCCCCTCAAAAATCCGGCGGCCCTCCCCGGAAAGCCGCATCGGGAGACGGGATTTTCCCGTCTCCCGATTGCGTTTCAGGCGCCTTCAGACCCTTGGGAACTCCCGCCGCACATAGCTGCTTCTGCGCAGGGAGAGCACCAGCAGAGTCGAGGCCGCCGCCCCAAAGACCGCCTGCACCAGATTGCCGGGAACACCGGCGGCGCTGCCGGCGAAGCTGCCCAGCAGGAAGGCGTCGTACAGCCAGTAGCCCAGCAGCATGGGCACCTCCCCCGCGGCGCCGCACAGAGCCGTGCCGGCGGCAGAGCCCTTCAGCCTGCGGTACAGCAGACCGGCCAGCAGCGCCATCGCCGCCTTGATGACGAGAGTGGCGGGCACATAGGCCGGATAGCCGGACAGCAGGTCCGCCAGCGCGGAGCCCACGCCCGCGGCCACGGCCCCGTACCACGGCCCCAGCAGATAGGCGCTCAGCAGCACCACGGCGTCGCCCAGATTCATGTACCCGCCGGTGGGGGAGGGCACCCGGATCACCATGGTGGCCACGCAGGCCAGCGCGGCCAGCAGAGCGGTCATCACCAGCTGTCTGGTCCGGTTCTGCGGCACGGCGGCGGAAACTGTCTTTTCCATTTCACTCACTCCTTGGAAGTTGTTGTGGCTATTGTAGCGCCGATATGATATGATTAAAATATCCAAATTTTGAATTTTTAATAAGGTCAGATCGGAGGCGAGGTCATGCTGACCTATCCCATGGAGGACCGGGGCGCGCTGCCCCTGTACGAATACCTGTACCGCCGCATCCGGGAGGACATTCTCTCCGGGGCGCTGGCGGCGGGGGAGCGGCTGCCCTCCAAGCGGGCGCTGGCGGAGCATCTGCGGGTGTCCGTCATCACGGTGGAGGGGGCCTATCAGCAGCTGGCGGCGGAGGGCTACCTCCGCTCGGAGCCGAAGCGGGGCTTTTTTGTCTCCCCGCTGGAGCGGCAGGCCCCGGCGGCGGCCCCGGCGCCCCCCGCGGCCCCGGCATCTCCCGCCCGTCCGGCGTGGGCGCTGGATCTGCGGAGCAACCGGGTGGACGCCTCCCGGTTCCCCTTTGCCCTGTGGACCCGGCTGACCCGCCGGGTGCTCAGCGAGGAGGGGGAGACGCTGCTCCAGCCCATCCCCCATCAGGGGCTGGAGCGCCTCCGCCGGGCCATCGCCGACGACCTGCGGGATTACCGGGGCATGGCGGTGGCGCCGGAGCAGATCGTGGTGGGCGCGGGCGCGGAGTACCTGTACCTGCTGCTGGCGCAGCTGCTGGGGCGGGACGCGGTTCTGGCCGTGGAGGACCCCGGCTATCCCAAGATCCGGCAGGTGTACGAAAAAAGCGGCGTCCGGTGCGTGCCGGTGCCGCTGGACGGTCAGGGCATAAATCTGGAGGCGCTGTACGCGTCCGGGGCGGCGGCGGCGCATCTGTCCCCGGCCCACCACTATCCCACCGGACAGGTGACGTCCATCCGCCGCCGGCAGGAGCTGCTGCGCTGGGCGGAGGAGCGGGACGCCCTCATCGTGGAGGACGACTACGACAGCGAATTCCGCTTCAGCGGGCGGCCCATCCCCACCCTGCAGAGCATCGACGCCGACGGGCGGGTGGTGTACATGAACACCTTCTCCCTGACCATCGCCCCGGCCATGCGCGTGGGCTTCATGGTTCTGCCGCCCCGGCTGCTGGAGCGGTGGCGGCGGGAGATGGACTTCTACGCCTCCACCGTCCCGGCGCTGGAGCAGTCGGTGCTGGCGCGGTTTCTGGCCGGCGGCTGGTACGAGCAGCACCTCGCCCGGATGCGCAGCGAATACCGCCTCCGGCGGGCCGCCGTGCTGGAGTCCTTCCGCAAAAGCCCCTTCGCCGCCCGCATCTCCATCTCCGAGCAGGGAGCGGGGCTTCACTTCCTCATGCGGGTGGACACGCCCCTCTCCGACGCCGAGCTGCGCCGCCGGGGGGAGTCGCTGGGGGCGGCGCTGTGCTTTCTGTCGGAGTACGCCGCGGTGCAGCACCCGTCCTATCAGCACACGCTGGTGATGAACTACGCGGGCCTGCGGCCCGACCGGCTGCCGGAGGCCATCGCCCTGCTGGAGCGGGTCTTCGCCCCGCCCGTCCCCCCGCGCTGAAAACGGCGAAGGCGCCCGGATCGCTCCGGACGCCTCCGCCGTTTTATAGGGTGGAAAGAAAGACTAATGGGTAAATTCAGTTGGCCGGGCTCAGCACTTCTCGTAGATGGTGGCAACGCCCATGCCGCCGCCGATGCAGAGGGTGGCCAGGCCCGTCTTGGCCTCGGGACGCTTCTCCATCTCATGCAGCAGAGTCACGATGATGCGCGCGCCGGAGGCGCCCACGGGATGGCCCAGAGCGATGGCGCCGCCGTTGACGTTGACCTTGCTCATGTCGAAGTGCAGCTCGCGGGCCACGGCGATGGACTGAGCGGCAAAGGCCTCGTTGGCCTCAATCAGATCGATGTCGTCGATGGTCACGCCGGCCTTCTTCATGGCCTGACGGGTGGCGGGCACGGGGCCCACGCCCATGATCTTGGGATCGACGCCGCCCTGGCCCCAGCCGATGAGCTTGGCCATGGGCTTCAGGCCGTATTTCTTCACTGCCTCGCCGGAGGCCAGCACGATGGCGGCCGCGCCGTCGTTGATGCCGGAGGCGTTGGCGGCGGTGACGCGCTGCTGGCCGCGGTCGGAGGTCTCCTTCTCGCCGGTCATCTCAAAGGTGTGGACGACCTGGGGATTGGGGGACTCGGGGCCCACGGGGAAGGCGCCCTTCAGCTTGGAGATGCCCTCCACGGTGACGCCGGCGCGGGGGAACTCGTCGACCTTGAAGTCCACGATGTCCTTCTTGACCTTCACGGGGACGGCCACGATCTCGTCGTCAAACCGGCCGGACTTCTGAGCGGCCTCGGTCTTCTGCTGGGAGGAGGCGGCGAACTCGTCCATCTCCTGACGGGAAATGCCCCACACGTCCGCGATGTTCTCGGCGGTGGTGCCCATGTGATAGCCGTTGAATGCGTCCCACAGGCCGTCCTTAATCATGGTGTCGACCACCTTCTTGTCGCCCATGCGGGCGCCCCAGCGGGCGTCCATGGAGGCATAGGGAGCGGCGCTCATGTTCTCGGTGCCGCCGCAGACCACCACGTCGGAGTCGCCGGCCAGAATGGAGCGGGCGCCCTCGATGACGGACTTCATGCCGGAGCCGCAGACCATGCCGACGGTGTAGGCGGGAACGGAATAGGGGATGCCGGCCTTGATGGAAACCTGACGGGCCACGTTCTGGCCCTGGGCGGCGGTGAGGATGCAGCCGAACATCAGCTCGTCCACCTGCTCGGGAGCGACGCCGGAGCGCTTCAGGGCTTCCTTGACAACGATGGCGCCCAGATCGGCGGGGGGGGTATTCTTCAGAGCACCGCCAAAGGAGCCGATCGCGGTTCTGCAGCAATTGACAACGTACAGATCTTTCATGATGTTCCTCCGTTACATTAAAATATTCTTTTTGTGGATGTCGTCCTATGCGCGGGGATTTCAGAAAAACAGAACGGGCAGGGACCTCTCCGCCTGCGCGGTTTCGTCTGTCGGAGGGCTTCCGCCCCTCCGCAGGATTCCGCGCGGCAGCGGAAAGCCTCCGCTGCGTAAGATTTTTCCGATTGTCAAAGAGAAAACATGATTGCCAATTTTTTGACAATCGAGGAGGTAGGGCCTCGTTCTGTTTCTTATTATAGGGGGGCAGGCCGGCCCAGTCAATAGGAATTCGCAAATTTTGTTAAATCTTTGACAAAACGCCGGCAGTTTTAGGCAAATTACCCAAAACCGCCGGCGCTCACCTTGAAATATCAGCTTTACGAAGGGTTTGCGGCACGGATTTTTGTCAGTTTTTCATAAAATGCGCCCACGTCCAGCTGCCGGTAGCGCTCCGCGATCACGACCCCGGCGTCCTTTGCGGCCGCCTGCAGCTGATCGTCGAAGCGGCGTTCCGCCGCGGCGCGGCTGTCGGCGGGGAGGCGCAGCAGGAGCATGATCCCGCCGTCCGCCGCCACCGGCGGACTCCACTGGCCCTCCTTCAGGGCAGCGGCGGCGCTGATCGCGGCCTCCGGCAGCGCATCGTCGCCGGGAAGGACGGTGATCGCGGCCTGAAACCGCTCCTGCGCGGGGGCCGCCGCCTGCTCGGCGGCAAAGGCGGCGGCAGGGTCCTTTCCGGCGGTCAGTCTGCTCCGCAGGGCCGCCGCCCGCTTCTCCGCCCCGTCCCCGGTCAGCGTGATCGCGTCCGCCGTCACAAGTCCGGCGGAGGCGGCCCATCGCTCCGTCTCCCCCGGGGCGGGGCAGAGGGGGCTGCCCTCCGTTTCCGCCAGCGCCCGCAGGGCGAGGTAGAGCCGGTAGTCGGCGGAGAGCTGCCGGGCCAGCGCCGGCGTAAGGCCCTGCGCGGCCAGCGCCGCGGCGTAGGCCTTCTCGCCGCCCGCCCGCCGGACGTCCCCGGAGCGGGCCTCGTCCAGCGCGGCCTCGTCGCCGTCGGTCAGCGTGCAGCCGTATCGCCGGGCCCAGTTTTCGATGGTGGCGTAAAGGGCCGCCGTGTCCGCGGCGTACTGTCTGGCGTAATCTCCCCACGAGGCGCCGTCCCGGTCGGCGTCCCAGTCGGGGCCGGCCCCGGCGGCCTGACGGGTCAGGGCGTCGCAGGCGGCGGCCAGCCAGTACAGGCAGCGGTCGGCGGTCAGCTCCCGTCCGTCCACGGTGATCAGCACCTCCGACGGCTCCGCTCCCGCCGCGCGGCAGCAGAGGGTTCCCCCGGCCCCGCCGGCGGCGCAGCCGGCGAGGAGGAGGGGCAGCGCCAGCAGCAGCGCAGCGATTTTCTTCATCTCAAGCTCCCTTCCCCACAATCAAAGCCTGAGAGAACTCTATGCCCGGCCCCGCCGGATTATCCGTCTTTTTCTCCGCTCTCCTGAGGGTCCAGCTGTTCGCCGGTGAGGCGCAGGTCCTCTACCAGCGTCAGCGCCGTGTCCAGCACGTCGGCGCCGGGCTTCAGCCGCAGGGTCATTCCCGGCACGGCCGTGGCGGACAGCGCCAGCCGGCCCCTGTACTTGCCGGAGGTGCTCAGCGCCACCAGCACCTCCGGCCGGAAGGAGGAGAGCGTCAGCTTCAGCAGCTCGCCCTTCTGGGCAATGTCGCACACGCCGGCCTTCACCGCCGCGGCCCGGAGCAGGGCCACGTCCAGCAGGGCCAGCACGCTTCTGGGCGGCTCGCCGTAGCGGTCGATGAGCTCATCCAGCACGTCGGCGCTGTCCTCGTCGCTGCGCACGGCGGCGATGCGGCGGTACAGGTCCATCCGCTGCTCCGCGGAGGCGACGTAGCTCTCGGGGATGTTGGCGTTGACGGTGAGATCGGCGGAGCATTCCGGCGCGATGCGCCGCGCCTCGCCCTTCTCCTCCAGCACGGCCTCCTCCAGCAGCTTGAGATACAGGTCGTAGCCCACGCTCATCAGGTAGCCGGACTGCTCCGGCCCCAGCAGGTTGCCGGCGCCCCGGATCTCCAGATCCCGCATGGCGATGCGGAAGCCGGAGCCGAACTCCACGTACTCCCGGATGGCGGAGAGGCGCTTGGCGGCGTTCTCCTGCAGGATCTTGCCCCGGCGGTAGGTCAGATAGGCGTAGCCCCGCCGGGCGCTGCGGCCCACGCGGCCCCGGATCTGGTGGAGCTGGGCCAGTCCCATGCGGTCCGCGTCCTCGATGATGAGGGTGTTGACGTTGGGAATGTCGATGCCGGTCTCGATGATGGTGGTGCAAACCAGCACGTCGGCCTCGCCGTCGATCATCTGCTGCATGACGGAGGACAGCTCCTGCTCCCCCATTTTGCCGTGGCCGGTGACGACGCGCGCGTCCTCCCCCAGCATTTTGCGGATGCGGGAGGCGGTGAGGTCGATGGTCTCCACCCGGTTGTGCAGGTAGTACACCTGACCGCCCCGGGCCAGCTCCCGGCGCATGGCGTCCTCCAGCACGGCCCAGTCGTGCTCCAGCACGTAGGTCTGGACGGGCTGGCGGTCTCTGGGCGGCTCCTCGATGGTGGACATGTCCCGCAGGCCGCTGAGAGCCATGTTCAGCGTCCGGGGGATGGGGGTGGCGGTGAGCGTCAGGGTGTCCACCTGCCTGGCCATCTCCCGCAGCCGCTCCTTGTGGGTGACGCCGAACCGCTGCTCCTCGTCGATGACCAGCAGCCCCAGGTCCTTGAAGCGGATGTTCTTCTGCAGCAGCTTGTGGGTACCCACCACCACGTCGGCCCCGCCGTCGGCCAGGGCGGCCAGAATGCGCTTCTGCTCCCTGGCGGAGGTGTAGCGGGACAGCACCTCGATGGTGACGGGAAAGGCCCGGAACCGGCTCATGGCGGTGGCGTAGTGCTGGCGGGCCAGCACGGTGGTGGGCACCAGAATCGCGGCCTGCTTCCCGTCCAGCACGCACTTCATCACGGCCCGGAGGGCCACCTCGGTCTTGCCGTAGCCCACGTCGCCGCACAGCAGGCGATCCATGGGCCGGGGGCGCTCCATGTCCTTTTTGATCTCCGCGACGGCCCGGAGCTGATCGTCCGTCTCGTCGTACTCGAAGGCGTCCTCAAACTCCTGCTGCCATGCGGAATCCGGCGAAAAGGCGAAGCCCGGCTGGCGGCTGCGCTGGGCATACAGGGCGATGAGCCCCTTGGCCAGATCCTTCACGGCGGCCTTGGCGCGGGACTTCTGTCTGGCCCACTCGGTGCCGCCCAGCTTGTTCAGCCGGGCGTGCTCCTGGGCGTCCTCGCCGGAGCCGATGTACTTGCTCACCAGATCCAGCTGGGTCACGGGGACGTAGAGGCAGTCGCCTCCGGCGTAGTCCAGCTTGATGTAGTCCTTCTCCACGCCGTCCACCGGCATTTTCTGAATGCCCGCGAACCGGCCCACGCCGTGATGGACGTGAACCACCAGATCGCCGGGGGACAGGTCGGTGTAGGACTGGAGCTTCTGGCGGTTGGTCTCCTTTTTCAGCTTCTGCCGCTTTTTTCCCGCGGCGGTGAGCTGCCCCTCGGTGAGAACGGCCAGCTTCAGCGCCGGGTATTCGCTGCCGGCGGACAGGGCGCCCAGCGTGATCCGCACCTCGCCGGGGACGGGCATGGCCGCGCCCTTCAGGTCCAGCACGGCGGGGATGCCCCGCTCCGTCAGCAGGGCCAGCAGGTTTTTCGCGCGGGTCTCGCCGCCGCACAGCACCAGCACGCCGATGCCGGAGGAGCGGTAGTGCTCCATGTCGGCGGCGGCGGTGTCCAGACTGCCGCCGTAGGACGAGAGCTGCTTGACGCTGAGACTCAGCAGCCCCCGGGGCCGCATGGCCATCCGGGAGGTGGGCAGGGAGTCCTCCATAATCACGGGGAAGTCGGCCAGGCGGGCGTACAGCTCGCTCTCGGACAGGGAGACGCCGGCCAGCTCGCCGGCCAGCAGGCCGGCCTCCGTCAGCGTTTCCACGTCCTGACGGAGCTGGAGCAGGGTGTTCTTCACCCGCTCGTCCACCCGCCCGCTCTCGCAGAGGAACACCACGGCGTCCGCCGGCAGGTAGTCCGCGCCGGACGCGGCGTCGGGGTAGACGGCGGTGAGATAGCGGTCCATGCCGCCGGGCACGGCGCCGTCCCGCAGCCGGGCCGCGTCGTTCCGCAGCGTCTCCACTACGGTCTCCGTCCGCTGCTTTCTGGCCAGCCGGGCGGCCGCCGCCTCCAGCCGGGCAGCCAGTCCCGCCGCGCCGCCCTCGGCGTGCTGAGGCAGGACCTCCGCCGCGGGCAGGATGCGGGCCTCGTCCACATTGCGGGTGCGGCGCTGGGTGGCGGGGTCGAACTCGCCCAGCGAATCCACCTCGTCGTCAAAAAACTCGCAGCGCACGGGCTGCTCCATCAGGGGGGAGAACACGTCCAGAATACCGCCCCGCAGGGCGAACTGGCCCACGCCCTCCACCTGCTCGCAGCGGGCGTAGCCGGCGGCGGTCAGCCGCTGGGTCAGCTCGTTCAGGTCGAAGCGGGCGCCGCTGCGCAGCGTCATGCTGGAGGAGAGCAGCAGCTCCGCCGGCAGCGTCCGGGCCATGAGGCCGTCGGGCGTGGCCACGGTCAGCGGCGCCGCGCCGGAGGCCAGCGCGGACAGCGCGGCCAGCCGATCCTGCTCCCATGAGCGGGAGGCCACCGCGTTGGGCCGGAACTGCCACTCCCGCGCCAGCAGCAGCACCGGCGCCGTTCCCGTGAGGGCGGTCAGATCCCCGGAGAGCGTCCGGGCCTCCCGCTCGTCGCCGCAGACGAACACCGCCGGGCGGTTCAGGGCAAGGGCCAGCGCCGCGCCGATGGCGGCGCGGTGGACGGGCTGCAGGCCGGTGATCTCGGCGGGACAGCCGCCCTCCTCCACCCGCTGTGCCAGCTCCCGCAGCTCGGGCAGCTCATTCAGTTTTCTTAAAAATTGCTCCATGGCCGTCGCTTTCTTACAAAATTTGGAAGTTCAGGGCACAACGGGGCGCACTCCGCCGCGATGGGACGGGGTGTGCCGAATCGCCCCCACAGGGTTACTATATTATAATGTATATCTCAGTTATACCGGTTCATGGCCCGCTGGCAGTCGCCGTCGGCGATGATGCACTCGGCGGCCTCGATGGCCCGGCCGAAGGCGTCCAGCAGCAGCTTGCGGTCCGCCATGGACGGCTCACCGATCACCCAGTCGATCATCTCCCCGCCTCCGCCGGCGGGGGCGCCGGTGCCGATCTTGATGCGGGGGAAGGCGTCGGTCCCCAGCTGGGCGATGATGTTCTTGATGCCGTTGTGCCCGCCGGCGCTGCCGGTGGGCCGCACCCGGAGCTTGCCCACGGGAAGGGACACGTCGTCGTAGATCACCAGCACGTGATCGGCGGGGATTTTATAGAACTGGGCGGCCTCGTGCACGGCCTCGCCGGACAGGTTCATGTAGGTCTGGGGCTTCATCAGCAGGCAGCGGTGGCCGGACAGCTCGGCCTCGCCCACCACGGCCCTGAACTTGATGCGGTTGATCCTGACGTGCTCCCGCTCCGCCAGCAGGTCCAGCGTGAGAAAGCCCATGTTGTGCCGGGTTTTGGCGTATTTCTCGCCGGGGTTTCCCAGTCCCGCCACCAGCCACTCCACGCCGGAGGGCCGCTTTCCAAACAGCATCGTTTTCCTCTCTTTCCGGAAACACCGCAGAGGCGGGAAAGAATTCTTCCCCGCCTCCGTATTGGATTGGTTGGCGCCCGGCGCACCGGGCAGCCGGGCTCAGCGGAACAGCTTGGAGATGGAGATCTCCTGATAGGTCCGCTCGATGGCCTCGGCAAACATGGGAGCGACGGTGAGATACTTGATCTTGTCGCTCTTGCCCTCGGCGATGGGGGGCACGGTGTCCAGCAGGGCCAGCTCGGTGATGCAGCTGTTGTTGATCCGCTCGATGGCGGGGCCGGACAGGACGCCGTGGGACGCGCAGGCGTGGACGGACTTGGCGTGGCCGATGTCCATCAGGGCCTTGGCGGCGTTGCACAGGGAGCCGCCGGTATCCACCATGTCGTCGAACAGGATGCAGTCCATGCCGGCGACATCGCCGATGACGTTCATGACCTCGCAGGAGTTGGCCTTCTGGCGGCGCTTGTCCACGATGGCCAGATTCATGTGCAGCTTCTGGGCGAAGGAACGGGCGCGGGACACGGAGCCCACGTCGGGAGAGACCACCATCATGTTCTCACAGTCGGTGCCGAACTTCTTCGCGTAGTAATCCACAAAGATGGGATTGCCCAGCAGGTTGTCCACCGGGATGTCGAAAAAGCCCTGGATCTGGGAAGCGTGGAGGTCCATGGTCAGCACGCGGTCCGCGCCGGCAGTGGTGAGCATATTGGCCACCAGCTTGGCGGTGATGGGATCGCGGGCCTTGGCCTTGCGATCCTGGCGGGCATAGCCGTAGTAGGGGATGACCGCAGTGATGCGGCCCGCGGAGGCGCGCTTGAGCGCGTCGATCATGATGAGCAGCTCCATCAGGTTCTTGTTGACGGGGTTGCAGGTGGACTGAACCACAAATACGTCGGAGCCGCGGACGGTCTCGTACAGGGAGACGAAAATCTCTCCGTCGGAGAACGTGCCGACCTCGGCCTCGCCCAGCTTGGTTCCCATCAGTCTGCAGATCTCCTCCGCCAGCTTGGGATTGGAATTACCCGTGAAGATTTTGATGTCCTTGCCGTGAGAAATCATCTTTCCAAACGCCTTCTTTCTTCTTTTCTTCGTACTTTCTTCGCAAAAAACAACTCGGTTTTGTTTTTTTCACTTTCCGTGGAGCTTGCGCTGCCGGGCGGCCCAGCCTTCCTTGACGGTCTCCCGTTCTCTGGCGATGGCCAGCGCGTCGGCGGGCACGTCCCTGGTGATGGTGCTGCCGGCGGCGGTATAGGCGCCGCTGCCCACGGCCACCGGCGCGATCAGATTGGTGTTGCAGCCGAGGAACGCGTCGTCCCCGATGCTGCAGCGATGTTTTTTAAAGCCGTCGTAGTTGGTGGTCACGGTGCCGCAGCCGAAATTCACCCGCTGGCCCACGTCGCTGTCGCCCACGTAGGTGAGGTGCGAAATCTTCGTCCCGTCGCCGATGACGGAGTTTTTCACCTCCACGAAGTCGCCGACCTTGATGTGGTCGCCGATGCGGGAGTTGGGCCGGACGTAGGCAAAGGGCCCCACGCTGGTGTCGCTGCCCACGGTGCTTTCGTTGAGCTGGGAGGCGTTGACGACGGTGCGGTCGCCCACGGCGCAGTCCCGGATCATGGTGTTGGGCCCGATCTCGCAGTCCCGGCCGATGACGGTGTCGCCCCGCAGGATGGCGCCGGGCAGCAGAACCGTCCCCGCGCCGATGCGGACCCGCGGGTCCACGTACACGGCGGACGGGTCCAGCACGGTCACGCCGGCGGCGATGTGGCGCCGGAGGATCTCATCCCGGCAGGCGGTCTGAAGCGCCTGCAGCTGCGCAAAGGTGCGCACGGCGGAGTAGCCCGGCAGCGTCTCCGCTCCGGGTGCGGCGGACAGCGTCCCGCCCCGCAGGGCGCGGGCGTCGGCGGTATAGGCGCAGGCCTCTCCTCCGGAGACGGGCACGGCGGCGCAGGGGAAAACGGCCACGGGGCCGTCCTCCTTCAAAAAGGCCGCCAGGGCCTCCGGTTCGCCGGAGACGGAGACATCCTCGCCGTCAAGGCAGCTGCGGACGCCGTCGGCGAACTCCGGGGGACAGAGAACAAAAAACCGCCTCACGCCGTCAGCCTTCAGTTGCTCCTTCATCCACGTCAGAACGGGGCAAAACAGAACGGTTTCCAGCATCAGCGGCTTGTGGTTTTCACCAGAGAGGTCATCGGTAAGACACAGAATCGCTCGCTTCTGATCCATCGGTATCCCCTCCTTTCCTGAATGACTGATTTAATTATAGCAAACTTCCTGTAAAAATCCAGTGCGCGGGCAGAAATCATCCGGAGAAATTTCATGTGTCTTTTTGGCAAATTGACAGGGCGGAGCCTTTTTCCTGCCATTTTTGCAGAGAAATATGCCCGGAGCCCCGCCTCTTTTTCGGCATTTTGCGGAAACGTTCTTTTTTTGCGGCTAATTCTTTAAAAAATATGCTTTTCTTTATATTTTACAGTTGAATTCGCAGGCGTAATGGATTACAATGAGGAACGTTCTCTGGAATCGGGAGGTCGTATCCAATTATGCTGAATATCGTACTGGTTGAGCCTGAAATCCCACAAAACTGCGGAAATATTGCCCGAACCTGTGCGGCTACCGGCAGTCGGCTTCATCTGATCCGCCCTCTGGGGTTCGATATTTCCGAGCGGGCGGTCCGCCGGGCGGGACTGGACTACTGGCATCTGGTGGAGGTCTGCGACTACGAAAACCTGCCGGCGCTGTTTGCCCGGCACCCGGAGGCCCTCTCCGATCTGTGGCTGACCACCACGAAAGCGCCCCGCTCCTATCAGGAGGCCGTTTTCACGCCGGACAGCTGGCTGTTCTTCGGCAAGGAGACCGCCGGCCTGCCGCAGGACTTCAGGGAAGCCCACCGCGACCGGTGCATCCGTCTGCCCATGGCGGCGGAGGCCCGGAGTCTGAATCTCAGCAACACCGTGGCGGTCTGCGTGTACGAGGCGCTCCGCCAGAACGGATTTCCCGGCCTGCTGGGCACAGGCGAGATGGCCGGGGAGCCGTGAGGCCGCGCTGTTTTTCTTTTCCCGGTCATTGTTAAAAAAAGAACTCTCATCATATCACAGGAGGCTTTTTTATGAATTACAACAAAAAAACCGTTCTGGACGTGGACGTCCACGGCAAAAAAGTGCTGCTCCGCTGCGACTTCAACGTGCCGCAGGACAAGGAGACCGGCGCCATCACCAGCGACAAGCGCATCGTGGCGGCTCTGCCCACCATCAAGTACCTGCTGGAGAACGGCGCGGCCGTGATCTGCTGCTCCCATCTGGGCAAGCCCAAGGGCGAGTGGAACATGAAGCTGTCTCTGGCCCCCGTGGCCGTGCGCCTGAGCGAGCTGCTGGGCCGCGAGGTCATCTTTGCCCGGGACGTGGTGGGCGAGGACGCCCAGGCCAAGGCCGCCGCGCTGAAGCCCGGCCAGATCCTGCTGCTGGAAAACACCCGCTTTGAGGCCGGCGAGACCAAGAACGACCCGGCGCTGGCGAAAAAGCTGGCCTCTCTGGCCGAGCTGTTCGTGTCCGACGCCTTCGGCACCGTGCATCGCGCCCACGCCTCCACCGTCGGCGTGGCGGACTATCTGCCCGCCGTGTCCGGTTTTCTGGTGGCCAAGGAGCTGCAGGTCATGGGCAAGGCTCTGGACGATCCCAAGCGCCCCTTCGTGGCGGTGCTGGGCGGCGCCAAGGTCTCCGACAAGATCAACGTCATCAACAATCTGCTGGAAAAGGCCGACACCGTCATCATCGGCGGCGGCATGGCCTATACCTTTGCCGCCGCGCAGGGCGGCCATATCGGCAAGTCCCTGCTGGAGGCCGACAAGGAGTCCTACGCGCTGGAGATGATCGCCAAGGCGAAGGAGCGGGGCGTGAGCCTGCTGCTGCCGGTGGATACGCTGGCCGCCAGGGAGTTCTCCGCCGACGCCGTTCCCGTGGTGGTGGACACCATGGCCATTCCCGACGACATGGAGGGCCTGGACATCGGCCCCAGAACGGTGGAGCAGTTCTGCGCCGCCGTCCGCGGCGCGGGCACCGTGGTGTGGAACGGCCCCATGGGCGTCTTTGAATTCGACGCCTTCGCCGGCGGCACCAGAGCCATGGCCAAGGCGCTGGCCGATTCCGGCGCCATCACCATCGTCGGCGGCGGCGACAGCGCCGCGGCCGTCGAGCAGCTGGGCTTTGCCGACAAGATGACCCACATCTCCACCGGCGGCGGCGCCTCTCTGGAGTTCCTTGAGGGCAAGGAGCTTCCCGGCGTGGCCTGCCTGCTGGACAGGTAATTCCCGGCACGGCCGGACAGGTATGTTTCCCGTTTCTTCAAAAATCCACCCTCTGATTTTTTGAATGATAATCAAACAGAAAGAACAACATAGGAAAGAGAAGGAGTATCACTGTTATGAACCGCAGATATCGTAAGACTGTCATCGCCGGCAACTGGAAGATGAACATGACCGCAACCGAAACCAAGAAATTCGCCGAGGACATGAAGAAGATCATGCCCCGCGCCAAGTGGTGCGAGACCCTGATCTGCGTCCCCGCCTGCAATATTTCCACCGCTGTCCGCGCGTTCAAGGACCTGCGCATCGCCGTGGGCGCCGAGAACGTCTATTTTGAGGAGAAGGGCGCCTACACCGGCGAGGTCTCCGTCTCCATGCTGAAGGATCTGGGCGTCAAGTACGTCATCTGCGGCCACTCCGAGCGCCGTCAGTACTTCTGCGAAACCGACCAGATCGTCAACAGGAAGGTCCACGCCGTGCTGGACGCCGGCATGAGCCCCATCATCTGCGTGGGCGAGACGCTGGAGCAGCGCGAGGCCGGCATCACCTCCGACTGGATCTCCCTGCAGGTCAAGAGCGCCCTGTTCGGCGTCCCCGCCGACAAGCTGCGCCGCTGCATCGTCGCCTACGAGCCCATCTGGGCCATCGGCACCGGCAAGACCGCCACCTCCGATCAGGCCGGCGAGGTCTGCGGCCTGATCCGCGCCACCATCCGCTCCCTGTACGGCGCCCGCGTCGCCCGCAGCGTCTCCATCCAGTACGGCGGCTCCATGAATCCCAAGAACGCGGCCGAGCTGCTGGCCCAGCCCGACATCGACGGCGGCCTCATCGGCGGCGCCTCCCTGAAGCCCGAGCAGTTCGTGGACATCATCAACGCGGCCAATCAGGAATAATCGTTCGCCGGAAAGGAACTCCGTCCCCCCGGGCGGACTCCGGTAAGAAATGAGGATAATATACGATTATGAATAAAACACCTACCACCCTGGTCATCATGGACGGCTTCGGCCTGTCCTCCGAAACCCGCGGAAACGCCGTGGCGGCGGCCAGGACCCCGCATCTGGACAAGCTGTTCGCCGAGTATGCCCACACCGAGCTGCAGGCCTCCGGTCTGGACGTGGGCCTGCCCGCCGGACAGATGGGCAACAGCGAGGTCGGCCACACCAACATCGGCGGCGGCCGGGTGGTCTTTCAGGACCTGCCCCGCATCACCAACGCCATCGGGGACGGCAGCTTCTTCCGCAACCCGGCCTATCTGCACGCCATGCAGGCCTGCCGCGAGGCCGGCACCTCCCTGCACCTGATGGGCCTGCTGAGCGACGGCGGCGTCCACTCCCACAACACCCACCTCTGGGCCCTGCTGCGGCTGGCCAAGGAGCAGGGGCTGGAAAAGGTCTATATCCACGCGTTTCTGGACGGGCGGGACGTGTCTCCCACCTCCGGCGCGGATTTTGTGGCCGAGACGGTGGAAAAGTGCCGGGAGCTGGGCGTCGGCAAGATCGCCACGGTGATGGGCCGCTACTACGCCATGGACCGCGACAAGCGCTGGGACCGCGTGGAGCAGGCTTACGACGCCATGGTCTACGGCGAGGGCGCCACCTTCAACCCCGTCCCCGTGGCGGCGGTGAAGGACTCCTACGACAAGGGCGTGACGGATGAGTTCGTGGAGCCGGTGGTCTGCGATCAGGACGGCACCATCTCCGATCACGACAGCGTGATCTTCTTCAACTTCCGGCCCGACCGGGCGCGGGAGATCACCCGCTCGCTGGTGGACCCGGACTTTGACGGCTTCACCCACCAGTTCTTCCCCCTGACCTTCGTGTGCAACACCGAGTACGACGCCTCCATGCCCAACGTGGAGGTCGCCTTCCCCCGGGTGACGGTGCAGAACGGCCTGGGCGAGTACCTGAGCAAAATGGGCCTGACCCAGCTGCGCATCGCCGAGACGGAGAAGTACGCCCACGTGACGTTCTTCTTCAACGGCGGCGTGGAGACCGTGTTCCCCGGCGAGGACCGGGTGCTGGTGCCCTCTCCCAAGGTGGCCACCTATGACCTCCAGCCGGAGATGAGCGCCGCCGAGGTCTGCCAGAAGTGCGTGGAGCGCATTGAATCCGGCGCCTACGACGTCATCATCCTCAACTTCGCCAACTGCGACATGGTGGGCCACACCGGCGTGTTCGACGCCGCGGTGAAGGCCGTGGAGACCGTGGACGGCTGCGTCGGCCGCGTGGTGGACGCCACCCTGAAGATGGGCGGCATCGCGCTGGTCACCGCCGATCACGGCAACGCCGAGCAGATGCTTCAGCCCGACGGCAGCCCCATGACTGCCCACACCACCAATCCCGTGCCCTGCATCCTCTGCGGCGCGGGGAACGAGCTGCGCAGCGGCGGCCGTCTGGCCGACATCGCGCCCACCATTCTGGACGTGCTGGGACTGGAGACGCCTGCCGAAATGACCGGCAAGACCCTCATCGTCAAATAACCGCTCCGGCTTCAGGCCGGCAAAAGAGACGCCGCAGGGCGTCTCTTTTTTTGCCTTCCGCGGTATAGTTTTCCTTTTCTCCGGCCATACTGGAGGAAAAAGGAGGGTTATCATGAACAAAAGACCGAACAGCATTTTGGGCGGTGCGGGCTTTTACACCGTCCTCGGGCTCTGTCTGGTGGCGGTGGGCGCCGCGTCCTGGTTTTTGCTGACGCCCCGGACCGCCCCCGGAGCGGACGGCTCCGCCGGAAGCGCGGAAGCCTCCGCCCCGCAGCAGCAGCCCGTCCGGGCGGAGGAGCCGTCCGCGCAGACCGCCGCCCCGGCAAGAGTGGTGACGCCGGAGGCGCCCGCCGTCTCCGCCGCCGGGACGCCGCAGATGCCGGAGGCCGCCGCGGACGACACCCCGGTGGCCGCGGAGGCGCCGCGGCTGGTGGTGGCGCCTCTGAAGGGCGAGGTGGTGTCCGCCTTCTCGGTGGACAGGCTGACCTACGACGAGACGCTGGCGGACTGGCGCACCCACGCCGGGGAGGACATCGCCGCGGCTCAGGGCACCGCCGTGCTGGCCGCCTGCGCCGGCACGGTGCTCTCCGTGGAGGACGACGCCATGATGGGCACCACCGTGGTGCTGAGCCACAGCGACGGCTATCAGACCTCCTACGCCAATCTCCAGTCCAAGCCCGCCGTAAAAAAGGGCGATTCCGTCTCCGCCGGCCAGATTCTCGGCGCCGTGGGAGAGACCTCCATCGCGGAGAGCGCGGAGGGCCCCCACCTGCACTTCGCCGTAACCAAAAACGGCGACGCGGTGGACCCGCAGGCCTTTCTGAACCGCTGAGAGGCCCCTCCGGCGGGAGCGGACGCGGCGGGGCGAGGGGAACGTCCCCCGCCCCGCCGCGTTGGACAGTCGCCCCGCATTGTCGATTGCGCGCCCGCCGCCCCCGTGCTATACTTCTTCCAGACAGAAGAACAGGGGGATGAACAGCACATGCAGCAAGGTGCTCTGGTTTTGGAGGGCGGTTCGCTCCGGGCCATGTTTACAGCGGGCGTTCTGGACGTCCTGACGGAAGGTCAGGTGGCGTTCTCCTACGTCAACGGAGTTTCCGCAGGGTCCCTGTGCGGCGTCAACTACGTCTCCGGACAGGCGGGCCGCTCCCGGGACATCAACGAGACATTCTGCGACGACAAGCGGTTCCTGGGCCTGCGGAACCTGTTCCGCAACGGCGGCGTATTCAATTTTGATTTTCTCTTCGGCGAGATCTGCAACGTCCTCAATCCGCTGGACCGGGAGACGCTGTTCTCCTCGCCCCAGAAATTTGAGGCCGTGGCCACCGACTGCCTGACGGGCAGGCCCGCCTATTTTGAAAAATCCGACCTTGCGCCGGATGAGTTTATGACCGCCTGCCGCGCCTCGTCCAGTATGCCGGGCCTCTCCGAGATCGTCCGGCTGCGGGATGTGCCGTATCTGGACGGCGGCTGCTCCTGCGCGATCGCGTACCAGCGGGCGCTGGACCTGGAGTACGAGAAGATCGTGGTGGTGCTGACCCGGCCTTACGGCTATCGGAAAAAGCCCTACAACTCCACAGCCATGGACCGGGCCTTCAACCGGGTGTACGGCCGCTATCCGGCGTTCCTGAACGCGCTGCACAATATGCCCCGGAACTACAACCGGATGTACGCCGAGCTGGAGGAGCTGGAGCGGCAGGGCCGCATCTTCGTCATCCGCCCGGACCGCCCGGTGATCGTGGGGCGTCTGGAAAAGGACGTGCAGAAGCTGGAGGACCTCTATCAGGACGGCCGCCGGGTGATGCTGGAGCAGCTGGACGGCATGATGACCTACCTGAATACATAATGAAGGAGCCCCCGCGGCCAATGGCCGCGGGGGCTCTCCAGACTGTCAAAAAGCCTCGCGGAGTTCGCGCTCGCAGGCGCGAAAAAAGTAAAATCTGTTTTCGCCCGCGGCGTGTACGCGGGCGAAAACACTTCTCGCGGAGCGAGCGTCGAATTGTCCGCCTTTGGCGGACAACCGAGGTGCAGGGCGCATCCCACTTGTCAAAGAAGTTCAGAGGCTCTCTGCGCGGGGGTCAGCAGGATGTCTCCCGCTCCATGGGCAGCAGGTATTTGCGCCGGATGTAGCGGAAGAAGATCAGCGACAGCGTCAGGGACATGATCTCGGCGATGGGGAAGGCCCACCAGACCAGCTCCAGCCGGCCGGTGAGGCTCAGCAGGTAGGCGGCGGGCAGCAGCACCACCAGCTGCCGGGCGATGGAGACGATCATGCTCAGGAAGGCGTTGCCCAGCCCCTGAAACACGGAGCCGCACACGATGGCCACCGCCGCGGGCAGAAAGCTGATGCTGATGATCCGCAGGGCCACCCGGCCGATGGACAGCATCCGGGCGGAGGCGTCGAAAAAGCCCAGCAGGGTGTCGGGCAGCAGCTGGAAAATCAGCAGCCCCGCCGCCATGATGCACAGGGCGTACAGCACGCCGTACCGGAACGCCTCCCGGATGCGCCGGGCGCTGCGGGCGCCGTAGTTGAAGCCCATGATGGGCACGAGGCCGTTGTTCAGGCCGAACACCGGCATGAACACGAAGCTCTGCAGCTTGAAGTAGACGCCGAAAACGGCGGTGGCCGCCTCGGTGAAGGTGATGAGGATGCGGTTGATGCCGTACACCATGACGGAGCCGATGGCCTGCATGATGATGGAGGGCACGCCGATCTTGTAGATGCCGGCGATCACGGCGCCGTCGGGCCGGAACCCCCGGAAGTGCAGCGGCACGTCGGGATTCTTCCGGCGGCAGAAGTACAGCGCCAGCAGCATCCCGCAGATCTGCCCCAGCACCGTGGCGAGGGCGGCGCCGGCCACGCCCATCTTGGGGCATCCCAGCAGGCCGAAGATCATGATGGGGTCCATAATGATGTTGATGACCGCCCCCAGCGTCTGGGTGAGCATGGTGTAAAAGGTGCGCCCGGTGGACTGGAGGATGCGCTCGAAGGTGATGCCGAAGAACAGTCCCGGAGAGACGCAGCAGCAGATGGTCAGGTACTGGATGCCCTGGGTGACGATGGCCGGGCTGTCCGTCTGGGAGCGGAAGAACACCGGCGTCACGAAAAGGCCGATGAGCAGGAAGGCGAGAAAGCTCAGCAGCGCCAGAAAGACGCCGTTGGCGGCCACGGCCTGGGCCCGCCGGCCGTTCCGTTCGCCCAGCGCCCGGGACACCAGCGCGTTGATGCCCACGCCGGTGCCCGCCGCCAGCGCGATCATCAGCCCCTGCATGGGGAAGGAGAGGGAGACGGCGTTCAGGGCGTCCTGCGACACCCGCGAGACGAACACGCTGTCCACCACGTTGTAAAGCGCCTGCACCAGCATGGAGACCATCATGGGCAGGGACATATTCAGAATCAGCTTTTTGACGGGCATGACGCCCATCTTGTTTTCCTGCGGCGCCTGCGCCGCGGGGGTCTGTTCGTTCATTGGCACGCAGTTCCTCCGTATCGTTCAGAATGGTTTTTCGGGGAGGCGCCGGTATTCGCCGGGCCCCGCGCAGCAAAAGGGACGCGCCGGACGGCGCGTCCCTTGTTGGCAGGCTGTGCTTCTGCGTTTCCGGGGAAATCCGTCTTCCGCCCGGAAGGGTTCGGTTTTACTTCTTCAGGTCGCCGGTGGCGGCGGCGGTGAGATAGGCGTTGATGAAGCCGTCCAGCTCGCCGTCCATCACGGCGTCGATGGCGCCGGTCTCGTAGCTGGTGCGGGTATCCTTCACCATCTGGTAGGGCATAAAGACGTAGGAGCGGATCTGGCTGCCCCACTCGATCTTCATCTGCTCGCCCTTGATGTCGGAGACCTTCTCCGCGTGCTGCTCCATCTTCAGCTCCAGCAGCTTGGCCCGCAGCATTTTCATGGCGTTGTCCCGGTTCTGGAACTGGCTGCGCTCGGTCTGGCAGAACACCACGATGCCGGTGGGCAGATGCTTGATGCGCACGGCCGAGGAGGTCTTGTTGATGTGCTGGCCGCCGGCGCCGGAGGAGCGGCAGGCCTGCATCTCGATCTCCTCGGGACGGATCTCGATCTCCATGTCGTCGGAGAGCTCGGGCATGACCTCCACCGCGGCGAAGGACGTCTGCCGCCGGGCGTTGGCGTCGAAGGGGGAGACGCGGACCAGCCGGTGGACGCCGTTTTCGCTTCTCAGGAAGCCGTAGGCGTTCTCGCCCTCGATGGAGATGGTGGCGGACTTGATGCCCGCCTCGTCGCCGTCCTCGTAGTTGAGGATGGTATATTTGAAGTCGTGGCGCTCGGCCCAGCGGGTGTACATCCGGTAGAGCATGGAGGCCCAGTCCTGCGCCTCGGTGCCGCCGGCGCCGGGATGGAAGGTCAGGATGGCGTTGCTGGCGTCGTATTCGCCGGTGAGAAGGGTGGTGAGCCGGGTCTCCTCGATCTTGGTCTCCAGCTCCTCAAAGCCGGCGCGCAGCTCGGGCAGCAGGGAGGGATCGTCCTCCTCCTGGCCCATCTCGCACATGGTTTTCAGATCTTCCCACTCGGAGATCAGCCGTTCCTGCCGGGCGATCTTGTTCTGCAGCTGCCGCATCTCCTGATGGACCTGCTGGGAGCGGGTCAGGTCGTTCCAGAAGCCCTCCTGCGCAGTCTCCGATTCCATGCGCTTGAGCTTCTGGCGCGCCGTCTCGATGTCCAGCGCGGCGGCGAGCTTTTCGATCTCCGGGCCGAGGGCGGTGAGCTTCTGTTTATATTCGTCGTATTCAATCGTTGCCATAGTCATTTCTCCGTTTTGATTCAGATTTCATCAGCAACTTGTAATTATAGCAATCCATTTATATATTGTAAAGGAAAACATGAAATTTTGGGCTTCCTCCGCCGTTTTCCGCCCAAATCCGACCTCCGGCGGCGAGGCGGTGAAAAAATTCTTGCAAGTTTTCCCTCCGCCTGTCATGATGGGGCAAACGGCTCCCCCGGCGGGACAGGCGGCGCCCTCTCCGCCGGGCGGGCATCACAGAAGGAGACGGACATGAACGTATATCGGCAATACCGCGAAAAGCTCCGCACGCCCGACGAGGCGGTGCAGTGCGTCCGGAGCGGGGACTGGGTGGAGTACACCTCCGCGCTGGGCTTTCCGCCCCTGCTGGACGCCGCGCTGGCCCGGCGGCGGGACGAGCTGACGGACGTAAAAATCCGGGGCAACCTGCTCTTCGGCCCCATCGCGGCGGTGGAGTGCGACCCCGGCCGGGAACACTTCACCTACAACTCATGGCACTGCTCCGCCTATGAGCGGAAGCTGTGCGACCGGGGACTGTGCAGCTACATTCCCATGATCTTCCGCAACGAGGCGGCCTACTACCGCCACTTCCTGACGGTGAACGTGGCCATGGTCAGCGTCACGCCCATGGACCGCTTCGGCTATTTCAACCTCTCCTGCGCCACGGGCATCGCCAAGGCGGCGCTGGACAAGGCGGACATCGTCATCGCGGAGGTCAACGAGCATCTGCCCCGGCTGCTGGGCGGGCAGGACGAGAGCCTCCATCTGGACGAGGTGGATTTCGTGGTGGAGGGCGAGCACGGCCCCCTGCCGGAGTTCCCGCTGACCGCCCCCACGCCGGAGGACGAGGCCATCGCCCGGCAGATTCTGCCCCTGATTCCCTCCGGCGCCACGCTGCAGCTGGGCATCGGCGCCATGCCCAACGTGGTGGGCAAACTGCTGGCCCAGTCCGACCTGAAGGACCTGGGCATGCACACGGAGCTGTGCTCCGACGCCTACGTGGAGCTCTACGAGGCGGGCAAGCTGACCAACGCGAAAAAGACCATTCACCGGGGCAAGGGCCTCACCGGCATCGTCTTCGGCTCGCAGAAGCTCTACGACTGGGTAAACGAAAACCCCGGCGTCACCGGTTGGCCGCTGGAGTACATCAACGCGCCGGAGGTCATCGCCCGGAACGACAACATGATCTCCATCAACAGCTGCATCTCCGCCGACCTGTACGGGCAGGTGTGCGCCGAGAGCGCCGGCTCCCGCCAGATCAGCGGCACCGGCGGCCAGCTGGACTATCTGACCGGCGCCGCCATGTCCCGGGGCGGCAAGGCGTTCATCTGCATGACCTCGTCCTATACGGACAGGGACGGGCAGCGCCGCTCCCGCATCGTGCCCGCCTTCTTCGGGGACATCGTCACCGACCCCCGCAGTCAGGCCCACTATCTGGTCACGGAGTACGGCGCGGTGAATCTGGCGGGCCGCACCACCTGGGAGCGGGCGGAGCTGCTGATCTCCGCGGCTCACCCGGACTTCCGGGAGGAGCTGATCGCCGCCGCCCGACAGCAGGGGATCTGGCGCCGATCCAACCGCCGCTGACCGCCGATCACCGGGCGATCACGGGAACGATCACGCCTTCGGACGAAACAAAAAGGGAAACACCCGCGGGTGTTTCCCTTTTTGCTGGAGCGGATAACGAGAGTCGAACTCGCCTATGCAGCTTGGGAAGCTGCCGTTCTACCGATGAACTATATCCGCAGGTGTGGATATGATAGCATACCCTCCGGAATTTTGCAAGACGGAATTTGCGCGCTCCCGCATGAAAGTTTCTCCCGGCTCATAGAGTGGAGACAACGAATAGAAAGGGGAGCGACCCATGAAAAGATGCGCTGCGTTTCTGTGCGCCGTTCTGCTGCTGACCTCCGGCGCCCGGGCGCTGGACCTCTCAGCGGCCTCGGCGGTTCTGATGGAGAAGGAGACCGGCACGGTGCTGCTGGCCAAAAACGAGCATGAGCGGCTGGAGCCCGCCAGCGTCACCAAGGTGATGACCGTCCTGCTGGTGATGGAGGCCCTCGACTCCGGCGCCCTGCACCGCGAGGACACGGTCACGGCCTCGGCCCACGCCTGCTCCATGGGCGGCAGCCAGATCTGGCTGAAGGAGGGGGAGCAGATGACCGTGGACGAGATGCTCAGGGCCGTGTGCGTGGTCAGCGCCAACGACTGCGCCGTGGCGCTGGCGGAGCAGGTGGCCGGCAGCGAGGAAGCCTTCGTGGAGCGGATGAACCGGCGGGCGCAGGAGCTGGGCATGAAGGACACCACCTTCCAGAACGCCACGGGCCTGCCCGCGGCGGGCCACCTCACCTCCGCCTGCGACATCGCCCTCATGTCCCGCGAGCTGATCCTCCGCCATCCGGACATCCGCAAATACACCACCATCTGGATGGACTCCCTGCGGGACGGCCGGTCGGCGCTGGTGAACACCAACAAGCTCATCCGCTTTTACGACGGGGCCACCGGGCTCAAGACCGGCTCCACCGACTCGGCCCTGTACTGCCTGTCCGCCACGGCGGAGCGGGACGGCATGGAGCTCATCGCCGCGGTGATGAAGGCCCCCACCTCGGCCCAGCGGTTTGAGGACGCCAAGACCATGCTGAACTACGGCTTTTCCGCCTACGCCCTGACCAGAGCCGGCGCAGGGCGGGTCCTGCCGCCCATTCCCGTGGAGCTGGGGGCGCAGGCCACCGTCCAGCCGGTGCTGGAGCAGTCGTCGCTGCTGGTGAAGAAGGAGCAGGCCGCAGGGCTGAAGGAGACGGTCGCCCTGCCGGAGCGCGTGAAGTCCCCCGTCCGGAAGGGCGACGCGCTGGGGACGCTGACGGTCGCCTCCGGCGGGGAGACGCTGGCGGAGCTTCCCATCACGGCCGGGGAGACCGTCCCCCGGATCACATGGAGCCAGATGGCGCTGCGGCTGCTGCGGTCGGCCTGCTGCGCCGGGTGAGAGGTTCGCCGTTCGCCCCGTATTTCCCTTGTTTTGGCCGCGGGAATGTGATATACTTTTCACAAGAACGGCCCCGCAGGGGGAGCCCACGTAAGAAAGGACTGGCAGGTATGCTGGATGTAAAACTGTTTCAATTCCGGAAATTCATTCCCATGCCCTATGAGGAGGCGCTGGCGCCCCGGCTGAAGCTCGCTCACGAGAAGCTGGAGCACGCCACCGGCGCCGGCGGCGACTTCGTGGGCTGGGTCCACCTTCCCAGGCAGTACGACCGGGATGAGTTTGCCCGCGTCAAGGCCGCCGCGGCCAGAATCCAGGCCCATTCCAGGGCGCTGGTGGTCATCGGCATCGGCGGGTCCTATCTGGGCGCGCGGGGCGTCATCGAGTGCCTGCGCTCGCCCAACTACAACCTGCTGAAAAAGAACACGCCCAACATCTACTTCGTGGGCAACGGCCTCAGCTCCGACAACCTGCAGGAGATCATGGACCTGCTGGGAGACGACGATTTCTCCGTCAACGTGATCTCCAAGTCGGGCACCACCACCGAGCCCGCCGTGGCCTTCCGCTTCTTCCGCGAGAAGCTGGTGGAGAAGTACGGCCGGGAGGGCGCGCGGGAGCGCATCTTCGCCACCACCGACGCCCATCGCGGCGCGCTGAAATCTCTGGCCGACGCCGAGGGCTGGGAGACCTTCGTGGTTCCCGACGACGTGGGCGGCCGCTATTCCGTGCTGACCGCCGTGGGCCTGCTGCCCATCGCCGTGTCCGGCATCAGCATCGAGGAGCTGATGGGCGGCGCCGCCAAAATGATGGACGTCTGCGCCGGGCAGAACTACGAGAACCCCGCGTGGCGCTACGCCGCCGCCCGGTATCAGCTGTACCGCTCCGGCAAGTCCGTGGAGATTCTGGGCTGCTACGATCCCGCCTTCCGCTTCATGGGCGAGTGGTGGAAGCAGCTGTTCGGCGAGAGCGAGGGCAAGGAGGAGCGCGGTCTCTTCCCCGCCAGCGTGGAATTCACCGCCGACCTGCACTCCATGGGCCAGTACATCCAGCAGGGCCGCCGGCTGATGTTCGAGACCATCGTCCGCTTCGGCGCTTCGGAGCATCAGCTCTGCGTCCCCGCGGACGAGGCCGACGGCGACGGGCTGAACTTCCTTGCGGGCCGGTCCATGGACTTCATCCGCGACCGGGCCGCCGAGGGCACGCTGCTGGCCCACACCGAGGGCGGCGTCCCCAACCTCATCGTCTCCGCCGACGGACGGAACGCGGATTCTCTGGGCCAGCTGATCTACTTCTTCGAGTACGCCTGCGGCCTGTCCGGCTATCTGCTGGACGTGAACCCCTTCAACCAGCCCGGCGTGGAGGATTACAAGAAAAACATGTTCGCCCTGCTGGGCAAGCCCGGCTACGAATCCCAGAAGGCCGAGCTGGAGGCAAAGCTGAATCAGCAGTAACACCTGCCGCATACAGACGGGGCGCATGGATTTCCATGCGCCCCGCGTCTTTTTGTCAATGCCCATTATGAACAAAGTTTAAATTTGCTTTTCTGCATTGTTTTTTGCCGGGCGGTATGCTATCCTTAATGCAGTAAAGGTCCCTCTTTCCCCAGAGATTCTATGAAAAATAGGAGTGATTTACTATGGTCAGATTGATTATGGGCGTCAAGGGCTCCGGAAAAACCAAGCAGCTGATCGAAATGATCAACAACGCGGCGAAGGACGAGCCCGGCAACGTGGTTTGCATTGAGGCCGACTCCAACATGACTTATGATATTCATTATCACATTCGTCTGATTGACGCTGAAGAATATAAACTGAATAATTATGAAGTATTCCGCGGTTTCATCAGCGGTCTGTATGCCGGTAACTACGACATCTCCCACGTCTTCATCGACAATCTCTGCAAGACTGTCGGTGTGGAGGTAGGCCGCGAGACCGAGGAATTTTTAAACTGGCTGGACGCTTTCGGCGAGAAGAACGGCATCAAGTTTACCGCCACCATCAGCGCCGACCCCGCCAACGCCACCGACGGCATGAAGAAATTCCTGTAAGCCATTCAGTTTCAAAGGGCCGCTGCCAAAAGGCAGCGGCCCTTTCATTCCGTTCCGCTCACGCGCCCCACAGCACCGCGGGGAGGGAGTAGCCGTCCCAGTCCGCCACGCTGGTCAGATCGCTGAGACAAACGGCGGAGACGCCCAGAAACCGGATGAAGCGTATCTTCACCGTCGCGGCGTCCTGCCCCAGATACCAGACCGTGTCGTTCCCGGAGACGAGGTAATCGCCGGCGTACCGCCCCACGTACCGGCTGACGGCTCCGCCCTTCAGCAGCGCCTCGATCTGCGCCGCGGAGCGGACGCCGCCGGCCTGCCCGGAGGTCACCGCCGTACCGGTGGTGGTCAGCAGCACCGACAGCTTGGCCGCCGCTACGGACTTTTTCAGCTCCGTGAGGCCGTAGTAAATCTCCTCCAGCGGCTCCTGCGCCGCCACATAGACGCCGTTCACCGTCTTTCCGCAGGGCTCGATGCGCACCACCAGCCGATCCGCCAGCTTTCCCAGCGCAGCATAGTCGTATCCGCCGTAGCTGACGCCGTTCCACGAGGGCGCCGGCACCGTCAGGTACAGCAGCTTTCCGCCCAGGGCGGTTTTCAGCTCTCCCGCCAGCGCCGTCAGCGCCCCTCGGCTGTCCGCGCCCAGCGCCGTCAGCTCCAGCTGCACGCCGTCGTAGTCCGCGGCGGCCCCGGCCACGGCCGCCGCCGCGCCCGTGCCGGAGAGGGCCGCCGCCGTTCCGGTGAGTCCCAGCAGGGCCTTGCCCCCGGCGGCGCGGATTTTCGCGCGCAGCGCCTCCGCGTCTCCGGAGGGGAGCGCGGCGACGCCCTCGGCGGTGACGGTGCCGCCGATCAGCACCGCGGAGTTCAGCCGTCCCAGCTGGTCCGTCAGTCCCGCGGCGGAGCCGGCCAGCCCGGAGACCTCCGGCGCGGCGGCGTGGAGCTTGTCGTACACCCGCATCAGCATGACCACCGCCTGCTCCCGCGTGGCGGTGGTCTCGGGACGGAAGGTGCCGTCCTTCCGTCCGCTGACAATGCCCATCTGATAGGCCATGGTGATGTAGCCCGCGTTGGATTCGACGTCGGAGAAGGGCGTGCCCAGCTCCAGCGTGGCGCCGGCGATGGTGCCGCAGCCCAGCGCCCGCACCAGCATGACGGCGATCTCCTCTCTGGTGATGGGATCGGAGGGGCGGAATTTCTCCGACTGGAGGGTGACGGCCCCGTGGCTCACCGCCGTCTCCACGGCGGCGTAGTACCATTTGGACGGGTCCTGATTGTCCGTGAAGGACCCCGCCGCGGGGGCGGTCTGTTCCCAGCCGAACAGGCGGCACACCACCACAGTGAAGGCCGCCCGCGTCATGCTGCGGCCCATGCCGAAGCGGGTGGCGCTGACGCCCCGCACCAGCCCCGTCTGGGCCGCCCGGCTGATGGCCGCGGCCGCCCAGTGGCTCTCCGGCACGTCGGAAAAACCGGAGACGGCCCCGGCGGGAACCGCCAGCATACCCGTCAGCAAAACGCCCGCCAGAACGGCGGACAGCAGATTTCGCAAGATCTTGCGCATTTTCTTCGCCCCTTTCCGCAAAAACGGATCTTTTCCCGCATTGTAGCAGACATTGGCCTCCCAGTCAAAGGAAACGCGCAGAATGTAGAATTTTCTTTACGTTTGTTGGGAACTTTGCTATAATAATAGAGTTATCATGATTTTAATATGGAGTGGTATGGTCATTCCGCGAAAGGAGGTCTCTTCCTGTGAAGTTTGAAAAATGGAACATCGGCGCGCCGGCCCCGCAGGCCGTGGACCTTCTCCGCGGCGCGGGCTACTCCGGACTGCTGTCGACGGTGCTGGCGTCCCGCGGCATCGAGACGCCGGAGGCCGCCGCGGCATTTTTGAACCGTGCGCAGCGGCTGGAGTATTCGCCCCTGCTGATGCGGGACATGGACCGGGCGGCGGAGCGCATCCGCCGGGCCATAGACGGCGGCGAGACCGTGGCGGTTTTCGGCGATTACGACGTGGACGGCATCACCTCCACCGTACTGCTGCTGGATTACCTGCAAAGTCAGGGCGTGCCCTGCCTGCGCTATATTCCCCGCCGCATCGAGGACGGCTACGGCCTCTCCTGCGACGCCATCCGCCGCCTGCGGGAGCAGGGCGCCACCCTGATGATTACGGTGGACTGCGGCATCACCGGCAACGAGGAGGTGGCCTACGCCAACTCCATCGGTCTGGACGTGGTGGTGACGGATCACCACGAGTGCAAGGGCTCCCTGCCCGACGCCGCCGCGGTGGTGGACCCCCACCGCCCGGACTGTCCGTATCCCTTCAAGCATCTGGCGGGCGTGGGCGTGGCCCTGAAGCTGGTGCTGGCGCTGGGCGGCCCCCAGCGGGAGACGGAGCTGTTCGACCGGTACTGCACGCTGGCCGCCATCGGCACGGTGGCCGACGTGATGCTGATGGAGGGGGAGAATCGCACCATCGTCTACAGCGGCCTGAAGCGCCTGCCGGAGACGGACTTCGTGGGCATCCACGCACTGCTGCGGGAGGCCGGTCTGGCCGACAAGCCCATCACCTCCATCCAGATCGGCTTCGTGCTTTCGCCCCGGATCAACGCCGCCGGCCGCATGGGCGCCGCCGATCTGGCCGCCGACCTGCTGATGACCGACGATCCCGCCCGGGCGGAGGAGCTGGCCCGGAAGCTGTGCGACCTGAACCGGGAGCGGCAGAGCGTGGAGCAGGACATCTGCGCCGACGCCATCGCCCAGATCGAGCGTCTGCCGGACGAGTTCCGCAGCGCGCTGGTGCTGGCCTCCGAGCACTGGCATCAGGGCGTGGTGGGCATCGTGGCCTCCCGCCTCAGCGAAAAATACTCCTGCCCCAGCTTCATGATCCACATCAAGGACGGCTGCGGCAAGGGCTCCTGCCGGTCCTACGGCGGGTTCAACCTGTTCGCCGCTCTGGAATCCTGCTCCGACCTGCTGGACGGCTTCGGCGGCCACGAGCTGGCGGCCGGCTTCACCATCCGCCAGGAAAACATCGAGAAGTTCCGCCGGCGCATGAACCTCTACGTCCGCAGCTCCTCCGGCGGCGAGCTGCCGGTTCCCTCGCTGGAGATCGACGCTCCCATCGTCAACCCCTCCGACATCACGCTGGAGGAGGTGGACTGCCTGTCCGTGCTGGAGCCCTACGGCTCCGGGAACCCCCGGCCGGTATTCGCCCTGCTGGGCGCCACGGTGGACAGCATCCAGCCCGTGGGGCAGGGGAGGCACCTGAAGCTGCGGCTGTCCAAGGGCACGCCCCACTTCGACGCCATCTTCTTCTCCGTCTCCGCCGAGGAGTGCGCTTTCGCGGCAGGCAGCCGCGTTGACGTCGCGTTTTATCTGCAGGCCAACACCTTCCGCGGCAGCACCGCGCTGCAGCTGCAGTTGATTGATATTCGCCCCTCCCTGACCCCCAGCCGCCACGAATCCGAGGCCATCTCCCTCTGCCGGCGCTGCCGCTCCGGGGAGCCGCTGACCCCTCAGGAGATCGCCCGCCTGCGCACCACCCGCGAACAGTTCGGCGCCTACTGGACCGTGCTTCAGCGCCATCTGCGGGGCGGCGAGATCGAGGGGGCGGAGCTGCCCATTCTCCGGCTGCTGGCCAACGAGGCCGGCGGAAGCGAGAGCTTTCTCCGGGCCGATCTGGCCCTGTCCGTCTTTTGCGAGCGGGGGCTTTTGTCCCTGCGGAGGACGGATCAGCGGCTGACGCTGCGCCTCGCCCCCGCGCAGGGCAAGGTGGACCTGTTCTCCTGCCCCTATCTCGTCCGGCTGCACGAGTCCGCCGGACACTGAATTTCCTGTGAAACCGAGGTGATCCCTGTGACCATTCAGGAACAATACGATCAGCTGGAAGCCACCATCCGGGCGTATAACCCGTCGGCGGATTTCGGCCAGATCCACGCGGCCTTCGTCTACGCGGAAAAGTGCCATGACGGCCAGAAGCGCAAGAGCGGAGAACCCTATATCGTCCATCCTCTGGCCGTGGCCCAGATCGTGGCGGAGGAGCTGAAGCTGGACAGCGAGTCCATCGAGGCCGCCCTGCTCCATGACTGCATCGAGGACACGCAGGCCACCCACGAGGAAATCTCCAAGCTGTTTTCGCCCACCGTGGCCGATCTGGTGGAGGGGGTCAGCAAGCTGACCCGCATCCAGTACGCCACCAAGGAAGACGAGCAGATGGAAAACCTGCGCAAAATGCTCATCGCCATGTCCAAGGACATCCGGGTGATCCTCATCAAAATCTCCGACCGGCTGCACAATATGCGCACCATGGAGTACCAGACCCCCGCCAAGCAGAAGCAGAAGTCGCTGGAGACCATGGAGATTTACGCCCCCATCGCCCACCGGCTGGGCATGCAGCGCATCAAGTGGGAGCTGGAGGACCTGTCCCTGAAATATCTTGACCCCGTGGGCTACAACGAGATCGAATCCAAGCTGGACGTGAAGCGTCAGGAGTACGAGACCTTCATGACCAAGACCCAGAGCCAGATCAACCAGCGGCTGACGGAGCTGAACATCCGCCACGAGGTCTACGGGCGCATGAAGCACCCCTACTCCATCTACCGCAAGATGTTCAACCAGAACAAGCAGCTGGACGAAATCTTCGACCTGTTCGCCTTCCGCGTCATCGTGGAGACCGTGGGCGACTGCTACAACGTGCTGGGCGTCATCCATGACATCTACAAGCCCATTCTGGGCCGCTTCAAGGACTATATCGGCACCCCCAAGCCCAACGGCTACCAGAGCCTGCACACCACCGTCATGGGCACCGACGGCATCCCCTTCGAGGTGCAGATCCGCACCCGCGAGATGCACGAGATCGCCGAGTACGGCGTGGCCGCCCACTGGAAATACAAGCAGGGCGGCGCCGGCTCCGGCACCGAGGGGCGGTACGAGTGGGTGCGCCGCCTGCTGGAAAATCAGGAGGGCGCCGACGCCGAGGACTATATCCACTCCCTGAAAATCGACATGTTCGCGGACGAGGTGTTCGTGTTCACCCCCAACGGCGACGTGCAGAACCTGCCGGCGGGGGCCACGCCCATCGACTTCGCCTACGCCATCCACTCCGCCGTGGGCAACCACATGGTGGGCGCCAAGGTCAACGGACGCATCGTCACCTTCGACGCCACGCTGAAAAACGGCGACATCGTGGAGATCCAGACCTCCAAGGCGGCCAAGGGCCCCAGCCGGGACTGGATGAAGATCGCCCGCTCCAGCGAGGCCCGCAGCAAAATCCGCCAGTGGTTCAAGCAGGAGAAAAAGGAGGAGAACATCGCCAACGGCCGCTCCGCCTTCGAGGCCGAGCTGAAGCACTGCGGCATCCCCATGAAGGACGTGCTGGACCCGGAGAATCTGCCGGGCCTGCTCAAGCGCGTGGCCTACGGTTCGCTGGACGAGATGTACGCCGCCATCGGCTACGGCGGCTTCACCGCCCAGAAGGCCGTCAGCCGGATGCAGAGCGAGCTGACCCGGGTGGCCCGCCAGCACCAGCTGGAGAAAACCGCCGTGGTTCCCGTGGAGGGCAGCGACGCCCTGCGCCCCGCCGTGCCCAAGCGCGTCAAAAGCGAGCAGGGCATCGTGGTGGAGGGGCTGGAGAACTGCCTCGTCAAATTCTCCAAGTGCTGCACCCCCGTCCCCGGCGACAAGATCGTGGGCTTCATCACCCGCGGCTACGGCGTCTCCGTCCACCGGGCGGACTGCCCCAACGCCGCGCCGGACCGGCGCGGACAGCCGGGACAGGAGGGCCGCTGGATCAAGGTCTCCTGGGGAGCCGACACCAAGGACAGCTACTCCACCTCGCTGGAGCTGGTGGCCAAGGACCGGCGCAACCTGCTGCTGGACATCTCCGCCGCCCTGTCCACCACCAACACCTTCGTCCGGGGCATCCAGTCCCGCAGCACCGAGGACGATTTCGCCATGTTCCACCTGGAGATCGAGGTGCGGGACAGCCGCCATCTGCAGGACATCATGAACCGGCTCAACCAGATCTCCGGCGTGCTGAAGGTCACCCGCCCCGCCGGATAACGGGGAAATCCCCCCGAATCCGAATCCAATCCGTTTATTTTATGGTCAATATTCCGTTTTGTATAGAAGGAGAACGATATGCGCGCAGTCGTCACCCGCGTTTCCCGCGCCTCCGTGTCCGTTGCCGACCGGGAGACCGGCCGCATCGGCGGAGGGTTCCTGGTGCTGCTGGGCGTCGGGCCCGGAGACACCGGAGAGACCGCCGTCCGCCTGGCGGACAAGATCTGCAACCTCCGGGTCTTTGAGGACGGGAACGGCAAGATGAACCTGAGTCTGGAGCAGACGGGGGGCAGCCTTCTGGTGGTCTCCCAGTTCACCCTGTACGCCGACACCTCCTCCCGCCGTCCCGGCTTCAGCGGCGCGGCGAAGCCCGAGCTGGCCGTCCCGCTGTACGAGGCCTTCATGGCCCGCTGCCGGGAGCGCGGCTTTCCCGTGGAGCACGGGGAGTTCGGCGCGGAGATGCAGGTGGATTCCCTGAACGACGGCCCCGTAACCATTCTCTTTGATACAGACGCCCGATAAGGAGGCTCTTATGGAAATCAAATCGCTGCAGGTGGCGCCCATCGGCACCAACTGCTATCTGGTCTGCGACGAGGCGGCCAGGCTCTGCGCAGTGGTGGACCCCGGCGGAGACGCCGACCGCATCTTCCGGACGGCGGAGCAGGCCGGCTGCGTCCCCGCGTGCATCCTGCTAACCCACGGCCACTTCGATCACATCGGCGCGGTGGACGCCCTGCGGGACAAATATCCCGGCATCCCCGTCTACATGAGCCGGCGGGACGCCGCCCCCGGCAAGGGAGCGGACACCCATCTGTTTCCTCCCCTCTCCGGGTTCACCCCCTATGACGACGGGGACGAGATCCGGGTGGCGGGGCTGACCTTTCATGTGCTGGCCACGCCGGGCCACACCCCCGGCAGCGTCACTCTGCGCTGCGGAAACGCCCTGTTCACCGGGGACACGCTGTTCTGCGGCTCCTGCGGGCGGACGGATTTTCCCGGCGGCAGCATGGAGCAGATGATGGATTCCCTGAAAAAGCTGGCGTCTCTGGAGGGGGAGTACGAGGTCTATCCCGGCCATATGGAGGCCTCCGATCTGGACCGGGAGCGCCGGACCAATCCCTACCTGCTCCACGCCCTGAAGGGCTGAGCCATGAAGCTGGAGCTGGCGGGCCACGACGAACGCTACACGACGGAGCAGACGCTGCTGGCCCTGTTTCCCGAGGAAAAACTGACTTACGGTCCGGCGGACCCGGCCTCCGACCGCCGCTGGGCGGTTCTCTCCATGGAGGATCGGGAGGAAAACGGCGGCCCCTGCTGCGCCGCCTCCGTCCGGATGGGCTGGGACGGCGCGGAATCGCTCCGCACCTGCACCGTTCCGCTGACGGGCACCGCCTACCAGCGGGAGGGGCAGCGCCGCCGCTGCCTCGGCATGAGCATCTTTCTGGCCGCGCGTGAGGCCGCCGGCATCACGCCCCCGTGGGGCAGCCTGTCCGGCGTGCGCCCGGCCAAAATGGCCGCCGGCTTCCTGACGCAGGGCCTCTCCGCAGCCCAGGCCGCCGCCGCGCTGGAGACGCGCTATTTCGTGACGCCGCCCCGGGCCCTGCTGGCCGCCGAATCCGCACAGGCGGGCCTGACGGTGAAGGCCGGCCTTGCGCCGCAGGACATCGCGGTGTATCTGGGCATTCCCTTCTGCCCCACCCGCTGCGCCTACTGCTCCTTCGTCAGCTCCTCGGTGGAGCGGACCTTCGCGCTGGTGCCGCCCTACCTGGACGCGCTGGCGGAGGAGGTCCGGGCCGGGGGCGCCATGGTGCGGGAGCTGGGTCTGCGGGTCCGGGCGTTCTACATGGGCGGCGGCACCCCCACCACCCTCACCGCCGATCAGATGGATCGGCTGCTGAGCGTGTTCGAGTCGTCCTTTGACCTCTCCGACTGCCGGGAGCTGACGGTGGAGGCCGGGCGCCCCGACACGGTGACGCCGGAAAAGCTCTCCGTGCTCCGGCGCCACGGCGTCAGCCGGGTGTCCGTCAACCCCCAGACCATGGAGGACCGCGTCCTCCGGGCCATCGGCCGCCGCCACACGGCGGAGGACATCCGCCGCGCCATGGCGCAGGTGGCCGAGGCGGGTTTTCCCCACGTCAACATGGACCTCATCGCCGGACTGCCGGAGGACACGGCGGAGGGCTTCCGCCGCTCGCTGGACGAGTGCCTGACCTTCGGCGCCGACAACCTGACGGTTCACACCCTGTCGCTGAAAAAGGGCAGCGCCATCCTCACCGGCGGTCTGGCCATTCCCTCCGCCGAGACGGTGGGGGAGATGCTGGACTACGCCAATCCGGCGCTGCGGGGAGCGGGCTTCGTCCCCTATTACCTCTATCGCCAGAAGTATATGTCCGGCAGCTTCGAGAACGTGGGCTGGTGTACGCCGGGCAGCGAAAATCTCTACAACATCGTCATTATGGAGGAGCTCTGCTCCATCCTGTCTCTGGGCGCGGGCGGTTCCACCAAGCTGGTGGACCCGGCCACGGGCCGCATCTGCCGCGCCTTCAACCTGAAATACCCGCGGGAGTACACGGAGCGTCCTGAAAAGTGGCGGGCCAATCAGGCGGAGTTCTCCGCCTTTTACCGCGCCCTGAAAGGAGAGTCCTGACCATGGCGTATACGCTGGCGCAGATCAACGAGGCCGTCCGCAGCGATCCCCGCGGCTTCGCGGAGGAGGCGGACGCCGCCTTCCAGCGGAAGGTGGACGCCGCGGCGCGGCAGATCGCGGAAAACCGCAGCCGCTCCCACATCGTGCTGCTGTCCGGCCCCTCCGGCTCCGGCAAAACCACCACTGCCATGAAGATCGAGGAGTCGCTGGACCGCGCCGGCGTCACTACCCACACCGTCTCCATGGACAACTACTTCCTGACCGTCGACCCGGAGACGGCCCCCCGGACCCGGGACGGCGCCATCGACTACGAGTCCCCCTTCTGTCTGGACATTGAGCTGCTGAACCGGCACTTCGCCATGCTGGACCGGGGAGAGACGATCCACGTCCCCCGGTTCGAGTTCTCCCGGCAGATGCGCTCCGCCGTCAACACCAGCCCCCTGAAGCTGGGGCCGGACGAGGTGGCCATCTTCGAGGGCATCCACGCCCTGAACGACGTGATCGCGGGGAAGAACCCCCACGCCTTCCGGCTGTACATCGCCGCCCGCTCCAACGTCACGGACGGGCAGGGGGACGTGGTGTTCGAGCACGCGTGGCTCCGCCTGTGCCGCCGCATCGTGCGGGACGCCAAGTTCCGGGGCAGCGGCGCGGACTTCACCCTGAAGCTGTGGCCCAACGTCTGCCGGGGCGAGCGGCTGTACGTCTCCCCCTTCCGGGACGGGGCGGATCTGCTGTTCGACACCGCGCTGCCCTACGAGCTGCCGGTGCTGAAAACCCATGTGGTGCCGCTGCTGGAGGCCATTCCCGCCGACCAGCGGCCCGAGCCGGTGGAGCAGATGCTGCGGGCCTTCGCCCGCATCGAGCCCCTGCCCGACGACTGCGTGGCTCCCGACTCTCTGGTGCGGGAGTTCATCGGCGGCAGCACCTATTCCTACTGAATCCGAACAACAAATTTTGAGAGGAGCGATATTATGGATGAGAGACTGCAAGCCCTGCTGAACAATGTGCAGAAAACCGCGTCCTCCGCGGGAGACGCCGCCGCCGACGCGGCGGCCAGCGTGAGCCGGAAGGCCACCCAGCTGCTCTCCGTGGGAAAGATAAACATGCAGCTGACGGAGCTGCGGGCGAACGTCGCCGGCCAGCTCCGGGAGATCGGCGAGATGGTCTACGCCACCCACACCGGCAATCCCACCGACTCCGACGTGCTGCTGGAAAAGCTGCAGGTGATCGACGGCCTCAACGCCCAGATCGACGCGCTGACGGCGGAGCTGCGGAAAGCCAGAGGCGAGGGCGGCGCCGTGGTCTGCCCCAACTGCGGGACCATCGCCCGGAAGGGCGACCGGTTCTGCCGGAGCTGCGGAGGGCGTCTGTGATGTACACGATGGAGCAATACCGCGAAAGCGCGGAGTTTCTGGCCTCCCGGCTGAACGGGTTCCGTCCCCGGGTGCTGCTGATTCTGGGCACGGGCCTCGGCACGCTGGGCGACGCCGTGGAGAATCCCGTCGCCGTCCCCTACGGCGAGGTGCCCCACATGAAGTTTTCCACCGCCCCCGATCACCGGGGCCGGTTCGTTTTCGGCACCCTCTCCGGCCAGAGCGTGGCCGTGATGCAGGGCCGGCTCCACACCTACGAGGGCTGGTCCTTCGAGGACGCCGCCTACCCGGTCCGGGTGGCCCGGCTGCTGGGCGTGCAGGCCATGATCGTCACCAACGCCGCCGGCGCCGTCAACACGGACTTCTCCGCGGGGGACCTGATGATGATCACCGATCACATCAAGCTGTTCGGCGTCAGTCCGCTGTGCGGGCCCAACCTGCCGGACTTCGGCCCCCGGTTCCCGGATATGTCCCACGTCTACACCCCCGCGCTGCAGGAGCTGGCCCGCAAGACCGCCCGGACGCTGTCCGTGCCTCTGCGGGAGGGCGTGTATATGTTTTTCCCCGGCCCTCAGTACGAAACGCCGGCGGAGGTGCGGGCCGCCCGCGTGCTGGGCGCCGACGCGGTGGGAATGTCCACCGTGCCGGAGGCCATCGCCGCCGCGCACTGCGGCATGAACGTACTGGGCTTCACCCTGCTGAGCAACATGGCCGCCGGCGTGCTGGACCAGCCGCTCTCCGAGCAGGAGGTCATTGACGCCGGCCGCGCGGCGGGCCCCCGCTTCACAGCTCTGGTCCGGGGGATTCTGTCCCAGCTGTGATATTCCGGGACGGAGCGCCATAGGCTGTGACTGTCCCTATTTCTGCCTGAATTTCGAGGTATGTTCATGTCGTCAAACAGCGAAAAAAAGCAAACCTTCTTAGGCGGCGCGGCCATTCTGGCCGGGGCCGTGGCCATCGTGAAGATCATCGGCGCCGTTTACCGCCTGCCGGTGAACAACATCCTCAGCGCCGAGGGAAAAACCTATTTCAACATCGCCTACAACGTCTACAACGTCCTGCTGACCATCTCCACGGCGGGCCTGCCGCTGGCCATCTCCCGGCTCACCAGCCAGGCCACGGCGCTGGGACGGAGGAACGAGCGGCGCAAGCTGTTCCGCACCTCCATCTGGCTGTTCTTCGGCCTGGGCATCGTGCTGTCCCTGCTGATGTTCTTCGGCTCCGCCCAGCTGGCCGAGCTGATGCACCAGCCCCCCGCGGCCCCCGCCATCCGGACGCTGGCCCCCGCGGTATTCTGCATGTGCCTGCTGGCCTGTATGCGGGGCTACACCCAGGGTCAGGGCAACATGACCCCCACCGCCGTCTCCCAGATTCTGGAGGTTCTGTTCAAGCTGGGCGTGGGACTGCCCGTGGCGTGGTACGTGGTGCGCACGCTGAAGATGGGCGTTGATTACGGCGCCGCAGGCGCCATTCTGGGCGTCACCGTCAGCGAGGTCATCGCCCTGATCTTCATGGCGTTCTACCTCATGCGCCACCGGGACACCGCCCCCGCGGACGACGTGCCGGATTCCTCCGGCACGCTGATGCGCCGCGTGCTGGCCATCGGCATCCCCATCACCCTGAGCAACTCGGCCATGAGCATCATCACCCTGCTGGACACCCAGATCGTGCTGAGCCGGCTGGACTCCATCAAGGATCAGCTCTCCTCCACCCCCGCGGTGCTCTACGGGCAGTACGGGCTGGGCACCGATCTCGTGAACCTGCCTCCGTCCTTCGTGTTCCCCGTGACCATGAGCCTCATCCCCTTCGTGGCCGGGGCGCTGGCCCAGCATGAGAATGCCAAGGCGAACCGCATCGTCTCCTCCGCCTTCAAGCTCATCGCCCTGCTGGCCATTCCCGCGGGCGTGGGGCTCAGTGTGCTGTCCAGACCCATCCTGCTGCTGCTCTATCCCGCCGCCGTGCAGGACGCCGTCGCCTGCGCGCCGCTGCTGCGGGTGCAGGGCGTGGCCTGCATTTTCATCTGCCTGATGAACCTCTCCAACGCCATTCTCCAGTCCTACGGCAAGGAGAAAATCCCCATCTGGACCATGATCACCGGCGGCGTCATCAAGATCGTCATGAACTACATTCTGGTGGGCAATCCCAGCATCAACATCGCCGGCGCTCCCATCTCCACCCTGTGCTGCTACGGCGTCATCGCGGTGCTGAACCTGTATTTCGTGTGGAAGTATTCGCCGGAAAAGCCCAGCTATCCCAAGCTGTTCGCCAAGCCCGTGCTGGCCTCCGCCATCATGGGCGGCGCCGCGTGGGCGTCCTGCGGACTGTTCAGCCGGGCGCTGGCGGGCCGGTCCCTGTCCGCCTATTTCACCAACGCGCTTTCCGTGCTGGGCGCCATCCTCGTCGCCGTCGTCGTGTACTTCATTCTTGTTCTGGCGCTGCAGATTCTCCGGGCGGACGACGTGCGGAACATGAGGAAGGGCGAAAAACTCATCCGGATTCTCCATTTGAAGTGATTTTCCTTGAAAATTCAAGGGTTTCGCATCGAATTTTCTTGCAAAGGCGGGCAACATATGGTAGATTTTCAGTGTAAGGATTCCTATGACTACGCAGACCTGCTCCGCATCATGGAGCTTCTGCGCGCTCCCGGCGGCTGTCCGTGGGACAGGGAACAAACCCACGAGTCCCTCCGCCGCAACTTTCTGGAGGAGGCCTACGAGGTCACCGAGGCCATCAACCTGGGCGACAGCGCCGCTCTGTGCGAGGAGCTGGGCGACGTGCTGCTGCAGGTGGTGTTCCACGCAGAGCTGGAGCGCGAGGCCGGTTCCTTCACCATGTCCGACGTGGTGGACGGGATCTGCAAAAAGCTGATTTTCCGCCACCCCCACGTATTCGGCACCGTCACCGTGCAGGACACGGACGAGGAGCTCTCCCGGTGGGAGGCTCTCAAGCGCACGGAGAAGGGGCAGACCTCCACCGCCGACGCGGTGGACGCCGTGGCCCGGACGCTGCCGGCCCTCTGGCGGGCGGAGAAGATCCAGTCCAAGGCCGCCAAGGCGGGCTTTGAGTGGCCCGGCGAGGACGGCGCCCTGCGCAAGCTGGAGGAGGAGACCCGCGAGCTCCGTCAGGCGGCGGAATCCGGCGCTCCCGCCGACGCGCCCCACGGCGTGAAGGAGGAGGTCGGCGACGTCCTGTTTATGGCCGCCAAGATCGCCCAGCTGTACGGCGTGGACCCGGAGGAGGCGCTGCACGCCTCCTGCGACAAGTTCGCCTCCCGTTTCCGCAGCGTGGAGGAAAACGCCGGCGCGCCGCTGGACAGCCTTTCGGCGGACAGGCTCCTGTCCCTGTGGGACGAGGCCAAGCGCCGGGAAAAGTCTTAATCGCAGCCCCAGGCCGCGTTAAGAGATAACGAGAGTCCCCATTATAAATGAAAAAATAGGAGGAAACACCAATGAACAAAGCTGAACTCATCAATGCTGTTGCAGCTTCTGCCGACGTCTCCAAGAAGGACGCTGAGTCCGTTGTAACCGCTACTCTGGACGCCATCACCGCCGCCCTGAAGGACGGCGAGAAGGTGCAGCTGGTTGGCTTCGGTTCTTTCGAGGTCAAGAAGAGAGCTGAGCGCATCGGCCGCAACCCCAAGACCAAGGAGTCCATCAAGATTCCCGCCTCCAAGGTTCCCGTTTTCAAGGCCGGCAAGGCCCTGAAGGACACGGTTGCGCAATAATTTCCGCTTGAGACTGCCGGCGTGAGTGCTTCTCACGCCGGCAGCTTTGCCATTAAGGAGAAGCTATGAGACTGGACAAATATCTCAAGACCGCGCGGCTCATCAAACGCCGCACGGTGGCCAACGAGGCCTGCGACAACGGCCTCGTGACCGTGAACGACCGGCCCGCAAGGGCCTCCTACGAGGTGAAGGAGGGGGACGTGATCTCCCTGCGCTTCGGCGTGCGCACCGTGACGGTGGAGGTGCTCTCCGTACAGGAGAACGTCCGGCAGGAGGAGGCCTCCGCCCTCTACCGCCAGATCTGAGCCCGGAGCCGTCTCCCGGCGGAAAGGCCGTATGATTTTCTCTCCCCCCGCATACGATGTGGGCAGGGAGGGATGACCGCATGAGCGAATATACCGGGAGCATGGCCGGCATTCACCGGCTGGAGCTGGAGGGGCGGGAGAGTCTGACTGTCTCCGGCGTGGAGGACGTGGAGCGCTTCGACGAAACCGGCATCGTCCTGTCCACCTCCGTGGGCACGCTGGTGATCGCGGGGGAGGGGCTGCACATCGGCAAGCTGTCTCTGGACGGGGGAGAGCTGCACGTGGACGGCCGCATCGACTCCATCTCCTACGAGGAGCCGGCCCAGCCCAGGGGCACCCTGCTCCGCCGCCTGTTCGGCTGAGTATGGAAAATCAGATCTCCGCGCAGCTGCTCCAGTTCCTCCGCTCCGTGCTGCTGGGCCTCGGGGCGGGGCTGTTTTACGATCTGCTGCGGCCCTTTCGCGTCCGCAGGCCGGGGCTTACCGCCTTCTGGGATCTGCTCTACTGCCTGACGGCGATGACCGCGGTGTTCCTCTTTGTGCTCCGGCAGGCGGAGGGACAGCTGCGGCTGTACGTGCTGCTGGGCGCCGCCGGGGGCATGACGCTGTTCTTCGCCCTTCTCTCCGCCCCGCTGCAGCCGATGTGGTTTTTCTGGGCGGACAATTTATTCCTTTTTTTCCATCTCCTGTTATTTCCCGGCCGCTTGGCGGGGAATTTTTGCAGAAATTTGTGGTTTCGATGCAAAAATCTCTTTTATTTTGCAGGGAAATGCTATACAATAAGAAAAACTGGAGGGTTATCCCCTGAACCGGTTTCGCGAAAAGGAGGCGGAAGAAATGGCAAAGGCGGCAAAGCGCAAAAAGACCAGGGCCAGCTTTTTCACAAAACTTCTGATCCTCGTTTTGCTGGTGGCGCTGGGCTGGCAGCTGTATCGCCTGCACGGGCAGGTGGCGGACGCCGAGGCCCAGAAAACGCAGCTGGCCGCGCAGGTCGACCAGAAGCAGCAGGACAACGACACGCTGCAAAAGGGAATCGACAGCGGCGGCAGCAGCGAGGAAAAAGAAAAGATCGCCCGTGACGAGTTGGGCCTTGTGGCGCCGGGCGAGAAGGTCTTTTACGATACGAGCAACTGACCGGTGTCGGGTGACGAGGGTTCGGCCCCGCCGCGGCACTGGTCTTTTTGAAAGAAACTACCGGAAGGAGAAATAGTACACCATATGGAGCCTGAGGTTGGGAGCATCCTGGAAGGGAAAGTCACAAGCATCACCAAATTCGGTGCATTTGTATCGCTGGGCAATGGGAAGTCCGGTCTGGTACATATCTCTGAGATCGCCAACACTTTTGTCAACGACGTCCACGATTATCTGCAGGAGGGACAGGACGTCAAGGTTCTGGTCCTCTCCACGGAGAACAACCGGATCAATCTCTCCATCAAGAAGGCGCAGCCCCGCGAGGAGCGGCCCGCCCGCGAAACCCAGCCGCCCCACGTCTCGGGGGGACGGCCCGGCGGAGCGAGGCCCTTCGGCGGCGGCGCACCCCGGCCCTTTAACGGCGCGCCCCGGCCTTTTTCTCCCCGTCCGGCGGGAGGGCAGGGCGGCGCCCGTTTCCAGCAGCCGCTGGCGGCCACCGGCGACCTCTCCTTTGAGGACAAGCTCAAGCAGTTCATGACCTCCTCCGAGGGAAAGATGGCCGACCTGAACCGCAACATCGACGGCAAGCGCGGCGGCGGCCGCCGGCGCAAGTAAACAGACCGGGCCGCCCTGCGCGGCCTGCGGCGGCGCGCGGGAATCTCCGCGCGCCGTTTTTCGCCAAAAGCGGTGCCGGTTCGGCAAAAGCGCCCCCTTGCGCATTTGTCCCGGCGGCGGTATCATAATGAAGGAAGCTTTCCAATATCCCACCCGCTTGAGCCGCCTGCGCCCTGCGCAGACGGCCCTTTTTTGCCCGGCCCTTTTGAATTTTTTGTGAAGGGTGCCGCAGCCTCTTCCCAAATGGCTCTCACTGTGGTATATTGCAGTTACAGGAGGGACTCTCCCGCCTGCCACACGAAAGGAGCGATCTCTATGAAGTGTACCTTTGCCTGCAAGAAAGTTTCCCTGAACGATTCGATCAAGGAGTACGCCGAGAAGAAGGTCTCCAAGCTGGACCGCTATTTCCGGGACGAGCCCGCCGCCTTTATCACCTTTTCCGTGGAAAAGAACCACCTCTGCTCTGTGGAAATCACCATCCGCGGCGGGAACACCCTGCTGCGCGCCCAGACTGAGGAGCCGGACGGGGATATGCGCAGCGCGGTGGACGCCGCCTGCGGCTATATTGAGCGTCAGATCCTGAAAAACAAAACCCGCCTCGAAAAGCGTCTGCGCAGCGAGGCGTTCCCCTCTCCCGTGGCGGCCGACGATTTCGAGGTCGCGGAGGAGAAGGATTTCAACATCGTCCGCACCAAGCGGTTTTCCGTCAAGCCCATGAGCCCGGAGGAGGCCATTCTGCAGATGAACCTGCTGGACCACTCCTTCTTTGTTTTCCGCAACGCGGAGGACAATTCCCTCTCCATTGTTTATCGCCGGCGCGCCGGCGGCTACGGTCTCATTGAGACCGGCGAGGAATAAGCAGATGCAAGCGGCGGGAGGCCATAGGCCCCCCGCCGCTTTGCGTCCTTCGGCGCCGCTTGTGCTTTTGCGCAAACCTGTTATAATGATAGTAACTTTATTCCCGCGAAAAGGACGGACAAAGCCGAAACGGAGGCAAATCCTCCGATTTTTCGGCGTCCGGACGGGCCCCTGCCTCATCGGCGGACCCTCCGGCGCGCCGCGTTTCTCCGGGAATACCCATACAGAAAGAAGAATGATCCCATGAAAATGATTTTCTTAGTGGACGGCGACAACAACATCGGCACCGGCCTGCAGGGCATCGACCTGCTGACGCCGGACGACACCGTCCTGATTTTCCACCAGAAAAGCCTGACCCTGACGAAGCTGCAGAAGCTCTGCGCCGGCAGCCGGGCCAACGTGCAGTACATCGAGAGCGTCCAGAGCGGACGCAACTCCATCGACTTCCAGATCATCACCGAGCTGGGCGTGCTGGTGGGAAAGCGGGAGGCGGATTTCGCCTACGTCATCAGTCAGGACAAGGGCTACGAGGCCTCCATCGCCGCCCTGCGCGCCCGGTATGCCGACGCCTTTGAGGAGGTGGCTCTGCGCCCCTCCATCGAGGACTGCCTGCGCCTGTCGTTCCTGCTCCGGGCCGCAAACCGGCAGGAGCTGAGCAACGCGCTGGCGCAGGAGTGCGGCCCGGCCCACGGCAAGCTGCTCTACGCCCATCTGAAGCAGATTTTCTGCTCCTCCGAGCCCACGCCTGCCCCTGTGGTGAAGCAGCCGGCGCCCGTCCCCGCCGTGAAGCAGTCCGTCCCCGCGGAGAAGCCGTCCGCCCCCGCCATCGCGGAAAAGCCGGCGGAAAAGCCCGCCGGAAAGGAGACCCCGGCCAAGCCCGCCGAGGCGGAGAAGGCCAAGTCCGGACGGTCCCGGACGTCCCGCTCCCGGCGGAAGAAGGCCCCCGCCAAGGACGCGGCAAAAGAGCCCTCCAGAGAGTCCCCGAAAGAACTCCCCGGAGAGCCCGGAAAGGATGCCTGAGTTCAGTGCGTTCCCTGATCCACCGCGTGCATATGGAGGATCAGGTCCAGCAGCTTGTTGGTGTAGCCCCACTCGTTGTCGTACCACGCCAGCAGCTTGACGAAGTTATCGTCCAGAATGATGCCGGCGGTCTCATCGAAAATGCAGGTGTGGGCGTCGCCCGTCAGGTCGGAGGAGACCACCTGATCCCGTGTGTAGGAGATGATGCCCTTCATGCTGTTGGCGGCGGCATTCTCCATGGCGGTGCAGATGGCGTGATAGGATGCAGGATGCCGGAGCCGGGCCGTCAGATCCACCACGGAGACGTCGTTGGTGGGAACGCGGAAGCTCATGCCCGTCATTTTGCCCTTCATCTCCGGGATCACCAGTCCCACGGCCTTGGCCGCGCCGGTGGTGGAGGGGATGATGTTGCCGATGACGCTGCGTCCCGTGCGCCAGTCCCGGCCGGCCCGGGAGTCCACAGCCTTCTGCTTGGCGGTGGCAGCGTGGATGGTGGACATCAGCGCCTGCTCAATGCCGAAGGTGTCGTTGATGACCTTGGTCATCGGCGCCAGGCAGTTGGTGGTGCAGGAGGCGTTGGAGACCACGTCCATGTCCGGCGTGTAAGTCTTGTGGTTGACGCCCATGACGAAGGTGGGGGTCACGTCGTCCTTGGACGGGGCGGAGATGACCACCTTTTTGGCCCCGTGATTCATGTGCGCCCGCGCCTTTTCCGTGGTGCAGTACACGCCGGTGGATTCAATGATATATTCCGCGCCGCAGTCGTCCCACGGGATGTCTGCGGCGTTTTCCTCGCTGTACACGCGGATCTTCTTGCCGTTGAGGATCAGATGGTGGTCGTCGTGCTCGATGCTGCCCTGAAAGGTTTTGAACACCGTGTCGTATTTGACCTGATACACCATGTAGTCCAAATCCGCGTTGCGCAGGTTGATGCCGCAGATCTGAAAGGTTCTGCAGCCCCGCTCCGCCATGCTGCGCAGCGCTATGCGTCCGATGCGCCCAAAACCGTTGATGCCCGTCTTGACTGCCATAGGTAGCTCACTCCCGTTCTTTAAGTTCATTTGTTGCGTAATATTATATATCATTTGTTTAATTTTTTCTTTATCAGTAACGTAAATTTACCCGCTCTCTTTTTGCCGGTTTTTGTGCCTTATCACAAGGCGGATTTTTTCTCGCCGCGTTTCGCCCTTTTTCGCCCTTCTTCGACAAATGGTGAAAATAACCTTGTTTTTCCCCCTGTATTTTGCTATGATAAGAGGAATTTAGGGAGAGTTTTCCACGGTTTCGGGCCGCGGCAACTACAAATCCTATCGACAGCCTTTTTTTGAGAGGAGCCGATGCATGACACCGGAGGAAAAGCAAAACCTCATCATCCAACTCTTTCCCAACATTTCCACACAGCTGAGAACTCTGCTTGGAAATCTGCATTTCGCAGGCGCCGCGCTGGCTCCGGCCGAGGCGCGGGAGAGCGACCCCGCGCTGGACGCCAAGGCCGCGGTCTTTGACCAGAGCTACTACCGGCTTCTCCGCCTGGTCAACAATCTGACCATGGCCGCCTGCTTGCAGGAAAGCGAGCCGCTCCCCCTGCGGGACACCGATCTGGTGGCGCTGGTGCAGGAGGTCTGCGATCAGGCGCAGTCGCTGGCCCGGCTTCTGGGGCTGCAGCTGTCCTTTGTCTGCGAGATGGAGAGCCACGTCTGCGCCGTGAGCCGCGAGCCGCTGGAGCAGCTGCTGCTCCACCTGCTCTCCAATGCGTTCAAGTTTACTCCTGCGGGCGGAAATGTTACAATTATGCTCAAATTGGCAGCGTCAAACGTCGTTCTGTCCGTGTCGGACACCGGAGCAGGCATCCCGTCGGAGCGACTGCCCGTCCTGTTTGACCTGTATCTGCACGGGGATCTGATGAATCCCCCGCCCCACGGGCTGGGGCTGGGGCTGGCTCTGTGCCGCAAAATTGCGGAGGGAATGGGCGGAAGCATCATGGCGGAGTCCCGGCTGGGCGTCGGGACCTGTATTACGTTGTCTCTCCCGGATCGCGTAACGGGAATTTCCGGCGTTTCGGATCTCCCGTTCGACTATGCGGGGGGCTTTAATCCCACGCTGCTGGCTCTGGCCGACGCGCTGCCCCCCAGGGCGTTCCGGGTGACGGAGCAGGACTGAGGCCGGGGGCCTTGGAGTTTGTGCGGGGCTGCCGTGAGCGGCCCCGCTTTTTTACAGGAGGTCACAGGATGACAGAAAAGGTTGCCGTCGCCATGAGCGGAGGAGTGGACAGCGCCGGAGCGGCGCTGCTGCTGCGGGAGATGGGCTTCGACGTCTCCGGCGTCACTCTGCTGCTCCACCATTTCCGGGATGGGGCGGGGGACGAGGTCGCCTCCGCACAGGATGCCGCCCGGGCGCTGGGCATTCCCCACGAGGTGCTGGATCTCTGCGGTCTGTTCCGTCAGGCGGTGATGGACCCCTTCGTGGCGGCCTATACCGCCGGGCGGACGCCCAACCCCTGCATCGACTGCAACCGGGCCGTGAAATTCGGCGCCCTGATGGAGTATGTCCTCTCCCGCGGCTGCCGCTATCTGGCCACCGGCCACTACGCCCGGATCGGGCGGGACGGGGAGCGGTATCTGCTGCTCCGGGGCCGGGACCGGCGGAAGGATCAGAGCTATGTCCTGTGGCAGCTGACGCAGGAGCAGCTGTCCCATCTGCTGCTGCCGGTGGGGGAGTACGAGAAGCCGGCCATCCGCGCCATGGCCGCGGCCCACGGCTTCTGCAGCGCCGGGCGGCGGGACAGTCAGGACATCTGCTTCATTCCGGACGGCGACTATATGCGCTTTCTGGAGGAATACGGCGGCGTCACGCCTGTTCCCGGCGACTTTGTGGATCAGGAGGGACGGGTGCTGGGCCGTCACCGGGGGCTGGAACGGTACACCGCCGGGCAGCGCAGGGGACTGGGCGTCAGCGCGGAGCGGCCCCTGTACGTCCTGTCCAAGGATCTGAGCCGGGGAACGGTGGTGCTGGGGCCCGACGAGGCACTTTACACCCGGACGCTGTCAGCGTCCCACGTCAATCTGATCTCCCTGCCGGAGCTGACCGGCCCGGTGCGGGTCACGGCCAAGACCCGCTACAGCCAGCAGGAGGCCGCCGCCACCGCGGAGCCGCTGCCCGGCGGCGGGATGTGGGTGGTGTTCGACGAGGCCCAGCGGGCCGTGACCCCCGGCCAGTCCGTGGTGCTGTACGATGGGGAGCGGGTGGCGGGCGGCGGCATCATTGAAGCCTCCGGAACCTGACAAAGCGGGCCGGAGCGGCCCCATCGGGACAGCTCCGGCCCTTTTCGCCTATCGGTCACTGATCTGCCAGGAATCCTGAAAGATCAGATCGTCCAGATCCTCACTGTGAAAAGCGGGTGCGCTCATGTCGGTATCCTCCTTTGGCTCGGTGTCTTTCGTCCGGGAGGCTCTCGCCTCCGCGGCCTTCCACAGTATACGCAGTCCGGGAGAAAAAAGGACGCGAATCCCGGCGCCGGTCAGGAAATCATTGGAGGATATTTTTTTGTGCTTTTCCTTGACAGGAGGCCATTGTTGTGGTATCCTAATTTTTGCTGGTGATCTGCCGGTGTGGTGGAATTGGTAGACGCTGGGGACTTAAAATCCCTTGGTAGAAATACCGTACCGGTTCGAGTCCGGTCACCGGCACCATCGTTTTCATTGATATCGCGGGGTAGAGCAGTTGGTAGCTCGTCGGGCTCATAACCCGGAGGTCGTAGGTTCAAGTCCTGCCCCCGCAACCATATTGTGCAAGTGAAAAAGATAACTTGCCGAAAAACCCAGTAACCACAATGGTTTCTGGGTTTTTTCGTGCACATTTTTTTAAGTGCAAAAAAAAGATAACGCTGGCTGTTCTCCCCCGTTGGTAGGGACTTGAACTAAATCATGAGCGTATTTGACCGGTTTTGGCGGTCAAAAGCAGCCCCGATCCGCCATAGACACACATTTATTTTGTAAACTTTCTGTGTCTAAGGAGGTCTGTATCATATTATGATACAGACCAAAACATAGTGACTATATTTTGCATGGCCGGCATTCAGAAATGAGTGTCGGCCTTTTTGCTATCATCTGAAAGGAGTAATAAGTTTGAATCAATCAGTCCAAACCACCTATTTTGAGGAGCTTGCTCTACGTATCCAACGAGAGCACATTGAAAGTGTACCACCGGACGGTGACCGTCTCCCTATTCTCTTGAATGGCCAAGAAATCGGAGTCATAACGCCTGGCGGTGCCATACGAGTAAGAGCAGAAAGCATCCGCGATCCGGACGTCAGTGACCTATATCACCGTGCCGGAGCGATTGCGGCAGAGGTACGAGAGTATATGGAACTGATGAAGACGGCGCCCTTTATCAAGGCTTCCAGCCTTTATGCTCCGTATAGGCAGCTTGCAGATTTCAACGGATATGTCCTTGGTGGTATGGAGAGCAAACGCGGCGCCCAATTCACCACATGGCAGTGGACATACGACCACGACGGCCTGACCCTCGGCCACTATTTCGGCAACGACTACGCAGCAGCCAAGCAGGACTTTGCCCTTCGTTCCGGGCTTATGCCGGAGGAAAAGCAGTTCACGGCGGAACAGCTTATCGAAATCTATCGCTGTTGTGCAGATACTTTATCTCACGACTATGAGCTCTCAAGCGAACCGGAAAAACGTATCGATGACATCCAAACGCTGATCACCGAGATGGTACCTGACTATGCAGATAAGATGAAAACAGCGTTGGAGAGTGATTTAGCCCAGCAAACACAGCCAACCATGTAAATATGCACAGACACGATTGGAGCGCCGGATTTGAGCAATCAGATCCGGCGCTTTTTTGCGTTTAGGAGGAAAAATGACAGAACATGAATTTGAGTACTGGCAGGCGGTCATGGAGCGCAGCTCACACCATTGGATGGAGGATGATGTTACCCGCTTGAACGGCAAAGGCGAGCTCTACTACACCGGCGGTGAGAGTGGAATGTATATGCGCCTCTATCCGGACGGGAAGTTGTCGGTCGGCAGGTATGAGGATGCCTTCCCGCATATCGGCGAAGCACTGTTCAAGTGTGAGGCTGAACACCAGTTTGAGAGCTTTGACGAGGCATCCATTGCGGCGTGCAAGCTTGGCGGGCAGAAGTTCCTTGTGGATTTGTTTTCGGATAGCGGAGTCAGAGAAGCGCTTGCCGAACCGCAGGAACAGAACTTTGGAAGTTTTGAAATGAAGATGTAAAGGAGGACGCGAAATGCAGTTTAATGCGGTTCTATCCAATCGGGAGCATCCGGAATATGGCGTTTTCACAGAGTCCTTCCCTGTCTCCCGAGCGAGCTATGATGACAATATAGAAATGATCAGGCAGTTGGAGATTGGAGTCGCTGTGGCGCAGGACTGTCATGTGGACGAGATCACAGGAGATTGGCCTGTTCTGAGGCTGATGGAACACACGCAGGTCAACTTCGATGAGCTGGACTATCTTGCACAGCGGCTGGACAGCTTTGACCAATACGAAAAGGCGCAGTTTCAAGGCATGGCGGCCAAGCTGGAGCTTCATGATGTGAGGGAACTAATCAATCTCACATTCTGCTGCCAGGATGCGACTGTGATCACAGATTTTTCGGAGCTGGACATTGCGGGGCGGCGCCATTATATGACACTGAATGGTGGCGGGGCATCACCCGATGAATTGAAAAAGCTGGACGCTCGCGCCTTTGCCGAGGAACTCATTGATTACAACATTGGCTATGTGACACACTTCGGCGTCGTCTATCCCAACGGCATGGAGATGCCTGAGCTCTATGACGGGCGACATTTTCCCAAATACCGTTATGAGGATTGTGTAATGGAGGTGGAAATGTCCTCGCGTCATACCCCAGCCGACAGCCCTGCCACATATATCTATCTCCCCATGACGCAGGTGCAGATCGAACGTGCTATGCTCCGGGCGGGGGTCGACAGCTATGCGGATATGCGTCTGCGGTTTCTTGAAAGTGAACTGCCCGACGCCA